>Ga0129310_1000214_pt1 | contig 80081 bp, 68 predicted proteins | sample Go1ome_2_FD_94433 | JGI IMG/M metagenome (GOLD analysis project Ga0129310, IMG submission 94433) | Western lowland gorrila individual fecal microbial communities from Wisconsin, USA - Go1022A metagenome | ecosystem: Host-associated > Mammals > Digestive system > Large intestine > Fecal | place...
CGTCGATATAGGCGATGTAATCCCGCTGCTCCCTCTCACTTTTTGCATAGCACACATCATAAATGTTGAAGCTAAGTGTTTTTGTGAGGTTGTTAAAGCCATATAAAGCCAGTCTGGAGCTGCTGCCGCCAGGCACTGCTTCTGCCTTTTTCTCCAACCCTAACATCACGACCTTTCGGTAAAATAAGTTTCTGCATGTTGACTTTATGCAGTCAAAGTAAGTATATCATAAAACCCGTTGTTTTGCAACAATTTTTTGATAATTTTTTGTGAAATCTTCGCTCAGCCGCACCTATTGACAGAATTGCTGAAATGTGGTAATATAAAAAGTGAAAACATGTGATTTCATAAAGGAGGCGTGCATGGCTGTATTCTACCAGAGCGACGGGCGTTTCAGCTACACTAAAACCGGGGAATTCCGCGTGCGGTGCAAGGCTGAAACACCGCTGACGATAATATTCCTTTCGCTGATCCCGGTGGGGGATTTTCTGATATTCAAGCTGGTAGAATACCTGCAGCTGGAAATGGACGTGAATGTCGGGCAGCTGCTCGAATATGCGTGCTACTTCTGGGCAGGGCTGTGCGTTTTCATTATGGGCGCGATACGCGCCGGAGTGACCTGCAAATACTACGCCGACCAGAACGAGTTCAAGATAACAGATAATCACAAGCACACAGAATACCTGTTCTATGCAGATATCGTGAACATTGAATACACCCCGATAAAGCTGTTCAGCAAGATACCGCGCGGTTTCCACGTGAAGATAACCACCGAATACCGCACCATCGTGTACGACTATCTTTTCTTCGGCAATTTCGGTTCCACCTCTCCGGAGGACACGCCGTTCCACATGCTGGAACAGCGCGCATACGCCTGCCAGGAACCGCAGCAGTATTACGACGACGACCTGCTCAGGTCGCGTGAGGACAGGGAGGGACTTCTATGAACGGACGCGAAGCTTTTGAGGAACGTTTCGGCTTCAAGGCAAAAGGGGAATTCCGCGTGCGCGGGCGGTTCGAATTACCGCTGACGGTCACGGCGCTTTTTTTCATTCCATACGGGGAATTCTTCATAGTAGTCACGATGGCAAACCCATGGTTCGCATTCGGCGGTTCGTTCGGGGCGCTGCCTTTCGCAATGGCTCTGTGGGCGCTTTTATGCTGGTGGATAGTCCGGATAGCGCATATCGGCGTCACCTGCCGTTATGAGGGCGACGACAATGAATTCCGCATAACGGATCAGCACAAGCACACCGAGATCTTCTATTACCCCGACGTAACTTCTGTGGAATATCAGCCGATAATGTATATCAACAAAAAGATCCGCGGCTACAAAGTGACTATCCACACGAAATACCGCTCCGTAAGCTATCAGTTCATAGCCAGCGGAAAACAGCCGATACGCGGTCCCGAGGACACGCCGTTCTTCGTGCTGGAACAGCACTGCGGGCTTGTCAGGGACATCGGCTCGACCGAGAACAACGAATCACGCACATAAAATAACGGGCAGCCTGAGGCTGCCCGTCGTTTTTTCTACACATTCGTCATTCCACTGTATGTGGTGAGTATATCGTCAGCTATCTCGCGCTGGGTACGCCGGGTATCCATCGCAAGCTTCTGGATATGCCGGTGCGCCTGGTTCTCAGTAAGGTTAAGGTACTGTATCAGGCAGCACTTTGCGCGGTCGATGGTCTTGGTGTCCTCCAGCTGCTTGGTGAGCTTGGATTTCTCCTCCTCCAGTCGCTGCAGACTTTCGCGCGTCATCTCAGCCATTCGCACCGTCTGAAGCAGCGCCTGCTTTGTGAACGGCCTTGGCAGGACGTACGCACCCGTGAACTTTATGCGGTTCTGCACCTCGTCCGCTATTTCTGTTTTCGCAATGACGATTATCACAGCGTCAGTCCTGCTGCGGACTTCAGCCACCCAGTTCAGACCGAAATCAGTCCTCAGCGGGGTGGAAGCTATCACCATGTCATACCCAGAAAGATCAGCCGCGGAAGCCTCTCCGTCGTCAAAGCAGCTGGTTATCTCCGCACCGGTATCCTCCAGCGCAGCGGCAATACTGCCGCAGATCATCTCGGTCTTTGCGTTGATGAATATTCGTTTCATGAGTTCGGCCTCCCTTGCGGCAGAAATTCCGGAATTCACTGAATTTGCTTACAGATTGTTTACATAAAGCTGCTTGTAGGGGCTTGCGGAGTTCGGCGTAAGCTTGAAGAAATTGCTGCTGAGCAGTACGTCCGCGTCATTGCCGAAGTGCTTTACAAAGCGCTCTACGTAATGTCTTATGGACTCCTTCTCCTCTGCGGTAGCCACTGTGCAGCATACCTGTACGGGGAGTCCCTTGGGCATAACGTCGCTGCGGATAAACATCTCGCCGCCGTGCATTCCGGTGCCGCAGAAGTGACCTACAGGGCAGCCCTCCACGCCGATGCCGAGCACGATGATTATGCCGCCCGCCTGGTATTCACCCAGGAAGTCGCCCACCTTGCCGCCTATAACGATTGTCGGGAACATATCCTGATAGCTCTTCATGTGGATACCAACGCGGTAGCCGGCATTTCCCTGCACGTATATCTCGCCGGAACGCATTGCATATCCGGTGGTATCTCCGCTGTTGCCGTGGATTATGATAGCGCCGTCGTTCATGGTGTCGCCGGTGGCGTCCTGGGCGTTGCCGTGCACGCTAATTTTCGCGCCGTTGAGGTATGCGCCGAGGGCGTTGCCGGGGGTTCCCTTGATAAGTATTTCCTTGCCGGAAAGACCAGCGCCGATGTATCTCTGCCCGAGAACGTTCTCAAGCGTGAATTTCTGCTCGTCAGAGTCCCTGATCATTTTATTCAGCTCTGCATACTGCATATTCTTTGCGTCAATGATCATCTCTTTATTCCTCCCAGCTTCTCTTCCCTGCGCGACTTGCTGAACATCATCATCTGCGGTCTTTCTTTAAGCATATCCATATCTACGTCCGAAAGGTCGATGCGTTCCTTTATCATGGAAGTGTAAATGCCAGCGCGCTTTACGTCGCCCATGAGGATAAATCCCTTGAGCAGGCCGTCCCTGAATACCAGCTTTTTATAATTATTGCCGTTTTCCTCGACATATTCCTCACCGTCGTAGCTGCCTGCGGTGATTATGTGCAGTCCGAAGAAGCCGATGGCGTTCATCGGGATCGCGTTTTCATACTTAGTCTCTTCGCCTGCCATGTTCTTTCCTGCAACTTCGCCCTGCATATATGCGTTCGGCAGCAGCGCGAGTATCTTGTCCGTGCCACTGGAAGCGTCGTGGCTGACTGTGCAGTCGCCGGCCGCATAAACGTCGTCGAGGGTGGTTTTCTGTGTGAGGTCGCAGATGATACCGCGCTCCACCTTTCCGCCAGCCTCAGAAACAAGCTCGGTGTTCGGGCGAACTCCGACGGCGATGATCACCATGTCGAAATCAACGGTCGCGCCGTTCTTCAGCTTTGCAGAGTGCTCGCTGAACTCGTCAACGGAAGTCCCCAGAATGAACTTAGTACCCTTGCTCTCGATATGCTTCTTCATGATTGAACCAGCGCGCACGTCCAGGATAGACGGAAGTATACGGTCAGCCATATCGACTACGGTGATATCAGCCTTGTATTCATTCAGCGCTTCTGCGGCTTTCAGACCGATAAGACCCGCGCCGATTATAAGCACCTTCATGCCCGGCTTCACCTCGGCCTTGATGGCCTTCACGCTGTCGTAGCTCATGAATGTGTGGCAGGAAGCTATCTTGTCCATTCCGTTCATCGGAGGAACGAACGGCTTGGAACCGGTAGCCACCATCAGCTTGTCATAAGGAACCGTGTTACCGTCGGAAAGAACCACGTTCTTTGCAGCGGCGTCTATCTTTGTCACGCGGGCGTCGAGCATCGTTTCAACGCCGTTCTTCTCGTAGAAATCAGCGCCGCGGTAATAGATGTTCCTGTCGGTGACTTTGCCCATCAGCCAGTAGGAGATGAGCGGTCTTGAATAGGTGTGGTACTTCTCGTCGGAGATAACGGTTATCTTTCCAGTCTTGTCTACCTGACGGATACCCTCGATGGTGCCGATAGCTGCGGCAGAATTGCCGATTATCACATAATTCATATCCGTCACCTCACCTTTCCTCAAAAACTATAGCGTTGTTCGGGCAAGCCTTTACGCATGCAGGCTCACCGTGGCTGTTGCGTGTGCAGAGGTCGCACTTGCGTATCTTGTGCCCTGCCTCGTCGATGACGATAGCGCCGTACGGACATGAGAGGACGCAGGTGTAGCAGCCCACGCACTTTTCCTCGTCGCAGACGATAACGCCGTCCTGCACGGAAAGAGCGCCGGCGATACAGCCCTTTACGCATGGGTGCGCGTCGCAGTGACGGCACTGTACCGCGAAATTGATCTTGTCGCCTTCTTCTATCTGTATCCTCGCGACGGGCTTCTTGCCGCCTGCGAAAGCCTTTATCATATCAGGAGCGCCGCTGTTTGCTGCCGCACAGGTGAATTCACACAGATGGCAGCCCAGACACCAGTCCTCGTTCACATAAACCTTTTTCATTTGTTATGACCATTCCTTTCGAGCGTGTCAGTTCTTATTCACCTGCGTGCATTATGCCGAGGATATCGAGTTCCTTCTGGTTAAGGCCGATACCGCGGAGCATAAGTCTGTTGCCGCGGAGGGACTCCAGCGAGTTGATGCCCATGCCGCCCATCATTTCCTTGATCTCATGATCCCACGCATGAACAAGGTTTACAAGGCGCTTGTATGCGATATCCGGATTAAGGCGCTTTACAAGGTCCGCGCGCTGCGTTGCGATACCCCAGTTGCACTTACCGGTGTTGCAGCTTCTGCAAAGGTGGCAGCCCATGGAAAGCAGCGCCGCAGTCGCGATGTAAACTGCGTCCGCGCCCAGTGCGACAGCTTTTACAACGTCCGCACTGCTTCTGATGGAACCGCCCACAACGATGGAAACATTGTTTCTGATACCCTCGTCGCGTAATCTCTGGTCAACGCTCGCAAGCGCCAGTTCTATCGGAATACCCACATTATCACGGATTCTTGTCGGAGCCGCGCCGGTACCGCCTCTGTAACCGTCTATCGCGATGATATCCGCGCCGCTTCTCGCAATACCGGAAGCGATAGCCGCAACATTATGTACAGCCGCGATCTTTACGATGACAGGCTTCTTCCAGTCGGTGGCTTCTTTCAGCGAAAGAACCAGCTGACGGAGATCCTCGATGGAATAAATATCGTGATGTGGAGCCGGAGATATCGCGTCAGTTCCCTTGGGTATCATACGGGTCCTGGAAATTTCTTCGTTGATCTTCATTCCCGGGAGATGTCCGCCGATACCGGGCTTAGCGCCCTGACCCATCTTGATCTCGATAGCGGCGCCGGTGTCGAGGTACTCCTTGAACACGCCGAAACGTCCGGAAGCCACCTGGCATATGGTGTTGGGACCGTACTTGTAGAAATCCTTGTGCAGACCGCCCTCACCGGTGTTGTAGTAAGTGCCGAGCTCCTGCGCGGCTCTTGCAAGGGACTCATGCGCGTTCTTGGAAATAGAACCGAATGACATCGCGGAGAACATGACCGGAACGTCCAGTTCAAGATACGGGTTGTGCTTGAATTCAGCCTTGCCGTTTTCGTCGTAATGTATCTCCTGGTCCTTCTTGCCGAGGAACGTCTTGGTTTCCATCGGCTCACGAAGCGGGTCGATAGGCGGGTTGGTTACCTGCGAAGCATTCAGCAGTATCTTGTCCCAGTAAACGGGGTACTCGCGCGGGTTGCCCATCGCGGAAAGGAGCACTCCACCGGAGCCTGCCTGCTTGTAGACCTCGTCCATTACCTGCTGGCTCCAGTTGCCGTTCTCGCGGAACTCGTTCTCGTTCTTCTTTATTTTCAGCGCTCTGGTCGGGCAGAGAGTTACGCAGCGCTGGCAGTCAACACAGTTTGTTTCGTCTGCGACCATCTTATCGAGGTCGGGGTCGTAATGATGCACCTCGTTGGCGCACTGTCTTTCACAGACGCGGCACTTGATGCAGCGGTCGTAATTGCGAACCACCTCAAACAGCGGATTCATATAGTTAATAGCCACTTGTGACCTTCCTTTCAATTCTGCTCTGTCGTTTATTTATCGAGTGTTACGATTATCGGCTCACCGCCGCGGGGGCTCCAGATGCGGTCAACGTCCGGGGACATCGTTCTGATGGAGCATTCCTCGCTGGAGATGTAGACTGTGTCGCCCTTTTCTGCAGCCACCATGGAACGCAGCTTCAGTCTGTCGTTGAGCGCCATAAGTCCGTTGTTAAAGCCGAGGATTATTGAGAAAGGTCCTGTGATGAGCAGGCTGGAATAAACGTTTCTGAAATGTCGTATCTTCGCGGTCTCCTCCGGGCTGAACCTGCCGGAATCTATCTCGCTCCAGAACGGCGCTGCGATCACCTTTGCGACGTCATCAAGCGGCATTCCAAGACGGCGGTGGAGGTAGTCGATGATGTATGTGATTACCTCGGTATCCGTCAGCAGATTGCATTTGTAGCCGAACATCTCGATAAAGCGCCTGTTCGCGTCATAAGAGGAAATCTCGCCGTTATGTACTATCGTGTAATCCAGCAGCGCGAACGGGTGCGCGCCTCCCCACCAGCCGGGGGTGTTCGTCGGGTAGCGTCCGTGTACGGTCCACGCCCAGCCGTCGTATTCGTCCAGCCTGTAGAATTCACCGACGTCCTCGGGGTAACCTACCGCCTTGAATACGCCCATGTTCTTGCCGCTGGAAAAAACGTACGCGCCGTCGATCTTATCGTTGATCTTGATGACGCAGCGTGCGACGTAGGTGCGCTCGTCCAGCTGGCTTTCCTGGAGCTTTGTGGGAAGAGGGTTAACGAAGTAGCGCCAGATGAGCGGCTCGTCGGTAATGTTCGGGTGCTTTCTGGTCGGAATACGCGAGAGGTTGATAACATCGAAATGTCTGTCGATGAAAGCCTCGGTCTTTATCCTTGCTTCGTTGGAGTCATAGAAAACATGGAACGCATACTGATCCTTGTATTCCGGATAGATGCCGTACCCAGCATAGCCGCCGCCGAGTCCGTTTGAACGGTCGTGCATACAGGCGATGGAATTAACGATCACGCTGCCGTTTGTCCTCCTGCCGCTTCTGTTGATGAAGCCCGAGATGGCGCAGCCTGCAGGGATCCTGGTTTCTCCCTCTTTCTTTAACATAAGCTCACTCCTTAAATTTGACTCAGAAAAACAAATTCCGGCAGGAAAGCTGCCGGATACCGCGTCATTCGGCGCAGCACTGAGCCGGTTTGTCTTTCGTATTATTACGGAAACGATAAAAGCAATGTGAAACTTTTTCTCCTGCGAAGTTGCAGTGAGAATTACTGGAGCTTTCATCGCCCTGAACGTTTGTGCCCGGGCACTAACGTTTTTATCCGTGTTTAATTTACGTCCCTATTATAGCACTAATATTCCGAGTTGTCAAGTGGTTTTTGCAAGTTTTTGATATTCAATCTTTCATTTTGTTGTATATCAGCATACATATTTTCCTCTTTATTCCGGTTAGTTGTAACTAATATAGCCGTTATGTAGCACACATCGGGCTCGATTTGACGGTGAAATGTTATTTTTGCAAGAAGCGAGCCAGAAATGTTGCAATATTTTTGTAAAAACAGCCAAATTGCAAAAATCCGCGAAAAAGCTGCACAAATTTTAAATAGCACTTGAAAAAACAGCAGAAATAGAGTATAATAATATAGTATTATTTTATTAATAAGAAAGGAACATCTCAAATGGCGGTAGAATTAAAAACCATACAGCACCTCTGCGAGCTGTCAAAGCTGAATTATGACGAAGCCGGACTTGAAAAGGTAATGGGCGAGATGGGCGATATCATCGACCTCATGGACACGATCAAGAGTTTCGACCTCACCTATGACGACACCAAGGACAACAACAGCATTTCCCTGCAGGAAGTCAGGGAGGATATTGCACAGCCGTCCTTCCCGACGGAGAAGCTTCTCGCGAATGCAGAGAACACCGGCAGCTGCTACGTTGTGCCCAAGGTAGTTGAATAAACAGGAGGTAATATATGGATATAACCCGTGCAAAGATCCGTGACCTGCGCAAGGCACTGGACAGCAAGGAGATAAGCGCCGCTGAACTCTGCGGCGAATACTTCAGGAATATAGAAGCCGGCGACGGTAAGGTGCAGTCTTTCATCACCGTGACCAAGGAAAAGGCGCTCGAAATGGCGGCGAACGCACAGAAGCGCATCGACTCCGGAGATGTAAGCCCCCTGACCGGCATTCCGCTCGCAATAAAGGACAACATCTGCACCGACGGCGTAAAGACCACCTGCGCAAGCAAGATGCTGGAGAATTTCATTCCCCCGTATGATGCGACAGTCATTGAAAAGCTGAACGCCGAGGGATATGTGCTTCTCGGCAAGACAAGCATGGACGAGTTCGCGATGGGCGGCTCCACACAGACTTCCGCGTTCGCCAAAACCAAGAACCCCTACGACCTTGAGAGAGTTCCCGGTGGTTCCTCCGGTGGCAGCGCGGCTGCGGTTTCCGCTTCGTTTGCACCTGCCGCCCTCGGAAGCGACACCGGTGGTTCCATCAGACAGCCCGCTTCTTTCTGCGGCGTTACCGGTATCAAGCCCACTTATGGCAGAGTTTCGCGTTACGGTCTGGTGGCTTTTGCAAGCTCCCTCGACCAGATAGGGCCCATCTGCTCCGACGCCCGCGACTGCGCCATCATGCTCAATGCGATCTGCGCGCACGACCCGCACGACGCCACCAGCGCACGCCAGCCCGTTCCTGATTTCACCGAAAAGTTGGGGCAGTCCGTCAGCGGAATGAAGATCGCGATGCCAAAGGAATTCTACTCCGACGACATCGACGACGAGGTAAAGTCCCACGTAATGAACGCCGCAAAGGTGCTCGAAAGCCAGGGCGCTCAGCTGGTCGAATGCTCCATTCCCGGGCTGAAGTACGCTATCCCTGCATACTACCTCATCGCCTGCGCAGAGGCTGCCTCCAACCTGTCGAGATTTGACGGTATCAAGTACGGCTTCCGCGGCGAAGGAAGAACCTTTGAAGAACTTATCCGCGACAGCCGCAGCAAGGGCTTCGGCGAGGAAGTCAAGCGCCGTATCCTGCTGGGTAACTACGCGCTTTCCTCCGGCTACTACGACGCTTACTACAAAAAGGCGCTGGCGCTCAAGCAGCAGATAATCAAGGAATACAACGACGTTTTCGACAAGGCGGACGTTATCCTCACCCCGACCGCTCCTACGCCCGCTTACAAGATAGGCGTGCAGGACAACGACCCGGTCAAGATGTATCTTGCGGATATCTGCACAGTTACAGTCAACATTGCTTCGCTCCCCGGAATTTCCACCACCTGCGGCTACACCGCTGAGGGAATGCCCGTAGGTATGTCCGTCATCGGCAGACGCTTTGACGAGCAGACTATTTTACAGTGCGCCGACGCATTCGAGCAGACCTTTGCGCCGACTGCGCCGAAGTTTTAAGGAGGTACCGGTATGAGTGCATATTTCCCCACGATAGGACTTGAAACACACGCAGAGCTTTCCACCAACTCAAAGGTGTTCTGCACCTGCTCTGCCGAATTCGGCGGCACGCCGAATTCCAGATGCTGCCCTGTTTGCAGCGGACTTCCCGGAACGCTCCCCGTGCTCAACAGAAAGGCTGTAGAGTACATCATCAAAGCGGGTTATGTTATGAACTGCGAAATTTCCCGCTTCACAAAATGGGACAGAAAGAACTACTTCTACCCCGACCTGCCGAAAGCTTACCAGATATCTCAGATGCCGCGCCCGGTTTGCCTTGCAGGAACCGTTAAGATAAACGCAGGCGGCAAGGAAAAGGATATCCGCATCAACCGTATCCATCTTGAAGAGGACGCGGGCAAGCTCGTACACGACGAAGTGAACCGTATTTCCCTCGCGGATTACAACCGCTGCGGCGTTCCGCTCATAGAGATAGTAACCGAGCCGGACTTCCACAGCGCCGAGGAAGTCGTAGCGTACCTTGAAAAGATAATGCTGCTCCTCCAGTACGCAGGAATATGCGACTGCAAGATGGAACAGGGCTCTATCCGCTGCGACGTCAACATCTCCATCGCCCCCAAGGGAAGCAACGAACTCGGCACCAGGACCGAGCTGAAAAACCTGAACTCCCTCAAGGCGATAGCACGCGCCATCGAAGTCGAGATAGAGCGCCAGGAAGAGCTCCTGGACAACGGCGAAAAGGTTATCCAGGAAACACGCCGCTTCAACGAGGCTCTCGGTGAGACCACCGCAATGAGAAGCAAGGAGGACGCTCACGACTACCGCTACTTCCCCGACCCCGATATCCCCCCGATAATCTTCACCGAGGAAGAACTCGAGGAAATACGCAATTCCATTCCGGAACTGCCGGAGCAGAGAGTTGCGCGTTATGTCGAGCAGTACGGCATCAAGAAGCCCGACGCCGACCTCATCGTTTCCGACAAGAAGATATGCGATTTCTTCGATGTTGCTATCCAGGAATACGACAACCCCAAGGCAGTTGCAAACTACATCACCGGCGAACTTCTCCGCAGAAAGAACCTCGGTGAAGTCGATATGGACGACCTGAAATTCACCGGCAAGGAATTCGCACAGCTGGTAGAACTTCTCCAGACTGACAAGGTTTCGCAGTCCAACGCCAAGGTCATACTCGGTGAAATGATAGAAAACGGCGGCGCGCCGAAGTCCATCGCAGACGCAAAGGACCTCTGGATAAAGGAGGACAACGACCTGCTTGCCAAGACCGTCGATGAGATAATCGCGAACAACCCCAAGGCAGCCGAGCAGTATCGCAGTGGCGACCAGAAGGTATTCGGCTTCTTCATGGGACAGGCAAACAAGGCGCTCAAGGGACAGGCTTCCCCGAAGGCAATACAGGAATATATCAGAAAGAAACTTTCCGAATAAAACACATCGCCCTGCGTTTTGCAGGGCGATATCTTTATAACGAATGCCGGGCTTTTCAGTCCGGCATTGATTTTATTCTACTGGTATCTCAGATACTGCAGGGCGCGTGCTGTCAGCCGTGGTTTCATCAGGCTCTATTTCAACAGGCTCCGTCACTGTTTCTGAAGTGGTTTTAGACGGCTTCGGCTTAGTGGTTTTTTCTGTTGTCTGGGCTGTGGTTTTTGCAGTCGTCTTTGCGGGCTTGGTGGTCTTTGCAGGCTTTGAGGAAGTCGTCGTTTCCTCCGGCTCAACGGTTTCCGGCTTATCCGCGGTCGTCTTTGCCGGTTTGCTTTCCGTTGTTGAAGCCACCGCAGGCATGGGCTCAGCGCCATCGGTTGGCTTGGTGCCGTCCCATAATCCCGCTTCCATAAGCGCGCGGTGCAGTTCCCAAAGGGCTATGTAATAGCAATAGGGCCCCAAATGCACCCCATCGCCGGAATGCAGACAGGTGCGCAGTTTTCCCTCATCATTTTTCAGGTACTGCCCGAAATCGACAAAATGCACCCTCTCGGGGAATTCTGTTTCGATGAACCTGCGCATGTAATCATTGAAGCTGTCTATAACGCTGTTAGCGCAGAACTTGCTGCACACCGGCGTTATAGCCGCAACGAAAACGTCCGCGTCGCTGCCGTCAAGGGTCGCCTGAATTACGCCGCGGTAATTCTCGCAGTAGGTTTCCTCGTACACCATGTTCACGTCGTTCATGCCCATGGAAAGCAGGACGTAACGCGGCTTTCCGGCTTTCAGTACCTGTTCGTAGGTCTGATCCTCCTTGCCGCGGAACTTGAACGTGTAGTCAAAAAAGCTGCGGGAACCAAGGTTTCCCTTAGCCGCAACATGTTCCCTGGGAACAATGCCATATTCCGCGAAACCGCTGCATATGCTGTCCCCGACGAGCAGGGTATAATCAACAAACTTCAGTTCTTCCTCGCTGAGGTCGAACTGCTCGTGCACTTCACTGTAAAAAATATCGAAATCACTGTCTGCGTCAGGCGTGGTGGTGACTTCCGCCGTGGGGACCTGTATCGCTGAAGTGGAAACAGTATCCGCAGGCTCCGTGCTGAAATTTTCCGACGCGGAATGCGCAGAAATATCTCCCGTCGCAGTGGTGGAAGCCGTGGTCGATGATGTGACAAGGTCCTGAATGACAGTGCTTGTCTGAGAGCGCTCGTCAGTGGAAGAGCACCCGGTCAGTAATACACACGCTGCCGTAAGAGCGCTGTATAACTTGTATTTCATTATATATCAAATCCTTCTGGATAGTAAGTCTGGAAAACGGGCCGGACAGGCGCACACAAGTGCATTGGAAGATTTTACACAGCCCTTAAAGCAAACAGACGCCGCTATAATAAAACACGGGCGTCCTGATATCACGATTGAGAATTACTTCTTGCCGTGCTTCTTAGCCTTGGGAGCAGGCGCAGCTGCCTTGACTTCCGGCTTCTTCTCGGGAGCGGGAGCAGCCTTTACCTCAGGCTTTGCAACAGGAGCGGCAGGCTTTACCTCGGGCTTTGCAGCAGGAGCGGCAGCCTTTGTCTCGGTCTTAGCGGCAGGAGCGGCAGGCTTCTTTTCAGCGGGCTTCTTCTCAGCCTTCTTTGCAGAAACCAGCGGCTCAAGAGCCAGGAACTTTGCAACGTCGCCGTCTACCTTGACCAGACCTTCAGCCATAGCCTTTTCAAATGCAACCTCGCCAGCGAACAGCTTGTCGATGTTCTCAGCGGAACCGGTAACATTTACCTGGAGGTCGTCATAGTGATAAGGAGCAACAGTAAGTACGCCGTCCTTTACCTCAACGTAAACATCTCCGTCTTCTTCAAGAATGGTGAAGTTAGCAACGACCAGATCCTCATACTTCTTAGCCTTGGTCTTGCTGCCCTTGAGATAGCCATTGATCTTTTCAGCGAGTTCTGTATTAGTCATGATAGAAACCTCCTGTGATGAGCAACATTTTGGCTTGAGCGGACGCTGCGAGCGCCACCAGCCAGATTTATTCAACAGCGTATTACAGCTGTCTATTTCTTCTCTATGTAAGTATACCATATACCCTATTTTATTTCAATAGGCATTTTCTATAAATTTACAAGGAAAAGCGGTTCATTTTCAGCGGAAAAATATAAATCTGCACAAAGCCGCGGCTCACTTGCGTGACAGATTGCTGCCGTCATAGCCCACGAAAAATCTTTTGGGGCGCGCGGAATCCGGGCGCTCTATCGGCTCTGCGGAAGAAAGCAGCTTCTCCACCGTTTCACGGTATTCCGGCTTTGCGAGGTAGTAGCCGTAGCTTTCGATAACGTTAGCCGGGTCGATTATCCTGCCCTCTATCTTGAAGTTGTCAAAGCCCATTTCAAGGTACTTCCCGAACAGCTGGTCACTGGTTATGAAAGTCTTGTAGCCAACCACCTGGTCAAAATTCATGAACATGTTATGGCATTCGAATTCGTTGGCTTCCTGCAGCGGGTCCTCAGGCGTCTGACCTGAAAACAGCATGTCCTTCAGGGACACTTTTGTAAGGTCGCTGGCACGGCGCTGGCATCTTCCAAGAACCTGATAGTGCTCCTTGCGGCGCTTGCAGTGCGGCACGCAGTAGGGGTTGATGAGAATTTCGCAGCGCTTTCTGAGTTTCACCGGGATACTCTCAAGCTTTTCGAAATCGTTGTTCCAGTTGTAGTCGAGAACCACAAGCTTGTAATCCTTCTCAAACTCTTTCATCAGCAGGTCGTGATCCTCTATCTGCTTGACTGTAGATGAAGTCAGCGGGAACTGCGGGTACTTCTCGCGGATATAATTCTCGAGGAACGGCGCGTTGATGATTATTTCGTTCAGCCCGTTCTCAGCGGCGCGGCAGAGGAAGTTGCAGAACTCGTCGGAAACGTCCGCTTCCGTCAGCGTGGGGTTCGTGAATGTATATCGTATCGGAACGCCCCTGCGGTTGAACTCGGAAATCGTCCACTTTATTTCTTCCCTGGGAATGAAGCCGTTTATAGCGCGCCCACCGTTCCACAGCGCAGGCGGAAAGCACCCGTAAGCCGAAACGATCTCCACATCGCGGAAGTACTCCGGGTGTTCTTTCATGAGATCCAGAAGATGAAGGTTAAGGTCGCAGTGGCGCCAGAAATCAGGTATATGGAATTTAGCAGTCATGTCAATTCTCCTCAAAAAATACTATTTTAAGGTAACCTCTAAAAACCGGGACACGAGCAGATTTCGTACATGACTTATATCAGATGCTAGGCGTCAAACCGCAGTAATACTGTATGTATTTCAAGGTTTGGCAACGAAGCAGATGATATAAGTCATAGAAATCTGCCGTGAAGGAGGTTTTTAGAGGTTACCTTAATTATATAGCAGAACCAGCCGATTGTCAAGCATTTGCCGTGATGTTGCTGAATAAACCGCGCCCGCAGAGGAATAATACCCATAAAAAGGGAACCTCTAAAAACCGGTTTGAAAAGGGAAAATGGGTAGAGTGCGCCGAATGCGAGGAAAGCCGACGAAGTAAGGCTGTATGCCTTACGAGGAGGTTTTCTGAAGCAGGCGGTGTGCTATACACATTTTCACTCAAACAAGGGTTTTAAAGGTGACCAAAAGACAAAGAGAGGTAACACAATGGCAGTTGTACTGATAAGGGCATGCATTCTGTACGTGATAATCACGTTTTCGCTGCGGCTGATGGGAAAAAGGCAGCTTGGCGAACTGCAGCCGTCGGAGCTTGTGGTGACGATACTGATATCCAACATAGCTTCCGTGCCGGTGGAGGACTCCTCAATGCCCATGCTGATGGGGGTAGTGCCGATACTGACGCTGGTCTGCCTTGACGTTATCATGTCGGGAATAATGCTGAAATTTCCGAAATTCCGCAGGCTGATGATAGGAAGCCCCCGGGTGATAATGTCCGAGGGTGTGATAATGCAAAAGGAAATGAAGCGCCTGCGCTACACCGTAGACGACCTGGTGGAAGCCATGCGCGAGGAGCAGATATTCGACATCACGCAGGTATATTACGCGATAGTGGAAACCACCGGCAAGATACACTTCCTCAAAAAGAAAGACTACCAGTCCGCAGAAAAGGCGGACGTTTCCTGCGGCGGCTCCTCTGACGACCCGCCAGCCGTTATAATCCGCGACGGAAAAGAGGACCCCGAGCAGATGAAGTTCATGGGTCTGGGAATGGGCTGGCTCCATGAGCAGCTTAGACAGCAGCAGCTTTCTATAAGCGACGTGTTTCTCATGACAGCCGATAAAAACGGTCAGAACACGATAATACGCCGGCAGAGGGGGCTTTAAATGAACAGACTTATCCTCAGCATCGTTCTGCTTGCCGCAATGGCGGCAGGGTGCTTTTATTCAGTTTATCTCACAACGCAGCGCACAGATGAACTTTCCGGGCTGATAGACCAGGTGGAACAGGCGCACTCCGACGGCGACGATAAGTCAGCACTTGAATACGCCGAGCAGCTACACTCATCATGGGACAGCATTCTGCATTACAGCATTCTTGTCAACGACCTGGGGCACGCAATGGAAATAACCTCCTGCATTGCCGAGATAGCTTCATTCGCGGAGGAGGGCGACGACGAACTTTACGCCGCCTGCGACCGCGCACAGGCTCAGCTGGAATTATTCAGGGAAATGCAGACGCCCACGCTCTGGAAGATACTTTAAGGTAAATTCAGTTCAAAGAAGTATTCCCCGCGCAGTTCGTCGCTGGAACGGTTCTTTCTGTCCCGACTCTCACCCGCGAGCGAAAGCCCCAGCTTCTCCATCACCCTGCGGGAAGCCGCATTCTCGGTGTCGCAATGGGCAATGAACCTCTTTGCGCCGTTCCGTTCAAGGTACTCCATAAGTCCCCGGGCAGCTTCAAACGCGTAGCCTTTCCCGTGATATCCACGGGCGATTATCCAGCCGAGTTCCCAGGCTGCGCCGTTCTCCTCGAGGTAAGCGCTCACCGAGCCGATGTGCTTTTCCCCGAGCATGACCGCCATCTCCAGAAACTTCGGTTCCGGAGCGGACATCTCCTTCACGCATTTTCTGAGGTAGCGTTCCGTTTCTGCGATGTCGTTCACCGGCAGGAATACCATCAGCCGGGTCAGTTCATGGTCGGACGCGTATTCATGCGTGGTATTCAGGTGCTTCATGCAAAGCGGTTCAAGAGTCAGTCTTTCTGTCGTTATTATCATATTGATCTCCAATTGAAATGGGGCTTCATTTTTGCAGCCCCTCAACTTGTCGAAAAAGAAAAAATCAGGCTGTCGAGAAGCCCTCAGATTCTAGGAACCCGCACTGCGACTAGGCTTTGTGCCTGTCGCAGTGCGGAGTGACGACGAAGATGAGGGTTTATCGACAGCCTGTGGGGCTGCAAAAACGCAGCCCCTCGTTATTTTTCACAGCGGGACCATAATGATCTCGCCGTCGCCTATAGTCGCCTTGGAATGCGGCGTCATCACATTCACCTGATATACATAGGAATTTATGCGCAGCATAACTCCGGGATAAAACGCGCGCTTGCAGGAAACCGAAAGGTTCTGCTTGCGTTCAAGAGTTGCTTCTATTTCCTTTATTCTGTTGTTCAGGCGCTTTACTTCACCCTGCAGCTGAAATCTTGAGCGCATAGCCTCGACCTTCATCTGTTCGCGCTCCGGGGAAAGCTTGCTCACCTTTGCCATTTCCGCAAGCGCCGTGACTATCTTGCCGAGCTGGTCAAGCTTATCCTCAATGCCTGAAAGGGTGTGCTTATGCCCCTCCATCTCCTCGCTGAGGACCGCGTTATTGCCCAGGGTGACCATGGTTTTTGCGTAGCTTTCAGAGCCAATGACGGAAGCCGTGATATTATGCAGCGCGGTGTACTTTCCGCCCATCATAACGCCCTTGCCGCTCGCGATGATGTTCTTGCCCGCAAAGACCTCTCCGCCCACAAAGGAAGAACCCTCGATATTCTGCCCGGCATAAAGCTTGCTGTTCTCGCAGAAATCCAGCTTTATGCTGCCAAGTTCGCTGTGCAGCGTGGAATTTATGCAGCCGAGCTTTACCGTGATATTGCCGTCAGCCGTAACGGTTCCGTTGGTGACGCTGCCGTTTATGGTAATATTTTTCTTCGAGGTGACTGCATATCCCTCCAGCACGTTTCCCTTTATGATTATGTCGCCGATAAAGTCGATATTACCGCTGGAAACGTCCACGTCGCCGCGTATCAGCAGCGACTCTTCAATGCAGAAAGCTCCTCCGGTGTATGTAAGGTTGCCGTCAGTCACCGCGACTATCTCAGTGCCGTCGTTAACAAGTTCAGTACCCTTGCCGACAGCGAAAGACACCGGCACGCCTACCCTCTGCGAAACCGTCTTTCCCATGATATCAGTACCCGGAGCGCCCTCGGTGGGCATGGTTATCTTCGCGATGGTAGTGCCCTTGTAGATGTTGCGCACAAGCCCCAGGTTCTTGTAATCGACATTGCCGTTTTCGTCCTCGACCGGCTTGAAAGTGGTTTCCCGATTGAAAAAGTACTCTATCTTACCGTCCTCGCCATTGACAGGAGCGCGCCATCTTGCCACGCAGATATTCTCTCCGTAGCGCCGCTCGTTAACCGCCTGGATAACCTCTTCTCTCAGCACGCCGAAGCAGATGCCTTTTTCAGCAATAGCTGCAAGAGCCTTATCGACAGTCATATCAAGCCCCCCGTTTGACGGTGGTTCGATAGTCATGAACGCGGTGGTGCAGTTCGGATCCACGGAAATCTCCGCTTCAGAATGAATGATCTTGCCATCTCTGCTGTCAGCCATGGTGAAGCCTCCTTTTCAGACTTATTCTTGTTAATATTATTCTAACATATATTATAGATTTTTTCAAGTACGTTTAGAAAAATGTCAGCCCTTTTCTGAAATATACTTCTCCACCACTGCGATGAACTGCCTTCCGTAGCGTTCTGCCTTCATTGTGCCCACGCCTGAAATATTCAGGAAATCGTGCATATCCCTTGGTTTCTTCACGCTCATTTCCCGCAGGGAAGCGTCGGTGAACACCACATACGCCGGCACGCCGAGTATCGCGGCTTCCTTTTTGCGGAGTTCCTTCAGGCGCTGCATGAGCTCCGTATCCTCCTGTACGTCTGCGGGGTTCTGCACGGTCGCTGCAGTGACTGCGCCAGCGCGCTTCGGGCGCTTCATCAGCAAAGTCCTGCGGGAGCGCACAAGCTCGTCTGCCGCAGGCGTCAGCGCCAGCGTGTGGTATTCCCCCTCGGTGGTTATGTACCCCTGCTGCTCAAGATGGTCGATAAGCTCGCGGACGTAGGTGGTCTTGTATTCCTTCATTATGCCATAGGTGGAAAGAGTTTCGTAACCGCCCTGTTCTATCTGCTCCGTGGTCTTTCCGCACAATATGCCGGAAACCAGCACCTTCCCGCCGCTGCGCCCGCGCTGTTTCAGCCGGAATATGCAGGACAGCACCTTCTGCGCTTCCACCGTGATATCCAGGGTCTCCATCTCGGCGTCGCAGTTTCCGCAGTGACCACACGCTGCCGGGGACTGCTCCCCGAAATAGCTCAGGATAAAGTGCCGCAGACATTTCGTGGTGGTGGAATAGAACGTCATCTGCCTGAGCCGCTCCCGGTCGCGCTTGCGTATCTCCTCCTGCTCGGCAGGTTCAAGCCCGGAGTCCTCGTGCCCGTGGTCTATCAGGAATTCCGCAGTGCGCACGTCCCCCTTGCTGTAAAGCAGAATGCACCTTGCGGGACCTCCGTCGCGCCCTGCCCTGCCGGCTTCCTGATAGTAGCTTTCGAGGTCCTTTGGCATGTTATAGTGGACCACCAGAGCCACATCGGACTTGTCGATGCCCATCCCGAATGCATTCGTCGCCACCATCACGCTGCACCTGTCGTAGATGAAATCCTCCTGCGCCTGCCTGCGTTCCTCGTCGGGGAGCCCCGCGTGATAGCAGCGCGCTTCCACGCCGTTCAGCCGCAGGAATGCCCCCACCGCCTCAACGTTCTTCCTGGTGGAACAGTATACGATGCCGCTCCTGCCGGAAAGATCCCGCACTATTCCCAGCAGGACTGCGTCCTTGTGGCGCTGTTCCGTGGGTCTTACCTCGAAATAGAGGTTTTTTCTGTCGAACCCAGTGGTGACGCAGAACGGCTGGAAAAGTCCCAGTATCCTCACGATATCCTGCTTGACTATATCCGTCGCCGTCGCAGTGAATGCCGCAAGCACCGGGCGCTTTGGCAGGGAGCTCACGAACTCGGTTATTTTCAGGTAGCTGGGACGGAAATCCTGCCCCCAGTGCGAAACGCAATGCGCCTCGTCGATAGCCACCAGCGGTATTGTGAGCCTGCTGCACATTCTGAGAAAGCTCTCGCTGGTAAGGCGCTCAGGCGCGACGTAAATTATGCTGAATTCCCCCGCGGAAGCCCCGTCGAGCACCCTGAAATATTCCTCCGTGGTGAGGGAACTGTTTATACACGCAGCGCTCACGCCGGATTGCTGCAGTCCCTCTACCTGGTCTTTCATCAGCGAAATAAGCGGCGAAATAACGATGGTCGTTCCCCCGAGCATGAGCGCGGGTATCTGGTAGCACATGGATTTTCCGGCGCCGGTGGGCATTACGCCAAGGCAGTCCTGCCCGGAAACGATATGGTCGATGACCTCACCCTGACCGGGTCTGAATTCGCTGTGCCCGAAATACCGCTTTAGAATTTCCGTCTTTTCCATTTTTCCCTCACAAAAAAGCCGGGGCAGCTGCTGACCGCCCCGTTATTTTCAGTTGTTCAGCTTAATTGCCGCACTCGATGCTTATCTCGTTGAACTTGCCGAGGATATCGTCAACCACGAGCTTCTGCTTCTCGTCGCCGTCGATATCCATCACAGCCCTGCCGCCGTGCATCATCACGAGCCTTGAGCCGTATTCCACGGCAAAGCGCAGGTTGTGCGTCACCATCAGCGTGGTGATGTGCTTTTCCTTTACGACCTTGTCGGTTATCTTCATCAGCGTTTCAGAGGATTTCGGGTCGAGAGCCGCAGTGTGCTCGTCAAGTATCAGCAGGTCTATGTCGGACATCGTCGCGATTATCAGCGCCAGCGCCTGTCTTTGTCCACCCGAAAGCGAACCCGCAAGCACGCCCATGCGGTTTTCAAGTCCCATTCCGCAGCTTTCGAGCAGCTTCTTGTAGTACTGCTCCCTTGCCGGGTTGACCGCAGGCGTAAGCCCGAATGAGTGGTTCTTGTTGTCGGCGAGCGCGAGATTTTCAAGTATCGTCAGGCTGCCGCAGGTGCCCATCTTAGGATCCTGCAGGACGCGCCCGATACGCCTTGCGCGCTGGAATTCCTTCATCATCGCGATGTTCTGACCGTTGAATACCACTGCGCCGCTGTCAGGCTCTACGCCTCCGCAGACAACGTTGAGCATGGTGGTCTTGCCGCTTCCGTTGGAGCCTACCACCGAGATGAAATCGCCGTCCTTGACGTCCAGGCTGAATTCATCGAACAGCTTGTTTTCGTCCACCGTGCCGCGGTTGAATATCTTGGTTATTTTGCTGAGTGAAAGCCTGTTGGCTGACTGCACCGGCTCCGGTTTTCTGCCAATGGAGCTGATGAGCTTCTTCAGCTCACCGCCGCCGAGCACGAGCGCTATCAGGAATATCAGCGCTTTCATGAGGTTGTTGTAATCCGTGGGAAGACCCAGAGAAAGCACTATCTGATATGCCGCCTTATAAATCAGGCTGCCGAGGATCACCATAGTGGTTCCCTTCATGAACTTCACGCGCTTGAACAGGCTCAGACCGATGATAACGGAAGCCAGACCCAGCACGACCATTCCGACGCCCATCTGCTGGTCTGCGGAACCCTTGTTCTGCGCAATGACTGAACCCGCGATAGCCGCAAATCCGTTGCCCAGAGCCAGACCGAAAATCTTGATGGTGCCAGGGTCCTTGCCGAGCATGACGGTATACTTGTCGTTCGCACCGGTCCCGCGGAGCAGAAGTCCGTGCTTTGTCTTGAGGTAGAGGTCAAGCAGCAGCTTGCACACTACAACGATGATGAGCGAGATGACTGCAGTCCTGATATAGAACCCACCCACGCTCTTGGGAATAAATCCCGCAAGACCTGAGTTGAAAATCGTATCCTTGGTAAAGAACGAAGCCACCGCGCCGCCGTCCGTTCCGGCCTTGAGAATAACGAGGTTGACGGAAAGCATCGCGGTATACATGATGATACCGCAGAGAAGCGGGGTTATGCGGAGCTTGACGTGCATCAGTCCCGTGAGGACGCCGGCAGCCATGCCGGCAGCGAATGAGATCAGCAGGCAGAGCCACGGGTCAACGCCCTGCAGTATCAGCACGCCGCTGAGCACTGCGCCCAGCGGGAACGTGCCGTCCACCGACAGGTCCGGAAAGTCAAGTATGCTGTAAGTGATGTACATTCCCATTGCGAGGAGCGCATACATAAGTCCCTCGTTGAGAATATCAAGCAGAATGTTGATAACCAGTGTCATTTCTTTCCCTTTCCTGAACTGCCGGATCTGTTACCTTGATTTATGCTGCGTCGGATTCAGCAGCTGCGTTTGTTGTTACCATCTCGGCGTCTGCGTACTTCTCAGGTACTGCGAAACCGAACTTTTCAATGACCTCGCTGTTGATAACGGGTGTGCCGTCGGAAATTGTGCCGACTGCCATTGTCTTGGGGTCTGTGCCGTTGAGGATCTCAACGCCCATCTCAGCGGTCTTTTTGCCGAGAGCGACGTAGTCGATGCTGATGGAAGCCAGGCAGCCGTTCTTTACCTGCTCGACCTCGGAGCCGTAAACCGGGATATTGGCAGCGTTAGCCTTCTCGAGAACAACGGAAAGGTTGTTTACAACGTTGTTATCGGTGAAGTTATTGATGCAGTCCACCTGGGAAGCAAGCGTTGTAGCAGCCTGAGGAATATCAGCCGCGCTGTTTACGCCGGATTCAACAACCTCGATGCCCTTGCCCTCGCATACAGCCTTGAAAGACTTGAGCTGGGACAGGGAGTTTGCTTCGGTGTTTGTGTAGAGAACGCCGATCTTCTTTACGTCCGGCTGAATGGACTGTATCAGGTCAACCTGTGCGGAGAAGTCGAGGATATCGGAGGTGCCGTTGCAGTTTTCGATACCTGCTTCAAGGCTCTCGGTAAGTCCGGCAGCTACCGGGTCGGAAACCGCGCAGAAAACTACCGGGATATCGGACTTGCTTGCTGCGGAATAAGCGGAAAGCGCAGCCGGCGTAGCGATAGCATAGATCATATCGTAACCCTTGGATACGAAGTTGGCAGAAATGGAATCGCAGGAAGCGCCGTCTGCCTGAGCATTCTGGAGGTCTATCTCAACGCCGTCCTCGCCGTAAGCGTCGATGAGACCAAGTCTGATGCCCTCGTAGCAGTTGTCGAGAGAGGGGTGTGCAGCGTACTGTAAAACGCCGATCTTCTTTACGCCCTCTGCGGCAGCGCCGGAGTTCCCGCTGTCAGCCGTGCTGCTGCCGTTGCCGGAAGCGCAGCCGGTCAGTGCCATTGTCAGCGCCATTGCAGCGCCAAGTACCTTTGCGAAATTTGCCTTTTTCATGATGTTTCTCCTTTTGTCCTGCGGCAGTATCCGGAAAATAAAAAAACCCGTCCCACAACATGGGACAGGAACAACCTGCGATACCACCCAAATTCGCCCTCACGGGCGCACTCGCCTGCGTTCTGCAAAATGCAAGATAACCAAGATAATGCAAAACACTTCCCGCTGTAACGTGCGGAAACGTCGCCCCTACTTCGGAACTCTGCCTGTGCAGCGATACTGCGCGGAACAGCGCCGGTTCAGTTTGCCCTCGCAGGTCCATTCATGAATGCTTACGCGTCGTGCTCGCACCAAACGCACGGCTCTCTGGGGCGCATCGGCAGACACTACTAATCCTGCTCAACGGTTTATGTGCTTTTTATGTACAAGTTGATTCTATCACACATTTCCCATTTTGTCAAGGGGTATTGTAATATTTTCTATAGAAAATGCCGAAATCGACAAATATCGAAAAAACACCTTGACAACCAGGAGAAAATATGTTAACATAATAAAACATTGAGGGAGTAGTCAGCTGGTTCACCAGTGATATGTCAACATACTGACGGCAACGTCTGGCATATCTTGATTGACGAGACTCACATACATTACAGCCGGCGCTGGGTAGTATGTGCTCTCTCATTCTATAGGGATAATGAGCAGGCACATGCCTGCTTTTTTGTTTTCCGGCAGAAACGGACGGTCAATATTATGGGAATTGCAGAGCTGCTTCTTCTTGCGGTGGGACTTTCGATGGACGCTTTCGCTGTGTCAGTCTGTAAGGGGCTGGCAATGGGCGATGTCAAGCTGAAACACGCGCTCATCTGCGGCGCATGGTTCGGTGGATTTCAGGCGCTGATGCCGATGACAGGCTATCTGCTCGGCTCCGCATTCGAGAGCTTTATCTCCGCGGTATCGGGCTGGGTGGCATTCGTGCTGCTGGTGCTCATCGGCGGTAACATGCTGCGCGAAGCGCTTTCCAAGGATGAAGAAAAAGAAACCAACAAAATGGATCTCAAAACCATGCTGCTTCTCGCGATAGCTACAAGCATCGACGCGCTCGCCGTCGGAATCACATTCGCGTGCGTGCCGGTACAGCTGTTCGACGGTTCGCAGCTGCTTAACACGGTCTGTTCAGTGCTGATCATCGGCGCGACTACGTTCCTCATTTCGTGCGCGGGCGTTAAGGTCGGCGGCGTATTCGGCACGAAATACAAGACAAAAGCCGAAATCACCGGTGGTGTGATACTGATACTCATTGGCGTGAAGATCCTGCTGGAACAGCTCGGAGTGATAGGGTAAATCCGGAATGATGAATTGTCAATACAAGTGCAGCAGAGCTAACAAAGCCAACTAATCAGGAATTAATCACGATCATAAAACAAACCAGTCGCAAAGCAAATGGGTAACCTCTGAAAACCGGGACACGACCAGATTTTTTCAAAGGTTTTCTGAATACAAAAAAGGCGCCTGAATTTATTTTCAGCCGTCTTTTTTATTGCCCCATCCATGTAATAATGATATATTCAGAATATCCATCATACATTTTACATATCTCAGACAATGCATTATAATATAAACGACCCAAGGCATATTTCAACAAAAGGAAGAGATAAAATGAACAAGGACCTTACCGTAGGAAAATCCTCAACGGTATTGTGGCAATTCTGCCTGCCGCTGTTCGGAAGTATTATTTTCCAGCAGCTGTACAACATCGCGGACAGCTTTGTCGCAGGAAAATTCGTAGGTGAAAACGCGCTTGCCGCAGTCGGCAACAGCTATGAGGTAACGCTGATCTTCATTGCGTTCGCATTCGGCTGTAACATAGGCTGCTCGGTCATCGTGTCGCAGCTTTTCGGCGCAAAGGAGTACAAGGACCTCAAAACTGCGGTTTACACAACGCTGATTTCCGGCGGCGTGCTGTGCGTTCTGCTTATGGCGGTCGGGCTAATATTCTGCACCGACCTGCTGACGCTCATCAACACTCCGGAAGCGGTAATGGCTGATTCAAAGCTGTATCTTGACATCTACATATTCGGGCTTCCGTTCGTGTTCTTCTATAATATCGCCACCGGAATTTTCTCGGCGCTGGGCGATTCCAAAACGCCGTTTATATTCCTTGTGTGCTCGTCGCTTTCAAACATCGGGGTGGATATCCTGTTTGTTACCGCGTTCAACATGGGAGTTTCCGGCGTGGCATGGGCGACATTCATCTGCCAGGGGGTAAGCTGCGTGCTTGCAATGCTGTTCGTATTCCGCAGGCTTGCAACGATAAAAACGCAGGAAAAGCCAGCGGTGTTCTCGTGGAACCTTTTCAAGAGAATTGCTGTTGTGGCTGTCCCGAGCATTTTACAGCAGAGCTTTATTTCCGTCGGGAACATCATCATTCAGGGCATTATAAACAACTTCGGCGCTTCGGTAATGGCTGGTTATTCGGCTTCGATAAAGCTCAATAATCTGGTCATCACTTCGCTCACGACACTCGGAAACGGTATTTCAAACTTCACGGCTCAAAATCTTGGCGCAGGCAAGCTGAAGCGCGTCAGCGAGGGCTTCCGCGCAGGACTGAAGCTGGTATGGCTGTTGTGCGTTCCGCTTACATTACTTTATCTCTTTGCGGGAAAATACCTCGTTTATGTGTTCATGGACAATCCGACGGGCACCGCAATGGACGTCGGCGTGGAGATACTGCGCATACTTTCCCCGTTCTATTTCGTGGTTTCCGCGAAGCTTGCAGCGGACGGAGTTCTGCGCGGCGCGGGCATGATGAAAAAGTTCATGATAGCCACGTTCACCGACCTTATCCTGCGCGTGGTACTTGCGGAGGTTCTTTCGAGAATACCGGAGCTTGGCGCCACCGGAATATGGTTGGCATGGCCTATCGGCTGGACCGTCGCAATGGTAGTTTCCATTCTGTTTTACAGAACCGGAAGCTGGAGAAAAGACAGCGAGGAAGAACCTGTTACGGTACAGTGCAGTGAATAACATAGAAGCGCCCTTTCCGGAGGGCGCTTTTCTGACCTTGAAATCCAAATAAAATTGTGTTATAATTCAATTAGGTAATTTTCGCAGAAAGAGGTCAGAGCCATGACAATACAGCAGCTGAAATACGCCGTTACCGCTGCCGACAAGGGAACGATGAGCGAAGCCGCGCAGTCGCTTTTCATCGCGCAGCCGAGCCTTACCAACGCAATAAAGGAGCTGGAAACGGAGCTTGACATAACGATATTCCACCGCACCAACAAGGGAATTATCGTCACCAACGAGGGCAGCGAATTTCTCGGGTACGCGCGGCAGGTATTGCAGCAGGTCGGGCTGCTGGAGGAAAAATACCTCAGCGGCGAGGGACACAAGCAGATTTTTTCGGTTTCCACGCAGCATTATTCCTTTGCAGTGAGCGCGTTCGTGGATATAATACAGCAGTTCGGCAACAAGAATTACGACTTCACGCTGCGGGAAACGCAGACCTACGAAATTATACAGGACGTGAGCCAGTTCCGCAGCGAGGTCGGGATACTGTACCTCTCCGGCGAAAACGAGTACATCATGAGCAAGATAATCGAGCAGAGCGGGCTGAAATTCGACGAGCTATTCACCGCGAAGCCGCACGTTTTCATCAGTTCTAAACACCCTCTCGCGAAGAAACGGAAAATAACTCCGCAGCAGCTTGAGGAATACCCGTTCCTGTCGTTCGAGCAGGGCAGCTACAATTCGTTCTACTTTTCCGAGGAGATAATGAGCCGCGTGAGCCGCAGCATGACGATAAAGGTCCGCGACCGCGCGACGCTGTTCAACCTGCTGGTGGGACTCAACGGCTACACGATATGCACAGGAATAATCAGCACGGAACTTAACGGCGAAAACATAATCTCGCGCCCGCTTGCCGTTGACGAATACATCAGGGTCGGAACAGTCACGCGCCGCGGAGTAAACCTCACGAAACTAGGCGAGGAATATATCAACGCGCTTCACGCGCATATCTGAGCAAAACAATATAAAACCTCCCGTAAGCGATCATAGCTTGCGGGGAATTTTTATTTTTCCGGATTTATCAGCATAGTTTGATATAGTTGCAGGCTATATCCAGCAACAGTTTTTTAGTATTTTACAAATACCGAAAAATAGTATAAAATAAACACAACAAAAAAACAGAGAGGTAATCATATGAAAACCACGATAATCGGCTACCCCAGAATAGGAACATTACGCGAACTGAAATTCGCTTCTGAAAAGTACTTCCGCGGCGAAATAACAGCGCAAGAACTTCAGGACGCCGCAAAGGAACTCCGCAGAACTCACCTCCAGACCCAGCAGTCAGCCGGGATAGACCTTATCCCCACCGGAGATTTCTCGTTCTACGACAATATGCTGGACACCGCAGTGCTGCTGAATGCAATTCCGGAGAGATATGCGGCGCTGAAACTCCCGGCGCTTGACGAGTACTTCGCGATGGCGAGGGGCTATCAGGGGAACAACGGCGACGTAAAGGCGCTCGCAATGAAAAAATGGTTCAACACGAACTATCACTACATGGTGCCGGAAATCAGCCGCGATACTGAAATCAAGCTGAACGGAACCAAGCCGTTCGATGAATATGCCGAAGCGAAGGCGCTCGGAATAAACGCAAAACCGGTGGTCATCGGAGCGTTCACATTCCTGCGGCTGGCGAGATACACAGACGGCAGCAGCGCTGCTGATTTCGCCGACAAGACCGCTGCTGCGTACTGTGAGTATCTCCGCAGATTCGGAGAACTCGGCGCGGAGTGGGTGGAGTTCGACGAGCCGGAGCTTGTCACCGACCTCACCGCAGAGGATATCGCGCTTTTCAGGGAACTGTATACGAAGATACTTTCCGCAAAGGGCGGCGTAAAGGTGCTTTTACAGACCTATTTCGGCGATATCAGGGACTGCTGTTCCGACGTGTGCGCGCTTGATTTTGATGGCGTTGGCCTGGATTTCATCGAGGGAAAAAAGACGCTGGAGCTTGTAAAATCCAACGGCTTCCCGAAGTCAAAAACGCTCTTTGCCGGAATCGTCAACGGCAAGAATATCTGGCGCAGGAATTACGCGGACGCACTCAGCCTAATCAACGAGATAAAGCCGCTGTGCGGGGAAATCGTGCTGAACACCTCCTGCTCGCTGCTGCACGTTCCGTACACGCTGAAAAACGAAGTCAAAATGCCGGAGGAATACCGCAGGCACTTCGCATACGCAGAAGAAAAGCTGCACGAACTTGCCGAACTGAAAACCATTCTCACCGCAGACGAACCCGAAAAAACATCTGAATTCCTCGCGAACAAGGAACTTTTCAACGGCAGCCGAATCTGCGGAAACCAGTCCGTGCAGGATAAGGTAAAGTCGCTTTCCGATAAGGATTTCATAAGGCTCCCGGAATTTTCGGAGCGCGAGAAGATACAGAAAAAGCGCTTCGGGCTGCCGCTTCTCCCGACCACAACGATAGGCTCGTTCCCGCAGACTGCGGAGGTCCGCGCGAACCGCGCCGCATTCAAGAAAGGCGAAATTTCCGAGGAGCAGTACGTCGAGTTCAACAGGAAGAAAATCGCGGAGTGCGTGGAATTGCAGGAAAAAATCGGGCTTGACGTGCTGGTACACGGCGAATTCGAGCGCAACGACATGGTTGAGTATTTCGGCGAGTGCCTCGACGGGTACATCTTCACCGAAAAGGCGTGGGTGCAGTCCTACGGGACCCGCTGCGTAAAGCCGCCGGTGGTATGGGGCGACATCTCCCGCGCAAAACCCATGACCGTTGCATGGTCGAAGTACGCGCAGAGCCTTACAAACAAACCTATGAAAGGAATGCTGACAGGACCGGTAACGATACTCAACTGGTCGTTCCCGAGAGAGGATATTTCGCTCAGGGAATCCGCGCTGCAGATAGGTCTTGCAATACGCGAGGAAGTACTCGACCTTGAAGCGAACGGGATCAGCGTTATCCAGGTGGACGAAGCCGCGCTGCGTGAGAAGCTGCCGCTGCGCCGTTCCGACTGGCGCTCCGATTACCTCAGCTGGGCTATTCCGGCGTTCAGGCTGGTGCACAGCGGAGTAAAGCCGGAAACGCAGATACACACGCATATGTGTTACAGCGAATTCGCCGATATTATCCGCGATATCGACGACATGGACGCAGACGTCATCACTTTTGAAGCAAGCCGTTCAGACCTCACGATACTTGACGTGCTGCGCGACAACAATTTCCGCACCGAGGTCGGACCCGGCGTTTACGATATCCACTCCCCGAGAATTCCGTCAAAGGACGAGATAAAATCAGCGATACGCAAAATGCTCGACCGAATACCCAAGGAAAAGCTGTGGGTAAATCCCGACTGCGGACTTAAAACAAGGGGCGCGGCAGAGACCATTCCCAGCCTTGAAAATCTCGTGAATGCCGCAAAGGAAGTGCGCGATGAAATCAAATGAACCTTTTCTCTCAATGGAACTTTCGGAACATTCCGCGCTGCTGCCGGGAATAAGCCTTGCCAGCGCGCTTCCGCAGAACGTCGGCGCAATAAGCGACATGCCCTGCCAGACAGCGGTGATAATCTCCGCTGACGGTACTGGGAATAACTCGAACGCGCTTTCCCTTTGCCGCGAAAATGGCGTAGAAACGCTGTACCTCCGGGTGAATTCACCTGCCGGATTTGCGGCAGCGGAACGCATTCTCGCAGGCGTTTCCGGGGAATTCCGGGTGATTGCGGAGATCCCGGCGGTCAGCAGAATAAACGAGCTTCACAGTGTGAGATCTCTCACCGAAAACGGCGTTGAAGCGCTGATAACCAGACCGCTTTTCTCCTGCGAGGAATATCACGATTTCATGGAGCGCGCGGCGCTTGCCGGAATAACCGCGCCGATTTCCGCAGGCGTGATGGTGCTGACTCAGGAAGCCCAGGCTGAACAGCTTATCAACGCCGGAACTGCGCTCCCGGAGAAGCTGCTGCGGTTCATCGTGAAGTACCGCACTTCCCCGGAGGCTCTGCGGGACGCGGGAATCGCCTTTGCGAACGAGCAGATAGTCACGCTGCTTTCCGGCGGCGCTGACAGGATTCATTTTTACGGCGTAAATTCCGATTATATCGCCGGGAAAATTTCTGCGCTTGTATCCGGAATTCTCGTCTGATAAAATACAAAAAAGTGCTGTCAGAAATAGCGGCACTTTTTTTATTCCCGCAAACGGATATGACGTCAAACATGTGCCAGATAACAAGCGGCATTTACACTGGCACGACATTTCTGAGGTGTATTGTTAAGGAAACGCTGATTAAATCAAATTCGCCTCGCTCAAACGAGCATACTCACGCGGCTGAATTTGATACGCTGCGCTTTAATCAGCGTATCCTTAAGCTTTGAGTAGGGAAACGCTGAATAAATCAAATTCGCCCCGTTCAAACGCGCATACTCACGCGGCTGAATTTGATGCGCTTCGCTTTATTCAGCGTGTCCGTAGGTTATTTCCGTGGAAATACCACGCTCCGGCATTTTTTTCGTATCGCTGCATATATTAGAGTACAAGCCTGAAAGGAGTACTATGGAAACGATACGAACATTCGCCGGAGGTCTGGCGGTCGGTGCCGCGATGACGGTGCCCGGGGTGAGCGGCGGCTCTGCGGCTATGCTTCTGGGAATATACGACCAGCTGATAAACGCAGTCAGCCGGATTTTTTCAGAGCCGCGCAAAAATATTCCGCTGCTGGCAAAATTCGCAGCCGGCGCGGTCATCGGAATGCTCATTATCGCGCGGCTGATTTCATTCCTGCTCACTACCCCGCTGGAGGTTCCGCTGAGATTCCTGTTCCTTGGCGCGGTTGCAGGCGGAATCCCACTGATATTCCGCAGGGCAGGCGTGCGCGGGCTGACCGTCGGGAACCTCGTGCTGGTACTTTCCGGCGCGGCTGCGGTTCTTCTTCTCGCTGCAATCCCCGACGGGGTGTTCGCGCCGGGCGCGGGTGGATTTTTCGGGGTAGCAGTCCAGTTCGCCGGGGGAATTCTCCTTGCCGCCGCGCTTGTCCTGCCGGGAATAAGCGCGTCGCATTTCCTCTGCATGCTCGGGATTTACGACAGCGTGATGCAGCATGTAAGCTCCTTTGAGTTCATTCCGCTGCTTCCAATGGCCGCGGGGGTGGTCGTGGGAACATTCATGACCGCAAAGCTGCTGGAAGCGCTTATCCAAAGGCACCAGACCGGAACGTTCCTGGTGATACTCGGGTTCATGCTGGCTTCGCTGCGGGAACTTCTGCCCCAGGGTGCGTCGGCAGTCCAGCTGCTGACCGGGGTGCCGTGTATTCTGGTGGGTTTCGTGCCGGTGTATTATCTGCAGTCCGACAGAAAGAGAACACGAAAATCCCACGAAAATATATAAGATATTGTGTATTAACCTCTTGACAAACTCAATATATAGTGATATACTATATTCAAAACCAAGTTCTATCAGGAAAGAGGAGATACATCATGAAAATAAACGTGACAGGTGGAACTTTACCCCAGCAGGAGATCGATTATTACGCTGAGGCAGCGCTGAAAAAGTACCCCGAAAGGAACATCACAGCGATAGACATGGACGTTGACGGGGACTACGTCAACTGCACCTATCATTTCTGCGACCAGCCGTTTGAGCGTATCCGGCGCATCACGGGCTACCTTGTCGGCACGCTGGACCGCTTCAACAACGCCAAGCGCGCCGAAGAGCACGACCGCGTAAAACACGGGCTTTCAGAGCAATAACACGAAAATAGGGCTGCTTTTTGGCAGCCCTGTTTTTGTGTTATGGAATTCTGCAGGTCAGCTGATGTAACCGTCGAGCACTGCCGCCTTGCGCAGCTCCCGCTCAAGAGCGGAAACCCTGCTTATCAGCGGAGCGGCTTCCACGGGGTTTTCACCAAGGAGCACAATTGTTATCTGACTGTAAAGCTGGTTCATTCCCATCAGCGCCAGGTTCCCGGAGGAGCCTTTAAGCGCATGAGCGGCTTCTGCAGCGCGCTTAAAGTCGCCTGCCGCAAAGGAACTCCTCAGATTTTCTATCTGGTTGGATTGGATATAAAGTTCCATGCACTCGGCATATAGAAAATCCAGCCCGTTAAAACGATTGTCGTAATCCTCAGGCGAAAAGCCCAGCATCTGCATGTGTTCCGGGTAACTCATTCTGCGGTGATATCCTCCGTTGCATCGTCAATGTCGTCTGTGCGGATATTTGTCGTGAGCCATTCGCTGTTCAGCTGGCAGAGCAGGCGCGCGTCAACATACGCCTGCGAAAGGGTGAGTATAGTCTGTCCCTGGTAATTACCGGAAGCCGTCTGCTCCACGACCAGCGCGATATCCGGCTTCTCCTCATCGAGCAGACACAGCGGCAGCATGAGCGACATGGTGTTGCGCTTCGGGTAATACGACGGGATAGCGGTCTTGTAGTTGCGGCTGACGCGCTTCTTTGCAAGCTCGATGGAGTCTTTCAGGCGGTTCTGAATGCGTATGAACAGGCGGCTGTTGTCGGTGACTATCTGCTTGAGCTGCTCATAGATATCGTACTGTCTGCGGTGATCTGCCGTGCGGAGTTCCTCGGCAAGCTGGCGCGCCTCAGGGCAGTCGTTGAACTGGTCGCAGAGGAACTGCACCGGCAGACGGCTGATGTTGTCGATGATGATGTGGTCGAAATCCGTCAGCAGCTGGCGCGAAACGTCATAGAACAGCTGTTCGCCCTTGTTGAAGTAGACCGGTGGCTGCGGCAGTGGGCTGAAATAATTCACCACCTGCTTGCCCAGGGCGCCGGAAGCCGCAGTGCAGAACCCGCTGAACTTCCACTCGGTCTCGCTGTCGGGGTCGTTGGGCATGAAGCACGCGTAAATATCGTCGTAATGCTTGTCAACAAGCCCGGTGTTGAAGCACGCGAACTGCTTGTCGGAAGAAACGCAGACCTTATCCTCGCGGACAAGTCTGTAGAATGTGTACTTTATATACTGAATGAGGATATGGTTATCTTTCTGGGCCGAGCCGACAAAGTCCCAGTTCTCTGCGAGCGCCTTGTCTGAAAGTTCTGACAGGAATGCGCTCCAGCTGCCCAGGAACGCGAAATTCTCAAGCCGCTTGCCTGGCTGTACAGCGCGCTGTGCAGGATCGCGGGAAAGCGTATCCACAAAGCTCAGGAACCACGGTCTGCCCTCGTATGTGGAGGGTTTCAGCGTGATCTCGACGGGGGTACCGTCGCTTCTCATCCAGCGGCAGGGGAATATCATCTTGCCGTCGTAGAAGCGCAGACGGTTCTCGCTGCGTGCAGCGCTGAAATCGTCGCTGAGATCCTGCTTGAGGTCCGTCATTGATCTGCGTATGCCGCAGCGTTCCAGGAACTGCGTCAGGATAAGCAGCGGCTTGGGCGGCAGGTTGCAGAATTCCTCGAGAGGCGCAGCGGGAACGACAGGCGCTGCCTGATGGCTTTCAAAGGAAGCTGTTTCCGGGCGTATGTAGCGATCCGCATGGGAAACGTACGCACGGTCGTCGCTGCGCTGCCAGATCCTGGACGGGTCGTAGGTGGAAGCCGTGAAATCCGGTGAACGGCGAAGGGTCACCATTACCTGCGGAACTCCTCCAAGAACCACGTCGTTCAGCTCCAGGAAATCTATCTGCGACAGCATGTCCTTCATCTTGTAGAAGCCGTAGCGGGAACGGTCGATGTGGTTATCCGAGAGCAGCTTGCTGACTGCCGCCATGTGCTGCGGCACGTCGAACGGGAAGTTCGCGGTGAGCAGGCGGTAAATTTCAGCCTTATCCTCGCGGGTTATTTCCGCTGCCTCGGGAGAGGGGCGCCTGAGTTCAAGCGCAGTGCTGCTGAATATGTTGGTTTTCTCGAACGAGAAATACAGGCTCTTTCCGCGGGGGCTGAGGTTTTTGGTGATTATGCCGTTGACGAGGTAGCCGTCGCTGCAGTACGCTATCGGGAACGTATACCTGTCCGACATGAAATCCAGCTTGCCGCTGTCCCTTGCGCGGGTGAAGCTGTCGTATATCTCCTGCTTCATCTCCTGCACTGAAAGCCCGCTGCCGAGTACCTTTGTCAGCGCGTAAAGGGACTGCTGCGACATTTCAATGATATCGTCGTTGAGATTGATGCTCTTGCTGCCGAAAAAGCTGTCAGCGGGGTGCCCGTGCTCGTCGGAATTGCGGCAGCGCCTTACTATCACGTATGTATCCTGGTTGTAGCGCGGCGTCCCGAAAAGCTCCGGGGCTGCGGCGATAAGCTGGTGGAAATCCGAAAAACCCAGCTTTTCAAGTGTGTAGCCGTTTGTAGAGAGCCACTCCTCTACCCTCGAAATGCGGTATACGCCCTCGTCCGGGAACTGCTTTGCGATGCAGCTGCCCAGTTCTTCTGTCATTTCTTTACTTAACACTAAAATATCCTTTCCAGTAAAAACTCATTAAATCTGATCTTCCGTAACGTTTTCACCCGTTTCTTCGGTGAAGTCTGCGAGATCCTGAATATAGTCGTAATCCTCAATAAAAACATAGTGTACCATTTTCGTCAGTTCTTCGTCGGTGAAGTCCTGCTGGTATTTTCCTTCGACGGTCAGTGCGTACGACCGCTGCCTTTCTTCCGCAGAGAAACTGATGATATCCACCGGTATCTCCAGCTGCCTGAAAACGCTGATCACCCTGCCGCATTCCGCTGCGAATTCCGACGGCTCGGTATATTCGCCGTTCAGTTCTACGTCAACGCTGATATCGTCGGCTGTGGTGAGTTCGCCGCTGGTGCGTTTCTTTCCGCCCTCAAGATTGAGATCCACGCTGACTGTCAGCTTTGAAATTTCCGCCGCTTCCTTTAATTCGGGGTAGGTCATGTCGTATATTGCGGCTTCTGCGCTGCGGTCGCTGAACTGCTGCTCGGTCTCGGTTATCGTGCTGTTCATGGCGACTGCCATAATGCAGCAGCCCGCAGTGATAATGATATCTGCGCACACGCTGGGAATATGTATCCGTATCTTTCTGCTTGAAGCAAGCCAGCTCAGCAGTATTTCCACACCCAGCAGCACCGCGGCTATCGGCGACAGCTTTATCAGCAGCGAGAAATCCGGCGTGCCGGAAAACAACAGGCAGATAAGCGCAACACCCATCATAATAAGCGTGACGGCAAGCGAAACTATCCCCGCGCCGCGTTTCATTATCGCAGTGGATAATCTTTTCAGGTCGACGCGCTTTTTGCGCTCGGGGGCTGGCTGCGGAATTTCGGCGCTTTTGTTAAGCACCTCGTCCAGCGCCGCGAGAAGTTCCTGGTCGCGCCGGTACATCTCTTCCTGCTCGTCATCAAGGGCGTCGTCGGTTTCGGACAGTTCTGCGGAGAATTCTTCGGTGATATGCGCCGAAAACTGCATTTCTGAAAGCCCTTCCATGCCGGAAGGCTGCGGCTCCTTTTCTTTTAACTCCTGCTCTGTAGGCATTTTGTCCTCCTTTCTGCGTTATTGTAATTGCTCCACCGGAGGGTCAATTACACATTTATTATAACAAATCTGCGCGTCTGTGTCAATGGAAATTAGGTCGCAGAACCACGAAAACAGGCAAAATACCAAAATACCCCCTGAACTTTTTCAGCACAGGGGGTATAAAGATCACAGGCTCTTGATGATGGTGCCCATCAGACCGGGAACAGCGCTGATAGCGTTGGACTCGTCGGTATCGATGTGCATAGCGTCAGCGAACTTGTCGCTCACTCTGATAACAACGTCGCCGAGGATAGCGTTTCTGCCGCTGGTGTTTGTCTTGACCCATACGATATCCTTGTTCTTGACGCCGAGCTTTTCAGCGGTCTCAGGGGTGAGGTGGATATGGCGCTTTGCAACGATAACGCCCTCCTTGATGGTGACTTCGCCTGCAGGGCCGCGCAGCGTACATCCGGGCGTGCCTGCGATGTCGCCGCTCTCGCGGATATCTATGCCAAGACCGATGGAACGTGCGTCGGTGGCGGAAAGCTCTACCTGGTCAGCAGGGCGTACCGGACCTAAGATGCTGACGTTTGCAAGCTCCTTCTTGGGGCCTACGACAGTCACGCGCTGCTCGCTCGCAAACTGACCCGGCTGGGACAGATCCTTCTTCTTTGTGAGCTGTGCGCCTGCGCCGAAGAGCGCCTCCAGTGTTTCCTGCGTCACATGTACGTGACGAGCAGATGTTTCGATAAGTACTTCATTCTCTGCCATTTTCATTTCCTCCGAATGATTTTATTGCGGCATTACCGCCGTATCGATTTCATTATACACCTTTTTACGGCAAATTGCAAGGGGGAGCATCTAAAAACCGGTTTGAAAAGGGAAAATGGGTAGAGTGCACCGAATGCGAGGAAAGCCGACGAAGTAAGGCTGTATGCCTTACGAGGAGGTTTGAAGAAGCAGGCGGTGTGCTATACACATTTTCACTCAAACAAAGTTTTTAGAGGTGACCAATGGCTATTTTGCCTTATCCATGAACCATATCCTTTTCGGGTCTGCAACGGTGAATTCCCGGTGGTCGAGATACGCGAGGCAGCCCGCGTCGGTGGTGAACTCAAAGCGCAGCTTGTAGGAATACAGCGCCTGGCAGTCCATTCCCACCTGCCTGTTGTCCTTGTTGCTGCCGTATTTTCCGTCCCCGAGCAGCGGGTGCCCGATGTGCGCAAAGTGCGCCCTTATCTGGTGGGTGCGCCCGGTCAGGAGGTCTACCTCCACAAGGCTACGGTCGCCGAATTCCTGCAGGACGCGGTACTTTGTCTTTATAGTGCGGTTTGCGGGGGTTTTCCTGTCGGAAACTATCACGCGGTTCTCATCGGCAAGCTTTTCGAGGTACGCAGTCAGCGTTGCGGACTTCTGCGGGAGTTTTCCCCACACCAGGCAGAGGTACAGCTTGACAAGTTCCCTGTCGCGTATTTTCTGGTTCAGTACCCGCAGCGACTCTGCATTCTTTGCCGCGATGACGATGCCGCCGGTATTGCGGTCGATACGGTTGCACAGCGCGGGAGCAAAGCTGCGCTCGCTGTCCGGGTCGTATTCTCCCTTCTTCCAGAGGTAGCATTTTATTCGGTTTATCAGCGTGTCGGAGGTGTTGTCGTTGTCCTCGTGCACCACCATTCCCACCGGCTTGTCGCAGAGAAGTATGTTCTCGTCCTCATAGATGATGTCGAGTTCCGCGGGCACGCTGCGGAAATCCGCCTGCTTTTCGCGCCCACCGGTGTCAAGCAGTTCGTCGCTGAGATAAAAGCGGAACACGTCGCCCTCCGCAAGCTTGGTATTCGGTTCGGTGCGCGCGCCGTTAAGCTTGATGCGCTTCTTCCGCATAAGCTTGCAGATAAGCGGCAGCGAAAGATTTGGGTATGCTTTGGTCAGGAAGCGGTCCGCCCGCTGCCCGGCGTCGTTTTTTGTTACGGTTATTTCGGTCATATAGCCCCCCTGTGTCAGTGGTTATATTATACCCCCTGCGCCCGGAATTGTCAACCCGCTGTTCCACTTGACAACGTAATGTAAAAGTACTATAATAATGATATCTTTTCAGATAAGGAGAACTACCATGAGAAGCTGCGGAATACTAATGCACATAACCAGCCTGCCGTCGCCCTACGGGATAGGCACATTCGGCACGGAGGCAGAGCGCTTTGCCGACTGGCTCAAGAGCGCCGGGCAGAAGTACTGGCAGGTGCTTCCGATAGGACCTACCGGGTACGGGGACTCCCCCTACCAGCCGTTTTCGTCGTTCGCAGGGGACCCTCTGCTCATCGACATAGACGAGCTGGCAGAGAACGGGTACCTTGCAAAGAAATCAGTCGCAGACGCGGATTACGGCGCCGACCCGACGTTCGTGGATTATGACAAGATAAGAGCGGTCAAGACGGCGCTGCTGAAAGAGGCGTTTTCCGGCTTCACGGACGACGTGGGCTATACCTCGTTCATCATGGACGAACAGGACTGGCTCGATGATTACGCGCTGTTCGCTGCGCTAAAGGACAAATTCGGCGGAAGATCCTGGACTGAATGGGACGAGGACATAAAGTTCCGCAAGCCGGAGGCGATAAAGAAGTGGACCGACGAACTCAGGGACGAGATAAAGTTCCAGAAGTTCGTGCAGTATATTTTCTGGCGGCAGTGGGACAGGTTACACCGCTACTGCAACAAGAACGGCGTACAGATAATCGGCGACATTCCGATATACGTTTCTCCTGACAGCGCGGACGTCTGGGCTCAGCCGGAGCTGTTCGAGCTGGACGAAAAACGTGATCCGAAGCGGGTCGCGGGAGTACCGCCGGATCTTTTCTCAGCGACAGGTCAGCTGTGGGGAAACCCGCTATACAACTGGGAGGAAATGCACAAAACAGGCTACAAATGGTGGCTCAAGCGCGTGGGCAAGTCCCGCGAGAATTACGACATGCTGCGTATCGACCACTTCCGCGCGTTCGATACTTACTATGCGATACCGTTCGGCGACAAGACCGCTGAACACGGCGTGTGGGAAAAGGGACCGGGCATGGAGCTTTTCAACGCGATAAAGAACGACCTCGGCGACGTGAACATAATCGCCGAAGACCTGGGCGATATCTTCGACAGCGTTAAGCAGCTGCTTAAAGACACCGGCTTCCCGGGAATGCGGGTGCTGCAGTTCGGCTTCAACCCCGACAACACCGACAACGACCACCTGCCGCACAACTACCCCGTGAACTGCTGCGCTTACACCGGCACCCACGACAACATGCCGGTCATGCAGTGGTACCGCGAAGCAGACAGCGCTTCCAGACAGATGGCGAAGCGCTATCTCAACAAAGGGCTGTTCGAGAAATTCAACAGCTGCTGCATAAGGGCGGTGTACGCAAGCCCGGCTCAGCTGGCTGTCATTCCCATGCAGGATATTCTCGGGCTTGGCAGGGAAAGCCGCATGAACATCCCCTCCACCGTAGGCGGAAACTGGCGCTGGAGAATGCTCCCCGGCAAGACGACGGATAAACTCGCGGCTAAGCTGAATTCCCTCGCGGTCACATATTTCAGATGATTTAACGCACGATCCCCCTTTACCGTTCAGCGGCAAAGGGGGATCATATTATTTCATTTCATTATTTCATTTCAGGGAGGTCGTAAAGCAATGCCGCGAATACGTCCATGACGTCGTCGATGGTCATGGAGCTTCCCATTGCCTGCACCTGCGTGTGGGTATTATCCGAGGGCTTTCTGCTTGTGGTCACCGCGATGTAGCAGTTCACGCCGCTCTCATATCTTCCCGCAATGCCGAACTGATAATCGTCGCTGGAAGCATCGTTGAGTATGAGCTGCTCGTAGGACCTCAGGCTGCACTCCAGCCCGACGCCTCCTATCTCCATGCGCTTTCCGCCTGCAAGCGTGAACCCAAGCGGGTCTCTGAACATATCGCCGGTGCCGGTCTTGACGTAGATCCCGGTCCTGCCGCCGTCTTTCTCGAAATACAGCGACACCCAGGTCGGCACGCCGCCTTTGTAGTCCATAGCCGCTGATTTCTCAGGAACCAGCGTCCAGCCGCTGTTTTCAAGCAGACTAACGGTAGAATGCGTCCTTCCGTCGGCATTCTGCACCTGCGTGAATGTCTGCGCCGCCTCATCGGCAGTTGCGAAGTAATGCAGGTCGTCGCATTCTGCCTGTCTGTCGGTCAGTTTCATCTGATTGAAGACAAACACCCTGCCAGCCTCATATTGATTGTCAAGGGAACCGGTCATGTTGTATGTCGGCTCGGGGTATTCCGCAGACTGCACCGTTTCAGGGGACGCGCTGTCCTCGCAGAGCGCCGCCAGCACCCGCGCGAACTCACGCAGACCGGTGTTCTTCGCCGTGACGACGATATAGCAGCCGCCGGCCCTGAAGCCACCCATGTAAACGTCGTTTCCGCTTATCTGCCCGTAGCCTGCGTAAACCCGCTGCTGAGCCTTGCTGAAATTATCCGTGTACTGCGCCGGGAGCCTGCCGAAAATATACCTGCCGGCGTCAAGCATTGCGGGGTCGTCGGTGACTGTCACGCTGACGCTGCGCTCGTCGTCTATCCAGTGGTTCAGGGTGTAGCGCACTCCTGTGCGCTTCTTATCCTTGAAGTAATCTATCCTGTCGGTGTCGTAGTACCGCGAGAGTTCCGCGTCTACCAGCGGCGACGAGAACATATCCTCGGCGACATGCTGCTGCGCTTCCGCGAACTGGGCGGGGTCGTCGCCCGGCAGCATCCCGGAATTTATGCCGTGGTCGCTGTCGAACGCACCGTTGCTTATGCCCTCGTACGAAGCCGCATAGCCGAAATGTATCTCGCTGCCGCCGAAAAGCTTCTCAGGGTCGTCAAGCACCGTTTTGCCGCAAAGTTCCACTATCTCAGAAAGGCTGTAGCCGCTGCCTTTAAGTTCGTTGACGTTATAGAACGCCTGAACGTTGTAATTCGTTGCATTAAGCGGGGAGGCAGTGTATGTCAGCGTATCAAGCTGCAGCTTTCCCCATTCGGTTTCTGCGGTGGTGCTTTCCGGTAATTTCAGGTCGTCCCTGTCATAGGTGACGGACGCCTGGACGTCGATAATATAGGAACCGTCCGGGGAATAGTTGCCCATATGGTCGCCTGTCCTCACCGGGGAAACCGCTTCAAGGCACTTTTCAAACTGCTCTCTCGTCAGTCCCTTGCTGTAAAGCCTGAAATACCTTGTCACGCCGCCCGTTTTGAGCGAATATTTCGCAAGGTAATAGTCGTTGTTCATCTGGCACAGACCGAGCGAGAATTTCTCAGGGTCGATGAAGTCGTAGCCGCCGTTCACCGTCGCCCAGCTGTCGTATGCGCCGTTATATTCCAGGTAGTTGCTGCCATCAATGATGACGGGCAGGAACTCGTCCCCGCGGGTGGAAACGCTGAAAGTCAGCTGTCTGCTTCCCTGCGAGAATTCAAGCGCAAACCCGGTATCGTTGTAATACGCCCCGGATAACTCCAGCTCGTCTGCCAGCGGTCTGGTGGACTTCACGCTGTCTGCGGCCGACTCGCCGGCACGCTCCGTAATGTCGCTCAGCTGGCTGCGGAACCACTCGTCCATTCCCGGCATCGCAGCATTCGGGACAAGTTCCCTGAACATACTGTTGGCTTCCTCAGCGGTGCATTCACGGTTGGGGCTTGAATATATGCTGCCGGATACGTCGCCGTCATGATAGATGAGTTCGCCGTTTGCCAGCGCGGTGCGGCTGTCAGTTACGTCCTGGCGCGGTACTGCATTTCCGTTGGAATACAACTTAGCTATCAGCTCCGCGAATTCGTCGATGTCCGCGTTGAACATGTCAAGGAGCAGGTATTTCCCGCTGCCAAGGCTGAAACCACCGACATAATGCGGCATTCCGCCATCGTCATAGCCGAACGCGGTGTAAAGGCTTCCCGCGCCGCTCACGCCGTCAGTGAATCCGCTGCTTTCCGCAGGATAACGCGCGAAGATCACGTCGTCCATGTAAGAGTCGTACGCCATGTTCCAGTCGTCGAAAACCGCGATATATGCGCTGGAGTTCACGTTTTCCGGCTTGATATACGCAGCATAGCATACTGAAGTGCGTTCCTTCCCGCTGAAATACGGCAGCTTGTCGGTGGAGTAGTACTCGCCGTATTCCACCTCGGCAGAAGCGTCCCCGTCGGTGTAGACGCCCTTATTGACGTACTTCTGCGCTTCGTCGAACTGCTGTCTGTCGTCCCCCGGTAGCATTTCGAGGTTCGCTCCCATGCGCTCATCGGTGGCAAGCCCGGAAGTAATGCCGTCGTACGCTGCGGTGTAAAGCACCGTGGTATTCCCGCTTACGCCGAAAATGCTGTTGGACGATATACCGCTCAGCACGTCCAGCCCGGAATATTCAGCCGCGTCCGCAAGCGAATAGGACATTCCCTCGGGGAGAGAACTGCCGCTGTCGCAGAACACGTTCCAGTAGCCGTCGGAGCCGTATCTGCGCGCGGGGTAAGCGGTCAGCGGGCTGAGCGTGAGCGTCCCCCATGCGGTGTCTACGTCCGACGTCTGCGGGAGCTGCACGCCGGTCTGCGGCTTGCGCCAGTTTTCATAAATTTTCTCCTGATCGGCAGCGGAAATGTTCTCGCAGTACCACCCCTTGTGATCGTAGGAAAGATACGCGGGAGAACCGTCGTCGATGCAGCCCAGGAACTCTTCCTGCGTGACGTCCTTGGCGTCAATCCTGCAGTACCAGTGACTGTCGTAGCGCGTGAAATCATACTCAGCCGCGTAATAAACGCTGCCGTCGTGTTCATACGAGCCTGTTGCAAGCTTCCAGCATTCAGGGTCGATGAAGTTCACCCAGCTGTACGCAAAGCTGCTCTTCGGCTCGCCCGCGGCGTAGATGTAGCTTCCGTCGGGCAGGGTTATCGGCGTGAAGTCGCCTTCCTTCCCGGAAATGCTGAAATTCACCTGCTTCTTGCCGTCCTCGCTGCGCAAAATCACCGTCCAGCCGTTGTCGTCCGTGTAACACTCGGAAACGCTCATTCCGTTAAGATAACCCGGCTTGCCGCCGCTTTTCGCGAACTCTTCCAGCAAAATGCCCATATTCTCTGAAAAATATCTGACGATCTCGTCGTTATCCGCTTTGGAAGAGGGCTGCAGATGCTCTGCGGTGGTGGGCGTGAATTCCTGGAATTTCAGTTCGCCCAGCGCATACGCCCTGCTGAACCAGCTTGCTTCCTCGGTGGTTTCGTCCGTTGCTTCGCTGGTGCTTTCACGTGTGACGGCGGGATTTTCATTCGGGTTCTGGATCAGGCTGTCGCGGTTGAACCAGAAGCCGACCCCCACCGCAAGCGCCACTGCCGCCGCTGAACCGGCTATGGCAACTGTGCGCCCGGTGTGGCGCTTTTTCGGCTCTATCCTTATCTCGGTCACGGGGTGGAATTCCGCTTCGCCGGCATTGTCAGAAGCCTTGTTCTCTGCCATCCGCGCAAGGAGCTTCTTTTTCATCTCTGCCTTGACGTCCTCCGGGAGGACTATCTTGTCATACGCTGTTCTGAAATCGTTCTTGTTCATATTGCGTCCCCCTCCAGATCCATTTTAAGTAAGCTGCGCCCGCGCTCCAGCCGCTTGTATACGGTGTTTTCGCTGATGCTGAGCACTGACGCGATGTCTGCTGCGGGCATGTCCTCGTAATAGTACATGTAGATGGTGGTGCGTAGTTTTTCCGGCAGCCGCATCACCAGGTCAAGGATATCGTGTTCCGCTTCCGTCGCGGGGGAACTGAGGGTGTTCTCCAGCAGTTCGTCCAGCGGGATATTTCGTCTTATCCTTGCCGATTTTATGACATTCAGCGATTTGTTTTCAGCCGTGCGTATAAGCCATGCTTTGGCGTGCTCGCTGCTGTTGAAGCAATCCTGCCTGATGAGCGCGGCAAACGTGTCCATCACGATATCCTGCGCTTCCTCACGGTTTTTTACGATATTCAGGGCAATTCTGTAAACCATGTCGGCATGCTTGTCAAACAGTTCGCTCATTGTGTCCTGAGTTATCATGATCATATGATCCCCACCTTTCCTGCGGATCATTTCCGCCTTTCACTTAATAAAACTATCCAGCACCCCGAAGTCTGACATGTTTTCGGGAATATTTTTCTGCACCATGCTTTTTATTAAAATCATAAAAAAACGCCCTGTAAAATTATGAAATATGTACAATAAATGTTTTCGAAGGGGGCAATAGGTGAAAACCACTTGAAAATACGCTGTTTTCGTGCTATAATATAAAGTGTTTAAGGTAATTATCCACAAATTTCTAGGAGGTTTTATCATGGTTTTAAAGAAATCGCAGAGAGTTCTCAGCTTCATGCTCACTCTCGTAATGCTGCTGGCACTCAACACAGTGTTCGGCTTCCAGAAAGCCGGCGCGCTCGCTGACGGCGAATGGACCTACGAGCAGTGGGGCTCCGGAGCCAACATCATCGGCTACACCGGTGCAAACGGCGTTGTAACAGTCCCTGCAAAGGTTGCAGGGCTGAACGTTATCAAGGTATCCGCGCTTTCCACCAACTATTTCAAGACAAGCATCACTTCCGTTACATTCTCCAACGGCATCAAGGAACTGGGCGACAGCGTGTGCAAGGGCTACAGCGGTCTGACAAGAGTTTCCCTGCCCGATACGCTCACCACCATCGCCAAGGACGCTTTCTTCGGCTGCACTTCGCTGCCTGCCATCAAGGTGCCCAACTCCGTGACCAGCATTGGTCAGAGCGCATTCGCAAACTGCACGGAGCTGCTCAGCGCAGACCTCAGCTGCAAGGCGACTGTTATCCCCGACGAGCTCTTCTCCGGTGATATCAAGCTCAACACCATTTCGCTGCCTACATACACCGAAACCATCGGTAAATCTGCATTCTTCAACTGTGGTGCGCTCAGAAACGTCAACATTCCTGACAGAGTAAACACCATCGACACCAGCGCTTTCTCCAACTGCACAGGTATCACTTCCATCAACATGCCCAGCGAACTCAGGACCATAGCTGATCAGGCATTCAGAAACTGCAGTTCCCTTACCAGCATATATGTTCCCGGCAAGACCCGCAGCATCAACAAGGAAGCCTTTGCTGACTGCACTTCCTTAAAGACGGCATACATCAGCTCCTCAGTACAGATCATCAAGAGCAACATCTTCAGTAACTGCCAGCAGCTTGAAACTATCGTTTTCGGCGGCGACAACTACAACTTCAACGATCTCTCCACAGCTTCCCTGAACGCTACTGCTTACTACCCTGCAAAGTATGCCGCTAACTGGGCAAACTTCTATTCCGTACCTGCAAAGTCCTATCAGGTTCCTTCCGTTATCAACGTATCCGGTACTACCACCGCATACCCCGGTCAGACAGTCAACCTGAAGATCTCCACCAACGGCGACTTCAACAACCTATATTCCCTTTCCAACTCCAACCCGACAGTTGCGACCGTTACCGGCAACGGCGATGTATTTGCAAGATCCGCTGGTTCCACGACCATCACGATCACGTCCATCAACGGTCTGACAAAGACTGTTGACGTTGCGATAAAGCCCGACGCGCCCTCCGGTGTTGACGCAGTATCCAAGACAACAACTTCCGCCAACATCACATGGAAGTCCGTTTACAACGTTGACGGCTACAATGTTTACCGCTCCACCTCCAAGAACGGCACATACAAGAAGGTAGGCTCTTCCACAAGCACTTCCTACACCGACAAGGGTCTGACAAAGGGCAAGACCTATTACTACAAGGTCGCAGCTTATGTCAACGCTAACGGCGGTCAGACTATTTCCAACTACAGCTCCGTTGTTTCCGTAAAAGCTGCCGCACCCGCACCCGCTACCATCACTGCAAAGAAGTCCAAGGCTGGCGTTGCCAAGATCACATGGAGCAAATCCTCTGGCGCTTCCGGATATGAGGTTTACATGGCTACTTCCTCTAAGGGCAAGTTCACCAAGATCGCTACCATTTCCAAGCCCACGACTCTCTCCTGCACAAAGTCCGGTCTGACAAAGGGCAGGACCTACTACTTCAAGGTTCGTTCCTACACCACCGTTAACGGCAAGAAGGTCTACAGCGATTACACCACCGTTAAGAGCGTCAGGGTATGATCCACTGAAATCACATGCAAAGGGCTGCGAGTTTCGCAGTCCTTTGCTTTTTGAAAAAGTTGTTTTTGCCCGCGAAGCGGGCTTTTGAAATCCGTTTTTTTGCCTCGGGTCTCCCGAGGCAAAAAACACTTGCGCGGATGTTCGGCGGAAAAGTCACTTTAGTGACTTTTTCGACGGTCTCAGGGCTGCGAGTTTCGCAGCCCTTTTGTTGTCCTGATGAATTATTTGTGAAATCCCCGGGAGAGCTATTGACTAACCACCGCAAAAGTGATAAAATGAAATCACCACAAAGCGGACAAGGAGGACGAAATGCCCAACGAAAACACAGACTCACAGGTAAACATCGCAAGAATAATGATCCCGAAAATATCAGTCGCTGCCGTGCACGCAAACGACACCGTGCGCCAGGGGCTTGAAATAATGAAGTACCACCGCTACACGTCGATACCTGTTCTCGACGGACAGGACGTTTACCTCGGCAGCGTGACCGAAGGCGACTTCCTGCGGCACATTCTCGCCACCGGAACAACGGAAATGAAGTCGCACGAAAAGTACCGCATCTCCGAGATATTCCGGCCGAATTACTGCGCGCCGCTGCCGATATATGCTTCCCTGCAGGAGCTTATCTCGCGCTCGCTGGAACAGAACTACGTACCGATAGTGGACGGCAGGGGCTGCCTGTGCGGTATAGTCACACGCCGCGCGCTGATACTCCATCTCAACCATACCATCACCGGTGAAAACGAATAAAAAAACGGGCTGTACATTAACTACAGCCCGCTTTTGTTAATAGTACTCCTCAAGGAACGCGTCTATATTCTCCTGGGAATACTCCACCTGCTTTGAATACAGTTTCAGGTCAAGTATCATGTCCCATTCGGTGATTTCGCCCGCGTCCAGCCACCGCATGCAGTCCATCAGCATGACTGTAAGCGCGGAGCAGCATGCAAGCGTCACCCGCGCGTAAGCCGCGCTGTCGTCAAGGCTCTGGGTGTAATGCCTGAATATTCCATACGCTGCGATATGCTCGTAACGCCACTCCCCCGCTTCCTCAAGGTACCCGGGCAGCGCGCCGACAAGTTCCTCGCGGCGCCTGCCCAGCCGTTCCAGAGTCTGCGTCCACTCGTCGTTTATGCTCTCCATTTCTGAAAGCGTTTCAAGCAGGCGCGAAATTTCCTCGGGGGTGAGAATGCTCCCCCATTCGGTGGGGATATCGGCTTTTTCTCCACCCTCTATCTGCTGCTGAATGCGCCAGCCGAATTCCGCGCACTTCCCCAGCCGTTCGAGAATTCCCAGCCGCCTGTCATGCAGTATCGAAAACAGCGCGCTCCTCTCCTGCCGGAATGCCGCTGTGAACTCGTCGTCCCGGCTCATCGCAGTTACGTCCTCGTCGTCCTGCACAAGCGTAAATGGGGCGCTGTCGCTGTAAAGCAGCCTGCAGACTTCCTCGCAGCACAACCCCAGCCCACCTTCGCGGACTTCCCCGGAATTATTGAAGAACCGCGGGTGGAGCGCGCAGATATCGCACAGAATTCCGTCGCCGCAGTGGAGTATCAGCTCGCACAGCCCGTCCTCGCGCAGTAGCGCGCACTTGTCCCCTGCGGCCAGCGCGAAAGTACGCTGCCCGTCGCGCTCATGTATCGCGCCGCGCAGCCGCTCGCCGAATTCACCGGGAACCTTGCGGAAACGCTCCATCGCCGGCTCGTCGATGTCTATTTCCCAGCCCCTGCAGCAGTTGTCGGTGCATCTGTCCGCAGTACAGACGAATTTGTCATAGAACCACGGTCTTATCATAGCTTTGTCACGTCAAAATAATGCGGGATTATATCCGCGTAGGTGCCGTCCTTTTTGCGGAAGCCCCCGGGTATTACCCCCAGCCGGACGAAGCCAAGGCTTTTGTAAAGCGCCAGCGCAGGCGCATTGTCGGCCACCACCGCGTTGAACTGCATCACCCGGAAGCCAAGTTCCCGGCATTTGTGCAGGCAGTCGGTGACAAGCTGCCTGCCGACCTGCTTTCCCCGCATATCCGAGCGGACTGCGTAGCTTGCATTCGCGATGTGCCCGCATCTGCCAACGTTATTCGGGTGCAGGATGTACAGCCCAACCACCTCGCCGTTTTCCACCGCGGCGCCGGTGAAGCTCTGCGAAGAGAAGAACTCCTCCGCGCTTTCAGGTGTGAGGTCATCTTCCTGCGGGAATGCCTGCCCCGCGTCCACGACCTCGTTCCAGATGCGCATGAGCGCCGGAACGTCCTGCTTTTCAAACTTCCTTATCTCCATTTTTGTTCCTTCTTTATCCTATAAATTCACGGACGAGAGAATTGTCCGGCACGGCTTCCCGCTCAAGCGGAGAAAGCGCCCGCAAAAATAACTCTATATCCGCATAATGGTCGTAATTCCCGTAGGTTTTAGACACCCGCTCAAGGTCGCTGAGCAGAATGTCGCGGTAAACCATCGGCTCATACGCTATGAATGTATCTATATCAAAGCTTGCACGGTGCTTGTACGGCATGATGTAGAGGTCCTCACCGCGCTCCACGGAGCGGAAGAAATCCATAGTCTCCGAAATGCTGCGCCCTCGGTAAAGCTTATCTCGTATCAGCCTGCGCATAAGGCGTATTTTCGACGGGTGGAGCAGCGCGCCGTTGTCCTCAAGTCTTGTCCTGACGGAAACGTACACCCTGTTCGTGAACTCGTCGGAGTGCCCCGTCACATCGGGATTTAACGCGTGGATACCCTCCATGATGACGATATCGCCCGGCTGGCGTTCAAGGGTCATTCCGGGACGGCGCTTCTGCTCCGCAAAGTCGAACGACGGGACTTCCACCGGCTCGCAGCGCGTGAGCATTTCAATGTGCCTGCTGAGCAACTCCGTATCAAGCCGCTTTGGCGACTCAAAATCGAATTTTCCCTGCTCCGCAAGGCGTATCTCATCTTCTGAAAGCGACAGGAAGTAGTTGTCCATTGAGATAACATGCGCGCGGCAGCCGTTGTCCTCGAGCAGGCGCGCCATTCTCCCCGCAGTGGTGGTCTTGCCGGAACCGGACGGCCCGGAAATAAGCACGACAGGGCGTTCGCTGCGTTCATTATATATACGTTCAGCCGCTTTGGATATCTGGTCTGCATAGGCGTTCTCAGACTGCAGGACAAGTTCCTGCGGGTCGGCGGCTCTGGAATTCAGCTCCTTTACAGGAATACATTTCATAAAAAGTCCCCTTTCACCGAACACGTCCGCAGAGTTCAGGCTGCGGACGTGTATTCTATTCTATTATATGCCAGAATATGAATTCTGTCAACATCAGATGCTATTGAGCAACTTCTTTTCCATCTCGTTTCTGTCTGTGGAATATTCCAGCGCTGTCTCATAGGATATCTGACCGGTCATGTAGAGTTTTGCAAGGCTGTCGTTGAGCGTGCACATGCCGTCGCGGCCGCCGGAAGCCATGGTGGTCTCCATCATGTTAATCTTGTTGGAGCGTATGAGGTTCTTGATGGCGTCAGTGCCCACCATGACCTCGACTGCTGCAACTCTTCCCTTGCCGTCGGAGCGCGGGATAAGCGACTGCGCGATTATCGCCTGTATCATGCTGGCAAGCTGTGAGCGCACCTGTTCCTGCGAATGGACAGGGCACGCGTCGATTATTCTGTCAACGGTCTGCGCAGCGCTGGAAGTATGCAGCGTGCCGAATACCAGATGTCCTGTTTCGGCTGCGGTCATCGCGAGGGAAATCGTTTCGTAGTCTCTCATCTCACCGATGAGGATAACGTCCGGGTCCTCACGCAGCGCGCTGCGGAGCGCTTCATGGAAAGACGGCACATCTCTGCCGAGCTCTCTCTGGTGGATAGTCGCCTTTTCCTGCTTGTAGCGGTACTCTATCGGGTCCTCAATGGTGATGATGTGGCAGGGACGGGTCTTGTTGATGTATTCCACCAGCGCGGCAAGGGTGGTGGATTTACCCGCGCCGGTAGGACCGGTGACGAGCACCAGACCCCTGCGCTTCTTTGCGAAATCCAGCAGCACCGGGGGCATTTTAAGTTCCTCAAGGGTGGGTATCTCGGCATTCAGCAGACGAATGCAGGCAGCCAGCTTTCCGCTCTGACGGAACACGTTGACGCGCTGTCTTGCGCCGTTTTTGAGCTCAAAGCTGAAATCTATGTCCTTGCCGTCGTTGAGCATCTTCTCCTGCTCAGCGGAAAGTATCGAAAGAATGGTGCGGTTGACCACCTGGTCAGAAAGCTCTGTGTACTTGCGAAGTTCACCGTTCACGCGCACCACAGTGGGGGCGCCTACGGTGAGGTGAATATCAGAGGCGTTCATTTCTCTCGCCTGCATAATGAATTCTTCAAAAGTCATGGTGTTCTTCCTTCCGTGTATGTGTCGTGTGGTTGTTGCCAGTTCACTTTATCTTGAACTGAATGCCGCTTGCGGAGAAATAAACCTCGTCCGAGGAGTTCGCTATACGCTGATTTATGTAGCCTATAATGCGACGGAGCGCCTTCTGGCGCGGGTCGGCAGGCGAAACGGAAAAGCCTGTTTCAAGGGTGATGATAGTCATGCTGCCGTCGTTTTCACGGATACGCTCGCGCATTGCCTCAATGTCCGCGATGACCTGCTTTTCAATGGATTTCATCAGCTCGTCGTTCATTTCTGAAATATCCGGACACATTCTGTCGAGCACTATCGAGGTGTAATCGCTCAGCCGGTCGAAAATCACGAACTTGTGGTCGCCTATCGCAGCGGCAGGGTTGTCAGAGATACCAGTCACTATGTCCCACTCAACGCCGTTCTGATTATTTCCGTATTCTATTCGGTGCAGGATATCCGGGTCAACAGCCTCCCCTGTGCGCAGGTAGAGCACATAGTCAAAGCGGGAATAGTTCGTCACAGCCCAGCGCGACTTACCGCTCGACGCCCCTCCGGTTATCAGTATGGATTTGGACATTTCGCCACCGTTCCTTTCAAAATTAGTGGAGATAAATGCAATTTATGACGTTCACATTCATCGTATACATTACATTATACAACAAAATCTTCAACATGTAAAGTGGTTTTTGTGAACTTTATACAACAGACATTAAAATTGTGAATATTTTCCGGATTTATACCACATAAATTGTGTAAAATCATGATATGCAGAAAAAATTACCCCGGTGATGTTTCCACCACCGGGGAGGGTATATAAACACGCCGGGCATGCCTCCGGCTTTTCACGGGCGCCCTTGCTGCTGCCCGGACGCCACCTTCGGCTCGGCATGGAGTTTCGGCATCACGCGTGGTTCTGCCTTACCCTGCCTTATTGTATGCCCGGTCATGCAGAGAGGTGATTACTCCATGATATCTTCAGCGACATCGCCTGTGTTCACCACAAACGCGTACTCGCACCAGCCCTGCGGCATTTCCACACGAATGGTGCACACCGCTTCGGTGCGCTCTTCGGGGGCTGTCAGGGCGCCTGCGGTGAATTCCATGGTCCACAGTTCGTCGCTGCTCGTCTGGTACTCCGCGTCGGTTATCCCGGAATTCTCCGGCAGGTCAATCGTTATCGTGCTGCCTGGCTCTGCATTTATATGAGCAAGTTCGTCTTTGGCGTTCCACGGGCTCACCATATCCGCTGTCGCTGTGCTGTATTCCATGCCGTCGGCAGCAGTCCATTTGTAATTGAACTGCTTCATGGCATATTCACCGTCGCCGTAATGCGCGGTCAGCTGCGGGGGCAGCTCCGGTGAATACGCCCCGGTGTTCGCTTCCTCGCCTGTCTGCACTGAAAATACATAATCGCACGTTCCTGCGGGCATCTCTACAGTCACGCAGACCGGGAAATTCACGCTGTCCTGTGGCATTGTTATTCTGTTGTTCTTTACCTCCAGCGGGTGACTTTCGTCCTCAGCCGTGTAGTACACCGCAGACTTTATGCCCGAATTCTCCGGAAGCATTATAGAGAACGCTTCCCCGGGGAGCGCGGTCAGCTGCGGGCGCAGGTTTCCATTTTCGTACATCTGCCACGGGGAGGGACAATCGACCGTTACGGTGGCGGCGCCATCTTCGGTGGTTTCAGTCCATTCGTAGCCGCCCCTGGTCATCGCAAAGCCGACGTCGCCGGAATAAACGCGCAGCTCCGGCGGCTCGGACGGGTCGGTCTGGCTCCTGCTGACAAGGAAGAAATATTCCGCGTCGCCCTGCGGGAATTTCACCGCAACATCTGCCACGCCGCTCATAACGCTGTCGGGGAAGCTGATAACGCCGTCTGCGGTGTATTCCAGCGCGGTATTTTCGGAGCCGTCCATCGTAAACAGCGTAACGGAGGTTATTTCCGCACCGGAATACAAATTCACCTTCGGCTCTCCGTCGGAAACGAGGTCGAGGTCGACCTTTGCGGTTATGTTGCCATTCAACGCGCACTGCACCGGGGAAGCCCCGCACGCGTCCACCATTTCGCCGTTGTTGTCCCAGGAATAGTTTCCCAGCGTCATCAGAGCCATTGCAGCCAGCCCGTCGCCGCTGTACTGCACGCCGAGGCTCGGCGGCTGGGAAGAATCTGCCTGGGGGACTTCGCCCGTCACGCGGGCTATCTCGGTTTCCGCGTCGCTTACAACGCCAAGGGCAATGCTGGTGTCGCTGCCGGAATCGGCAGAGCCTGCCCCCTGCGATGAACAGCCTGTCAGCGCGACAACTGCCGCCATTGCGGCAAATATAGTTCTTCTTTTCATGGTACCACTCCTTTTCAGTCAGTATTCCTCTTTTGCTGATAAAACAAAATATCAACGAAAAAGGTTGCAGAATCGTGATTTCTTTGGGTTCATTCAACAATATTTCAGAAATTGTGAACTATATATTGACAAATTCCCCCATTCATAATATAATTTATATGATGATACAAAAGCAATTGTTTCATTATACTGGTAATTATAGCGAAATCTTACATTCAAGGAGAGCTTATATGAAAACAACAATTCGCAGCAGAATACTCAGGTCTTCCTGCATTGCCGCTGCCCTGGCATGCTTTGCAGTGGGAATAGCCGGTATTCTCGGCGCATACAGCCTTGCTTCCGGTTCGGGAAAGAAGCTGGGGAATTATGTCACGAATTCCTGTGCGGCAACATTCGCCGAGGAACTCACTTATGTTTCCGACAGCCTTGATGAAGCGGTGCCCTCCGAGGACGGGGACTACACATTTGACAAGGTGTTCATGTACGGGCAGGACGACAGCTACGACCTGGCAGGCGCCGATACCGAGCTTTCCGCACTTAATAACGGGGATTTCACATTCACGCAGCCGGTGGTGAATTCCGCAGGCGACCGCGTTATTCTTGCCGCAAAGGGGCGGGAGGACGGCGTTATCGTCGGCGAACTTTCCTATGATTATTTCGTGGCTATCCTTGACACGCTGAAGCGTGAGGACGACGACCTCGGGTACATAATCCGGCCGGACGGCATGCTGCTGCTTGCCAACGACTACGAAGCCACGCTCCCCGGCGTGAGCGCCTCCGACCAGCTCGGCCTGGGGAACATTATGACCGCGCTGAACTCCGGTGAAAGCGGTACTGCCAGCGAAAGCAGCCAGACGGCTGGCGGCGCGCGCATGATGTTCACATACAAGCCAATCTCCGACACCGGGTACTATGTTATCTACGGAACTCCCTGCGCCGATATTTATACGACATTCTACATCGTCATGACGCTTGTTGTCGTGATAACCATAATCGACCTCGTTGCCGCGTCACTTACTGCGGCAAGGGTTTCCACCAAAATATGCCAGCCCATAGCAGAAGCCACCGACCGCCTTGAAAAGCTCTCCCAGGGAGATGTGCATTCAGAGTTCCATTCCAACGACCGGGGCGACGAAACGCAGGTTCTGTCAGAAGCAATGCAGCTTACCATCGACCGGCTGTCCTCGTATATCAGCGATATCAGCAACGTCCTTTCCGCGCTGAGCAGCGGGGATTTAACGGCTGAGAGCAGCATTGAATACGCCGGGGATTTTGCCGGGATAAGGGCTTCCCTCGACAAGATTACTGCGGAACTTCACGATACCATGAGCGATATCCGCGAGGCAGGCTCCCAGGTGCAGAGCGGTGCGGACGCCCTTTCAGACGGCGCGCAGGTGCTCGCAAAGAACGCCGCTGAGGAAGCCTCCGCGCTCACCGAGATAACCTCCCAGGCAGAAGATATCCAGCAGCGCATAAACGCCACCGCTGAGAATTCCAGGAGCGCCGCTGAACTCCTCGCAAAGATGAACGAAAGCTCCGCAGAATGCGGCAAGACCATGTCCGACATGACCTCCGCGATGGAAGAGATACGCCAGAACAGCGAAGAAATACGCAAGATAGTGACGATGATAGACGACATCGCGTTCCAGACCAACATTCTCGCGCTCAACGCAGCCATTGAAGCCGCAAGAGCCGGTGAAGCCGGAAAGGGCTTCGCGGTGGTTGCGGACGAGGTAGGCAACCTCGCGGGGAAATCCGCACAGGCTGCGCAGAACACCATGGAACTTGTGGCAAAAAGCAGCAGTTCCGTCCAGCGCGGAACTGAACTCACCGACGAAACCGAACGCGCGCTCGGCTCGATAAGCGGCTACATAACCAGCTTCGGCGACGTCATCGGCAGCATAGCCGCAGACTCCTCCGGGGAAAGCGAAGCCATAACGCAGATAAACCAGGGACTTGGCAGGATAACCACCGTGGTGCAGTCGAATTCCGGCGCCGCTGAGAACACCGCAGCCACCGCTGAGGAACTCCGCAGCCAGACCGACGTGCTGTACGGCAGGCTTTCCGCATTCCGGCTGACGAAGGAGAACTAATGGACTACATCGTAGAAAGGCTGTTTTCCCTGCAGGACAAAAAGTACGGCGACTTTAACAGCAGACTTATCCCGAATATCCAGCGGGAAGCCGTGATAGGCGTGCGCACCCCGCAGCTGCGCAGATTAGCGCGGGAAATAGGCGCGGATACGGCATTCCTGCGGGAACTTCCGCACAAATTCTATGAGGAGAACCAGCTTCATGCGTTCATCATCTCCGGCATGAAGGACTTCGACAGGTGTATCCGCATGCTGGACGAATTTCTGCCGTATGTCGATAACTGGGCTACCTGCGACCAGATGACGGTCAGGATGTTCAGAAAGAATACGGACAGGCTGCTGCCGCATGTAAGGCGCTGGCTTGGTTCCGACCACACCTACACGGTGCGGTACGCGATAGGCTGCCTGATGAACTTCTACCTCGACGACGAATTCCGCGGGGAATACCCGCAGATGGCAGCGAATGCCGACAACGGTGAATACTACGTCAGCATGATGACTGCATGGTACTTCGCCACCGCGCTCGCAAAGCAGTACGACGCGGTAATACCGTTTATCGAACAGCGCAGGCTGCGCCCTGAGACCCACCGTCGCGCGATACAGAAAGCAACAGAAAGCTTCCGCATAACCGACCAGCAGAAGCAATACCTGAGAACGTTGAGATAATTCGGAATTCTTAATTCGTAATTCGGAATTTCGGTATCCCGCTTTGCGGGATATATTTCAAATAATTTTAAAGGGGCTGCAACATTCGCAGCCCCTTGATATTTACTTTACTACAACGTCCACAAAGCGCATGAATGCTGATTTTCCGGCGTCGCTGCGCTTGAATACTCCCGCGTCCTCGAGAACTTCCAGGAACACTCTTCCGATCTCCTGCTCGAGAATTCCACGGGCTGTGCCCTCGCTGAACTCCGGGTGCCTTGAAAGCACTTCCGCTGCCCACTCGGCATGGCAGGTCAGCTCGGGAATCCCGCGTAAGTCCTCGCCGCCAAGCATCGCCTTTTCCAGCATCACTATCTCGCGGGAAAGTCTTGACGGCAGCACCGCAAGTCCCATTACCTCGATAAGACCGATGTTTTCTTTCTTGATGTGGTGCAGGGAGGGCTTCGGGTGGAATACTCCCAGCGGTCTGTCTGCAGTGGTGATATTGTTGCGCAGCACGAGGTCGCATTCATAGTGGCTTCCGTTTCTGCGCGCGATGGGGGTTATCGTGTTGTGCGGCACACCCTCGGTTTCAGCGAATATGCCGGCGCTCTCGTCGGAATACGCGCGCCACTTCACGAGGATATCGTTGCAGCATTCCGCAAGCTGCTGCCTGTCCTCAGAGGACACGCGGATAACGGACATGGGCCACTTAATGATACCAGCGGAAACATTCGGGTACGCTGGAATGCTGAACGGAGTTTCCACCTCAGCCCTTGCCATCGCGAATGTATACCCACCACCCTGGAAATGTTCGTGGCTGAGTATCGAGCCTCCGACTATCGGCAGGTCGGCGTTGGAGCCCACTATGTAATGCGGCAGGTAGTCGATTATGTCGAACAGCTTGTCGAAAACGGCGCGGTCTATCTTCATCGGAACGTGCTTTTCATTGAAAACTATGCAGTGCTCGTTGTAATATCCATATGGAGAATACTGTATCTGCCATTCCTCGCCGTTGACCGTCAGCGGAATGGGACGCAGGTTCTGGCGCGCAGGGTGCGTCGCGTGACCCGGGAAGCCCGCATTCTCAGGGCAGAGCATGCACTTGGGGTAGGAGGAAGCTTTCTGATTTCTCGCGGCTGCGATGTCGCGGGGGTCCTTTTCGGGCTTGGAGCAGTTTATCGTGATGTCCAGGGTGCCGTATTCACACTCATAGAGCCACTTCAGGTCCTTGGCTATTCTTCCGGCGCGGACGTAATTCAGCTTCTTGCTGACGTCGTAGTACCAGTCGGTCGCCTGCTTCGGGGAAACCGCATACAGCCTGTGGAATTCAGCTATCATCTCCCGGGGCATGGGGGTGAGGATCCCCATAAGCCTGGTATCGAACAGGTCGCGGGAATTCGCGGTGTCAGCTATCATTCCGTTTTCAACGGCGTAGGAGATGAGCGGCGCGAGAATGTCGTCTATGCTCTCGCCGGAATAATTCCCGCTGCATTCCTCCCAGTCGGCGAGCTTCAGCGCTTCCATAAGCTGATTGCGCACAACGTAGATATCGTCGCGGGTGATGAGCTTTTCCGCAACGGCGTAGTCGATGAGCTTCTGTACATTTTCACAAATCATGATGAATTCTCCTTTATCCGCTGATTTCTATAATTTAATTGTAACATACAAATTCCGCGTATTCCATGAACACAATCGCACAAAACATGGACAAAATGATACACATGCACTTGAATTAAACTGCATTACGGTGTATAATATAAGGTAACCTCTAAAAACCTCCTTCACGGCAGATTCCTATGACTTATATCATCTGCTTCGTTGTCAAACCTTGAAATACATACAGTATTACTGCGGTTTGGCGCCTAGCATCTGATATAAGTCATGTACAGAATCTGCTCGTGTCCCGGTTTTTAAAGGTTACCATAAGAAAAAACCGGAGGACTGAGCATGTACACAAATGTTGCCTATCTGCATAATTCCCGCGCGGATATAGCGGACGACAGCCGCTCGCTGATAGTTTCAAGCTGCGGGTACTACAGAATACTCACCCGCACGGAATTCCGCACCGACAGGCCGTTCGGGCGCAGGGATTACCAGCTGCTCTACATTGCAAAGGGCAAGGGGTATTTCAGCTTCGGCGGAAAGCTGCGCACCCTCGGCGAGGGCAGCATGATACTTTATCGGCCGAACGAACCGCAGCATTACTACTACCACGCCGCAGACCGCACGGAAATCTACTGGGTGCACTTCACCGGGCGCGACGCGGGTTCCCTGCTGAAATACTACGCGCTGCCGGACACCGACAACGTGTTCACCGCGGGTACTTCCCCGGACCTGCAGTGGCTGTACCGGCAGATGATACAGGAACTGCAGCTGTGCCGTCAGAATTACGAGGAACTCCTCGCGCTGATACTGCGACACCTGTTCATCGTCGTGAACCGCTGCCTTACCGAGGGCAGCCGCGACACCGGAATGCTGGACGAAATCGAGCGCGCCACCCATTACTTCAACGAAAACTACCGCCGGCAGATAAACATAGAGGAATATGCGGCTGCGCGCCACATGTCGGTCTGCTGGTTCATTCGCAGCTTCCGGCAGACTGTAAAGCAGACCCCCATGCAGTACATTCTGTCGCTGCGCATGGCGAATGCCCAGAGCCTGCTGGAATCCACCCAGTATAACATAACGGAAGTCGCGGCAGCAGTGGGCTACGACGACCCGCTGTATTTCAGCAGGCTCTTCCGCAGGCACACGGGGTTTTCACCGACAAAATACCGTGAGCGCGCCAACGGCAGGAACCAGCCCTGAACGCTTCTTCAAAATTTTTCTGCAAAATTCCCTAAAAGCCCTTGACAAATCCGGAAAACGGGTGTATAATATCATCATTGAACCGCTTTAGAGATAAAAAGCACAAAAGCATAAAAGCGTAAAAGTGCTAAAGCAGGAAAGGACATAAAGGAAATGAAAGAAATATCAAAGCTTCTGAATTACAGGTCAGACATCAGGATAGTTGACGCGACAATGCGCGACGGCGGTCTGGTGAACTCCTTCAGGTTCACTGACGAATTCGTAAAGGACCTGTACCAGACTAACATAAAGGCCGGCGTTGACGTTATGGAGTTCGGCTATAAGGCTTCCAAGGAAATGTTCAAGGTAGAGGATTTCGGCAAGTGGAAGTTCTGCGATGACGACGATATCCGCGCAGTAGTCGGCGACAATGAGACCGACCTCAAGATCGCAGTAATGGCGGATGTTGGCCGCTGCGATTTCCGCAACGATATCCACAGGCGCAGCGAAAGCCCCATCGACGTTATCCGCGTGGCTACCTACCTTAACCAGATACCCGCTGCCGTTGAAGTCATCGAGGACGCAGCCGCAAAGGGATACGAAGTCACCTGCAACATCATGGCTATCTCCAACGCGCAGGACGTTGACATCAAGGTCGCGCTCGATATTCTCGGCAAGTCTCCGGCTGACGTTATCTACATCGTTGACAGCTTCGGCGCGCTCTACCCCGAACAGATCGAGCGTATCGCAGCGCTCTACGGTGAGTTCGCTGCAAAATACGGCAAGAAGCTTGGTATCCACGCCCACAACAACCAGCAGCTCGCATTCGCCAACACTGTGGAAGCAGTCGGCGACGGCGTTGACTGGCTCGACGGAACATATTCCGAAATGGGCAGGGGCGCCGGCAACTGCGCAATGGAACTGCTCCTCGGTTTCCTCAAGAACCCGAAGTACAACATCTACCCTGCTCTGCAGTTCATCGAAAAGCACATGAACAAGCTCAAGGAACAGGGCGTTGTATGGGGCTATGACACGCAGTACCTGCTGACAGGAATGCTCAACCAGCACCCCAGGACCGCTATCCAGTTCACAGCCGACAAGCGCAAGGATTACTCCGAATTCTACAAGGAAGTCACCGCTCAGGAATAAACTGCTCCCGGCGCGTACCTCCTGCCGGGAATTCCATGGGTGATAAATACTCTTTTCCCCGATGATCATTCGTCGGGGATTTTTTTGTTCCGAAATCGTAACCAAATTTTCACCTAAATCCGGTGTTTTGCGCTTGCATTGCGCCTGATTATATGGTATAATGTAAATTGTATATTAATGCGCACATACTACCTACACTATATTATATATAAAGGAATTACTATGGATAATCAGGAAACAAGTTTGATCTACGGCAAAAACGCCGTCACCGAAACCCTCAACTCCGGCAGGGAGATCGACACGGTTTACGTACAGAAAGGCGCTTCCCTCGGCAAGATAATGGCGCTCGCAAAGAAATCCGGCGCAGTGGTCAAGGAAGTCAGCGACGAACGCCTCACCGCGATGTGCGGCACCAGCAAACACGGCGGCACCGCTGCAGAACTTGCGTCTGCGTCGTATTCCACCGTGGAGGACATTCTCGCAGCCGCGCAGGAAAAGGGAAAGCCCCCGTTCATCATAATCGCCGACGAGATAGAGGACCCCCACAACCTCGGCGCGATAATCCGCACCGCAGAGGCTGCCGGCGCCGACGGGCTGATAATTCCGAAAAGGCGCAGCGCTTCCCTCAACGCGACTGTGTTCAAGACTTCCGCGGGCGCCGCTGCATGGCTTAAAGTCGCGAGAGTCCCCAACCTGGTGGATACGATAAAGCGCCTCAAGGAAAACGGCGTGTGGGTCTACGGCATGGAGGCCGACGGGACGCCGTTCGACAAGGCCGACCTTTCCGGCGCAGTAGCGCTGGTGATAGGCAGCGAGGGCTTCGGACTGGGCAGGCTCGTCCGCGAGAACTGCGACATGACGCTTTCGCTCCCGATGTTCGGAAAGGTGAATTCACTGAACGCGTCGGTTTCAGCCGGAATTCTCATGTATGAAGTCGTAAGGCACCGGAACTGAACCGGGAAGTTTCAAATTAGGAGAGATATTGATGTCTGATAATTACAGCATTGACGATATTCTTGCAGAAGTAGACAAAAAGCGCAGTGGACACAAGTCAGAGCCGACCGAGAGCGTCACCGAGATAATCGGCGGCAGCGACCTTGAAATGATACGCAGCGCCGCTTCCCGCACAAGGACCCCCGCCCCCGAGGAACAGGAACGCGCCGAGCAGGAAGCTGCCCGGGAGCGCGCTGAGAACATCAGAAAGGCAGCCGAAAAGCGCAGCCGCATGAACGCCGAAACAGCCGAGGAAGCCGAAGCCCGGGAGCGCGAAGAAAGTATCCGCAAGGTCGCCGAGCACCGCAAGTCTGTCCAGCAGCAGAAAAAGGAACTGGAAGAACGCCGTCGCCGCGACCGCGAGGAAAAGCAGCGCCTTGCCGAAGAGCGCCGTCTTGAAAAGCACCGCGCGGAAGAAAAGCGGCAGGAACCTGAGGAAGAGCGCACCATGCAGTTTACTCCCCCGGTGGAGGAACCTGCCAGGGAGCCGCAGCATTCCGGGTTCACCGCGGAGCTTTCCTCACCGAGCGAGGCTGCTAAGCTTTTCGCGGACGAGGAGCCGGAGGTGGTACAGCCCAAAAGCGAGCATGTTCAGCCTTTCGTGAAGCCCGCTGTTTCCGGTGCGGACGACGATATAATCTTCCACACCAAGAGCGACCTTGTCACCACAGAAACGCAGAAAATGCGCAAACTGCAGCGCATTGAAGAAATAAACCGCGCCCTGCTTGCCGCAGACCGCGCAGCCGAGGAGCCGGACGACCTCGTTGACTCCCTGAACCCCATGGAGTCGCGGGAAAAGGCAGTTGACGAGCTTAAAAACGTGTCCGCTCCGCAGCAGGAGATCGGCGACACGCTCGCGGTCTCCGGCAACGACCTCAAGAAGATGTCCAGCGGAGAGGCCGAGCACGTCAAGGAGTATTCCCCGGTAACATCGCGCAGGAAATCGCACAGCAGTGCGGACGAGGTGCTTTTCACCCCGGGCGCGCAGAAAAAGACCGACGTTTCCGAAAAGGAACGCCGCAGCAGCGACGCGCTGGTGGCTTCCCTCAACCAGAAGCTGAAGGAGCAGCGCGAAAAGAACATCGCGGAGGAGCGCACAGTCACCCTCAGCGACATTTCAAACCCCAGGAGCCTGCCTCCCAAGGGACTGAACCTTGATTATGACAAGGTGATCGACACCAGCATCCTGCCCAAGACCGACCCCGTCGCAGCCGTGCAGGAAGCGGAAGCGCTCGCAGCGCGCAAGAAGCGCCGCATCTCAAACTTCATGCTCGAGGACATCGACGACGAGGAAGAGCCCGACGATGATGAATACGACGACGAGGACGAGGAAGAAGAGGAAGAGGAAGAGGAAGAGGTAATCGACCTTGACGACGAAAACGTCATCACAGAGCGCCTTGCCCGCGCAAGCAAGGGACTTGCAGGCAGACTTGTCATTCTGGGGCTGCTCACCATCGCCGCGATAATCGCGGAGGTGTTCTTCCAGTTCAAGATAACCGGAATTCCGATACTGTCGGAGCTTGCCAAGCCGGACCCTGACATATTCCTGTACACCGACCTCACCATCGGCATTCTCAGCTTCGGCGCGTGCTCCAGCGTTATCACCAACGGCTTCTCGCGCCTGATGAAAGGCAAACCAGACGGCGACACACTGTGCGCATTCGCGCATATCGGCGCCCTGGGAAGCATCGTCATGTACCTTGCAAACGCAAACTACCTGATGATGAAGCAGTCCTATGTATATCTCATAGTTTCCATGCTGGCGCAGTGCTTCAACACGGTGTCAAAGCTGTGCACCGTCAGGGCTGCGAAGAACAACTTCCGCTTCGTTTCCGGCGACAGCGACAAGTATTTCGTTGAATGCACCGACGGCGACGACGCAGAGCAGCTTGCACGCGGCGCTGTAAGGGGCTTCCCGGTGGTGGCTTCCATGAGAAAGACCGAGATGCTGTGTGATTTCATCATCTCCACCTACTGCGAGGACGTTTCCGACCGCATTTCCAGAATACTCACCCCCGTTGTGCTGGGGCTTTCGGTTGTCGGCGGCGCGATCGGATTTTTCTGCTCCGGTGCTTCCAACACCGGCAATATCATGAACCAGTGGTCGTTTGCAGCGACTGTATTTTCCGCAGTACTCTGCATCGGCGCGACATTCACCGGCGCGCTCATCGTCATGCTGCCGATGCTCAGTGCTTCCAGAAAGACCAACGAGCGCCGCGCAGCCATTCTGGGCTACAGCGCGGTGGAGGATTTCAGCGCGGTCAATTCCGTGCTGGTCGAGGCAAAGACACTGTTCCCTGCCGGTTCTGTTTCTATCCGCAACATCTGGGATTACAACAAAAACGGGACCAACGGCGCGCAGCACGTCACCATCGACGAAGCGATTATCTACGCGGCAAGCCTTGCAATCGCAACAGACAGCATTCTCGCGGACCCGCTGTTCAATATGCTCAACTACAAGCAGGCTCTGCTGAAAAAGGTGTCCAACTGCGTTTACGAAAGCGGAATGGGCGTTTCTGGCTGGATAGGCAGCCGCAGAGTGCTCCTCGGCAGCAGGGACCACATGAAGTCCCACGGCATCGTGGTGCCCGACAGCAAGAAGGAATCCGCGCTCAACAAGAACCACGACGAGGTTATCTACCTCGCAGTCGCGGGCGAAGTGTGCATGCTGTTCTTCGTGAACCTTTCCGCAAATCCCCAGGTGAAGAAGCACGTGCAGAGACTTGCGCGCAACGACGTCAGCATAATCATCAAGACAGTGGACGGCGCGCTCAGCGAGGGCGCGGTTTCCGAGCTGTTCGACATCTACACCGAGAATGTCAAGATACTCCCCGCGGAGTCCCACGACCTGTTCGACGAGCACACGAAGTACTCCGGAAAGGGCAGCGCTGCCGTTTCCTGCGATGGCACGTTCTCATCCCTCGCTTCTGCGATAAACGGCGCGAAAGCCATCAGGGAGCGTATCAGAGTGGGCTGCATAATGGAGATAGCAGGCATATGCCTTGGCATACTGCTGGCGTTCATCTTCGGCGCATTCACGAATTATTCGCTGCTCAACGGCTTCTGGATAGCCGGATATAATCTGGCATGGCTCGTTCTCACTGCGGTAGTCATGCAGTTCAGGCGCATATGACCCTCGACGAGGAATACATGACAATGGCGCTGGAGCGCGCCCGCAGAGCCTACGACCTCGGGGAAATTCCCGTCGGTGCAATAGTTATCGACCCAGACGGCAATGTCATCGGGGAGGGCTGGAACCTGCGGGAACACCTGCAGTCCCCGACGGCGCACGCCGAGATACTGGCGATAGAACAGGCTGCAAAGCGCCTCGGCAGCTGGAGACTCTCGGGGTGCACGCTCTACGTCACGCTGGAACCGTGCCCCATGTGCGCCGGCGCGATAATGAATTCCAGGCTGAAACGCGTGGTTTACGGCGCATTCGACGACAAAAACGGCGCGTGCTCCTCGGTGGTCAATCTCTTTGAGGAACGCTTCACGCACATCCCGTTCGTGCGCAGCCGCATTCTCATGCAGGAGTGCGGCGATATTCTCACTGATTTCTTCCGCAGGCTGCGGGACAACGACGTCTGACAGCCAATTTTATAACGAAAGACCGATGACATGAACAAATACCAGACGCTGGCAAGCAATACCATAATTCTGGCGATAGGTCAGTTCGGTTCCAAACTGCTTGTGTATGTAATGCTGAAATTCTACACAAGCATGCTTGGCGCCGACGGCTTCGGTGATGTCAACAACATCATCAACGCCTCGTCGCTGCTGATATCTGTTGTGACGCTCTCGATAAACGAGGGTGTGCTTCGCTATGCCCTGGACAAGGACAACAACGGCAAGCACGTGTTGTCGATTGGCATAAACACGGCGCTCATCGGGCTTGTGATATTCGCTGCCGCGGTGCCGCTCATCGGCTTCATCGACATGCTCGCGGACTACAAGTGGCTCATCTACATGTACGTTGCTACGGGCAGCATAAAGGGCATCTGCGCGATATACGTCCGCGCCCGGGGGCACGTCAAGCTGTTCGCGGTGGACGGTATTTTCACCACGATAGCGGTGATTCTGCTGAACCTGCTGCTTCTCGGCGTGTTCAGGCTGGGCATTGTGGGGTATGTGCTTTCCGTTTCGCTGGGCGACCTTTGCTCGATAATCTTCCTGACGATGCGCGCGAAGCTTTACAGGCAGTACCGCCCCCTCGGCAACGACCCGATGCTCGCGAGATCCATGCTGCGCTACAGCATTCCGCTTATGCCCACGACCGTCATGTGGTGGATAATCAACGTTTCCGATACGTTCATGGTCACTGCGTTCTTCGGCAGCGCCGCTAACGGCGTGTATTCATTCGCGTTCAAGTTCCCGAACCTCGCGGCTATCGTGGTGGGTATCTTCTCGCAGGCATGGCACATGTCCGCGATAACCGAGCGCAATTCCCGCAAGATAAGCCAGTTCTACTCCAACGTTTTCAGCATGATAGAGACCGTCATGTTCATCACCGCAGCGGGTATTCTTCTCGTGCTGCGGCCGATAATCATGCCGTTCTTCGGCAGCGCGGAATTCGCGGAAGCGTACATTTACGTGCCTTTCCTGGTGGCTGCGGTGGTGTTCCAGAGTTTCAACAACTTCCTCAGCTCCATTTACGAGGCTTCACAGAAAACCATGCACTCGCTGATTTCCAGCATAATCGGCGCGGTGAGCAACGTTGTGCTGAACCTTATACTGCTGCATTCCCCGATGGGAGTTCTCGGCGCGGCGCTGGCGACGTTCATCAGCTACGTGCTGGTCTATATCTACCGCGTGATCGACACGCGCAAGTACCTCTACATGAGCGTGAATTTTCCGAAGATGTTCCTCAACCTGGGGCTTCTCGGTGTGATGTCCGCATGCGTGATGCTCATGCAGAACATGGTGCTGCTGAATATCGCGAACTGCGTGGTGTTCCTGGTGGTGGTCGCGCTGAACTTCCGCTCGGCGCTGAACGCAGTCAGGCTTTTCATCAACAAGAAGCGCACCGGAAAGGACCCCGACGCGGGCGCGCAGTGACAAAACAAAAGCCCCTGCCATCGCTGGCAGGAGCCGTTATGTTCACTTATTCACTGGAGCTTGCTGAGCGTTTTCTCCGAACTGTTGACTACTGAAAGAAGCGCCGCAGCCTGCTTTGAGTATTCCTGCTCGATGCGGGCGGTGGTTATCTTATCGTCCTCGGAGCCTCCGCTGGCGGCGGCTGAACGCGCCTTGATATCCTCGATGGAAAGAGCCGCGGAAGTCAGCCCGGACACCTTGTCCTCGGGAATGCTGAACACGTGCTCGTCGTTGGACTTCCCCGCGCTGTAGATCATTCTGTAGCAGCGGTAAACAGCCATCGACAGGTAGGAATACACAGCCTTTGACAGCTCGGAATTCTTCGCCTTGATAAGCAGCGTGAAGATTATCTCAATGGAATTGGTCAGCAGCTTCTTCTGGAAGAACACCGAAAGCCCGGAGGGCGCCCCGTCGTACTTCTCCGCAGCGGAGCTTTCAGGAAGCTCCTGCTCGGTGACTGCGGCGCCGGTGCTCATCGGAGAGCGGCCGAGAAGGTAATCTATCGACACGTTGTAATAATCGGCGGCGCGCACGAGGAAATCAAGACCGCACTCGCGCTTTCCGTTTTCGTAATGCGAGAGCAGCGCCTGAGTGACCTCAAGGTCAGCGGCAGCCTGCTTCTGGCTAAGACCCCGTTCCTTACGCAGCAGCGTCATGATACGGGGGAAGTCTTTATTCATACATTTTCTCCTTGTTATTATTTTCCCCATGGTTTTGTTTTTATGTATAATACCATATTGTATATTATAAACTGAATATTCCGATTTGTAAAGTGTCATATTTCACAAAAAAACGACAGCTTCATAGGGCATAATCTATAATATAATGTGGTACGAAGCCGGATTTAGTCAGCTTTAATACGGCGACCGCAAAATACGGTGACATATGTTTGTAGATTTTGGCGGCGCAATATGCACTGCCAGTATATATTCAGCGAATATTACCGCAGGTATTTAAAAATAACGAAAGGTAAACGACAATGAAAAACTACTATCTCTATCTTATCCGTCACGGACTGACCCAGGGCAACCTCGACGGAAAATACATCGGGCAGACAGACCTTGCACTCTGCCCCGACGGCGAAAACGAAATACGCAGGCTTGCCGCTTCCGGGGTGTACCCCGGGGTGGAGCGCGTGTATTCCTCGCCGCTGAAAAGGTGCGTTGAAACAGCCGAGATAATCTACCCGGAAATACAGCTGACAAAGGTCGATGAGATCGCTGAAATGGATTTCGGCGAATTTGAGGGAAAGCGCCAGAAAGACATCGCAGACCTGCCGGAATACACCGAATGGCTCAGGGGCGGCCCTGAGGCATGTCCCCCGGGGGGAGAGAAGTTCGGGGATTTCTCGCTACGCTGCATCAGCGGTCTTGACATAATTTTCAGCGACATGATGAAAAAGGAACTCACCCGCGCGGCTGTAGTCACACACGGCGGCGTTATAACTAACCTGCTCGCGGGTTTCGGGCTCCCCAAGGGAAAGCCTGCGGATTTCATGCTTCCCCCGGGTGGAGGGTATGAGATAATCCTGTCGGCATTCCTGTGGCAAAAGGGGCCGGTATTTGAGATAAGCGGAAGATTATTCTGACAGAGGGAGAAATTTATGACAGTACAGGAATTACAGACAAAGCTCTTTGAAATGGACGTTCCTCATTATTACTATAGCATCTGCGGCAGCGGCGAGGACGAGGAACAGCGCATCTGCCTGATAAACGAAGCAGGAAAGTGGCTGGTTTACTACAGCGAGGACGGCGACCGCATGGAGGTCTCCGAATATGCGGACGAGGCAGAGGCGTGCGCCGACTGCTACAGCAGGCTTGTGGAGTAAAACGATGAAGCTTTTAAAGTTAGTTGCGGCAGTTCTCTCTGCGGTGATGCTGTGCGGCTGCGCCACGGCGCCAAAAAACCAGCCGCTGGAAGTCAGCACCGCGCCCATCGCGGAAAAAGGCTGCGTCACTCCCCCGTTCTGGGTGGTGGAGGACGAAAGCACCGGGGCGCAGATATTCCTGCTGGGAAGCATGCACGCCGGGAAAGCGGACACGCAGTACCCCGAATACGTGCTGGAAGCGCTCCGGAACAGCAGCTGGGTCGCGCCTGAAATGGACACCGTGGCATTCGCCGGCGACTTCATTCTGCAACAGAAGTGCGTGAAATACCTCGTGCTCAGCGGCACCACCGCAAAGGAACTCATCGGCAGCGCCTATAACGAAACCGTTGATTACTTCCGCAAAAACGGAATATGGCAGGACGCAATGGACAGCATGGCGCCGTTCTACTGGGCTTCCGCGGCTTCCTCGCTGGTGGTGGACAAGGCAGGGCTTGATACCTCCTATGGTACTGAAAACGTGCTGCTCACCCTCGCCCACCAGGAGGGCATAAAGATACGCGAGATCGAAGGCGGAGAAGCGCAGTACCGCATGATGGGGAGCATTCCCATGAGCGTTCAGCTGGAAACGCTGGCGCAGTGCGTCGGGGACGACAACATCAACGCGCAGGTTCGTGATACGGAGGAACTCTTCGAGGCGTGGAGCCGCTTCGACGATGATTATTTCAGCAAACTCACGGTTTTCGATACTGCCGAGGTAACGAACCCCTCCGACTGGCAGGAATACTACGACATGATGTACACCGACCGTCAGCAGAAAATGGCAGATTTCATCACGGACAGCCTGAGCAAAGGCGAACTCGGCTTTGTTTTTATGGGAACGATGCATTATTACGCCGAGCCGTCGGTGATGACCCTGCTGGAGCAGGAGGGCTACACCGTGACCGCGATACGCGGGATCTCAGCGGGCGACGGGCTGATAGCGGCATAATCGGCGCAAGCGGTGAATATAATTCAGCATAGCCGGAGAAAGGAACCACTATGCTGAAATTACACAACCGCCGTACAAGCCCCGACGAACGTCGCGCGCGTGAGCTCCTTGAAGAATATGCGGAACTCACGGAGCGCCTGGAAAATATCCGCGCGAACTTCGACCTCGTCAGCGAGGAAGCGGACATCGACGCGCTCATTTATGAAGAGAACGCAGTGCAATGCAGATTGTCGGCGCTCTACAGAAAAGCCCGCGAAACGGGACTGCACGCCGAGGCATTCACCCGCGGCAGATGATACCCAGCGGTTCTGACTGCTGTTTTTTTCACGCAGAAAGAGCCGCTGAAAATTTTTTTGATTTTTTTCGAAAAAAGTGTTGACAAACAGAAAATAATGTGATATAATATATAAGTCGTCAGGGAACAGCAAAGAAATAAAGAACTGATAACGCTTTACGCTGGTGTAGCTCAGCTGGTAGAGCAGCTGATTTGTAATCAGCAGGTCGGGGGTTCGAATCCGTCCACCAGCTCCATTTTTTAATGGAACAACAATTGAATATGTGGGAGCTTTCCCGAGTGGCCAAAGGGGACAGACTGTAAATCTGCTGCGTCATGCTTCGGTGGTTCGAATCCACCAGCTCCCACCAGTTAAATGTCTGAACACGCGTTATGCGAGTTCAGACATTTTTCTTTTGCTCTCAAAGCTGAACCGAAACCCGATCGGTTCGGCTTTTTTATTTTTAGAACGGCAACAGTTGAATTGAAACAGGAATTGTGCTATAATAAACACAGATTAAAATGCCCTGCGCATTTGTCCTACTCACATAACTTAACGGAATTCAGGAGATTTATTATGAAAAAGTCATCAGTTGAGGTGTGGCTGTGGCTTCTGCTCGTCATGTACCCTCATAACCCCAAAACCAGGGAGCTTCTCGACCACTACGACTCAGCCGAGGAACTTGCACGCGCTATAAGGGACGGCGAATGTCCCGGCGTCAGCGACTCCGAAAGGCAGCGCGCTGCCAGCGTACGCAGCCGCGAGGTGCGCCAGATAATGGAGGAATGCGCCTCCAACGACATAAGGATAATCACACCCGACGATGACGAATACCCTGCCCTGCTCAAGAATATCTACTGCCCGCCGGTAGTCCTCTTCGTGCAGGGTTCGCTAGAATGCCTGAAAGACGAAGTTTCGCTGGCGGTAGTCGGTCCGCGGCACCCGTCGGACTACGCGGTAAAAGTCGGCACCATGCTCTGCACACAGCTTGCGCGGCTGGGTACCGTGCTCGTGAGCGGGCTCGCAGTCGGCATTGACACCGTTGCGCATTCCTGCGCGGTCAACAACGGAATTCCCACCATCGGCGTACTCGCCTGCGGTCATCTCGTGAACTACCCGCCCGAAAACGAGCAGCTCAAACGCCGCATCGTTGAATGCGGGGGCGCAGTCATTTCTGAACTGCTCCCGCACGCCAGCGTTGAACCGAGGTACTTCCGGGACCGCAACCGCATAATTTCGGGGCTGGGCGTCGGCACGCTCATCGTGGAAGCTTCTACCCGCAGCGGCTGTCTGCTGACCGCAAACCACACCATCGACCAGGGGCGCGACCTCTTCTGCGTTCCGCCAAGGGACATTACAATGGAAAGCTGCGCGGGTGTCGTTCCATTCCTGCGGGACGGCGCTATACCCGTGTTCGACTACCTGGATATAGTCCACGAATATATGTACCACTATTTCAGCCGGCTGGACGAGGGAATCTCCCCAAGCCGGACGGACAAGCCGCAGAAGCGTCAGTTCAAGCCGTCGCCTGCAGCGGCTCCCACCGCAGTGAATTCCGCGAACAGGCAGGAAAAACCCGCACAGACAGCGCCCGCGCTCTCGGAAGAAAAGCTGAGCGCACTGACGGAAACCCAGCGCCTGATCGCGAAAATTGTCGAGAAATCACCGGGGACTGCGGACGAGATCGTGATTCTCGCAAGAATGCCGTATGCCGAGGTCGCAGAAGTGCTCACCGACCTTGAAATAGCCGATATGATCCAGCTAACGCCTGACGGCACATATCAGCTGAAATCATGACCTGACCCATGGGGGAACAACTGAATGAACTTTAAATGCAGCAATCTGCCGGAACTGAAATGCTTCTCAGCGATAGAACTGCTGGGAGGGACCGGCGGACTTGACCACACGATAACCTGGGTCTACATCAGCCAGGCCACTCACATAAGCGAATGGGTGCACGGTGGCGAGCTGGTTTTCATCACCGGCATCGGGGAGCATTACACCGACGCCCATCTGTGCCGTCTGCTGGAGGAATGCGCCGCGAATTCCACCGCGGGGGTAGTCATCATGTGCAGCCCGGAACATATCCGCAGGGTGCCCAACCAGATGATACAGCTTGCAAACCAGCTGAACATGCCGCTTTACCGCATGCCCTGGGACCTCAAGCTCGTTGATGTAACCCGCGAAATAGCGGATACGATAATCACCAACCAGCTGAAAGAACGCAGTTCTGCCGGGTTCTTCTCGGAACTGCTTTTCGCGCGCAACATCTCGCAGGACACTGTGCGGCAGATGGGCGTCCACTGCGGCGCCGACCTCAGCAGGCCAGCCGCAATAATGATACTACGTCCCGATTTCCGCGGGGACTCCTACTACCGGCGTATCGACTACGACAACCTGATGACGCGCCTTGAAAAGGACATGGCAGACTACCTGCGCATGACAAAGCGCAGCGTTGTTTCGTGCATCTACATGGACGAGATATTCTTCTATATCTCCTGCTCGGATAACGCTTCCGCTGCGGAGGTCTGCAAGAAGATACGCAGCTTCGGCACGGAATTCATGCGCAAACACCCGGATTACCGCCTGCGCGGCGGAATGGGGCGCTCAGGCGCCACCCCCGAGGAAATACGCAGCAGCTACGCGGAAGCGCGCAGGGCGCTTTCGCATTCCGAGAAGAACAAGGACGAGGTAAGCATCTACTTCTTTGCTGAGCTTGGCATAATCAGCCTGCTGATAAACGCCGACAATCAGCAGGAACTCATAAGCTACTGCCGGTCGGTGCTGAGTCCCCTTGCGGACAGCGACAAGCATTACGGCACCAGCTACATCAGCACGCTGGAAGCCTACCTGGACAGCAACTGCAGCCTTGCAGCCGCTGCGGAAAAGATGTTCATTCACCGCAACACCATGGTCTACCGCGTTAATAAGATACGCGAACTGCTGAAAATAGACTTCAACGACATGAACGCCAAGGCAGAATGCGTCAACGCACTGCACATCATGAAGCATTTCGACATCGAGCTTTAACACATAAAAAGGACAGTCAGTTTTTCTCTGCCTGTCCTTTTATTTTTACTTGTATTCTCTCTCCGCGATTTTAACGAACTCGTCAACAGCGGTCTCCGCAAGGAGCCTTCCCTTTTCCGCGCTGCTCCCGCGGGCAGAGGCAAGCGCGCCGGTGTCAGGCACCATTCTCTTGACGACGGGGTACTTGTGATAGGGTATCGCGGTGAAATCCGTGTCACCGGGGATATATTCCTCGCGCACAAGGTCGGGACGGAGGTACATCATCAGCGATGTTTCAGTGACCGCAGCGTGCTCCAGCGCCCACCCCGGGAACTCAACGTCCTCAAACACACGGTCGATGACTTCCTGCGGGAGAACGTCCCACCAGTTGCTTTCGAGTATCTTCACGTCCGGGTACTTCCGCGAAACCAGGTCGATAGCCTCCAGAATGAACGCTTCGTTCTCAAAATGCGCGTGGGTCGTCGGCCTTGGCAGAAGCATGATGATAGCGGTGCTCGCAGCAGTCCTGGCTACCGTCATCGGCACCACTGCCGCTCTCGCTATGAACAAGCTGAACTTCAAGGGCAAATCCATATTCATGAGCATAATGATAGCCCCGATGGTGGTCCCCGTGGTTGTTGTCGGCGCCGCTCTCTACACGACGTTCGCGCCTATCGGTCTTACCAACAGCATTCCGGGACTTGTCCTCGCGCACACGCTCCTCGGCATCCCGATGGTGTTCGTCACGATGCTTTCCGGCTTCGCCAACGTCAACGAGAACCTCGAGCTTGCCGCAATGAGCATGGGCTCCTCGCCGGTGGGCGCGTTCTTCAAGGTAACGCTGCCCACGGTCAAGACTTCGCTGGTTTCCTCGGTGCTCTTTGCATTCGTCACCAGTCTTGACGAGGTAGTCGTAACGACGTTCGTTTCCGGCGCGAACACCAAGACCCTCACAATGGTAATGTGGGAAAACATGCGCACCAACATCGACCCGACGCTTGCAGTCGCTGCGCTGTTCATGATAATCCTGACCCTCGGCATGTACATCATCAAGGAAGTTGTAGAAGCAAGAAGCAAATAATTTAGTGGGAGATGTATTTTCATGGCACTCTATAAGAACGCAAAACTCAGGAGCGGAAGATCCGCTGACATACTTGTAAAGGACGGAAAAATCGCGAAAATAGGCGCCGTTTCCCCGGAGGAAGCGGCAGGCGAAGAAGTCACCGACCTCGGCGGGAAGCTGGTCTGCGAGCCTTACTGCGACCCGCACATTCACCTCGACTACGTATTCACCGCGCAGAGCTTCGGTGAAAACGCCACCGGAACGCTGTTCGACGGCATCGCAAGCTGGTCTGACTCCAAGAGCGGGCTGACCGCGGACATCATCAAGCAGCGCGCCAAAAAGGGACTGCGCGAGCAGATACTCGGGGGCACGCAGTACATCAGAACTCACATCGACGTCACCGACCCTAACCTCACCGGGCTGAAAGCCATGCTGGAACTCCGCGAGGAAATGAAAGACCTTGCCGAGATCCAGATCGTGGCGTTCCCGCAGGAGGGCATGTATTCCTACAAGGGGGGCGCTGAACTGGTGGAAGATGGGCTCAAAATGCGCGCGGACTGCGTAGGCGCTATCCCGCATTTTGAATACACCTCGGAGCTTGGCACAAAATCCGTCAAGAAAGCCGTGGAACTCGCGGTGAAGTACAACAAGCTGGTGGACGTCCACTGCGACGAAACCGACGATGACATGTCGCGCTTCGTGGAGGTCCTCGCATATGAAGCGATGGATAACGGCATAGGCAGCCGCACGACCGCTTCCCACACATGCGCGATGGGAAGCTACAACAACGCGTATGCATTCAAGCTGTTCAAGCTGCTGAAGAAATCCGGCGTAAACTTCATCTCCTGCCCCACCGAGAATATCCACCTGCAGGGGCGCTACGACGCCTACCCCATACGCCGCGGTCTCACCCGCGTAAAGGAAATGCTGGACGACAACATAAACGTCTGCTTCGCGCAGGACTCCATCTGCGACCCGTGGTACCACCTCGGCAACGGAAACCTGATGTACGTACTGGACGCGGGCTTCCAAATCTGCCACCTGACCGCGCCTGAATACATAAACCGCGCCCTCGACCTTATCTCCTGCAACGGCGCAAGGACCATGAACCTCGGCGACAGGTACTTCCTCAGGGAAGGCAACCCCGCAAGCTTCATCGTCATCGACGCCGACAGCGATTTCGACGCGCTGCGCAACCGCGCGGGAGTGCTGATGTCAGTCCGCAACGGCAAGGTATTATTCAGGAAGAAGCCGACGGAATTCGCAGAAGAAATGCTCACCGATAAAGGAATTTAAACTTAATTCGGAATTAGGAATGAGGAATTCGGAATTAATGTTGCCCCGCTTCGCGGGACGTTATCAAAAAAAGATTTACAATAAAATGCACAGGGCGAAAGAACCACTTTCGCCCTGTGCTGTTCATATCAAAGTTTTTGATCCGTCCGCGCAAGCCGCAGACACGATGTCTGCGCCGTTGCCCCAAAAGTGGGCAACAGTGGATACCGAAATTCCGAATTGAACTCAGCTTTGCCTGCTCATTCTGCGCCGGGAGAGTTCGGCGTATTTCTCCTTTGTCGCCTGCCCGCCGCGGAGGTGGCGCTCCTGCTTGTTCTTGTCGAGCACGGATTTCACCTCGTCGTGAAGCTGTTTGTTGACCTGCTCCAGCCTGGCGGTTATGTCCTGGTGCACCGTGCTTTTGCTTATCCCGAAATGTTTCGCTGCCGAACGGACCGTCGCGTTGTTTTCTACTATATAATGTCCGAGTGTGACACATCTTTCCTGATCGATTTCCCCGTTAATATCTTTCTTCAAACCAAAAAGCACCCCCGTTGTATGATGTGATTTTCACGCTCCTCCTGCCCACAGCGTGTCTGCGGACGTTTCTTTTTCTAATTTTATGAGGAAATACGGGGATATATTACTGCCAGACCGCTTCGGACAGCCATTCGCGCGGTTTTTTGGAATTTTTCTGAAAAAAATTTCAAAAACCACTTGACATATCGGAGAAAATATGCTAAAATCATATCAAGTTGATAGGTGATGTTGGTATTGTTCCTGCAAAAGGAATACCCCACCTGAAAAATAACAGGGATACGCCGGATAAAGCGAAGCGTTACATAGCCAGACGCATTTGTGCGGGTCGGTTTTGTTCAGTGTTCCCCCGGGTAAAGGAGAACTATCATGAAAGTTTATCAGACAATAACAGACACCATCGGACACACCCCCCTGCTGGAGGTCACAAAGATCGAAATCGAAGAGCAGGCAGGTGCAAAGATCTTCGCAAAGCTGGAGCTTTTCAATCCCGCAGGCAGCGTAAAGGACAGAGTTGCTGCCGCAATGATAGACGACGCAGAAAAGCGCGGACTTCTCAAGCCTGACAGCGTTATCATCGAGCCGACCAGCGGCAACACCGGCATCGGGCTTGCAGCAGTCGCAGCCGCAAGGAACTACCGCATAATCATCGTAATGCCCGAGACCATGAGCATCGAGCGCCGCAACCTGATGAAAGCATACGGCGCAGAGCTGGTCCTCACCGACGGCGCAAAGGGAATGAAGGGCGCCATCGCAAAGGCTGACGAGCTTGCCAGGGAAATACCCGGCGGCTTTATCCCGTCGCAGTTCACCAACCCCGCTAACCCCTCCGCGCACGAAGCAACCACAGGTCCCGAGATCTGGGAGGACACCGACGGCAAGGTTGACATCTTCGTTGCAGGCGTTGGCACCGGTGGAACCATCAGCGGCGTTGGTAAGTACCTCAAGAGCAAGAACCCGAATGTAAAGGTAGTAGCTGTTGAGCCTAAGACCTCCCCCGTTCTTTCCGAGGGTAAGGCTGGCCCCCACAAGATCCAGGGCATCGGCGCGGGCTTCGTTCCTGAAACGCTCAACACCAAGATATATGACGAGATCATACCCGTTGAGAACGAGGACGCATTCGCGACCGGCAGACGTATAGCACGCACCCAGGGCGTTCTGGTGGGAATTTCCTCAGGCGCCGCTATGTGGGCAGCTATCCAGCTTGCAAAGCGCCCCGAGAACAAGGGAAAGAACATCGTGGTTCTTCTCCCCGACACCGGTGAGAGATATCTTTCCACCGCAATGTTCACCGACTGATCGCATAATATCAATGGGCTGTGATTTTTCACAGCCCATTTTTTATATCAGCGGCGCTATAGCTTTCATGACAAATCCCACAAGCTTGGTCGTCAGCTTTTCTTTGCGGATAGTTTCGTAAGTCACCCTGCGGCACTTATCGAGCGTTTGCTGAAAATCCTCCTCAATGTGCGGAATACAGTTGGTATCATACATGTACGCCGCGCACTCAAAGTGATGATACAGGCTGCGGTAATCCAGGTTTATCGACCCGACCACCGCTTCCCTGTCGTCGGCAACAAATACCTTTGCGTGCACAAAACCAGGGGTGTATTCGTAAATCTTCACGCCGGAATCAATGAGCCGCCTGTAATGCGTTTTGGCGAGCGCGTATGCCGCTTTCTTATCCGGAATTCCAGGAAGAATCAGCTTGACGTCCACGCCGCGTTCTGCCGCGAATTCCAGCGCATTTTCCATCACGCCGTCAAGAACAAGGTAAGGGGTCATGATGTGAACGTATCCCGTCGCCCGGTTCAGGATATCCAGGTAAACGCGCTCCCCCAGCTTCTCGCTGCGCAGCGGACAGTCGCCGTACGGGAGCACATAGCCTTTCGCTTCCGGAAGGTCGCATTCGTGCTGCTCGACGTAAACGCCGAAATCCGGTTTCGGCTCGGAGATGTTCCACATCTGCAGGAAAAGCATTGTGAAGCTGCGCACTGCCTCACCGCGTACCATTATCGCGGTGTCCTTCCAATGCCCGAAGCGCTCGCGCTCGTTTATGTATTCGTCCGCGAGGTTTATTCCCCCGGTGAACGCAACCCTGCCGTCAATGACAAGTATCTTGCGGTGGTCGCGGTAGTTATAATGCGTTGACAAAAACGGCGTCAGCGGCGCGAAAACCTTGCAGTTTATTCCGAGTTCGCGCAGTTTTTTAGGGTAGTTCCGCGGCAGGAGCGAGAATTCGCAGGTTCCGTCGTACATCACCCGCACCTCGACGCCCTTTTTCGCCTTTTCCGCGAGGATCTCCAGCACCTCTCCCCACATTAATCCCTCGTCGATTATGAAGTACTCAAGAAAGATGAACTGCTCTGCCTTACGCAGCTGTTTCAGCAGCTCCTGGAACTTGTCCTCACCGGACGGGAAATACTTTACGTCGCACCCGTCGAACACCGGACGGCAGCCACCGCGCCTCATGTATGCGGCAAGCGCTGCCACCTCTGGATTTTCGGCGTTCAGCCGTTCAAGCACGCCTTTATCCTGCGGGATTATGTCGCGGACGTCAGCGATGAGCACGTCTGTGCGTTTTTTCAGCGCGCGGTGCCCAAAATCGCTCTGCGTGTAAATGTACAGCAGGCAGCCGAAAACCGGCATTATCATGATTATTATGAGCCACGTCACCTTTGACGACGGGTCCATGCGGCTGTTGATGAGTATCAGCACCATTACTGCGGTGAACACGCCTGAAAATGCATAATAGTGCGGCACAAACTCCTTGAAGAGATTATAGAAAACAACGATCATCGCGACCTGTATAAGCAACAGCAGGACGACCAGACCAAATCGGCTGAACAGCGCGTACACAAGTCCCTTGTGGCCCTTTTCCAGCAACCGGAGCGTCTTGCCCTTGAATTTACCTGACGACATAATGTGCCTCCTTTCGGGTACATATGATATTTTACCACAAAAAGCGCATAAAGTCAATTAAACTGCGCACTTATGCACGCCGGTGCCTTATTCTGAGAATAAAAAAATCCCCCTCGCCATCTGACGAAGGGGATTTAACATCAGTGATCAGCCCTTTACAGCGCCAAGGGCAACGCCCTTAACGATGAACTTGGACAGTGCCAGGTAGATAACTACAACAGGCAGGATAGAAAGCAGGATCGCAAGGTATCTCACACCGAACTCTGTGATCAGGTTGTTGTTCAGAAGAGCCTGTACCATCATAGGCATGGTCTTCATCTCACGCTTACCGTTAACGATGATCATAGAAGGTGTATAGTAGTTGTTCCAGCTTGCTACGAATGCGAAAATAGCCTGAACTGCGAATGCCGGCTTGAAGATAGGCAGCGAGATCTGCATGAATGTTCTGAACTCACCGCAGCCGTCAATTCTTGCAGCCTCAACGATATCCAGCGGGAATGACGATCTCATGTACTGCAGCATGAAGAATACTACAGAGGGAGCCGCGATAGCCGGGAGTATCAGAGGAAGGTAGTTATTAAGCAGGTTCAGCTTAGCCATGAACTGTAAGAAACCTGTGGAAACGACCTGCATGGGAACCATCATTACAGCCAGGATAAACGCTGTTGCGAACTTCTTGAGCTTGAAATCATAAACCGTCAGACCATAAGCAGTCATGGCAGAGAAGAAAACAGTCAGGACAGTGGAGCAGCCAGCGATGATCAAGCTGTTTCTGTAACCTTCGAGAACGTTGAACGCTTCAACGAAGAAGCCCTTGTTCTTGGTACCATCGCCCAGCATCTTGAAGTTTTCAACAAGACCGGTGCCGGGGAGGAAAGAAAATCCGTTTTCAATGATCTCAGCAGTCGTTCTGGTGGAGTTGATAACGATAATGTAGATAGGCAGAAGGCAGATGATCGTGAGCAGAACGCAAACGATAAATCTGATGGTGGAATGGATCATCAGGTTCCTTCTGTACGCCTTGTTGGAATAGTTGTACGAATCAGCCATCAGACCTTACCCCCCTTAGCTTTCTTTTTCTTGACAGGCGCGGAAGAATCAGTGTTGAATCTGTAGATGAGTGCACCGAGTATCGCAGTAAGAATGAACAGCAGAATAGAAGCTGCAGAAGAATAACCGTAGTTGTGATCCTTACGGAATGCCTGATAGATGTAAACTGCAACGGTCTTGAGATACGGGCTGACAGTTTCACCGTGGTGGAACATGTACGGGATATCGAACATCTGAAGGCCACCGATCATGGAAGTGATGAACACATAAATGAAGATCGGCTTGAGTATCGGCATCGTGATCCTGAAGAAAGTGTTCGCACCGCTGGAGCCGTCGATATCGGCAGCTTCGTAGATAGAAGGATCAATGCCGAAGATACCGGACAGCAGGAGCAGCATCGTATTACCGAACCACATCCAGGACTGAATGAACATTACAATAACTCTTGAGTAAACCGGGTCAGTGGTGAAGTCGATATTGCCACCCTTGAGGATAACTCCCCATTTGAGAAGAAGAGAGTTAACAACGCTCTGATCGGTTTTTCCGAAAATCATAAGGAATATGCCCGCTACAGAAGCTGCTGTTATGATATTGGGGAGATACATAACGATCTTGAAGAAGCCGGTACCCTTGATTTTGATTCTCACATCAGAGAACCAAACTGCCAGGAGCAGTGAAAGAACGATCTGGATAACAAAGTTACCTGCCCAGAGGATCAATGTATTGCCCATCGAAGACATGAACGCCTTTTGCTGAGCATTTCTGCTCGCGTCTCCAAAGAGAATATGTTGATAGTTCTGAAGACCCACGAACACTGTAGGATTTTCAGTACGATTCTCCATGAAGCTGAGAATAAACGTATTGATAAGCGGATACAGCATAAAGAATATATAAGCTATGAAGAACGGCGCGATAAAAATATAGCCGTACTTAGCGTAGCTGATCATTCTGTGTCTTCTATCAGTAGCTGCCTGCATGACGCACACCCTTTCAATTTAATCTTGATAAAAAATCACAATATACGCTTATGGGACAAAGCCCATAAGCAGTATATTGCAATCGTTAGGTATTAATTAATTTTAGCGTTTGGACGACTAAAATTACTCAACAACCAGGTCAGGGAAGGAAGCAGCAACGTTATCCTTGAATGCGTTGATTGCGTCGTCCTTGGTTGCGTATGTGCCGTTCAGGTAGCCGTTTACGGAGTCGTTGAAGTGACCCTTGATGATGGAGTCATACTTTGTGATCTTGCCGTCGAGGTCGAGCTTGTCAAGAACCTTGGTAAGGATCTGATAGTGGTTCTGACCGTTGAGGAGCTTGTTCTCAATAGTAGCTTCGCCCATAACAGTCTTGTTGTTTACGAAGTCGCCAGTCTCAGCAGCGTAGGACTTCATAGTCTCAGCGTCCTTGCAGTAGAACTCGATGAATTCCTTAGCAAGTGTAGTGTTGTTGCACTTTGTGGAAACGCCGATGTAGGAACCGCCCCAGAACCAGCCGGAAGGACCTTCGCAGATAGCCATCTTCTTGCCGTTCTCCTCATCACCGTTGGTGAAGTTGTAAAGGATAGAGCCTTCGTTTGTGGTCAGACCCCATGTAGGAACGAAGTCACCGAGAGCTGTGCCATCGAGGATTGCAGCGTACCAAGCAGCATCCCACTGAGGAGCGCCTGCGAGGGAGTGATTGTCCTGCATGTTCTTAGCGATGTCATAGAAGTCTTCAGCGTTGTCCATAACGAGCTTGCCGTCAACTACCCAAGGCTGAGTTCTGTTGGACTGGAATACCTGCCACAGACCACCCTCAGTTGCCTGCAGGGAAGTAGCGCCGTTGGAAGCTTCATACAGCTTAGCACCGGTCTCCTGGAACTTATCCCAGTCGCTTACGAGTGCCTGCATCTCATCAGGAGTTGTTACGCCCAGATACTGCTCAGCGAGGTCAGCTCTGTAAACGAAGCCGCCGGGAGTAGCCTGGAAGGAGTTAGCCTTGAATACGCCAGAATCGCTGGTGCCATAGGACAGTGTGTAACCAAATGCGTCAGAGAAATCAGCCTTTGTCAGACCAATTGCCTCATACGGAGCTGTCAGGGAATCATCGTTGATGTAATCAGCAACCCAGTCAGCGTCGTAGATCATCAGGTCAGCGTCGTCTGTGCCCAGCAGGTACTGCTTGTAGCCATCGCGTGCGCCTTCGCCGTTCTCACCGCAGTTAACGTATGTAACCTTGGATGCGTCGTAGCCCTTAGCTGCGAGGAAGAAGTCAACCATCTTCTTGGTATCGGAGTTGGATGTCCAAGTAAGGATTGTCAGGCAGTCGCCATCATCAGTCAGACCTGTAGCAGCGTTGTCGTCAGAGCTGGAGTCGTCAGCTACGCTGGAGTCGTCTGCAGCGGAGCTGTCAGCTGCGCTGGAATCAGCAGCAGAGCTATCAGCTGCGCTGGAATCACCGGAAGCGGTGGAGTTGCCGTTGCTGGAGCAGCCGGCAAAGGACAGAACTGCAGCAGATGCGAGCAGAGCTGCTAAAATTCTTTTCTTCATAGATTTTTCCTCC
>Ga0129310_1000217_pt1 | contig 78845 bp, 72 predicted proteins | sample Go1ome_2_FD_94433 | JGI IMG/M metagenome (GOLD analysis project Ga0129310, IMG submission 94433) | Western lowland gorrila individual fecal microbial communities from Wisconsin, USA - Go1022A metagenome | ecosystem: Host-associated > Mammals > Digestive system > Large intestine > Fecal | place...
TCATTTCTCTCATTGCTGCTTTTTGTGGGCTGTCTTTTCTTCTTGCCATAAAAATAACCTCCAAACTGAGTAATTTTATCTTACATCAGTTTGAAGGTTTACACAAACTTTGGGATGCTCCCACCTAAGATACCGGGAGATAATTTCCCGGTATCTTTATATTATTTTCGTAGATAAGTATTGACACTTGAAATTTTCCATTTTTTTCTGTTATTTTTACTTCTCCATTGTAATAATCTATTGCCTGCTTAATAGCGGATAATCCCAGTCCATGATATACCTGTTCTTCTTTAGTTGTAATAAATCCCCCCCATCTATTTTTACGAGTTCTACCATTATAATTATTTATTATCAAGATATTAAGCATCTTTTTTTGATATAATATAATAAGTTTTATATATCGCTCTTCTTCCGGCAATTTCATACTTGCTTCGATTGCATTATCTATTATATTTCCTAAAATAACCATTAAATGTTTATCTTGAAATTTAAATTCATTCGGTATACATACCTGTATATCTGTTTTTATATGCATCTTTTTTGCTAATGTGTACTTGGCATTTACTAATGTATCAACAACCACATTTCCACTACATATTTTCTCTTCTACTATTTCTATATCATCCAACAATCCATCCAAATAATTCTCAGCTCTCTGAACATCGCCCTCTTTTATAAGCGACCTCAATCCAATTAAATGATTTTTCATGTCATGTCTAATTTTCCTGTATCGAAAATATTCCTGTTCTCTTTCTTTCGCTTCTTCGTTATACAACACTAATTGCTGTTCATATAAACGGGCTTGAGTCATAACCTCGGTTTCTCTTTCCAAAGAACCACACAACTCGTACATTATATAATTAATTCCAAGCAAAAATATCGCTGTTATAGCCGACATTATCACATATTGAGCATTATACAGACTTAATAAAAAAATCTGGTACATGATACAAACGCTGCCAATTGGCATAAACACCATTCCAAGCCAATATTGAATTTTCATTTTCCCATGATTCTTTTCTCTTTTAATATAGTCAAACGAATATACTACCCAAAGCATAATTATCTCTGAAATAAAGCTGCCTATTTTCTGCATAATTTCATTCTCTATTTCTAAGAAATTTATGATAATACCCACTATACCTTCAATAAGCAGCCAGCCAAAACATAATAAAATCGAAAATATTATATTCTTAAATATCTTCTTTCGGTTTGAAATCAACAAAATTAAAAGAATAAATACTATATTACCAATTATCAGACTTGACGATGAATATATATGAAATACTTGACCTACTATTAAAAAAACAAAATATATAACCCAACCTATAAGCTGTCTGCAATAATTGCAATTTATCCCTAAAAATACTTTCAAGTACTTTTTTATAATAACTACTTGAAAAAATACTAATACTATTTCAAATGCACCATCCATATTTTCTCTCACATTAAAACTGCTTTCTTTAATGCCTGTTCACATAATTGCTTTCTTATTTTCTTCTGCCTATCTTCACTAATTTTCAGTTTAATTTTCTTATTGTTAGCGTATATAACTACATCCAAAAAATTAATTTCAAATATATAGTCATAGTTTACTAAATACGATTGATGTATTCTTAGGAAAAAGCATGACTCCGATTTAACTTTTTCCTCAACATCATTTAATTTTCCATAAAACACCTCTGTACTTCCATCACTTAGAAAAACCGTTATCACTCTATTTCTACTTTCAAAATAAATAATATCTTCTAAATGAATTTTGTATACTTTTTTATTAAATGAAAACTGAAAAATACCTTTCTCTTGTTGAAGCATTTTATACGCTTCTTTAAAATACAGTCTGACACGGCTTTCCTCAATAGGTTTTTGCAAAAAACGAAATGTATTAACTTCAAATAACTCTTTGCAATAACTTTCATATGCAGATACATATATAATGATTACTTTATTATCATTTTCTCTTATTTTCCGTACAGTAGTAATTCCATCCAGTTGTCTCATTTCTATATCTATAAAAATTATATCATACCTTCTATGCATATCTATATCATTAAGAAGAGTTTTGCCATCAAAAAAAATTTCGGTTTCTATCGCAGTCTTTAATTCATTACACTCTTTAATAATTATTTTCTCCAACTCACCTGTAAATCTTTTATCGTCATCACATATTGCAATCCTCAACATGTATTTTCCCCCTCTTCCCGCATAGTCATCTTCTATATACTCCTGCTTTTATTATTTATCATTACTATTATTCCAAAGCATATCCAGCTAATACCAATTGCTGCTCCAACCGGTATTACATTCACAACTAATGAAAAATCCAGTATTTGTCTAACAAACGAATTCATAATCAGCAGAATAACTACTGATGCATAGCAGCCTAACATTGTCGCCAAAAACATAATTACACTTACCTCTCCTGCAAAAATCTGTTTTCGATCCTCCCGTACCATTCCCATAACCTCTAACATAGACAAATACTTTTCATTTCTTTTCCGATAAAATTCCAAAATATAACCCGTTGAAAACATATCAACTATGCAAAATATAGCTATCAATACTATTAATATCTTTCCGACATAATTCATAAGCCAATTTAATAAGCTATATTGTATCCCGTTTCCGGTCAGTTTTATATTTGTATCCATCTCTGCGTATATCTGCTCCAGATTTAATCTTAATAATTCATCTGATTTTTCATAATTATGAATATAATCCATATAGTTATCAAAATAGTATCGGACCGTTCCACCCACTACTCTAAATTGGTCCATATCGCCATCTCGCAGATTTATAAATATATGTTCAAAATGAATATCCGCCTCATCCAAATTTTCTCTTTTCATAAGATATTCCGCCTGAAGAACTCCTGATATTTCATATTCCTGCAATATCACAGTTTCTCCTTTCTCAGTTTCCTGCGCTACTGTTATATTCTTTCCGATGATCTCCGAATAATTTTCTTCAATTCCAAATAACTTTAAAATATATGTATCCAGCATAATTTCACCGGAATTTTCCGGAAACCTTCCAACTACCCAAATAGCTTCTTTATCATATGCTGGGGTTATTATTTTGGGAATCACTGTTATCCCTTTCTGATATAATGCAATCTCAATATAAGAATTTGAATCATATATATTTTGATATGCTTTTCGATTATATATATAATAGTCATCAATCCTATGTGTTTTCTTATCTATTACTATATTTGTTTCTCCTGCGGTCAGATTTTCATCTTCCCTGTTCAATTCTATCGGTAAAAGTATTATCTCCTGCTCTGCACAATAGGCCATTCTTTTTTCTTCCGCATCCTTTAACAAATTACCTGTCCAATCTCCTGTTACCTCAGATGCATCTATATTTTCATAATAATAACAATCTGCAATATATTTCTTCTCAAATTCCCTCATATAGCAAAAATACGAATATATAACCGATAGCGAGCAGAACAAAAGCGTCACTAAAAACGACATTCCAATTACCAATTTGCATACCATTGGTCTGCCTGCCTTTAGATTCAAATAAATAATCCTTATCTTATCTTTTCTGTCCATTGAACTTTTCCCCATTGTCTTAACAGTAGACCCAATACTATAACACTCCCAACAATTCCGATTTCAATTACAAGATTCAAGCTAGTATATCTATTTTCTATAGTAATCCCTATATGTTTATCCATTATCTGATTCATAAATGTCAACCATATACTATTCCATCCGATTGCTGCCATATAGGCCATTCCATTTCTGAACCAGAAAAAACCATAATATATTTTCTTACATATGCTTTGTGTACATCCTATTGCCATAAGCATATCTATATATTTTTTTCTCCAATCTAATTTCATGGCTATTGAATTTGAAATATTATTAAACATCAGCAGAAGCATAAGAATTCCTATAGTTCCAAATACAAACTGCACAAAGAAAATAATAGAAAGTATCATATCCAATTTTGCACTCCAAATATCCCTGCCGTTCATAATCGCAGTCAACTTATAGAGCCAAATATTATCTAAATCATTTAGTATCCCTGTTCCCTCACTTCTATCTTCATATATTGTAATATCTTGAAATCCCATCTTTTCCAAAGTATGTATATCTTTTTCTGTAAATCCTTTTAGTTCAAATTCAAATCCATCTGGATATGCCGGTCTTATATACTCGCAAAACATATTATCCACATTACCAGCCATGGCCAACAAAAATAACACCATACTATATATAATAAATTGTATTATTACAGAAGATATCCACTCGGTTCTTTCATGATTCATTTCATATCCTATTAATCTAAAGATATCCTTAATTCTCATAATTGATAATTTTTCCATCCTTTAATGTAATAATTTCATCTGTCAACTCTGCGTCCTCTCGATTATGTGTTATTAGTATTACGCTTCTTCCTTTCTGTGCTTGCTTACGTAATAATTGCATAATTTCTTTTCCGTTTTCTGCATCCAAATTTCCACACGGTTCATCTGCAAATAATATATCCGGTTGTGTTACTATTGCCCTTGCAATACTAATCCTTTGCTTCTCGCCACCGGACAAATTTTGAGCTAATACAAATTCTTTATGAAGCATTCCGACTTGTTGTAAAGCATCCTCAATTTTATCCTTACGATTTCTTTCAGGAATTCTGTTAATCATCGTTGCCACTTCTATATTCTGATATACCGTATATTTGTCCTCTAAAAAATAGTCTTGAAAAATAAATCCTGTTTTATCAGATCGGTATGCAGCCAGCTTTTTTTCAGGCAAATCGTATATAGACACACCTTCTACCTCAACTGTTCCCTCTGTTGGATCCAGTATTCCCCCAAGCATTTTCAGCAATGTTGTTTTCCCACTGCCAGACCTTCCAGTAATGCACAAAAATCTACCCTTAGGCACATCTAAATCCACTCCTCTGACCGGCCAGATTGTACCCGATATATCTTCATATTTTTTTCCAAGATTTCGTACCGTTATCACATTATTACTCCTTAAATACTAATATCTTATCTACATCTTCATCATTCAACTGAATTGTTTTTCTTAACGAATCATACTGAATCACTTTTCCAAAATATGTATCCGGCACCATGCAAAAATATACGTATGTAAAAGTGCCATTCTTATCCATTACTACCTCATCATAATTAATTTCCCATGCATTAGACACAAATAAATAATTCAAATCAGATACCTGATTTAATACACTATCCGACAATTTAGCAATTGTTCCCCGTTCTACTAATTTATTATAGTTCTCTAGTTGCTCTTTTCTGTACAGTGCATTTAAATCAATATTATGAAACTGTATTTCATTATTACTAACTGTAATATACGCATTAGGATATGCTTCACAATTCTCAATATAATATGTACCCTCTGAAATTTTACTGCCACCTGATTTACTGATAAATATAGCTGCCAATAATAGCCCGATTACGATTATAGATATTATTGAAATCCTAATTCCCTTTTTCACGTCTCTACCTCCCTCTTGATTCTATGTTTATAATAAAGCACACAACTAATTATTGTCAATACAACTTATTAATATTTACAGTCATATGTATCAAACTTTGTCTTGGATGAATTAATATATACCTTTACAGATGCCGGCTTATTTACCAATGGTGTATTAACACAAGCTGTTCTGGTTGTTCCATTTTTGTCTACAAAGGTAATTTCTGTCGAATTCAATCCATTACTCGGTACATAACTCGTCCCACTATAACCAGAAACAAGTTTATAATTAAAAAAATCATAGAAATTAACATTTGTAAGTGTCATTTGTGATTTAGCTGAATTAATCTTTATTGACTTTGATCCGCTGGTACCTTCACAACCGGTCATACAAAACATAAACACTGCTATCATTAGAACCACTGTAATAATTTTTGTTTGTTTCATTTCTAATACCCCCTATAATTTTTTAGTTGTGTGCCTTATCAGTAAACACTTAGTTTTAATATTATTACACTGGTTTCTATTATTTTCTATATATCGTAATTTTTCCCGGTTTATATGTAATTTTTATTTTCAAATAGTTCCTATAATATTATTATAACGATAAAGAAGCGCTTCAGGTTCCAGACGGAACCTGAAGTGCTTCTTCTTTTCTCTTCTAATCATACCATCATATATGATGCTTTTCTCTTCTTTTTGCTGCTTCTTTATAGCCCTGATCATCTGTTCTGGCAGAAACACCAATAAGTTTCCTCAATCTCTGCTAATCTTGTATATTCCTCTGGCGATAATATAATTGCTGATGGCTGATTGTTCTTTTATATTTTAATTACTTTTTATTACTTTGGATTTTATATTTCCCTTATAATGGGTTCTGAAATATGTACATCTTTTCATCCGTATCTTCGGCATAATTCGGCAGCTTGATCAACCGTTTCTGCTTCCATCCCATATCACGGACAATCTGCAGATAATCATCTGCTGCATAATAGAGTATCAGATTCACTATCCGGAAATTCTCTTCAATGGACCGGACAATGTTCTCCAGAATTTCCTCAAAATGCTCCGGTGAGCATGGATTAAAGAAATAAAAAATATTATCCTCTCTGGCGATTGGATAATGCTCTGCCCGCATCTGATATAGCTCAACCAAGGAACCACGTTCCTTAAAACGGACATCATAATACGCCTTATTATCCTCCAACTGCTGATATAACCCGGCATCCTGCTCAATGCCCTTGACTCTGCATAGAAAATAGTTATTAAAGAAATAAAGAATTCTTCCTTTTCCGCACCCAAAATCTACCAGACAATCTGTCTGCTTGATATGAAGCTGCTCACAGACCACACTTAGCACATCATAGGGTGTTGCTTCATATCGGTTGCATTCCGATGGAATCCCCTCGTCTTCCCAGCCTGCATCCTTTGTTTCGATTCCCAGATAGGAATCATACATCTTCTCGTAATCATACTCCAGCATCGCATATCCCCTTTCTACTGCGGTGCTATCTGAATCCGGATTTCATTCTCCGTCACATAGGTGTTATGTATCTCCAGCTCATACCGGATCAGCACCTCGATATAATGTTCCTCCTCCAGAAGCCGGTATTCCATGGTATTAATGTTCATACTCATCGGCCCTGCCGGAGTTGAATAATAAGTCGTAAAATTCTTCTCCGGATCAAAGAGCATCTGTGCATTCACCGCCCCCTTTTTCATCATTTCAAAGGAATCCTGATCAAACTTTAATGTGTTCTTTATCAGAGAATCCTCCCCCTCCGGCATCTCCTCATATAGAACATAATGCTTACCGTTCTTCTTGTAATATCTGGCAACCGTTACCAGCTCTGTACTATCTTTTTCATTTTCAACCAACTGACTTCCCGTCAGATTCAGCAAAATCTGCTTTGTCATTCTAAACACCTGCTGTCTAATAACTCTCAATATCTACCACATTAGCACGCTCCACATGATACGGAAGCACCTGATCTGCAAATGCAGCGAATTTATCTACTCCATCACTGACATAAAACTCATACTGTGCCATATTTCCGGACTTATTCAGCATCCCGCGTTCCGCCAGTAAGACCTTCAGACTCTTTGCTGTCTCATATGCCGGATTCACCAGATTCACGCCCGATCCCATATATCTGCCGATTGCATTTCGGATCAGCGGATAATGAGTGCAGCCAAGGATCAGCGAATCAATTCCATACTCCTTCAGCTCATGCAGATACCTTCCGATCATATCATCCGTGATCCGATCCTCCAGCAGACCTTCCTCAACCAAAGGTACAAACAACGGACACGCCTTAGATACAACTGTAATATCCGGATTCAATGCCCGGAGATATTTGGAATAAATTCCACTCTTGATCGTACTCTCCGTTCCGATAATACCGATATTATTGGTCTTCGTACTCTCTGCAGCCATCTTAGCACCCGGCTCCACCACACCGATTACCGGGATCTCTATCTCCTGACGGATCTCATCTAACGCCAGTGCGCTTGCGGTATTACACGCTATTACAATCGCCTTCACGCCCTTCGACTGCAGAAAATGAACGATCTGTCTCGAATACTTCAGGACGGTCTTCTTCGACTTGGAACCATACGGAACCCGTGCCGTATCTCCGAAATATACCAGATTCTCTCCCGGCAGCTGCCGCATGATCTCTTTTACAACCGTTAATCCGCCTACACCGGAATCAAATACTCCGATTGGTGCTTCTACATCCATCTCATATGCCTACTTTCTTCTCTCATGTGCCTACTTTCTTCTCTCATATGCCAGCTCGATCAGCTTGCTGACCAGTGGCCGGATCTCCAATCCCTTCGCCTGCCACAGCATCGGATACATACTGATTCCGGTAAATCCGGGCAGTGTATTGATCTCATTAAAGATCACACGGTTCGTGTCTTTCTCCAGGAAGAAGTCGACTCTTGCCAGTCCCATACCGTCCAGTGCCTTGAAAATACGAACCGCTGCCTGACGGATTTCATCCTCCTTGCCTTCCGGAAGCTCCGGTGAGATCACCGTCTTAGACTCTGCATCATTATACTTTGCATCATAATCATAAAACTCTGCTGCTGCCAGGATCTCTCCGACGCCGGATGCCTCTACCTCTGTATTACCCAGCACACCGCACTCCAGCTCTCTTCCGATGATCGTTTCTTCTACTAAAATCTTGGCATCATGCTTGGCTGCCTCCAGCAATGCAGCCTTTAACTCATCCTTACTATGTGCCTTGGAAATCCCCTTCGAAGAACCGGCATTGGAAGGCTTTACAAATACCGGATAGCTGAGCTTTTCTTCCACCTTTGCAACCGCTGCATCCATATCTGCAAGTTCACTCTTACGTACCGGCACATAGGCTGCCTGTGCGATTCCCAGTGTATCTACTACAATCTTTGCATATAATTTATCCATACCCAGTGCAGATGCGATCACACCGCAGCCTACATAAGGGATCTTTGCCAGCTCAAACAGTCCCTGGATTGTTCCGTCTTCTCCATAAAGTCCATGCAATACCGGGAAGATCACGTCTACCGCAACTGCCCTGTATCCATCCGGACCATTGTAGATAATCTCTTTTCTGGTTGCATCCGGAGAGATCACGGCTGTCTCCGTACCGTTTCTCCATGTGCCGTCTGCAATCGCTTCTACGGAATTCACTGCCAGCCAGTGTCCTTCCTTTGTAATACCGATGATCTCCACATTGTACTCTTCACGGTCAATCGCCTGAAGAATCGTTCTGACTGATACACATGATACCTCATGCTCTGATGACTGGCCTCCGAAAAGCACTGCTATGGTCTTCTTATTCATTTCTGAAATCCTTCTTTCCTCTAATTCCTGATTTTATATTCCTATCTTTATCCTATTCATCTGAATCGACTTCTGATATTTAATAGATTATACCTTATGCCATTCCGGATGTAAAGATGCCGGAAGCAATGTACGATCTCCGTACACCGCGTCCGGCACTAAAATAATTCCCGTTCTAACTGGTTCAGATATTCTTCTATGCATTTCATCCGCTTCTTATATTCCTGACGACCGGTTGCCGTCTTACATCTGCGGATCTTCGGTTGATTGATCCGGTAATAATTCTTGATCCGGTAATATGCCTTCTTATATGTCGGCTCATCCTCACCTGCCGTCGCCATCGCATCCCAAAGCACACTCATGGCACCTACTTCATCCAACAGATCGGCATCCATGACGATCCGACACTCCAGTGACAGATCCTCCTTCGTATCCTGATTCTCATGTCTTAAGATAATATCACCGACTCTGCCGACCAGTGCGTCATCATAGCCCTCGTTCACCAGAAACTCCACTGCCATCTCTGCACTTACCTCTTCGTGCGGTCTGCCGTCTATCTCCCAGCCGACATCATGCAGCAAGGCTGCCAGTGCAATAACCTCCAGATTCCCGCCTTCTTTGGCCTGTATCTTGATCGCCCATCGATATACCCGCATGATATGCTCATAGCGGCTGCGAAACGGATAATTCGCCGGTCTTCCATTTTGACTTGTCTGTTCTTTTACAAATTCAATTACCTTCTGGTAGTCCATGAATCCCGTATACTCCTTACTACAACCTAGACAAAGCAGGCTTCTCCTCCTGCTTTCCGTAATTACATAAACCCTTGTAGACTATGGTAACATCTTTACTGAAAAATTGCTATCTATTTTTTATTTTTTTTGTGATTTTATGATACAAACAGTAACGAAAAATTATCAATATAATAATAGAAATCTGTGCGGACTGGGTTGTGAAGATTTTCATAAACGTTACCTCCGCAGTTAACTCAGCCCAGGCACCCTCGCGGCACATGGAAAATCCCTCTTAGTGCTGCTCCGTTCCCGACCTGACACGGTTCGTGGGCATCCATTGCGCAAGACCCAGACTTCAACGCCACTTACGAAGGGCAGCTTTATGAAAAAAGCGACCCGAACCAGTCCATCACCCCTGCTATAGCGGATTGCAGGTATAGGGCACCGCTAACTCCCCGGCTGCACAGAAATTTGAAAACGTATTAAAATAAAATGCGATAAACGCACTGTTTTTATAGTATAACGGAAACCGGGGCTTCTGTCAATGCTAAGCAGGCATCTTCAGTTTCCCCGGTTTTCGTTGTCAATTATTATCTCCTATATAGGCCGTTATCTATTCTGCCGTTTTAACCTTAAAATCCTTTACAAGCAGATTATACTGCCACATAACGTTATAATCTACTTCCAGCTTATCCGTATTCACTGCTGTTACCTGCTTACGATAAAAGAGGTTTTTATATGGGCAAGCATCCGTTGCTGTTTTAATAGCTTCCGCCAGTATCGTACTCCGTTCTGTATTATCTGTACTGGAATTCGCTTCCAGGATCAGCTGATCTACATCCGGGTTAGAGTATGCAGCAGTATTACATCCACCTCTTCCGATACAGTTTGAATTATACATAATATTTGCAAATCCTGACGGATCCACCGCATCCGGGATCCAGAAACCAACCATCATTTCATAGTCTCTGATATCATTATCATCTGTGATTGTTCCATATACATAAGACCAGTAATCTCCGGGCGATACTTCATCAAGCGTAACGTTCACTCCAATCTCAGCAAGATTTGCCTGAATAGCGAGCGCTTCATTCTTATTTGCATTCTTGGTATAATACATGAGTGTTACATCCGTTCCATCCGGATAAGCCGACTTCGCCAGATATTCCTTTGCCTTGTCAAGGTCATAAGCATAGCTTTCCATTTCTCCTTCCGCTTCATTCCACACATCTTCTGCAACCGTATACATTGCTTTACCAAACGGAAGTCCGGTTGCATCTTCTGCATATTCGCCGTATACACTTTCCCGGATACTTACTGCATCAATCGCATATGCACAGGCTTTCCTGAAGTTCTCATCATCGAATGGTGCCTTCATACAGTTAAATGCAACATCGTCATCATAGAGTGAATCTGCCTGCAGAATTTCTACACCCGGTATTTCTTCCAGATTACTCAGCATATCTACAGACGGACTGACGATAATGTCTACCTGTCCCGACTTCATTGCCAGTGTGCGGGCTGCTTCATCTGAAATAATATAATAATGAATCGTATCGATATCAATATCGGCACTCTTGTCCCAGTAGTTCTCGTTTTTCTTTAACACAATTTCACTATCCATGGTCCAACTGTCACATACATATGGACCGGTTGCCAGAATATTACCTTCTGCCGTACCATATGCATCGCCTTTTTCTTCGCAATAAGACTTACTTATGATCTGGCAGGCACTGGTAGCTGCATAGTATTTCCACAACGGATTGGCATTCGCCAGCTTTACTGTCAATTCCCAGTCTCCGGTCTGTTCAATGCTTTCTACATCATCAAACAGCCATGCCATATCTGCAGAAGACTCGGGATTCATTGTTCTCTGAAGGGAAAACAATACATCGTCCATAGTCATCGGCGTACCATCTGAAAAGCAGACATCATCCCGAATCTGATATGTATAGGTGGTGCTGTCAACTTCTTCCCATGAAGATGCAAGGCAAGGCTTCAATGTCACACCGTCACTGTCAAAAGTTAAAAGGCTCTCTGCTATATTATTCACTACACAGAAAGAAGATACCTCATAATTATGGATCGGATCCAAAGAAGATATATCACTGGCTAATGCAAAGTTCAGTGTCGTTTTTGCACCTCCTGCACTTCCCGATCCACAGCCGGTCGCCAGTATGGCAACCATAACACATGATAACGCTACGCAAATCCATCTTTTTAAATGTCTCTTCATATGCATGACCTCCTCATACTCTTTTTATGAAACCAGGTTCATAATATAAATTTAAGGCGTTGCTATATCTTCTATAAGCAACACCTTTGTTACCGTTTCTATACTTATGACTCTAACGGATTGTGACAGGCTACGAAGTGACCTTCCGCCACTTCCCGTAGCTCCGGACTAAGCTCATTACACAATCCATCCTTACACCTCGGACAGCGGTTTGCAAACCGGCAGCCTTTGGGAACATTCACCGCATCCGGGATATCTCCTTCCAATACATAGTCTTCTTTCTGTTCCAACGGATGTTCCTTAGGCTTCGCCATGATCAGACTCTTTGTATACGGATGCTGCATATTATCAAACAGCTCTTTGGTTGGTGCCAGCTCTACAATAACTCCCAGATACATAACAGCTACTCTGTCACACATATGACGGACCACTGTCAGTTCATGCGAGATAAAAAGCATCGTCAGTTTCATCTGCTCATTCAGATCCAGTAATACATTCAGGATCTGTCCCTGTACCGAAACATCCAATGCAGACACCGGCTCATCTGCCACGATAAACTGTGGCGAATTCACAAGAGATCTTACAATTGCAAGTCTCTGCAGCTGACCACCGGATAGCTGCGTCGGCAACCGGTTGAGTGTATCCATCGGAAGATTCACATATTCCATCAGTTCCAACAATCTTCCTTCCGTTTCCTTGTTGTTCATGCCTCTTACATGACACACCTCAACCAGCGACTGCTTTAAGGTCATCTTGGGGTTAAATGAAGCCATCGGATTCTGAAAGACCATCTGCATCTGTTCTTTCTGCTTCTTGAGCTGCCGTCCCTTCATGTCCATAACATTTTTCCCGTTAAAAAGGATTGTTCCTTCATCCGGCTCAATCAGATCGATCATACAGCGCCCGAGCGTGGACTTTCCCGATCCACTTTCACCGACCAGCCCGAAAATCTCACCCTTGCTGATTTCAAAGGATGCATCTTCGACGGCATGGACATATCTCCTTTTTCCCTTTTTATCGGTGCCAATATCAAAATATTTTTTCAAATGCTTTACTTCATAAACCATTTCATTCTCCATAGGCTACCTCCCGAGTTCATCCATAAAGTGGCAGGCACATACTCTCCCGGTTCCTGCCTCTTTTAACTCCGGTTCTTTGCTCCGGCACAATTCCTGTGCATGCTTACAGCGTTCCGCAAACGGACATCCTTTCAGCTCTCCGACCAGAGAAGGCGGAGTTCCATTAATCGTTGCCATCTTTGTTTTACTCTTGCCATATTTTGGATTGCTGTCGATCAATGCCATTGTGTACGGATGCTTTGGATGGTCAAATAAATCTACAACCGGGGCACTTTCTACAACTTTGCCGGCATACATGACAGACACCCGGTCACATATTTCTGCAATCACACCAAGATTGTGCGTTACGATAATAATACTCATTCCCGTATCCTGCTGTAGGGACTTCATCAGCTTCAGGATCTGTGCCTGAATCGTTACATCAAGAGCGGTTGTTGGTTCATCCGCGATCAGCAGTTCCGGATTACAGGATACTGCCATTGCGATCATAATACGCTGCAGAAGTCCGCCGCTCATCTGAAACGGATATTGCTCGTATCGTTCCTCCGCCGGCATAATCCGTATCTGTTCAAAAATCTTAAGGATCTTTTCTTTTGCTTCCGATCTGCTTACTCCGGTCTTCTGCACTACCATTTCCTCAATCTGGCGGCCTACTTTCATGATTGGATTTAAGGAAACCATTGGATCCTGAAAGATCATTGCAATCTCATTGCCACGAATGTTTCTGATATCCTTCTTTTTCATTTCCAGGATATTCTGATCCTCCCGGTACAGAATCTGTCCGCCATATCTTACACGATCTTCACTGTGCAGGCGCATGATAGACTTGATGGTCATGCTTTTTCCGCAGCCGCTCTCGCCGACGATACCATGAATTTCACCTTTCTGTACAGTCAGATCCACTCCTCGGACAGCATGCACAATTCCCTGCACCGACATGAGGTCCACCTGCAGATTTTTCAATTCGATCAAATTAGCAGTTCCCATGTAATCGCCTACCTTTCAACTTTCGCTCCAGCTTCTTAAATGTTGGAAGCTTTCTCTGATCCGGGTCCAGATACATCTGGATACCGTCTGCCAGAATATTGACACATGTAATCGTGATTACAATTGCAATTGCGGGGATCATTGCCGATAACGGTCTTTGCAGCAGATACTGCAATCCTTCCTCCAGCATACTTCCCCAATCAGCGGTCGGTGCCTGGACACCGAGTCCAAGAAAGCTTAAGGATGCCAGACTCATGATCGCATATCCAAAGTCCAGCGTAATCTCTGCCATCAGCATTGGAATGCAATTCTTCAGAATATGTCCGAACAGGATCCGCATATCGGAATACCCCAGCGACTTACATGCTTCTACATAAACCTTCTTCTTTTCTGTCATACAGATGGATCTTGTCAATTTTGATAACATTGGAATATATATAATTCCGGTGGCTATTACCGCCTTTGATGCACCTCTTCCAAATGCTGCCACAAGTACAAATGCCAGTAGAAGGGATGGAAATGACAGAATAAAATCCCATAGCTTCATTATCACTGCATCTACCTTTCCCCGATAATAACCACAGATCAGCCCCAACGGAACACCTACTGCAATCGAGATACAGATTACAAGGAATGCATTGAGCAGCGATGTCCTGGCTCCGTACAGCAGCCTTGTAAACTGGTCTCTGCCAACTGCATCCGTTCCCAGAATATGCTCTGCGCTGAATCCGGCAAGTGCATTTCCCATATCAACCGCAACAGGATCATATGTTGTGATAAGAGGTGCAAATATAGACGAAATTGCGATCAAACCAAGTATCAGGATTGCTATAATAACCGGAACTGTAAAAAATGTTCCTACCCCTTTGGATTTCTTCATATTTATCCCTCCTATTCCAGATCTACTCTTGGATCCAAGGCAACATATAAAATATCAGACAGGAATCCAATCACCATAAATATGATCAAAAGCATCAGCACCAGAATCTGAACAACCGGATAATTATAACTTTTTATTGATTCGATCAGAAGATTTCCGACACCGGTCAACGAGAATACCGATTCAACCAGAACTCCATATGATATCGAGCTTCCAACCGTAACTGTAACAACTGTCAAAACAGGCAAAATACCATTATGAAATGCATGTCCGAATATTACCTGAATAGGGCGGATTCCTTTTGCTTCAGCCGTTGTCACATATCCGCTTTTCAACTGCTGGATCATACTGCTTCTTGTAATTCTTGCAAATAATGCTACAGAGTTACAAGCCAATGCCATAGCCGGAAGCGTCAGACGGGATAACATCTGCCAGAAATTATCAGATAATCCCACAAAGGAATAAGCCGGAAAATACTTAGAAACGATCACCAGCATCAAGATACTGATTACAAATCCCGGTACCGATGACATCAGTAATAATATCGTTGATATAATCTGATCGATCACAGTATTTTTCTTAAGTGCACAGATCACACCGGCCGGAATCGCCACGATCAGAGATAACACTGTACTATACAGCACCAATGTCAATGTCAGCGGCAGGCGTCCCTTGATCAGGAACGCCACATCCTGCTGCTTTACATAATCCTTGCCCAAATCACCCTGCACTACGCCTTTCAGCCAAATAAAATACTGTTCCACCACTGGCTTGTCCAGATTATATTCCTGTGTTAATTCCATGCGCACCGCATCAGACGTTGGTTTATTCTTTGTCATAACTGTAATTGGGTCTACCGCCGACATCCGAATCAGAATGAACACTACAAAGGATGCCAGTAGTAATGTAACAGCCATAGTCAAAAACTTTTTTAATACATATTTCGCATACTTCATAGGCCATCCCTCATTTCTTTTATACTAATGTATCTCCATAGGTCAGTACTTTGTCTGTTGTCTCCAGAATCAGATTGATGTCATCCTCCGTTACTATCAATGGAGGAGCAATGATCAGACGACCCGGAAGAATATAAGGTAACATGCCCAGTCTCATATATTCTTTCTTCATCAGCGCATATGATGCAGGCGTTGCTGCATTTCCTACAAAATCAAAACCGGTCAGCAGTCCAAGACCCCTTGCGTTTTTAACACACGGATGCTTCTTTTCCAGTTCTTTCATTCCGGCCAGAAGAAGCTTGCCCATATTGGCAGAATTTTCAATCAGATTCTCTTCCTCATATACCTGTAAGGTTGCCAATGCTGCCGCACAACAGATCGGATGTGCATTATATGTAAGTCCTGCCGGGAAGTCTACATCATCAAAGTACTCTGCAATCTTTTTACTTACGATCAAACCGCCTAATGGTGTATAACCACAGGTGCTTCCTTTTGCAAATGTGATCATATCCGGCTCGATTCCATAATGTTCAAAGGTAAACCATTTACCGGTACGGCCGAATCCTACCATAACTTCATCACAGATCATCAGAATACCATACTTATCGCACAATGCTCTGACACCCTGTGCAAACGGAACCGGAAGCGGAACCGCACCGCCGCCGCCCTGCATGGATTCCATCAGGATTGCTGCAATTTTATTTGGTCCCTCCTGAATAATCTGTCGTTCCAGCATCCGGAGTAAAAATGCACTGTAGTCTTCTTCGGATTCAAAAGTCAGTCCATGATCTCTCCAGTTTGGTCCAAAGAAATGAATGATTCCTGCAATACCGGGATCAATCGTGCCTCTTGCAACCTGTCCGTTCAGATTGGCGGCACCATAAGTTGAACCATGATAGCTCATATACTGCGTTAATATTTTATACCGACCGGTATATACATTGGCTACCCGCATCGCATATTCATTTGCATCAGCACCACCCAGTGTAAACATTACCTTTCCCATGTTCTTCGGTGCAATATCTTCAATAATTTTCTGTCCAAGCATCCCGCGGATATCTGTCGCATAGCTTGGTGCGATATAGCACATCTTGTCTGCCTGATCCTTAATCGCCTGTACTACCTTAGGATTCTGGAATCCTATATTCAGGTTGACCAGCTGGGATGCCGCATCAAAATATTTATTGCCATCGTAATCCCAGAAATAACAGCCTTCCGTTTTCTTAACTGCAATATGTTCAATCTTCTTCTGTGGCGTCCAGGTGTAAAACACGTACTTGCCCGCCAGTTCCAATACTTCTTCTTCTGTTTCAGGTCTTTTAATCTCCATATCCATTACCTCCTCGATACTTATCGTTTGATTTTATCTGATTTCTTCTTACCGGCTGCGCAGCTTTTCATCCAAAATATTGAAAAAGCGCCGTACCTGTTTCTCCAACAGGTTCCGACGCCTTTGTCATGCATTTATTATATTTTCCAATTTCATTTGTGTCTATGTACAAACGGTCACATAAATAACGGAAATTTTTGTACGCTGAATACAAATTCCTTAAAATGCCGCTTTGTAGATATCAATAACAGCCTGTTTATCAAGCTTTACATATGCATTGATCATACCGGCAGGGCCTAATGCTTTTTCTGCCATGATTTCAAAAAGACTGTCATCTGTAAGCCCGATTCCGCTTTCCCGCAGATTGGCCGGAATCCCCCAGGAATCAAATAATTCCTTTGTTGCATCAATGGCCGCATACGCCATGGCATATCGGTCTTCCTGCTCCGGTATTTCAAATACGTATTTTCCATAATCCGCAAACATATCTACTGTGTCATCATTTAATATATAACGCATCCAGTGTGGTGTCAAAATTGCCAATCCGATTCCATGTGTTTCATCATAATATGCACCCAGCTGGTGTTCGATCGGATGCACAGACCAACGTCTTCCAATCTTTCCATCTGCAAAAAAACCATTACATCCCCAGGAGGATGCCCACATCAGATTGGCTCTGGCCTCGTAATCATCCGGCTCATCGATTGCTTTCTTTCCATATTTAACAACCGTCTTCAGTACGGATTCCATCATGCGATCCTGCATATAGGCTCCCGGTGTTTTTGAGAAATATACTTCAAAAATATGCGACATGATATCGGCCGCACCTGCTGCTGTCTGTTTTGCCGGGATCGTACAGGTATAAGTCGGGTCCATTAAGCTATATTTCGGAAACAACTGCGCATTGCCGATTCCCATTTTATCCTTTGTATCCGGGTTGATCAGCATTGCTCCGCTATCCATTTCTGAACCGGAGGCTGCCATGGTCGGTACCGCAATGATCGGCAGGCACTCTCCGATCAGACTTCCGTCAAGAACAATATCCCATGCCGGTCCTTCGTATTTCCATGCGGCCGCAATTCCTTTTGCCGTATCAATGACGCTTCCTCCACCGATTGCGATCAGCACTCCAATCTCCTTCTTCCGACAGATTTCCACACCTGTATCAACCGAGTCAATTCGTGGATTAGGAAGAATACCGGATAATTCTTCATATTCAATTCCTGCTGCCTGCAGACTCTTTGTTACATCCTGATAAGATCCATTCTTCTTTACACTGCCGCCTCCATAAATTACCAATGCCTTCTTGGAAAACTCTCCGGCAAGCTCTCCGGCCTTCTCTGCTACACCTTTTCCGAAAAAGATTTTTGTCGGGATACTAAACATAAAATTCTCCATATGATCTCCTCCTATTCTTCCTGCTTCTGTTTTTTTCTTTTCTCAGCATTCATGCTTATCCGCATTCCTGCAAACATGATAACAATACCGATAGCTACAATGCCTGCACTGCACTGCAGAGTCCTTGTCAGGCCAAAGCATTCCATGATCCGTCCACTTAACAGCGATCCGACGACACCTCCCATTCCAAGTGAACATATATTGATCAGCGCCTGACCTTTTACCCAGTCCTGCTCCGGTATTTCCTGTGATACATAATAAACACTCGCTGCCCAATACATACCGACACCAAATATCTGAAATACCTGTGCAAAGATCAGCATCTGTACACTACCGGCAAATAATGTCAGAACAATCTGTATGAATGTACTGACAATACTGATAAACAATATGATTCTCACATTCAGCTTCTTACTGAGCGTTACAAACAACACAGCCGGCGGCAACTCAAAGATTGCCAACGCCATCTCCACATATCCAAGCTCCGGATTACCACCTCCAACCCTGGATACAATATCCACCATATAGGTACTCAGCAGATTATTTGCAATAAACATACACACGGATGCGATCAGAAATAAAGTATATCCCGGATAATGCCGGAACAGATATCCATAAGAATGAACCTGCCCTGCCTTTTTCTCCGTCTCCACCATCGGTGGAACCTTATCCATCATGATCGCACACGCTAATTGCAGCAACACCATGATCAACTGAATCACCAGAACACTTTCAATCCCAAAGCTTTCCACTGACCAGCTGATTATGACACTGGAAATCCCCCACATAACAGAACCTGCGCCTCTGGCATAACTATAGTAGACCTTTCGCCCGGCCTTGGTATATTTCGTTGCCATCGCATTAATATATGGATAAACTCCATTGATCGTACAGCCAAACAAAGCATAGCAGATCATAGTTCCTATATAGCCCATATGAATCTGCCAGAACAGAAAAGTAACAATTGCACAAAGTCCGCTCAGAAAATAAATCACCATTTTCAGTGAAATTTTTCTGGCCAGCTTATCGACTATGTAAGATAGTACAAATTGTGAAACAACCGCGGCCAGATACTTGGCTGCCAGAATCTCGCCAATCCCGGCAGAAGTAAATCCCCTGTCTCTGAGAAGCGCAACAACATATACCATCGTGGATGCTGTGACAAACCAATAACATGCCTGCAGCATTCCATATCGGATATTTAAATTCCAGTCAATTTTTTCCTTTGGCTTTGATATCTGTTTCATTGCATTCACCTCTTTTCTTTTTTAACATCTAAATCCATATTTCTCTTAAAAGTCAATTCTTTCACTACTCCGCAGATCATATTTCGTATTCCGGAACCAAATCCGGCTCCTGATTTTGGTGTCGTCATACATGTTTTATTTTTCTGCATCCACTTATATTGAAGAATCTTATTTTCCCTGCTATAGTTACGCTAATTCATTCCGGAAGGAGGTGGCAGAGATGCTCGAAACGCAATCTTATACCATAATGACCATCATTACCCGTCCCGAAAAGCTGGATGCTCTGGAGGAAACTCTTCTGACTCTTGGAATTAACGGAATGACTGCTACACCTGTAGAAGGCTGTGGTCGTCAGAATGCTGAAATCTCATATAAAGAAGATGGAATTGCAAAAGTGATGTTAATTCCGAAAATTCAGGTAGAGGTTCTCTTTTCCGGCATATCTACAGACATAGTGATTGAAAAAGTATGTGATGTACTAAGAACCGGAATTATGGGCGATGGTAAGATATTTATTCAGAATCAGACCGGACATATCATGAAGGTACGAACCGGAGAGACAAATCAGAGTGCATTAAACTAATGCGAGATATACGGAGGTGTTCAAATGAGTGATTTTATGACAAAAGTAACGATTATCACACGTCGCGAAAAGTTTGAAGTTTTAAGAAAAGAACTGGTGCGGATCGGTGTAACCGGTATGACAGTGACCAAAGTCGAAGGCTTCGGCGCTCAGCATGGAATCCAGAAAGTAATTGAAGGAATGAACCGCAGAGGCATTCTGGCGCAGAAGGTTAAGGTCGAAATCGTTGTCTGCACCGTTCCGGTAGAACAGGTTATCGAATGTGCCAAAAATGTACTATATACCGGTAATATCGGTGATGGAAAGATCTTTACTTCCAAGATTGATCGTGTTGTCCGGATCCGGACCGGCGAACTGGACAAAGAGGCTCTGTCAGACTAAACAGGCATACATTAATGAAAGCGGTTCCGGAACGCCAAGCTCCGTGAACTGCTTTTATTTATAATGTTCACTCGATTCCGACATTTGTTTTGTAATTCCCATATATTCCTGTATCTTAAAGCACAGATATAATAAAAAAACATGCTCTGTATCTTTTAAATCCATCTGCAGAATCTCTTCAATACGCTGAAGCCGATATCGCAGGGTATTTTTATGCAAAAATAGCTCATTGCTTGTCTTTATCAGATTACAATCATTACATATATATGTCTGCAAGGTTCCTACCAGATTACTGTTATTTTCCATATCATATGCCTGAAGGCTTCCAAGATAATCAGAGTAAAACTTCTGAAATTCTGCCGGATCATGTATATTTCTGAGTAACCGATAGGTTCCCACATGATTATAATCTTTTACAAACTGCGTTTTTTGCTTTTCCGCCAGGTCATACATATCCATCGTAAACAATGCTTCATCAAAGCTTTTACGCACTGCCGAAATAGGCTGATAACTCCTTCCCATTGTGGCACGGACCTGTACGCTAAGCTTCTCATGAAATACCTGCCGGATACAGTCATCCAGTGCCTGAGCCACCGATTCCGATACAATATTGGCCTTTGTCGTCTGAAATGCGATAATAAAAATATCCTCCCAGATCTTTGTCAAAATATTTCCATTATACCGACTCTTCAGTTCCTCTTTTAATAGCCGATATTGATATTCCAGTGAAATATCGGAATGCTCACCTACCACCTTCACAACTGCCACTTCATAACAGGCTAAAGAATCAATATCACAGTTTTCCAATCGTTCCATTGCACAGATAAGCTTCTGGCGATCCTTAAACAAAAAATCTGTAAGCAATGACTCTGACATCAGAACCGAATTCTCAAGATAGCAGATTTCTTTATTGATTTCTTTCTCATAATATCTGGCATTTTTTTCTTTATTTCCATTGAATACTGCCATGTCATGCTGCTGTGCCAATTCTTTCAGGCATTCCAGGATATTCCCGGATATCTTACTTTTCGTGAGAAAAAGAACAGCCGGAACGCTGCTTGCATCCAGCTCTTCAAATAGTTTTCTGAGTTTACCGGATGCCATAACAAACCATGAATCATCCAATATAACCAGATCGCCACCCTTTACTTCACTTATCATCTGTTCATTTGCCAGCTCTATACACCAGGAGACAATTTTATCATACCCATACTCACCCGACAGCGACACCGTATTTCTCATCACATGACATCTGCTAAGTTTTGCTACCGTAGCATTCATAATAATTCATCTCCTCGTTCTATCATTTCTTATGGTATGACAGAAAAAAGAAAACTTGTATAGTAAATATAGGACAAACTTATAAACGCTTATTATTTTCTACCTATCCGACTTTTTCCGCTCCCTCAGGCTCCGGAAGAAGTCGGATAGCATCTTTGAACATTCTTCTTCCCGGATACCCCGGACAACATCGACCTGATGATTAAACTCCTGCATCTGCAGAAGATTCAGGACTGAACCGGCACATCCGGCTTTGGGATTCATACAGCCGATCACCACTCGCGGAATCCGCGCCTGCACAATGGCTCCGGCACACATCTGGCACGGTTCCAATGTAACATACATGGTACAGTCCTCCAACCGCCAGTCTCCCAGCACCTTAGAAGCCTTTGCGATCGCATCCAGCTCTGCATGTGCCAGTGTCGTTTTCTTTTTATTTCTCTTATTATAGCCTCTTGCGATTATCTTTCCCTGATAAACGATCACACACCCGATCGGAACATCTTCATTAACCAATGCCTTCTTTGCCTGCGTAATCGCATATCCCATATACCGTTCTTCCTCTGTCATGACCGGAACCCCTTTTTTTCATCTGATACCTGTAGTATACTATAAGCAGTCAAAAAGAACAACGGATGCTTTATCCGCAGAAAGGAGCTTTCCATGCAGCTTACCTGTGAGACCTCCCGGTTGCAGCTGCAGTGTCTGCCTGCCGAGCATGCACTGGCAGTCCGCCGCTTTTACCAGGAGAACCGAACTTATTTTGAACCATATGAGCTGACCCGTGCCGAGAATTTCTACACAATAGGCTATCAGACTGCCGTTCTGGACTGGGAATTCAAGGAAACAAAGCTGCTGCACAGTCTCCGTTACTATCTGTTCTTAAAATCAGACCCTTCTACTATCATCGGCTGTGTGAACCTGTCAGACATCCGGCTGGGCTGCATGAAACATGCCTCCATGGGTTATAAGCTGGATCACCGCTACTGGCATCAGGGCTATGCGAATGAGGCATGCAATCAGCTGCTTGAAATCGCATTCCGGGAATATAAGCTGCATCGTATCGAAGCGAAAATCCTGCCGTCAAACGAAGCCTCGATCCGGCTGATCCACCGGCTCGGTTTCACCTATGAGGGCCGTGCCCTCGAAGCAGCGGAGATTGATCATCAGTTTCAGGATTTATATCAGTTCTCGAAATTAAATCCCTATACGATTTCTGAAATCCAATAGCCAAAGTTTCCGGTTTTTACATTTGTGTGCTTCACCGGCACAAACAATTCAAACCCAAAGATTTTGGCTATATATTGTTCCTTATTATCATAGACTCCCGGAACACCAAGCACTGCTTTCACCACCCCATCCTGAAACCGCAGCTTTCCAAGCATCAGATACTTATAGTTGTAATATCCATGCGTCAGGAAGCTGTTGACACCCAGCCGCCAGTTATCCATCGCCAGCAGTCCGATATCATTTGGCTCGATCCGCACACAGTCATAGATTTCATGGTTATCGAAATCCGGCAGCTTCGGCCGCTGTTCCATCAGGCGAAGCGTTGCTTCCGCAATATCACTCCGGCTCATCGGTGCAGCCTGACCCGGCATAACATCCTCCTGCGCCGACACATTCTCCTGATCCGACACCTCCTCTTGTACTCCGTCTATATCTTGTTCCGTTATACTATCCTCTTCCACCGGCTGCAGCCGTTCTGCCGCATGCAGCGCCAGCCCCTCACTCTCTTTTATATAAACTCCGGACGTTACTCCCTGCTTCTGCCATTCCTGATATGTATGGAATCGCTCGAGCTGCAAGGGCTCATCGCTCCACTGACTGCCGTATGCATGTCCCCTGTCATAGATTGCAACCACTCCGTCAAACTCCTCAATCCTATGATTACTGTTCCATACATTCTCACAGTTTGTCTGTTTTTTTAACTCTCCGCAACCGGAGCTCAGTATGAACTCGTCCAGATAATAGCCGACCGGATTCCCCTCTTTGGATATTTTATACAGATATACTTTATAACTACCGCCTTCCACTCCCTGCTGCCGGTCCTGCAGATTCAGAGTCAGCCTGCAGATCCCGTGCCGTTGCTCGCATCGTATATATCCGACATTTACCCCCTTTTCTCCGTCTACATAATTATATAAATAAGAAATAAATCTCCGATAATCCAATATGTCCCGCTCCTTTCATACAACGAATCTCTCACATGTTTTCATTGTATGAAGAAGCGGGACATGTTATGTCTGTATTTCTTCGACAGAAATCTGTCTGCATACCCGTCTATATATTGACCTGCACCTATGCTCTTCCAAGCTCATCGCTGAGTGCTGCAAATTCCTGCAGAGTCAGTGCTTCACCACGGATCGTTGCACTCAGTCCAAGTGCCTCCAGTGCCTTTGCTACCTGCTCCTTGGAATACGGAATATCCGCTGCATTGCCGATTCCGTTCACCAGTGTTTTTCTGCGCTGATTAAAAGATGCCCGGATCAGCCGGAACATCATTGCCTCATCCTCTACCTTCACCGGCGGCTCCGGATATCTGGTCAGCCGAATGACCGCAGATGCTACATTCGGTCGTGGAATGAAGCAGTTCGGCGGCACATTCGCTACAATGTATGGCTGTGCATAATACTGGACTGCCAGAGATAAGGCACCGTAATCCTTCGTGCCAGGTCCGACCTGCATCCGGTCCGCTACCTCTTTCTGCACCATGACCGTGATATTGATCAGTGGAACATGCCGTTCAAAGAGTCCCATAATGATCGGTGTTGTAATGTAATATGGCAGATTGGCAACCACTTTGATCGGTTTTCCTGCATTCTCCTGCTCCACCAGTGCCGCAACATCAAGCTTCAGAATATCTCCCTGAATCACCCGGACATTATCATATTCCTGCAGAGTCTCCTCAAGAATCGGGATCAGATTGCTATCGATCTCTACCGCGATCACCTTCCCGGCGCGTTCCGCCAGATACTGCGTCATGGTACCGATACCCGGACCGATCTCCAGCACACAGTCCTCCGGACCGATCTCTGCCGCATCCATGATCTTCTCCAGAACTCGTCCGTCGATCAGGAAATTCTGTCCGAACTTTTTCTGGAAATCAAACCCGTGCTTTTTAATCGTTTCTATTGTCACCTGTGGATTACTTAATTTCTCCATATATACTCCTTGTTTTCTGCCTGCCGATCGTTCTCCCTGTTGCTCGTTCTGCCTGCCTCGATACTGCATTTCGCCCGCTTCTACTACTCCGATTGCATCCGGTATAGCCGACAGCCGTTCTCCCAGGTGATCCGCTCTGCCTCTTCCGGACTTATCCCCTTGATCTGTGCCAGTACTTCTACCACATACGGAATATTCAGCGAGGAATTCCGTTTCCCGCGGTTCGGCACCGGTGCCAGATACGGACAGTCTGTTTCCAGCACCAGCTTCTCCATCGGTATATAGGCAACAGCTTCCTTTAGTTTCTTTGCGTTCGTGAATGTCAGCACTCCTCCGATTCCAAAATAATAATCCATATTCAGAAACTCCCGTGCCAGCTCTTTCGTATAAGAATAGCAATGAATGACACCACCGATGTCCCCTGCGTGAACTGCCTTCATAATATCTACGGTGTCCTTTGCCGCATCCCGGCTGTGAACAATGATCGGAAGCTTCTTCTCTCTGGCCAGCTCCATCTGCGCCTCAAACCAGCGGAACTGTACCTCCTTCGGCGGTTCTTCATAATGATAATCCAGCCCAATCTCTCCGATTGCCACGATCTTAGACCGCTCCGACCAGCCTGCAAGCCGATCCATATCCTCCGCTGTCATATCACCCACTTCATTCGGATGAACACCGACTGCACCATAGAGAAAGTCATATTGCTCTGTTAATGCCACCGTTTTCTCTGAAGTCTCCATGCCGGCTCCGACATTGACGATCCGGCCTACGCCACCGGCCTGCATACTATTTAAAAGACAATCCCGATCCCCGTCAAATGCTTCATCATCATAATGTGCATGCGTATCAAAAATCATATCTGTTCCTCACTATTTCCGCAATTCCTGTTATGCATTTCTGTCATAATTTCCGCTTGTTCTACAGTCTCTGCTTCCATCATGCTAATTCATTCATGAAGGAATTGCAAGTAAAACTTCATAATATTCCTATCGCAAAACATATACAAGTATGGTATACTACTTTTGTTTACGGACAGGACCTTAAACACTAATCGAATTATCAGGAGGAATCCATATGAAATTAAAATCAGGTTTCATTGCAAAACGAATGCTCGCAGGCATTTTCACTGCTGTTATGATTTTTTCACTGGCCGGCTGTTCTCTGCTTGGCAACAGCAAAAAGACCTATGCCAACTATGTGACCAGCCTGTTAGATGCAAACTACAAAGCAGATTTTACGAATTATATGAAGATTACAAAAGCAACGGAAGAAGAAGCACAGTCTGTCTATGATGATGGCATCGATTATCTGGCTGATGCACTGATGACCGCCTACGGGATCAAAGATGTCGAAGGTTCCGACATTAAGGATCAGTTCAAGACACTGGCTAAAGATGTTTACAGCCATGCCGGCTATGAGGTATCCAATGTCACAAATACGGACGGTACTTATACTGTGACTGTTACTATATATCCGATCGACCTTCTTCTGATCACCTATGATGATGTGGTGGCATATATTGAAAACATGAACAAGCGTGTTGCCGCCGGAGATTATAATGATTATGAACTGGATGCCTATGAGACAGAATATGCACAGGGTATTTTAGACATCCTGACTGCTGCCGTTCCTAATATCGGTAATGGCGATGGCGTTGATGTAACTGTTACGATCCAGGATAACGGTGAGTATTACTATATCAGTGATGACGACTTCCTCGCTCTGGATAAGGCAATGCTTGCTTCCAAACAGGTAAACGAAAACGGCGAAGATACCTCCGCCGCTTCCGATTCTTCCTCCGAGTCAGGTTCAGAAAATTAATTATCTTCTTGTCATAAGTGAATCAAATGTTTTCAATGGATCGAAGGAATAGGTTTCATCCTTACCATCATCCTTACACTGAATCGTATAACTCTTAACCAGGCAGCCGGTCTTGCTGAATGTAACGACATGGCTGCCTACTGTTTTGTCAAATGTACAAGGCACTGTTCCTTTTAAGTCTCCATCCACATAACAATATGCGCCAACCGGTGCGGTGATCGTCACCGTATTACCGGTTTTCTTTATCTCCGTTGTTCCGGTAGAGCTTTCTGTCGTTGTGGCAGAACCACCGGATGTGGATGTTGTAGTCTCTCCTGCCGTTGTACTGCCGGATTCTGTGGTTCCGGAAGACCCTTCCGTTGTCACAACTCCCATACCGCTTGTAGTTCCGGTTCCCGTACCGCCGCCGGAGGTCGTTCCCTTACCCGCACCTGCCGTAGTTCCGGAAGATGATGAGGACTCTTCTGAACGTACCAGCTCTATATTGAATATCTTATACGCTGCATCAACCTTGAAATATCCTTCTTTGGTCTCATAACCATCTGCGCTCACGCGAATATGATGTTTACCATAGGTCAGCTCCACAACATCTGCAGTATTGATCACTTCTCCGTCTACAATCACTTTAGCTGTTGCCGGAGTCACATTAAAGAACAAGCTTCCGACCGGATCCGGTGCGATCTGCAGCTCCATCAGATTCGCCACACATTCCTGATCTCTGGTAACTACTACATTCTTATAGCCGCTATGGCTTCCCTTGGTTATCTTTAACTTATAAGTGCCTTCCCGCACTGTCAGAAGCATATCCTCCGTTACCGGCACGATCACATCATAGCCAATCTCGATCATGCCGCCGATATAAGTATCATAATTCTCAAGCTTTACATATCCATGCCCCAGATCAACCGTCAGGGAACAGAGCTTGCCTCCGTAGCCTCTGGCCGTCAGCTGATCCTCCTTGCAGATCTCATTATTCCGGATCAGCTCATCCCCGGACACTACAATCAGATCATTGGTATACTGGTAAATCTGATTTAGGATCGTTGCCTGCCGATTGCCGGTATCGAACTCAAATCCGGAAATATTCCGCACCTCCCATGCATCCGGATCGATCTGTACCTCCAGAAGCTTATTGTTCAATGTGTTATAAACAATATCTACGATCTGTCCCACCTTTAACTGAGAACCGGATATGATCTCCTTGTGCTTATTCCGGACATCCACGCCATTGTTATACAGCAGGTCATATTCCTTCCCGTCTGTTACGGATACGAATGACATGGTTCCCGCTTCCAGATCCATACTCTTGATCACCGCAACCGCATCTGCCGACTGTGCATATGGATCATATGCCTCGGTCATATCCTCCGCCGGCTGCCGTCCGCAGCCACCACAGAGTAACAGCAGACATAGCAGTCCAAGTATTCCAATATATCCTCTTATCTTCATATGTTACCTCACATTCTCATAATGCGTCTTCAAATTGTAACTATTGTACCATTTCTTAAGTTATTTGTAAATTTAAGCCAAACCGCTCCCGATAGCATCTTAACAATTCCCGCTTGCCGGACTCCTGCCGGATAATCGTCTGTAGCTTCTCATAAGTCTTCGGCGGCACCCAGGCCTTATTCATATTGTTATATTGATTGGAGATTTTCCAGAACTTCTCCGGATACCACAGCAGATAATAAATAAACTGATAATCCGCTCTGCCTAACGGAATCCGCTGTTGATATGCTTCGATCAGCCGGAATAGCAGCTCCGGCTGATAATCATTCTTCTCCATAGCCTTGCGAAGAAATGTATAAAGATCCGTTAATTGATTATCGACCATAAAATGTTCAAAGTTAACAGTTGCCATGCCATCTTTTAAAATCAGAACATTATGCTGATGATATGCGCCATGACAATAATACCTCCGTCCCGCTCCTTCCTCCGTATGCACTGCTGCCAGCTGCCGGAGTGCAGCTTCACCCTGATTGTAGAAATCATCAAAACAGGAAAGATAAAGATAATCAAACTCTGACTTTGTTGCAATCTTACGCATATAACTACGCACCCGCCGCATTTCCTGATTATGCCGTTCAAATGTTTTCAGCACCTTCAGATCTTTCCCCGCATTTTCCGGTTGAATCTCCTTCAATGCCATATGTAGATCGCTCAGGTTCAGAACTGCTGCGATCATATCTCCTTCCTGATGAATATTACACTCTCTGCCCTCAAAATACTCTTTCAGAACATACGGTGTATGATATCGGTCACAGGTGATCAGTTCCCCATCTTTGTTTCGAATCAGGCGGTCCGTGTTATGATAGCCTGTTGCATATAATGCTTCTTTTAACTGGGCCTCCTGCTCCAGCCGGCTCTCAGAGGTTTCTAATGGCCGGAGTGCCCGAATCCCCTGATCGGTACGCAGAACGGTCATACCACGCCCCTTATACATACTTGAAATGCTCATCTCATAGCATTCCCATACTTCCGATAATTTCTCAGACAAAATCATCCCCCCATAAGCCTTTCTACGTTCTATCTTATGAGGGGATGTCATAATTCATTCCGGGTTATAAAACTTTGTCCTTCAGATACTTCTGCCGTACGATATCTTCCAGCTTCTCTACTGTGTTCAACTGCGGATCTTCCAGTACCTGCTGTAACAGGTCATTCAGAATCTGTCCCATGGCAGGTCCCGGCTGTACACCCATCCGGATCAGAGCCTTACCATCGATCCTCAAATCTTTAATTGCCAGACATTCACCATCTTTCACAATTTCACGATATAGTTCCAGTAATTTCTCATAGTCTGCCTGCTTCTTCTCCGCTTCGTAATCGCTCTGTCCCAGCATATCCGCCCGGCGGAGCTTCGCATAATCTTCAAATAGATTCGGTCCCATCTGATTCAGGGCATGACGCAGAGACTTCTTCGTCACCTTACCATCAATTCCGAAATCATGCCAGGCCACTAACCGCTCTACCCTGTGAATCGTATCGTTATCCAGTTTCATCCGGCGGAGCACCTGACGTGCGATTTCACTACCCGCCTTCGGATGTCCGTAGAAATGATCCGTACCATTCTCATCCGTTGTCCGGCACATCGGCTTTGCCGAATCATGTAACAGCGCCGCCCATCGAAGCACCGGATCCGCTTCTATATTCTGCATCACGGCAACCGTATGCCGTCCCACATCATACTTATGATACATTGTATGCTGCGGAGTCTTCATCATAACGTCAAACTCCGGTAACACAATGGCGGTAATTCCCAGTTCCCAGGCATCCAGAATCCTCTCCGGATGATCGGATGTGATCAGCTTGGTAAGCTCAGTCTGAATCCGCTCTGCACTGATATCTTTTAAGAACTGCGCCTGTTCCCGGATTGCCTGTCCGGTATCTTCTTCTATCGCAAAATCCAGCTGTGCTGCAAACCGCACTGCCCGCAGGATCCGCAGGGCATCTTCATCAAACCGTTCCTGTGGTACTCCGACACACCGTATGATTCCTCTCTTCAGATCTGCAAGTCCGCCAAACTCATCTATGACTCCGTCCTGATCATTATATGCCATTGCATTGATCGTAAAGTCACGTCGTTTCAGATCCTCTGTCAAACTGGCGGTAAATGTTACTTCAGTCGGTCTGCGATGATCCTGATATTTCCCATCCACCCGATAAGTGGTAACCTCATATCCCGTCTTGTCCATCATTACCGTTACGGTTCCATGCTCGATCCCCGTATCTATTGTCCTTCGGAACAGACTCTTTGTCTGCTCCGGCGTCGCCGAGGTTGTAATATCCCAGTCCTGTGGCTGTTTGTTCAGGATACTGTCCCGGACGCATCCTCCTACAATATATGCCTCATATCCATTCTGCGTCAGTGTCTCGATTATATATTTCGCTGCCTCCGGCATCTGAATCTTCATATTCGTTTCTCCATTAATTCCTTACAAAATCTATCTTTACCATGTGTTATCATTTTAATCAATTCCTTTTGTAAAGTCAATGAAACTGCCTGATTCATACCGGCTACGTATGCTACTTTTATGCTTTCATAATATCTTTCGTCCGCAGCTTCTTTGCCTCATAGAGATCACTATCTGCATATTCCAGTAAATCAGAAAACCGGCATCCCGTCGTAAAGCTCTGCGTATATCCACCCAGCGTCATCCGTACATAGTACGGCTTTTCACATTTTTCATTAAATGCTGCCATACATTCCGAAGCCTGCTTTCTTAAGTGATTCATATCGATCGGAGTCTCCCGGATTGCAAATACTACGAACTCATCTCCGCCAATCCGTCCGATAATATCCGTATTTCGGTCAAAGATCTGCTTTAACATCCCTGCAATAGACCGCAGGGCAAAATCTCCTTCCTTATGTCCGAACCGGTCATTTACAATCTTTAAATTATCCATATCCGCATACACAGCCAGCAGGTATTTCCCCTGATTCCGTACATCCCGCAGTACCCGTTCCACCTGGCTCTCCAGACCGCGGCGGTTTAAGAGTCCGGTCAGTTCATCCCGTTTAGACGCACTATCGAGCTGGATATTATGCAGCTCCAACTGATATAAGCTGTCTTCCAGCTGTTTCTGAATATCCTCCTGATTATGAAGGAGCTTTAACATACGGACTGCTGCACTCATCTGATAAGATAAGGACTCCAGATAATAATTCTTATCATAATTCATCTCCATCATCAGCAGTCCATACTGGGTATCTGTCGTAAACAGATCCAACAATACCATCGTATACCGCCTGTTCGGCAAATATTCATGACTGCATAGCTCCTGTACCGAATATTCCTGGCAATGTTTCGGGATTGCCATTACATTTCCTTCACAGGAATAGGCCTTTAGCAACAGTCGCTCCGGTTTCCTCCAGTTCTCTTCCTGCAGATGGATCACAGGCACAGGAAACAGCCACAGATACGCATTCTGTATCTGCAGCATATAAAGTCTTTCCAACAGAGTCGCGTAATTCTGATCCGCATATTTATCAAAATTAAACATATCTCTGGTTATCATATTTACCGCATGATTGTCTGCCAAAAACCGTTCAATCGACATATCCGTTAACGGTTCATACTCTACAGACATCGTTTCCTCCGGTGCCCCTGCCGACGCCCTCGGAATAAACGTAACCGGTACGCGGTGCTCAATCGGCTGTCCCTTCAGTAAATGACAGATGCCTTCACGCACCGCCTGTTCCCCCAGTCTGGTTGCATCTGCACGTACAGTCGCCAATGAAGGCTGCAACCGATATGCATAAGATAGATCATCATATCCCACAACTGCGATATCCTCACCAATCCGGACTCCCCGCTCCTGCAAAACCTCATAAACACAATATGCCACTTCATCATTTACGCATAGAATAGCATCCAGCTCCGGATTCCGGTCAATCAGCTGTTCTACCTCTTCCCGGCAGAATCTGGACATATTACAATACCTGATCTGCTGCTCTCCAAGCTCCAGCCCATGCCGTTCCAAGGTTTCCTTCCAGGCTGTAAGTCTCTCACGTGCCTCACAGTTATCCATATATCCGGCCATACAGGTTATCTTCCTTCTTCCCATAGAAAGCAGATATTCTACAGCTGCCAGACAGCCGGATGCATTATCATACATGATATTCTCATATCCCTCAATCTCTGAAGCAATCGTTATGATCGGTATCGAACCAAAATAGTCCAGGAACTTTTTACGCCGCTTGTCTGTAGACAAATATCCAATGGAACCGATCGTTACGACTAACAAATCGATTTCTTCCGGATTTACATATGTAAATAATGTATTATACTGGTAGTCATACTGGATTCCATCGAATATCTCAAGATTCCGGTCAATATATTTTCCCGGAAAAATAATCATATTTACATCCAGCTCCTCCGCTGCCTGCATAGCCCCCCGGCAGATTCCCCGGCTAAAGTCATCTGCCACATCTGCCAGAAATAATCCAACTGTTAATCGCTTGTTTTCCATAACTCCACCCCTTGATTTCTTTTACAGCTTTCTTCGGAACGGTGCTGCCGGTAAACCATAGATGTCAAATAACGTTACCTGTCCAAAATTCACATATGCATATCTTACATACTGCGGTGCGGAAACTTCAGCACTGTGCACGATCACCTCATGCTCTCCGCATAATTCTGCCCGTGCCGGGTAATAAGCTTCATCCGCTCCCGCCAGCTCAAATAATGCGATTTCTGTTCCCTTCACCTGTAACGGCTGTCCGCTGAAGGTAACCCGGACCTGTGCATCCTCTCCGGCTACTGTCTGCATCTTCGGTCCATCCGCATGGCATGGTCTGCCATATACATGCTCCAGACAAAGAGCAGCCATCCGGTCACCGACGGTTAACTTATCTGTCGGATGAATATTATCGAACTCACCACAATCGATCAGTACATTCATATAAGTATTCGGAATCTGTTCTGCGATCTTCGCCTGTTGTTCTCTTAATCTTGCCCAGTTTCTGTCATCCGCTTCATGATTTGCAATATACATCGGAAGCTGTGTCAGCACAAACGGCGCATCTGCCTCTCTCCATTTCTCTCTCCAACAGCGGATCAAGGATTCCATCAGAATTCCATATGCTTCCGGAAGATACGTGTCCTCTTCTCCCTGATAATACCAGAATCCCCGCAGTGTATATGGAATCACTCTCTCCATCATGCCGTAATAAGGGTTTGTCGGTCTGAAATTCGAAGTAAGCCCTGCCGGCTGTGGCCATGGACAGATTCCGACATGCTCATTTAAATACTCCCAGGTCACATCCGGATTCTTCGCCCGCTCTGCCTGCACTCCGTCATCCCAGGTCTTCCACTGACGATTGTACTCTGCCATTTCTGCCTGATATTCTTCTTCTGTCTTATCCCCAATCTGCTCTGCATAACGTCTGATGTATCCACGTCCTTCTTCTGTCAGGTTTAACGTATCATTGTCCATCCAGCAGGTAACCGATGTGCCACCGATATAACAGTCGACCACGCCCACCGGCACCTGAAGTTCTTCCTGTAACCGTCTTGCACAGAAATAGGCAACCGCCGATACATCTCCCGCCTGCTCCGGTGTACATACTTTCCATAGCTGCTTCTCCTGTTGTGCAAGAATCTCATCTGTCAGCGCACCTGTCTTAACCACATTATAGAACCGGAGCAGCTCATGATCCGCAGCCTTTACCTGATTCGCACCATCATCACTGTTTATCAGCTCCAGCTCCATATTGGACTGTCCACCGGCCAGCCAGACCTCTCCGACCAGAACATCCCGGAAGGTTCTGGTTTCACCGTCACAGATCACCTGTAACTCATACGGACCACCTGCCGTCATCGGTTCCAGCTGCAGGCTCCACCTGCCGTCTGCCACCTTCGTCTCTACATTCTGTCCTTCTATTTTTGCCTGAATTGTCTTTCCTTCTATGCCGGTTCCCCACAGATTGATCTTCTTATTCCGCTGCAATACCATATGATCACTGAACATCTGTGATACCGTAAATCGGTTCTTCTCCATATCATTTTCCTCCTGTTTTCTGTTTTTATGGAAAGTAAACGCCCGCATACGCGGGCGCTAAGGGATTTTCAGTTGTTTCTTCAAGAATTCTGTCGTCTTTATTTATTTTCTTTTTTCAGATACTCCAGATTCTTCCGAATCAGGTCACATCTCTGTGCCACACACTCAACACTTCGATGCGGATCCTCCGGAGTCCGGAATACATAGTCCAGAAGTCTGTCTACAGTTGTTGTTGCTACATGCATTCTGGTATCGGAAGATGCATAGTACAGATACACTTCGCCATTGTCTCTTGCGATCAGACCATTGGTAAATACCACATTGGATACATCACCCACCCGTTCGCTTCCAAGCGGTGCCAGGAAATATCCGGATGGCTCTGCGATTACCTTCGTCGGATCGTTCAGATCGGTTGCAAATGCATACAGTACATACCGGAGTCCGGCTGCTGTATTCCGTACGCCATGCGCAATATGGATCCATCCCTTTTCTGTCTTAATCGGTACAGCACCGGCACCATTTTTCGCCTCTGTAATCGTATGGTAAACACGCTTGCTGGTAATTACTTCCTCGTCGATCACCGCGTGTTCAATGTCATCACACAGTCCAAATCCGATACCGCCGCCGGAACCGGTGTCGATGAAATCATCCATCGGCCGGGTATAGAAGGCATATTTACCATTCACAAATTCCGGATGCAATACTACGTTTCTCTGCTGTGGAGACCGGAGGGTTTTCAGATTATCCAGACGCTCCCAGGTCTTTAAGTCCTTTGTACGAACGATTCCGGCCGCTGCAACTGCTGCGCTTAAATCATTGGTTGAAGTATCCTTACTCTCAGAGCAGAACACTCCATATATATATCCGTCCTCATGCTTTGTCAGACGCATATCATATACATTGGTTTCTTCTTTACAGGTATCCGGCAGAAGAATCGGATAATCCCAGAACCGGAAGCCATCGATTCCGTTGTCACTCTCCGCTACACCAAAGAACGATTTCCGGTCATTGCCTTCGATACGGGCAACCAGATAAAACTTTCCGTTCAGCTCGATTGCTCCGGAATTCATGACTGCATTGACACCCAACCGCTCCATAAAGTATGGATTGGTCTCCGGATCCAGATCATATTTCCAAGTAAGCGGAATATGTTCTCTGGTCAGAACCGGATATTCATATCGATCAAATACACCATTGTAGAAGGTGCTTTTCTGGTTCTTTCGCTCAATCAAACGATTGTATTTGTCAAGTTCTACATAATACTGTGGATGTAACATCTGATTCTCCTCCATTGTTTCCTGTATTTATACGGACTAGCACCTATCGGATCCCGATCTCAGTATCAGTCTCTGTTACAACGCTATGTTCTTTAATATAAGCCACAATCTCATCCAGCTTTGTAAATGCTACACCTACATAGCTATCGGCAGCACCATAATAAATCGCGATTCTTCCGGTATCGGCATCCTGAAGAGTTGCACATGGGAAGCATACGTTCGGTACAAATCCGCGCTCCTCATACCATTCCTCCGGTGTCAGAAGATAATTCTCACAACGATATTTTACAACAGATGGGTTATCAATATCAAGAATTGCTCCACCGATGCTGTATACAAATCCATTGCAGGTTCCGGATACACCATGATAGAACAACAGCCATCCCTCGGAGGTCTCAATCGGAGCAGCACCGCCGCCGATCTTTACAGATTCCCACCATTCACTGCTGCGTCCCATAACGTGACGATGTTTCCCCCAGTAGGTCATATCCGGACTCTCACTTAAGAAGATATCGCCAAACGGGGTATGACCGCTGTCGCTCGGACGAGAGAGCAACATAAAGTTGCCATTTATTTTTCTCGGGAATAATACCGCATTCCGGTTGAATGGAATAAACGGATTCTCAATTCTTACAAATGTCTTGAAATCTGTGGTTTTCGCCATGCCGATCGCTGCGCCGTAGAAATCGGTACACCAGATCACATAATAAGTATCCTCTACCTTCACCAGTCGCGGATCGTATGCATATTTCGGCATATATTCCTTTCCGTACTGATCCAGAAACCGGATTTTCTCCTTATCAAATTCCCAGTGGATACCGTCTTTACTTCTTCCAAGATAAATATACGGAATACCGTTTGTCTGCTCACCGCGGAACACTCCGATGTAGGCTCCCTCATACGGAACAACCGCACTGTTAAAGATTCGGGCTACACCTTCTACCGGATTTCTTCCGATTACCGGATTCTCTGAATATCTCCAGATCGGTGCACCGGTCAGGCCTTCCGGCTTCTCCTGCCACGGAATATTAGGCAGTGGGGTCTTATCTATAAATTCAACATTTGCCATAGTTTCTTCTCCTTTAACTTTATTCTTTTACAGCTCCCTGTGTCATACCACTGTAAATCTGCTTCTGCAGCAACAGGAATATGATCAGCGTCGGAATCATAGTAATGATCGCACCGGCACAGATAACTTCCCATCTGGCACCATATGGACCCTTGAATGCGAACAACGCTGTTGAAATGGTCTGTAATGCCGGCTTCGGTGTATACAGGTACGGAGTATAGAAGTCATTGTAGAAGCCAACACCCTTAATAATAATTACAGTTACAATTGCCGGTTTCAGCAACGGCATGATGATCTTTGTGTAGATCTTGAAGTAAGAGGCACCATCCATGATTGCCGATTCATCCAGGGATGTCGGTATATTCTCCAGAAACTGCAGGAAAATATAGATGGAAATAATATCTGTTCCGGCATATAACAGGATAACTGAAAGACGGTTATTAAACAGTCCCATCTTGGAAATAATCTGGAATACACTCATCTGCATCGTAATACTCGGAATCAGAGATGCCAGAAGGAACAGATTGTTTACCAGCTTCCGTCCCGGGAACTTAAAACGATTCAGTACATAGGCAGTCATGGTTCCGGTCAGAATCGTTGCCACCAGTGAAAATACCAGGATAATACAGGTATTTAAGAAACCTGTCAGCATATTGCCGTCAATAAATGCAGTCACGTAGTTGCTGAAGTTGAAGAAATTTTTTGGAAGTGCAAGTACGTTTGTGCTATTGAACTCTGATGAGGTCTTAAGAGAACCGAAAAGTGCTACTACCAGAGGAAGAAGTGTGATAATGGAAGTAATAACCAGAATCGCATACTGTACAATCTTCCAGATAATCTGTCCTGCTTTAGGATGTTTCTTTTCTCCGCCGGATGCCTGTGCATCTTCAGTTACTGGCTGCAGGATTTCAGTTGCCTGTGCTTTGCTTGTTGTCTGACCCATATTAATCTTCCTCCTTTCCTTCTATAAATCGTTTCTGAATAAATGTTACAATCATAATAAATACCAGCAATACAACACCCATTGCAGATGCCAGACCGATCTTCCGGCTGGTAAATGCGGTATCCAGAGTCTTCATAACGAAGGTTGCTGACTGGTTTGCACCATTGGTCATGATCATCGGAATCTCGTATACACTGATTGCGCCCTTAACTGCCAGAATCAGGTTCAGGCTGACAATGGTCTTGATGTTTGGCAGAATGATGTACCAGAACTGCTGCCATTTGTTCGCACCGTCTAAGCTGGCTGCCTCCAAAAGCTCCGTGTTAACGGACTGGATCGCACCATTGAACATTACCATATTCTGACCCATATATCTCCAGACGGATACGAATACCAGAGAGATATTAACCAGCGCTACATCTCCTAACCAGAGTGGTAATGCCTGCTGCGGAATGCCAAGCATCGTGAGGACCGAATCCAATGTACCACCGCCCTTATAAAAGAGCAGGAAGATCAGACCGATTGCAACACCGTTTAACAGAGATGGGAAGAAAATAACTCCCTTAAAGAAGTTCCGTCCCTTAATCTTGTAGTTCAGGATCGTTGCGAAGAACAATGCAAGTATAATCTGTACGATCGATCCTATGAAATAATAAATACTTGTTTTTAATACTTTCAGATATTCCGGTCTGGTAAATACTTCTATGTAGTTATTCAGACCAATCCATGTTTTCTGTTTACTGGTTCCGTTCCATTTAAAGAAACTATATCCAACCATATCAAACAACGGAAGATAGGTAAACACTACCAGCAAAGCAATTGGTATGATCAGAAACAGGATTACGATCACCCATTTCTGTACGGCTCTTCTGGAGAAAAACTCCACCAGAGCGTTCTTTTTCTTTTCTTCCATTATGCAGCCCTCCTTAAAGCTCATAAATCATCTTCGAATTCTGCTTTGACGATTTCCACCTGTTTATAATTCGAGCCTCAAATATATCCAGATATACTTGAGGCTCCTTACATTTACAGAGGGTCTCGCTTTGTAGCCATGAATCCCTATTTCCAGTTGGAGACTACCTTATTTATCCCAGGTAGCGTTTACAGACTCTAATGCTGCGCTCCATTTTTCATTCCATTCACCCATGATGGTATCGAAATCCTTATCTACATTACCGAACGCTGCTTCTACGATCTCGATCTGATATTCAGAACCGCTCCACAGGCCAAGCTCTGACTCGTTATGAACTGCATCCCACTTACCTTCATTCTCTGGGGAAGCTGGGTTATCAATTACCATGTTAGCGCCCTCGAAATCAGCTAAAGTAGCCGGCATTGCAGAACCCTTAACGATTGAGATCTCGCCCTGCTTATCTGCATAGCCTGATTCCTGAAGCATGTAGTCGATGAATGCTCTTGCTGTTGCCTTGTTTGAGCTGTTAACATTGATTGCATATGCATAGTCACCGGAAGCACTTACGTACTGATTTCCGTCTGAGCTTGTTACAGGGAATGGCATATAACCAACGTTTGCCGGATCTTCACCTGCATTCTTTGCAGCTTCCTGAAGCTGGCTGACTGCCCATGAACCCATTACCATAGAACCGATCTCGCCGGTAGCCAATGCTGTCTTGGAAGACTCCCACTCAGTTGTGAATGGATCTGCCTCACATAACTTCTGATCAATGATATCATATAACAACTTGTATACAACATAATGTGGCTTACCCTCATCGAATGGTGTCGGATCGTTTGCCATCTCATCTACGATATAAGAAGCATCACCGTCCATACCGTGTGTGCAACCTTCCCACTGGCTCAATGCCCATGCATCATGTGTGTTTGTGTAATAAGGATTGGTGCATTCGCCCTTATCCTTGATTGCCTGTAATGCAGCTAAGAACTCATCGGTTGTCTTAGGTACTTCGGTAACGCCTGCATCCTCGAATACCTTCTTATTATATACGATACCGGCTGATACGTTTGCTCCGGATGCTAATCCGTAAACAACTCCACCGGACTGCTTTGCATACAGATATGCTTCAGTGTATGTATCACTTAATTCCTCAACGGTTCCCAGTGGCTCGCAGAAGTCTGCTAACTCATCCTGTGGAATTGTATTCGGGATCATGAATACGTCACCGTAATCACCGGTTGATAAACGAGTGGAAACATCCCCTTCGTAATCCTCCATAGCCTCGTAGCTGACAGTGGTTCCCGGATACTTCTCTTCGAATGCTGCTTTGTAATCAGCCAGGTCTGTACTGACCAGATCTGTTCTATGCGTCAGAACCGTGATCTCTCCTGTGATTTCTCCTGCAGCTTCTGATGAAGATGAATCAGAGCTTGCACCTCCGTTTGTTGAATCATTGCCACCGTTGCTGCCACAGCCTGCTAATAAGCTTGCGATCATTGTTGTGGCTAATACAGCACTTAATAATTTCTTTCTCATATGCCATTTCCTCCTTTACTTGTTAAGTTATCGTTAACTTATGTTTTAATTATACGTATTACACATTTAGTTGTCAACGTTTTTTTACTTGTGTACCTTATTTTGTATATTCTAATGATATTTTATTCCATTTTATTGTGCACATTGCACAGTTCATTTACAAGGAGCCAATAAATTTCCCTTATTCCCTTTCCATTAATTAGCTAATTAAGTAATATTAATCAATTTGATTTAGTTAAGTAACAGAAAGAGATTGTTAGTTAATTTTTCTTTTTTAACCTAACAATCTCTTTTATTTTCACATCCGATTTTCCGGCCGTTTCATATCCTCTTCCGTCAACACGATCCGTACCGGCTCGTTCTCTGCTTCCACAGTTTCTGTCTCAGCATCTCTTTTCTCTGAATCTCTTCCCTCCGAAGATGCTTCCTGCTCCTCCTTCACCGGGATATATCTCCGAAATGCAAGATTATAAAACATTCCGAGCAGCCATCCCACAGTTCCTATACCTATCACAAGCGTCAATACATTAGCCACCACAAATGTATAGTTCAACCCAAGCAGCAATCCCAAAGTCACCAGGCAAAGCAGAGTGATTGGAAGATTCTGAACCGCCATGATCAGAGCATTCTTCATTGTATTTCCTATAGTATTCTCAAACTTTGCCTGCACCGCAAAGACAAATAGTACCTCCAGCAGCCAGACGATCAGGATTGCAACGGAAACAAGTGTCAGAATCTGGCATACATTGCTCTCCTGGTGCATCCAGTACCAGGCAGAGAACCCAAAAGCACCGCCCAACACCAGCAAAATCAGATATATGATCGTAGACTGTTTAAAATTGCTTTTAAATGCAGACCAGAAATTACGCACTACATATCCATCCCTGCCCTTTGCCAGCTTCATCCCGGTATAAAGCAGAGCCGTGGTTGATGCACCAACCGTAACGATCGGCAGGGAACAGACAATCCACATCAGATTTAAGAGCATCAGGTCGCCCAGCTTACTCATAAGATTAAAAAACGGTGAATCCAGTCCAAATATTTTTTCTTTCATAACCTACTCCCTACTTGATCCGGCATACAGAATCACGGATCACGATATTTCCACTGATGACCTTTCTTCCGGCATGATACGTTCTGTCCTTCATCTTACGCGTCAGCGCATCCACAACCGTTTCCGCCATCATTTCCTGACTGATGCGGAAGGTTGTAAGCTGCGGATTGCACAGACTTGCATAAATGAAATCATCGAAGCTGACCACCGAAATATCCTCCGGTACCCGGTATCCGCTGTCATTCAACTGTTTCACCAGATAATATGCAATCTCATCACAGTTGCATACAAACGCAGTCGGTATATCCTCCGGCAGCTCCAGATGGATAAAGCGTCCATTTTCATCACGATCCTTAATGATCCAGTCTTCCCGTACCGGAATCTTCTGCTGCAACAATGCCTTATAATATCCTAGATAGCGATCCAGAATACTGCTGGTCGCCATAATGTCACCGATAAATCCGATTCTCCGGTGTCCATTCTCTATCAGGTAATTCGTCAGGATGCAGCCCCCGTATACATTATCACTGACAACGGTATCGATTGCGAACTGCTCATCGTACCAGTCCAGAAACATATATGTGATGTCCTCTTTCTCCAGTGCTGTCACATAATGTTTCTTCAGCTGGCCAAGCACAATCAATCCATCCACTTTATTCCCACTGATCATCTTCGGCATAACATCCTGCTTTTCATCCTCATAGGAGAGAATCTCCAGAATGCAGGAATAATTCTCTTTGCCAAGTTCAATGACCAGCCGCTGATATAAATTCGCATAGAATGCATTGTCTGAGAAAAACCGTTCTGCCACCACAACCCCGACATTATAGCTCACGCCTTCCTTCATACTTCTGGCCAGTGAATTATAGCGATATCCCATTTCATCCGCTTTCTGCTTAATCTTCTGCCGAACAGCTTCACTGACACCTTCTTTATCCGATAATGCTTTTGATACTGTAACCGTACTAACCTGAAGTTCCTTCGCAATATCCTTCATGGTTATATTCTTTCCCATAAGTTCCTCCTTACTCTTCCGTATCCCACCTTCTCAAGAAGATTTCCACATATTTCTTTGATTGTAACACAGTTAGTTAAAATTGAAAAGCATGTTACTTAAATTTTTAATATTTTTTAAGTAACATGCTTTATTTGTTTTCCTGCTATTCTTTTTTCATTACATTCGTCTCTTTATTTCTTCCGGACATTACTTCCAACTACAACCGCTGCACCGATTGACATCAATGCAAGAACGATCATCATGGCAACCGGCATTTCATCCCCGGTTTTCACACTGTTTGTACCGGATACCGCTGTCGTCGAAGTCTGATTTTCCGTGGAGCCTGCTGTTGTAGAACTCTGCTCCGCCGAGCTCGTCTCAGTTGATCCCGCTTCCGTCGTTTCGGATGAGTTGTTTTCGGTCGTTGTCGCCGTCTCCCCAACCGTTACCTTCGTTGCCGGTGATGCATAATAATTCGGTTTCTCTGTATATCGCACATAATAATCGCCTGCGGTCAGTCCGTTCATGGTTGTACCTGTCACCGCCGTCCAGCTGGTCTGATCCTGACTATATTCCATGTCGGTTGTCACATTCCGAATGATACCATTCTTCTGCCCCTGTGTTGCATTTCCTGCAACAAGTCCGGTCGGTGCTGCCTGCTGCGCTTTCTCGATTGTGAAGTTCACCGTCTGCTCTTCATGATAGATGCCCTTTCCCTGAATGATTACCGCAGCGGTTCCCGCATTCACATTATCCCGATAAGATACCGTATAGTCTTCGTCTTCTACCAGCTCCTGTTGTCCATACACTACCGTCACAGCCGGCTCCTTTGCAGTCTTATCATATACATAGCTTAACGGATTTACCGTAACCTCTACCTCTGCATCTGACATTCTGCGATAGCGAAGCTCTACGCCCCGTGCTATATTTCCGTCAGCATCCAGGATCAGATTCATTGTATCAGCTGCTTCCGGATACGGTCGCTGCCTGTTGATACTGTATCCCTTTGGCAGATATTCTTCAATACCTCCCAGGCTCTCTTCCAGAGAAAGTTTACCATAATTGCTGATTGCCGGAGCAATGTCTATAATCCGAATGATCGAATCCCGATCCATGTTCATTTTTTCCGTGAAGCAATGATTGTTTATGGTTACAGATCCTGCACTGACATCCAGACCACCATTCGCCTGCCAGTTCAGCTTATTTAGCGTTGCATTGACATTCTCAATCCGTAACGTGTGATCAAAATCTACGCAACCATTATTGATCGCTCCCGTGAAAGCTTCCTGCTGCGACTGTCCATCCGCATCCCCGGCAGAAGAAGTCAGCGTTAGATCCGCTTGCGTCTGAACCTCGTTTATCTCTACCTGATGTCCGTTCAGATCCAGGATCAAATCCTGTGTCCCCGCATCATAGGTTGCTGTTTCAGAGCTTTCATAATCGTTCATAAACAGAAATGTGATCGGCTTTGCCGAATACAAAGTACCGTTTTTGATATGTCTGAATGCCACAGACAGATTGTCATATCGTATCCTTTTCTCGGATCCCGGCACAATTACTTCTACAGTTTCCAGAGAAGCTCCACATATAATACATCCTGCATCTGTTGCCTTCGGATGTGGGCAATTGTAACTATCATATATGGCACCATCGAACAGGAAATATACCTTCTTGTATGTATCATTCCCCTGATTATAGCCGTCATACATCTTTATTCTTCCCGTCTTCGGAACCGGATCCAGCATTGGAATATCTGCTCTCTCCTGTTCGCCATATCGGAAAATTCCGCCCTTATTTCCCATATCGAACTGGTTCGCCCGGACCACCGGATAATCTCCGCCACCATATATCCAACAACCGTTTTCTATTTTCGCCTTTAAATTTCCCACCAGTGCCGAATTATTCCTTGAGGACATCTTCAGTGATCCGCTGTTCACATCTATATTTCCGATCACTGCCGGACAATCCCCCTCCGTTACAAGGTTTACACTCTGTCCGGCTCTGTCTATCTTTACATCGCCTGCAACGGCTGTACCATGTTCTGATTTCAGAGTTACCGTACACACCCCCGCCGGATTGTTTTCTGCAACCGACAGGTTTCCCTTTAATACATCCTGCTTTCCGGCGACTCTGATGTCACCTGTGCCATTTATGGTCAGATTTCCTTCGACTGCTACAGCATCCTCTTCTTCACAAATATTCTCAATCCAGACCTGTTCGTCTGCTGCCGGTGTCAGATAGATATTTCTGCCTTTTAACATCGTGCCCTTGCTGAGCGTATATAGCTTAATTTCTTCTCCGGTCGTTGTAATCCGAATATCTCCGGTAGCACAGAATAAGTGATCCAGTGCATGCGGCCTATTAATTCCGGGTGAAATACTGCATTTCTCTGCTTCTAATTCAATCGAGTCTGCCGTTATACCTGACTGTCCATCTTTACAGATATCCATGCTCAGGACAATCACTCCACCGGTTTTTAACTCTACCGTAGCAAATCCACTGATCATACTTGTACCATCTGCATAAAACCATAAGTCTCCACTATAATTCTCTGTACGAATGGATGCCTTCGTTGTACTTTCTATCAGACTATGTGCCGCTACGTCCCGCTCACTATCATCCAGCCTCAAACCGCCGCTTCCCTTTATCAGAAGCGTGCCGTTCTCAACCCGGATACAGGCATCTGTCATCTCAGCCTTTCTTTTCACAGTCACGAATCCGGTGATTGTCAGACTGCCATCCGTACTGCTATATTGCAAATAGTTATTTACACCGGAAGGTACGGTTTCACCCTGATATGTCACTCCGGTTCCCTCCGCATTAGCAGTATAATAGCCATCCTGCAGCTTTGTCCCACAGATTGTAACCGCTAAACTCTCTGCCTGTACCGGCTGCCGGTTGATACCGCCGATCGTCAGTATTACCGCCAATACCAGCATAACCGTCAACAACACTCCTTGTTTCTCTCTCATAGGTCCTCCTTTTCCAGTCCTTACGCCTGTCTTACTTCTGCTTTCTGTATCCTTTACCAAGTACAATTGCGCAGCCGGCTGCCATAAACAGCAGAATCAATGTGGTTGCCAGCGGCGCCGTGTCGCCGGTCGCTACGCCTTTGCCGGTTGTTCCGGATACTGATGTGCTGCTGCCGGCGGCTCCGGCGTCTGCCGTTCCGGTGGTTGCAGCTGCATTTTCAGATGTCGCCGTTGTTTTATCCGAATCATCCGTTGTGCTTCCTATCTCTGTGGTGGTGCTTCCTGCCTCCGTAGTGGTACTGCCGGATTCTGTGGTGGTACCGGCCGTCTTTACCGTCACAGTTACCTTCGTTATCGGTGATGCTTGATAGTTTCGGCTCTCTTTATAACGGATATAATAATCTCCTGCCGGAAGTCCCGCAATCTCGGTTCCTGTAATCTCCATCCACGTCACCTGATCAGTGCTGTATTCCATATCTGCGGATACATTCACGATGGTTCCATCCTTCGCGCCCGCTCTGCTTACCGGAGTCATTTTGATTCCGGCCGGTGCCTTAAGCACTCCCTTCTGAATAGTAAAGTTCAGCTCTTTGCTGTTATGAAAAGCACCTTTACCCTCAACAATCACCTTTGCAGTTCCCGCATTGGTATTACTTCGATATTCCACTGTATAATCAGTACCTTCCACCAGTGGCTCTCCGGCATACACAGCCGTAACTGCCGGCTTCTTTGCCGTCCCATCATAGACATATTCTGTCTTATCCAGCGTGATCACCATGTCAGAATCTGTCATCTGCCGATAGCGAAGAACGATATTGGTTGCGATATTGCCATCCGCATCCACAATTGCATTCCGCTCTTCTGCTCCTGTGTTTAATCTTACCAGTGCATACCCATTTGGCAGGAATTTGTCTAACGACGATGCCTCCAGCAGTTCATCCACGGAATAATATCCATGATTGCCAATTCCCTCCGGCACCTGTGCCAATGTCAGACTCGAATCATGATCCATGGCCAGCAGCTCCAGCCAGCACTTCCCGGTTTCATCATTTCCGGTCACTGTCACATGGCTGTTCTGCAACTGAGCACCCAGTACGGGTTTCCATTCCAGATTGCTAAGTGTTGCCGTCACATCTTCAAACATGACCCCACTCATCTCGTTTTCGCGATCATTTACAATGGTTCCTCGATAAATTCCGTTCTTAACCTTCAGGTTTCTGTCTGTTGAAAGGTTCTTTGTCATCAGAGTATGACCATTTAGGTCAAATATCAGAATCTTATTGCCAAGATTCACATCCATACTATAGGCATATACATCTCTGGTAAATTTTACGGTATCACCCTCCTGCAGATCATAAATTACATTCACAGCTGAGTCACCGCCAAAAGTATTGGCTAACGTCAACCGCAGAGCGCCATCTGCCCCATATACCTCCGCATAAGGGATATCATAATCACCGCATACTGCACATCTGCCTCCAATGCCGGTTATGATCGGATGCTCACAATTCTCTGCATCATATATCTTTCCGGTCTCTATGATCTCCAGCCACTGCTTTCCACAGTCATTGTAGTGCACCATTATATTCCGGGTCTGTAATGCGCCTCCCAGCATGGATGGTGTATCGGTCGGAGTATTTCCTGTTCTGCTTATATTTATATCTCCCTCCAACGCATTCATGGAAATTGTGCTGCCGGCTATTACAGCATGTCCCTCTGCGCCTGCAATTTCCATATCACTGCGAGTCTGAATCTCTGCATTTCCGCCAATTACCGTATCATCTCCACTACGCATTCCCAGGCTTCTCGCATTAATCTTCGCATTCCCCTGTACCGCAACACCGCCGGTTGTCGCTAATGTAGTCCTCGCATTCTCTGCCTCTATGGTCATATCCCCTGCTACCATCGGTCCCTGTTCACTGTTTATCCTTATATAACCGGTGGTATCTGTTCCAGTAATTGTAAGATTGCCATCTGCGACTGTGTTTGCTTTAATTTCTATATCATATACCGTATTGATCGTAAGATTTCCCTCTGCAACCGCTTCACTCTTCAGAAAAATACTGCCACTTCTTCCGGCAGCACCGCCATTCGATGTCAGATATGTGTTCTTCGCCTTAAATAAGGCTGCCGTTACATTTACATTTACTCCCTGCGTCAGATCAAGTTTGTTCGTATTTATACGCTTCTGTTTGTTTAAGTTCAGCCGGATTTCTCCATTCTGCGCATCTGTTGCCTCTATTGCATATTGGAACTCTGCATTACCATCATTTAAGCGAATGAATAAATCCTCCCCTTCAAGTCTTACAGCCCCTGCGGATACGGCAGCCCTTCCCTTCGTATCCTCGCAGACAAGCTCCACGGTTCCTTCTGTCTGCAGATCGATCAGAGAAAGTCCCTTACTGATAGTACTTCCTCCCCGTGTATCAAACGTGATGGAACCGCTATACCCATCGGTCTTTACTGCCGCATCGGCAGTTCCTGTAAACAGGGTGTCACTGTTATTGTAATTTGCTAACCGAAGATCGCCATCACCGGTGAGTGTCAGCGTACCGTGTGCGATCGACAGGATTGTACCGGCCGCCTGTGTTCCGGAATTGGCATAGATTGATACATCCCCTCGCACTTCCATCGTTCCGTTTGTATAGTAAATATAATTACCGGAAGCAGGTACTGTATCCGATTCTGCCATTGCTCCATTATTATTGTACCTTGAACCACTGAACTCATAATACTTCCCATCCTGCAGCTCCGCTCCGTATATGGACACGGATAAATCCTCTGCCTGTGCCGGAATCACATCCAGTGTATTCCATGTCAATATCATAGCAAGTGCTATTAGGATCGACAGTCCCGTTTTCCCTATACTCCTGCTCTTTCTTTTACTCATGCTCATACCCTCAACTCCTGTTTTTATTGTTTTTTTTATATAGCTCTATTTAATCCAGCTACCTGTCTTCTGTAGCCGGAAAGCTATCTTTAAAAATTAACATATCTGTGCCCCCTGTTGCAACCCTGTGTCCCAAGTGGTTATTTTCCGGCTTTAAACGGTAATTCGTTATAATAGGATATCTCCTATAACCCAAAAAGGCAGCGGTACCAAATGCCTTCTGTCTGTACCGCTGCCTGTTCTCTGTTTCAGTTTCCGTATATTCTAATATGCTCTTCCGAAGTATACCATCTTTGTTGCCGGCTTGCCGCAATGTACACATACATCGCCCAGATTTTCCTGTGCGAATGGAATACAACGAGTCGTTGCTCCGGTCTCATCCTTGATAGCAGTCTCGCATTCGGTGTCTCCACACCACATACCCTTGATGAAGCCCTGCTTGGTATCCAGAATTTCCTTGAATTCATCCCAGTTCTTTGCAACATGTGTGTTCGCATCCCGGTGTGCCCTTGCCTTCTCATACATATCATGATGGATGGTTTCCAGCAGGTCTCCGACTTTATCTGTAATCTCGTCCAGAGATACAACAATCTTCTCGCCGGTATCTCTCCGAACCAGCACTGCCTGATTTGCTTCGATATCCTTTGGTCCGATCTCTACCCGGATCGGAATGCCGCGCATCTCCTGCTCACTGAACTTCCAGCCCGGACTCTTATCACTGTCATCCACCTTTACACGGAATGCTCCTAATTTCTCCTTAATCTCAGCAGCCTTCTCAAGGACACCTTCCTTCTTCTGCTGGATTGGGATGATCATTACCTGAGTCGGTGCTACCTTTGGTGGCAGAACCAGACCGGAATTATCACCGTGTACCATGATGATCGCACCGATCATACGGGTGGTCATTCCCCAGGATGTCTGGTGTACATACTGTAATTTATTCTCTTTGTCGGTAAACTGAATGCCAAATGCCTTCGCAAATCCGTCACCGAAGTTATGACTGGTTCCGGACTGCAATGCCTTACCATCATGCATCAGAGACTCGATCGTATAAGTAGCCTCTGCTCCGGCGAACTTCTCCTTATCTGTCTTACGTCCCTTGATAACCGGGATTGCCAGAACATCCTCGCAGAACTTTGCATATACATTCAGCATCTGGATCGTTCTCTCTTCTGCTTCTTCTGCGGTGGCATGTGCTGTATGGCCCTCCTGCCACAGAAACTCTCTGGAACGCAGGAACGGACGGGTCTCTTTCTCCCAGCGAACTACCGAGCACCACTGGTTATATACCTTTGGCAGGTCACGGTAGGACTGAATCTCGTTTTTATAAAAATCACAGAACAAGGTCTCAGATGTCGGACGCACGCACATACGCTCCTGCAACTCATTTAAGCCGCCGTATGTTACCCATGCTACCTCCGGCGCAAATCCTTCTACGTGATCCTTCTCTTTCTGAAGCAGGCTCTCCGGAATGAACATCGGCATATATACATTCTCTACTCCGGTCTCCTTGAACCGCTCATCCAGCTGCTTCTGGATCAGCTCCCAGATCGCATATCCGGCCGGCTTGATCGCCATACATCCTTTTACATTGGTATAAGAAATCAATCCCGCCTTCAGCACAACGTCTGTATACCATTGTGCGAAGTCTTCATCCATGGATGTGATTGCTTCTACTAGTTTCTTGTCCTTTGCCATAGTGACATACTCCTTTTCTTATTCTATCGTTGTTCTATCGTAAGTAAGGGCTGTGGTTCCTTACTGTATTTGCGTCAGAATCAATCTTCATTATAGTAAAAGTGGGGGGATTATGCAAGGAGAATATATAAGGCAGATTGCGGTTTGTACAGATGGTTCCGTCTGCCGACGCTTCTTGTCATATGACTCCTGTGTGGCAAGCTCTCGCATCTGCCAGCACGTAGCGGCACGTAAGGCTGTAAAGAACACAGCCTAAGTGCCAACGTGCTTCTAGAGCCCCACCAGGGGTATATGACAGAAGCTCCGGTTGCTACAGTTTTTCATCTCCCCAAACCGAATTTGATGAGGGGAAGGATTGACATGCACCAAACTCCGGTTCCTTGCGGGCAGGATTTCAATACAGTGAAAATGGAGCCTCTGTCCTTGTTTTATGTGCGGCCCTAGAAGCACGTCGGTTCTTGGACTGCGTATTTTGCAGTCCTATGTACCGCTACGTGCTGACAGGTGCGAGAGCTTGCCGCACATGAAATATAGGACAGAAGGCGACATCTCACATTTAATGCTAAATCCTGAATCCGCAACATCCCAGTAAAAGTTATCAAAGTCTCCACCGTATACAGCGATATCTATATCGCTTCTTTCTGCATTTGTTCCTCTCGCACGGGAACCAAACAGTACAATTCTTGTAATAGAATACTTTTGAGCAAAGGAACAAAGTTCCCTTACTATCCGCTCCGGTAAATGATATTTCATATTCAGTACTGCCCCCTTAATGTAGAATAAGTACCAATATTATTTTCATGCATAGCATAATTTTTCTTAATTAACAAGAAAATGTTCAAGGTATCAAACTGCGTGAACTTTATCATTCCACCTCACGTCCGGTTACCGTCTCGAAATGATATTTGGCAATTCCAAGGTCAATCTTAGAATAAAATCCCCCAAGATTTTTGGCTGTTACATTTCCATTTTTCAGTTCAAAAAGAAACTTCTGCTGATTTACCGCAGTTGGTGCAAGACTCACCGCTTCCATGCCTTTATCAAACCATTCTGTCCTCTGATCTGCTTTCCCAAGCTCTGCTACACTCTTGCTTTTATGTGGAACTCCCTGTGTGATTCCGTATCCAAGAGAAATAATAATGAGCAGCTTCTGACCCTTCTTGATTTCTGCCTTTGATTTTCCATGCGTCATTGCCACCCAGCAGGTATTAAGTCCAAGCTCCTGGCATTTCAGCACGATCTTCTCGCCATAATATCCCGCCGTTTCCTGCTGATTCTTATTCCCAACTATCGCAATATAGTTCTTTACATTTTCAAACTTTCCGTAATGCGCCATAAGGGAATCAAAACATTTCGGTTCATCATAAAAAACCTGAATTGATAATTCACTCTCTGCATTGACATCATTTATCAGCGAGTTGATTTCTTCTCTTTTAGATGGTTCGATAGCCTGATCTTTATACTGCCGTACGCTGTGTCTTTCTTTCATAATCTCTAATATATCCATTACCGTATCCCCATTTTCGTTCAACTGATCAAACCAAGTATATCATATATTTATACTAAAGCTTATATTGCATGAAATTACCATTATGTACAAATCCAAAGTCTGTATATAGTTTAACGCCCATATCCGATGCTGTAATTTGTATCGTCCCGCATCCATATTCTCTGGCATCCTTTACAACCCGGGATAGCAGCTCCCTTGCAATCCCCTTTCTTCTATACTCCGGGTCTGTAAACATGCTGGACAGCAATCCAATCCTTCCACTCGGGCACCCAAAATATGGCGGTTTCTCCACAAATGACATTCCACTTGTTCCAATAACCTTTTCTCCGTCAAAAGCAAGCCAGGATACAAATGTTCCATTCGCCATATGATGGGTATAATATTCCTTCAAGGCAGGAACCAAATCAATCTCTTCCTTCGCCCCTTCTTCTCTAAGCTGGTTTATTCTCATCTCAATAAAGGTATCCAGCTCTTTTTCTGTGAGTCTTTTATATTCAATATACATTCACATACTCCCCCTTTCAAACTTTCCGTAATGTACCATAAAGACAGGCGGTGACTTTTCTACATATTTGAAAACAAATACGGATATTTTCGCATTTGTGCAAATATGATCATTTCCACCCGATTTCGTATCTCCTCTGAATATATCTCTGCACCGGCAAGCAATTCCGTCACATCCTTTTTTGTAAATCGAAACTTTAGATTCATTTTATATAAAGCTTCGGAAATATCTAATTGTTCCTCAAATTCACCGCATATTGTTTTTGACTGAACCTTGTCCATAAGCGTGTAAACATCTCCGGACAAAGGATAATCCATAGTTGTATCTGCCAACAGCCCCGCTCCATTATCAAAAATCGGGCAGTACGTATAATCGCCTTTTCCATTCATCAGAACGGCTATGTTATGTGTATGCCGATCTTCATTCAGAAAAAATGCATCTATCGTCAATAGTTTGTTCATATATATCCCAAAATTCTTAAGCCCTGTCATCCGCTCCACCTGCTGCACCAAGAAATCCAACCTTTCCTCATGCTCCGGTATTCTATACAGGCTCCTATGCAGACTTTCACCGAAAAAATTATGAAACAACCGTTCCAAAGTTATAATTTGCCAGTCTTCACTCAGAAAATCTATACTCTTTGCTCCATTATATATCACAGTTCCATATTTTATTGTTTCGAGGTCATAACATACAAATTCACTCGCATCTAACGTTGATTTTTTCAGAAGATGAGATATCACATATTCTGCCAGTCCCTCATACCCTGTGTAATCAGCTTTATACCAAATTCCGTTATTCTCCCATTTCAACTGATTCCCTTTTGAAGACTGACGATCCTTTGTCCTAATGTTCTGCTCAAATAGTTCTACCATTCATTTACCTCTCTATACGAATCCAAAAATCATCCTCTGCCATCCGGCCTTCCGTTTTCTCTATAATCATAATCGGATCATAAAATGGCAGTCCGAGATCCCTCAGTACCAGTTTCATTTTATCTCTGCTTTCGGGGAAACACCTCGACTTCAAAAACTCTAGATACTGACTATAATCCGGATGTTCCACAGTACCAAATGCACGAAACATGATTTTATCCGTATAATTTTTCACTGCTACTTTCTGTTCCTGCTCATTCACATCTATCAATGTACATACATCCTGATCATACATATACCAGAACCTGAGCGGCCATATCTTTTCCGGAACTTTGATCTCCTGTTCATATTCCGGATATTTTTGCAGCATTTTAATAAGCGGAACAATCGGTCCACGAATAACTTCCTCACTTCTCTCCCAACGTTCTACTGTTGGCTTGGAACAATTGATCAATTCCGCAAACTCCTTCTGTGTCAGATGCAATTCTTTTCGAATCTCTCTGATTTCCTTTGCTGTTGTATATTCCGGGGTTATAAACAATCTTTCTTTCACAGGCTCACCCTCCAGCTTTATGATCTCCGATTTCTTCTTTAATTAAAGCATAGAAATATGCATTTGTAAATCAAAAAACAATCAAAATAATTGTTTTTATCATTAAAAAATAATCATTTTGATTGTTTTATCTCTATTTAATCATTTCTGTATTTTTCTTTCAACTTCCGCAGCTTCAGACCACAATAAACAATCAGATAACTGTATATCAGGATCAAGATTGCAAAGAACACGGTAAACACGATTGCAAGTGGCGAATTGGTTTCTATGCTTCCTATAAAATTAGGGAGTATGCAGCACAGAAAGATTATCAGGATCGGAAGCAACCGGGTTTTTATCACGTGGTCAATCATATCTACCCTTGATTCATTATCAGAAAATATCTCACCATCGCACTCGGAGTCTGTCTCTGACAACGCTTTTCGAAAATATAACCACCCAACACAATGTCCAATATATTCCCATCCGTAATCTCTGAAAATTTGAAAATAATTACTGGTCTCTGAATTATTTTTATAATCCAGTCGATATATGACTTCTGCCGGTGTACACCTTTCGAAAATATAGAAACACGGCAAAATCATTTTTACCAGCTTCCAGCCGTTCTTATGCTGATTATGCAACCAGATTTCTTCCTCTTCATAATCTGCAATGGTAAAAAATCGTATTAAAGTTTTTTTGCTATCCATTTATTCCCTCTCCTTTGCTGTTTTTATACATTCGTTCTATCCGTTTAATTTCAAGTCGCAAAACTTCTTTTCCCAGTTCCGTAATCCGATAAAGCTTTCTTTTTTCTTCTTCCCTCTCAAAAGCGATCAAACCATCTTTTTCCATTTTGGAAAGTGTTCCGTACATGGTTCCTGCGCTAATGACCAACTCTCCGCCTGTCATCTGCCTGACCTGCTGGCTGATCCCGTAGCCATGCTGCGGTTGCCGGAGGCAAAATAAAATATAAAATCCACTCTCTGTCATTGGTACATAAATTCTTTTTATTCTACTATCCATAGATGTCCTCACCATTCCACTTCGATATATCGTAGTTCGATATATACATTATATCGAGCCTCGATATATTCGTCAAGAATCTATTTCATAAAAAACGGCAAGTGATCTTATCATACGACCACCTGCCTGTTATACTTAAAAACGCAATAAAAACTTTTCTTAGCAGACCCCTGAATGTACCGGATTTATAGTTCAATTGTTTCTATAATCTTTTTCAGAGCATCAGCGGATTCTTTCAGCTTTAATGCTTCCTCGCCATTTAAATTAATGGGTATATCTGACTCGACACCATTTGCACCTACAATAGCCGGCATACTCAACGCTACTCCGTCAATGTCATATACACCATGAATCATGTGTGATACCGGTAGTATTGATTTCTCATCTCTCATAATCACTTCACAGATTCTTTTTACAGACATTGCAATTCCATAATATGTAGCGTGTTTTTTATTTATTATTTCATAAGCACTGTTCTTGACTGCTGTAGCTATTTCTGCCGTGTTTTCCTTGTGCTTGTAATGTCCACGCATTTCACACATGTCACTTAACGGAACACCAGATACATTCGCGGATGACCATGCTACCACTTCACTGTCACCGTGTTCTCCTATTATAAAAGCATGCACACTTCTGCTGTCGACAGATAAATGTTCACCCAACTTGTACCTTAATCTGGCACTATCTAAAACGGTTCCCGAGCCAATCACCCTGTTTTCCGGAAGTCCTGATAGCTTTATGGCTACCTGAGTCAGAATATCCACCGGATTCGCGACTACCAGCAGGATACCCGCAAAATTTCTTTTTGCTATTTCCGGAATGATTGACTTAAATATTGCTACATTTTTGTTGACAAGATCCAGCCTTGTCTCTCCCGGCTTTTGTCCTGCTCCGGCAGATATGATAATGATTGCAGCATCTGCTACGTCATCATAATCTCCGGCATATATTTTCATCGGACTGGCGAATGGAATACCATGACTGATATCCATTGCCTCTCCCTCTGCCTTATTCTTATCTGCGTCAATAAGGACGATCTCTGTAAATAGTCCGCTTTGCATTAAAGCAAAGACTGATGCGGAACCGACAAAGCCACAGCCTATCATGACTGCCTTTTTTGAATTGATCGTTTGCTCCTTCGTAATAATCTCCTCCTCTTAATAATTCTCTTCGTGTACCTCAAAATAGCTCTGCGGATGGTTACATACCGGGCATACCTCAGGTGCTTTAGTTCCTACCACAATATGCCCACAGTTGCGGCATTCCCATACCTTAACTTCGCTCTTTTCAAAAACTTTAGAAGTTTCAATATTCTTAAGAAGTGCCCGATATCTCTCCTCGTGGTGCTTCTCAATCTCTCCTACTGCCCTGAATTTTACTGCAAGCTCGTGGAATCCTTCTGCCTCAGCTGTTTTTGCAAAATCCTCATACATATCGGTCCATTCATAATTCTCACCTTCTGCAGCAGCTGCCAGGTTTTCCTTTGTATCACCGATTCCCGCTAATTCCTTGAACCACATCTTTGCATGTTCTTTCTCGTTATCTGCGGTCTTTAAAAATAATGCCGCCATCTGCTCATAGCCTTCCTTCTTTGCCACAGAAGCAAAATAAGTATACTTATTTCTTGCCTGGGATTCTCCTGCAAATGCCTCCTGTAAATTTTTCTCTGTCTGCGTTCCTGCGTATTTGTTTGCTGTCATTTCTTTTACCTCCGTTTTCTTTATTATTTTTTCAAAATCTGATGCCGGATGCTTACATAAAGGGCATATAAAATCATCCGGTAATTCTTCACCTACATATTCATATCCGCAAATTCTGCAACGCCATATCGTCTGACCATCCTCGGTTTTTCCAACTGCCTCCGGCTTAGGCTTAATATTATTCTGATAATAATCATATGTGACAGATGGGATATTACTTAGAACTTCCATATCAGTTATCTCACCGATAAACATCGTATGTGAGCCTAAATCTTCTGTTTTAGTAATTGTTACGGAAATGTATGCATTTGTACCTTCTGTAATATAATAAATACCATTTGTACCCCTGGCACACTTTTCAAATGTTTCAAACTTATTGATATCCCTTCCTGATTGGAATCCAAAATGCTTAAACAATTCAAACTGTGCATTTCGGCTCAGAACGGATACTGTGAATTTTCCGGTTCTTTGAATCATATCATGTGTGTAATTTGCTTTGTTAATACAAATACTTAACTGATTCGGTTCCGAAGCCGCCTGAATCGCTGTATTAATAATACATCCGTTGTCTTTTTCATCTTCCCTGGCTGTCAGCACAAACAATCCATAGCTCAACTTGTACATTGCTTTCTTATCCATGTTTTTCCTCCTTTTCCCTGCATTTTGGACAAATGCCTTTAAATGCAATGTCATAATCTAAAAAATCAATTCCGTGAGTGTTATGAATTCTTTCCAACAAGTCCGGTATTTCATCCATATCTACATCTGAAATCTCACCGCATTTTACGCACCTGACATGATAATGATTTTTCAATGTAAAATCGAATCGGTTCGGTCCATCCGGGACTTCAACCTTCCTTAGAGCACCTTCCTCCACCAATATATCAAGATTTCTATATACCGTTCCTCTTCCAATTGTAGGATATGCTTCTTTTATAAATGTATACACTTCATTTGCCGTAACATGCCTTCTCATCTCATATACGGCATTTCGTACCAGATCTTTTTGAATCGTATTTCTTCGATTATTATTCATTAGCTCTCCTTATTAAGATTAATTCTTAATAAGGACTATATATCATTTCTGTTTTAATGTCAAGCAAATTAATAATTATTTCTTCTCCCACTGTTCCTTTGTCAGCACATTCGTGTGACCCACTCTTACCTCATTCAGAAGTGGCACCGGCACTTCATCACAGGTATGATGAAATACAAACCCCAGTTTTTCCTGTACTCTTTTTGACTTCTGGTTTCCATCATAATATCCGCACCAGACCGTTGTCATTCCCAGGTCTTCAAATGCCCGTCTTAAAAGCTCGGCTGCTGCCTCCGGTACATATCCTCTTCCCCAAACCGGCTGTCCGATCCAATATCCTAATTCACATTCATCATCGCGTTCTGTCATATCGGTATGCCCGTTTAGCATTAATTCTATTGCTCCGATTGCAATGTTGTTGTTTTTTTCACAGATAGCGTAACATTCTGCTCCATTAAACACAGTCCGTATGACCTCTTTGCTCTCTTCTATCACAAACATCTTAATCGGCACCGAAGGATCCAGGTAGTACGGCAGCCATCCGCTCATTGCCTTTGATACATAAGTACTCCAGATCACCTGCATCAGCTTATCCTCGAGCGGAATACTGATCAGGATACAAAGCACTACCACAATAGATGTAGAGACGATATACAGACGACTGATCTCGCCACCACTGTAACCTAATATCTTCGTCATGGAAATGGACTGTGCATTCTTTTCAATAATAACCTTGGACAGCAGATAGATCAGTACGATAAACAGAAGAATTGCAAATCCGTACATCATCTGCATATTCGATCCCATGGACTTCTCCAGCTGCCGGCTGACCTTGGTCAGAGATTCCAGATCAATAACACTGCCGATGTATTCGGAATCAATATCCGTAATCTCCGTATCTGAGAAGTATCCGCCAAACATTCCGTCACCGAGATCAAACACATCGTTCAGATGATCTCTGGTCATGAATACACACAGGGCACCCTCATAATCATAGACTCCGGTCACCCGGAACTGATAATCCTTATCCTCAAAATGCTCCTTCAGCTGAATCGTATCTCCGACTTTGATGTTATACTTATCTGCATATGCCTTCGATACATAAACATCATCCGCTGCCAGATTCAGATGAACATACCGGCTGTCCGGTTCGATTCCGTAAAACATAATCTCATCTATAATACTGCTGCCTTTCCCCTGCGCATCCAGAGTATAGGCACTGAATTTTTCCGCATCTTCATTTTCCGTATCCACTGCATTCTGAAATGCCAGAAGTGCTATCATGGTCTCCAGCTTCCGGTCCTCATCTACCGTTGCCGTCGGCATGGTCAGCACATACTGATAATTACTCAGCATACTGTCCTGGATCGTATCCTGATAGTGGCTCAGAACCGTTGGAAGCATCAGACCGAACATCAGCAGGACATTAGCAAACAGGATACCTATCAGGATCAGAATATAGTTACCCACATTCTGAAACACGATCCGCAGACGGAATCGGCTGAAAAACGGAATATGCTTATTCAGACGAACACTCCGCTTCCCCTGCTTCCGTGACAGATCGTGCCGCAGAAACCGGAGAGGCTCCAGCTTCAGCTTCCGGCTTAAGATTATGTAGTTTACGACCAACATGATCACCATAGGCACTACCGTGGTCTCCCAGAATGCATTCGCACTCCAGACTGTAATATAGGTCGGAAGACTGTAGCTTCCATAGTACATATTTGCACAGACATCCTTAAATACCGTATAACCTAGAATATTACCGATGACCGCACCGATGACCGTTACCAGAACCGGTGGCAGCATATAGTGTCTGACCAGCTCGCCTCTGGTATAGCCGGATGCCCGCAGGGTACCGATGACACTGGCCTCCTTCTCGATCGTATCCAGCGTTGTAATGCCGAAAACAAATGCCAGGATCACAATGACCATATAAAGCATAACTACGATCATTGCCATATCACCACCCATATCATCACCGGTAAACTGAATTGCCTGATTCTGATATAACGGCAGATATTCTGAAAGTGTCACTTCATCTGCCAGCCCCTTTAAGAGATCCTCCGACATCTCCTTTTCCTGTATCTCATCGGTCGGTTTCTCGTGATATTTCCATGCATAGTCATAGTTCAGACTATTGGTATCAAACCGTTCAAAGCCCTTGTCACTTACAACCGCAACACCGAACTTCACAGAATCAAACATCGTGTCGCTGTTATCCTCAAACAGACAGCTGTAATCCGGAAGTGCTACCAGTGCAGTAATCTTCCATGTGATTCCACTGTCCGAAACCGTATCACCCACCTTTAAGTCGTTGTTCTCCGCATACATCCGGTCCAATGCAATCTCATCCTCTGCTGACGGCATCACACCATCCATCACGCATAGCGTATTGACTTCCTTCCGATCGGCATAAATACGTAACTTTGTATTATTCTCCATCTGTTTCTCGACATAATACTGGTCATACACGGTGATACCGAGAGCTTCTACTGCCTTTTTCTGTGCACGGTTCATCTCTGTAACCGTCAGGAAATGACCGTCTTCTATGTTATATTTGGTAAAACCATCATTATATGCCTTCAGCATACTGCTGTCAGCCACAATAAACCCGGACACAAAGCCGATAAACAGAACCAGCATTATGAAAATAACCAGATATTTTCCAATATCTCCCGTGATTTCTCTCAGAAGTCTTTTTCTCAATGGATTTCTCATCTTCTGCCTCCCTTACCAATCCAGATCCTCTGCTGCTACCTTCACTTCGTTCAGATAGTTCTTCCGGATCTGACCATCTCTTAGCTTCACTACCCGGTCTGCCATATTTTTAATTGCGTCATTGTGAGTTACCATGATAACTGTATTGCCATATTTCTGATTGACTGTTTCGATTAATTTCAGAATTTCCTTAGATGTCACATAATCCAATGCTCCGGTCGGCTCGTCGCACAATAATATATCCGGATTCTTTACAATTGCCCGTCCGATCGCACATCTCTGTTGTTGTCCGCCGGACAACTGATTTGGGCGTTTATTGGCATGGGCAGTCAGCCCCAGCGTCTCCAGAATCTCATCTACATCAAGCGGAGCATCACTTAAATACGCTCCAACCTCCACATTCTCCCGTACGGTCAGATTCGGAATCAGGTTATACATCTGGAAAATGTAGCCTAAATGCTTCCGGCGATAGGTCGTCAGCTTCTTTTCATTCATATCCGCCGTCCGCTCTCCCTGAATCGTGATACTTCCTTCATCCGCCTGATCGATTCCACCAATGATATTCAGCAATGTGGATTTTCCGGAACCGGAGGGTCCAAGCAACACACAGAATTCTCCCTGTTCTACCGACAGGTCGATTCCCCGCAATACTTCTACCCGACTATCGCCCTCTCCGAAATGCTTTTTTAATCCCTGTATCTCTAAAAACATATGACATCCCCTTTCCCTTCTTTTGTAAGTGTCATTTAACTTTTATTAGAATATACTAACTCGGTTTTTTATTATATACCTATTATTTTCTATTCGTCAAGTCTATCTCTTTCTATTCTTCTTATTATCTTGCTATTGTCTTCATCCCGGTTCTTCACCGTGGTGCTCTGGGATACTCTCCACCAGTGTCAGATAGATTTCCCGCCCGAGGATAAATCCGACCGGTCCCAGCAGAAACCCCAGAATTCCGAACAACTTATAACCGACATACATCAGAAATAATGTAAGCAATGTACTCATTCCCAGATGGCGCCCCAACAGCCGTGGCTCCAGCAGCTGACGGTTCACGGTACATAGCAGATAGAGCAGTAACACTCCGATACCCATCTTCACATCCCCTGTCAGCAGCCGCAAGAGTCCCCACGGAATCAGCATCGTTCCGCTCCCCAGTACCGGAAGTGCGTCTACGATTGCTATAAAACCCCCCAGCAACAGAAAATATGGATTTCCCAGGATCCAAAGACCGAGGCTGCAGATACCTGCCTGGATCAAGGCAATACTTCCTTCCGCCTTGATATACAGCAGCAGAAGCCTTGCAGTCCTTCCCCATATTTTCTGCAGCCACTTGCCGGCCGCTCCGCCTTTCAACAGGTGCGGATAATTTTTTAACATACATAGCATGGAGTACACCATAATAAACAGAAGCAGGATGGCCGAGCCGGCCTGTTTTAAGATATTTACCGTTCCGTTCGTCACCTTGGGCAGTAATGCTGTCCGAAAGTCCGAAAATATCCCCGTCAGGGTCTCTGTCGCATATAGCAGGGAAGCTCCGGATTTTAAATGAAGTCCGGTATCAATGTAATTACAGCAGACATTTAACCCTGCCAGAAACTGCTCCCGGTAAAACGGCAGATAGGTAACCAGATTCTCCATCTGCTGCCAGATGCCATTAAGCAGGCAGTATGATGCCAGCCACCCGGCTCCCGCCACCAGTATCAGGATCAGAACGGATGCGGCCATTTCCGAGCAATGGATCAGCCTGATCAGTCCATCTACGGCCGGACGCAGAAGCCCTGCCAGAATAAACGCAATCAAAAAAGGAATCACCGGCGGAAGCAGATACCGGAAACCCAGAAAGATTCCCAGTCCGATTCCTGCAAGGAGGATTCCTTTTCTCAGTTCTTTATTTTCTTTTATCTCATTGAAAAAATCCTTCATGTGCAACCCACCTTCTACTGTCCTGTAGATTAGTATGAGTTGTCGGGAAAGACTCTATTCTAAAATGATACTTAAAAATCTTCCATCTCGATAATATCGAAGGCTTCGCCTTCCGGTTCGTTCTTAAATACCAGATGCTCACCGGTTACCGGATGCTCGAATTCCAGACGCGTCGCATAAAGTCCGATCTGCTGATATCTGCGTTTCACCTTCCGGAACTTCGGATTGTATTTCGTATCGCCCCAAATGCCGGCTCCCTGATTTGCCATCTGCACCCGGATCTGATGATGTCTGCCGGTCAGCAGTTCAATCAGTACATACGAGATCACGCCTTCATCTGTTTCAAACACATCTAACACTTCATAATTCAGAACCGCCTTTTTCGCTCCCTTAGTACCTTTCGGCACTACCTTGGACAGATTGGTCTTTCCATCCTTCACCAGATAGTCTTCCAGGCAGCCGCATTCCTCCGGCAGCTCCCCGGTCAGAATCGCCTGATAATATTTGATCATCGTACCATCCTGTACCTGATCGCTTAAATCAGCGGCTGCCTGCTTCGTTTTCGCCAGTACCATCAGTCCGCCAACCGGTCGATCCAGCCGGTGAATGATGGCCAGATACGGCTCCTCGTCCAACTCATCCCGATCATACAGATAGCTCTTAAAATAATCCAACACATCCTCATCATTACTCTTATCCGCCTGACTGGAAACTCCCTGCGGTTTCACACAGACGATCAACTCATTATCCTCATATATTACCGGTATCTTCTTCATAATCTCCTGTCTCCTGCTTTTATCATTCAGCTCCGGTTCTATAACCCGGAATCTCTTCCTTCTCATAATACACGCTGCATAATGTCAGTCCCTGCGGCGGTGCTGTCACGCCTGCCGCCTGCCGGTCTCCGGCCGCCAGGATTTCCGGCATACTATCCGGTCTGCGCATCCCGGCTCCCACCTCCAGCAGAGTCCCGGTCAGGATCCGTACCATATTGTAGAGAAAGCCTTCCCCATGGAAATAGAGCCGGATTTCATCTGCATCCGCCTTGATCTCAATGTCGTATAGTCTGCGCACCGTAGACTTTTTCATACGCTTATTCGAGCAGAAGCTCTTGAAATCATGCTCACCGATAAAATACTCTGCCGCCTCCCGCATTGCCTGTATATCCAGCGGTCTTCCATACCGGTATACATAATTCCGTTCAAATACATCTTTGACTCTGCTTGTGCGGATACGGTAACAATAAGTCTTTCCGACTGCCCAAAGTCTGGCATGAAACCGTTCCGGCACCTTCTCTACCTCCAGCACCGCAATATCTGCCGGGAGGTATTCATTGATGGTATCCCTTAGCACATCCTCCTGCCAGTCCTTCCGCAAATGAAAGCTGCAAACCTGTCCTTTGGCATGGACACCGGCATCTGTCCGCCCGGCTCCGTAAACCTCCGTCGGCTCTCCTGCCAGCCGGCTCACCAATGTCTCCAGTCGCCCCTGGATCGTCCGGTCTGTGTTGCCCTGTTTCTGCCAGCCGTCATAGCGGCTGCCATCATATGCAAGTGTAAGCTTATAATTTGTCATCTTTATACCTTAAATCTGTAGCCAACGCCCCAGATCGTCTCGATATACTGTGGCTTGGCTGTATTTAACTCTATCTTCTCGCGGATCTTCTTAATATGCACCGTGACTGTTGCAATATCTCCGATGGAGTCCATGTTCCAGATCTCCTTGAACAGCTCCTCTTTGGTAAATACATGATTCGGATTACTTGCAAGGAAGGTCAGGAGATCAAACTCCTTCGTCGTCAGAATCTTCTCCTCACCATTGACGAATACCCGTCTGGCGGTTTTATCGATCTTGATCCCACGGATCTCAATGAACTCGTTTTCCTGCATACCGCCATTACCTCTTAAGCGCTCATACCGCGACAGATGCGCCTTTACACGCGCTACCAGCTCACTTGGGCTGAACGGCTTTGTAATATAATCGTCTGCTCCAAGCTCCAATCCACGGATCTTATCGATATCCTCCTTCTTCGCAGATACTACCAGAATCGGAATATCCTTAACCTCCCGGATCCTCTTACAAATCTCGAATCCGTCTACGGTCGGAAGCATCAGATCTACGATCACTATATCATAATTCTCCAGCAATGCCCGATCCAGACCTTTCTGTCCGTCATTCTCAATCGATACCTCAAAATCATACAGCTCCAGATAATCCTTCTCCAATGCTGCGATCGACTGTTCATCTTCAATAATCAATACCTTACTCATAGTTCCTCCTTATCTTCTGATTTTTCATATTTCTTCAGGGTAAATGCAATCAGCGTTCCTTTTCCTTCTTCACTTTCTGCCCAGATTTTACCACCATGCTCTTCAATGATCCGCTTGGCGATCGCCAGTCCCAGACCGCTTCCTCCGGTCGATGAATTGCGGGAAGCATCTGTCCGATACATCCGCTTGAAGATCAGCGGCAAGTCCTCTTTCGAGATACCATTGCCGTTATCCCGGATTCCGATATAAATGTACCGATCCTCATATGGTTTTACTTCAATCCGGATTTTCCGTTCCTCTTTGGAATTATATTTTACCGCATTGGTTACGATATTACCGATCACCCGCCGGATCTGTTCCGGATCGGCAACTACACGGGTATCCGGTGCGCAGGAATTCTCATACTCAAAGGTCACTCCCGCCGCCTCCATATCTATCGATACATCCTCGATACAGTCGTCAAAATAAGATGATACCTTAATCTTTACGAAATTATACGGAATCGCATTATTATCAATCTTCGTATACAGCGACAGCTCATTGATCAGAGCATCCATTTCATTTGCTTTATTATAGATCGTTCGTATATAGCGCGACATCTTCTCGGGTGTATCTGCCACACCGTCCATGATCCCCTCAACATAGCCCTTGATGGCTGTGATCGGAGTCTTCAAGTCATGAGAAATATTACTGATCAGCTCCCGGTTTTCCTTCTCATAATGCATCCGGTCATCCACCGATTCCTTTAACTTCAGCCGCATCTCATTAAAGGACTGGCATACCTCTCCGATCTCATCATCTGAGAGGATTTCTACATCCTCTTCCAGATTGCCCTCCTTGATCCGCTCGGTTCCTTCCTGCAGCAGCCGGAGCGGCCTTAAGAATATCCAGTATATATAAAGGGAAATGAATCCGTTAACCAGAAGCAGTACCGCCGTGACCATAATCATCAGCTGAATCATGATCTTACGCATACCGGTCTCCAGACTATCCAGATATGTGATAACAAACAGGGTGCCTGTCTGTCCGTCACTCAGTGTCACATCCTTCTGTCTGAGATACATCGGTTTGTCCGCCTCTACAAACAGACCACCTTCAATCTGATTGTTGTCACCGTATTTCGGAAGCAGGTCCTTGATTCCGGAGATGTCGTCGACTCCCTGATAGCTGATCTCATCTCCGATCCTTACCAGCAGAAAAGAATTATCATCCTCCAGCTTACTGTTCAAATCGTCCAGATATTCTTTATTTAAAAGCTGATCCGGATTCTTATATACATCCTCGATCAAGGCTTCTGTAACCCGGTTGACCGTAACCGGCGAATTGGAATAAGACTCAATCAGCATATTTCCACCGATTCCATATGTCGTTTTCAGATATATCCGTCCGAATACAAAACAGCCAAACAATATGATCACAAACGGAATCAGTACCAGCGGAATCACAAGCATTTTAATTTTATCTGCGATTTTCAAGCCGTCCTCCTCCCTTCTTTCTGCAATCTCCACAATCTTTTATATCTTATTGTGCCTTCTTCTGTTCAAGAGTATAGCATATGTGATTAAATTTGCACGAATTAACAGGATTTTTAATGAAGTTTTTATAGATTCCCACATAAATGCCGCTTTTCCATGAATTTTTCCACATTTTGCTTAATTTATCTTCCTTTTCTGCCGATAAATAAGTAAAATAAAACCGGCAGGATGCCATAACGACTGTATGACGCAGTTAGGACAAACCAAGGAGGGTGATAATTATGATTCAAGGTGTATCCAATACTACTTATACACCGGCTGCTACTGACAAGACAGCTGCTGCAGCTGCCAACACCGCTACAACTAAGACGGATGATACCGCTGCAGTTTATGAAAAGAGCACAGAAACCGGCTCCGACAAGACAACGTCTACTGACCGCTCTGCGATTGTTGCTCAGTTAAAGGCGGATCAGGAGGTCAGACTGAATTCCTTAAAGAGCCTGGTTGAAAAGGTCATTACCAAGCAGGGACAGACCTTTGCCTGGGCCAATTCTTCCAATGAGGATCTCTTAAACGATTCTTCATTCTGGAATGCGATCCGTACCGGCAACTTTACCGTTGATGCCGAAACAGCTGCACAGGCGCAGGCAGATATTGCAGATGACGGATACTGGGGTGTGAACCAGACCTCTGATCGATTAGTTGATTTTGCAAAAGCTTTAACCGGTGGTGACAGCAGCAAGATCGAGTCCATGAGAAGTGCGATCAAGAAAGGTTTTGATGAGGCTAAGAAGCTGTGGGGCGGAGAGCTTCCTGAGATTTCTCAGAAGACCTATGACGCTACCATGAAGAAGCTGGATGAATGGGCCAAAGGCACCGAGACAGAATAACAAAGAAACTCCGGATGTGGATTCCTCTATGAGGCATTCCACTCCGGAGTTTTTGTTTGCCATATATCACTTCATCCTACAGACATGCAAGGAATCGTTCAAATGCCTGATCACCTTCCTCGGTTCGTTTATATACTCCCGCACATTCCAGAACCTTTACAAACACCTTTCCGATCTCGTCCTGCAGAATAGAATGGATATTCTCCTCCGTAATATTATACTTGCCTCTCCATTCATCTACCCAGTCAGCATGCTTCTCGATCTCCGGATTCTCCCGGATCGGCTTATCCTGCAGGATCGCATCCTCCAGTAGCTGAAGCTCCCTGTGCAGTCTGGCCGGAAGGACCGCCAGTCCCATCACCTCGATCAGACCGATGTTCTCTTTCTTGATATGATGATACTGTGCATGCGGATGATACAGTCCCATCGGACATTCCTCTGTCGTGATATTATTGCGAAGCACCAGATCCAGCTCATAGAGCTCTCCCCGCATCCGGGCGATCGGTGTGATCGTATTATGCGGAGTACCGTCTGTCTCACTGAAAATATATGCATCGGCATCCGTGTAGCCACGCCATACCTCCAGAATATGAGCAGCCGCATCCGTGACGGTATCTGCATTGCTGCCCTGCAGCCGGATGACCGACATCGGCCATTTCACCGTCCCTGCTTTCACATCCGGATAATCCTTCAGACAGAATTCTTTCTCATACGGTGCCCTTGCCATTGCAAATGTATATCCGCCGCCCTGGAAATGATCATGACTTAAGATCGACCCACCGACGATCGGCAGATCTGCATTGGAACCGGCCGTGTAGTGCGGAAACTGACGAACAAAGTCCAGTAATTTTCCGAAAGTTCCCTTATCAATGATCATCGGAATATGCTTGTCATTGAAAATAATGCAATGCTCATTGTAATAAACATATGGCGAATACTGCAGGTAATAGCTCTCACCCTGTAAGGTAACCGGAATAATTCTGTGATTCTGTCTTGCCGGGTGTGTAATATGTCCTGCATAACCCTCGTTCTCCTTGCATAACAGACAACTCGGGTATCCGGATTTCTTTGCCACACCGGCTTTTGCAATATCCCGCGGATCTTTTTCCGGCTTAGAAAGATTAATCGTAATATCCATAGGACCGAACTCCGTATCCGTCACCCAGCTCTCATCCTTTGCAATCCGGTCCGTCCGGATATAGTTCGTTGCCTGACTGAACCGATAGTAGTAATCGGTTGCCGCTTTCGGTGATACCGCATAGGCCTCCGTAAACCGGCCTCTCACAACGGATGGTGGCGGTGTCAGTCTTCCCATCAGCTTTGTGTCGAATAAATCTTTGACCGTGATCGTGTCATCCTCAAGGATTCCCCGCTCTCTCGCATAATCGGTCAGATCCTCAAGAATCTCATGCAGAGCTCTCGGTGCTGCCGGTTGTTCCGGCTCCGAATAATCATTGATTTCCAGTAATTCCAGAATGGAATTCGTCACATATATTTTATCCTCCGGTGCCACCAGCCCGCTTTTCAGGCCATAAGCTACCAGTTCACTGATCCATACATTTATCATTCTGATCCCTCCCTTACATGGTCTGATATCCGTTCGGATGATTGCTGTGCCAGTTCCATGCCGTTGAAATGATCGTCTCCAGATCGTCATACTGCGGCTTCCAGCCGAGGATCTTTTTCGCCTTCTCGCTGGAAGCGATCAGGGTCGAAGGATCTCCGGCACGTCTCGGCTCCACCTTAGCCGGAATCGGATGCCCGGTCACGGTTCTCGCTGCCTCGATCACTTCCTTCACTGTAAATCCGACACCGTTTCCCAGATTGAAAATATCACTCTCATTGCCGTCGCGCAGATACTTCATGGCAAGAATATGTGCCTGTGCCAAATCGTTTACGTGGATGTAATCTCTGACGCAGGTACCGTCCTTTGTCTCATAATCCGTACCAAATATGGATATATAATCCCGCTTATGATTCGGCACCTGCAGGATTAACGGAATCAAATGTGTCTCCGGCTCATGTGCTTCACCGATCTGTCCGTTCGGATGTGCTCCACAGGCATTGAAATACCGCAGGGATACATACCGTAGATTATGTGCCTGTGCCGTCCAGTGGAACATTTTCTCCATGGAAAGCTTGGTCTCTCCGTAGCAGTTCGTCGGCAGAGTGCGGTCCGTTTCCAGAATCGGAATCCGTTCCGGCTCTCCATAAGTGGCTGCAGTCGAAGAAAAGACAATCTTGTCAATCTTGTGTGCCACCATGCTTTCCAGAAGCACCTCTGTCCCGCACAGGTTGTTGTTATAATATTTCAGCGGATTTATCATGCTTTCGCCCACCTGAGAATTCGCTGCGAAATGAATCACGCCATCGATCTCCTCCTGCTCAAATATCGAGTCCAAAAATGCACGATCCCGGATATCTCCCTGATAAAACCTTGCCGCCGGATGAACCGCCGCCCGGAATCCGGTCTGCAAATTGTCTGCAACCACTACCTGTTCTCCTGCCGCAATCAGCTCATATACCGTATGCGAACCAATATATCCTGCACCGCCTAATACTAAAATACTGCTCATATTCCTTCCTCCTTTATACCGTTCCAATCCTAATCCGGCCTTCGAACCGATCCATTCGATGCTATGTCTATTCGTGATAGACAAATCTACACTACCCGGATGCCTCCGTACTTTCGAATCATCAGCTGCGTACAGGCTCCTGTTCCAAACACCCGCTCCATCTCTGCCTGATACCGGGTAACCATATCTGTCGGCACAAACGCCTGAATCGTACCTGCAAATCCACCGCCATGAACCCGGCTTGCACCCTTTCTTCCAAGCACAATATCACTGACTGCCAGTGCCACCGACACATTCTGGTGTGTCACATCATGGCAGGTAAATACATTCTGCAGATATTTATAAGAAGAATCTCCGGACTCCTTTACCAGCCGCAGGAACTCCGCAAACCGGTCCTGCTTTAATGCCTCCGTCTCCTGCTGCACCCGTTCATTCTCACAAACATAATGCAAGGCACGAAGTGCTGCCCGGTCGCCTGCCTTCTGCCGGATCTCCGTCAGATGAGCAAGCACCTCCTCTTTGGTCGTCTGACCGAGTACCTCTCTGCCGAGACACTCTGCTGCCTGCTTCATCTCTGCCGGAATCGCTGCATAGTCCGGTGTCAGATCTGCGTGAGAGCCTCTGGTATCCGTGATACACAGACTATATCCCTGTACTGCCAGATCCAGATTCAGTCGTTCTACCTGTGGATGCTCCGGATCTGCGAACCGGATGTGTACCAGACTCCCGACAGAGCATGCCATCTGATCCATCAGCCCGCATGGCTTGCCGAAATATACATTCTCCGCATACTGTCCGATCTGTGCAATTTCCATTGCCGTAATCTTTCCTTCATTATACAGATTCGATACGATCGTGCCAATCAATGTCTCAAATGCCGCAGAGGATGACAGGCCGGCTCCGATCAGTACATCACTGGTTACAAATGCCTGAAATCCGCCGATCCGGTAGCCGTTCTTTTCCACACCGGCCAGCACGCCCCGGATCAGGGCTTCTGTGGTTCCTTCCTCTTCGTTCCGCTTCTGTAGATCATTCAACGGAATTATGATCGGTTCGCATCCATCAGATACCAGTCTTACGGTCGGTTCCGCCGTCTTTTCTGTGACTGCGATCGCATCCAGATTAATGGATGCCGCCAGAACCTCCCCATGCTGATGATCGGTATGATTTCCTCCGATCTCGCTTCTGCCGGGCGCACTGAATATCGCTACCTCACCGGTCCCAAACTGTCCGACATACTCCTTTACCGCTCTGATATAGCGTTCTTTCTGCCGTACACTCCGGGTCGCATCCATATAAATCTCTGAGAACCGCTCATCATACTCTCCGTTCTCAATTGCCTGAATCACTGCTTCTGTTCTCAATCCTTTCATCTCCTTTCCCGATTAAACGGAACCAATGTAAACCGGAAATCAATATTCTCTCCATCCAGCCGGTAAGGCTCTGCCACCTCCGGACCGCAGCTGTTTGAACCGATTCCGTTTAATGCATAGTCCAGACAGAGTATGGTACTGTCTGCCTCTGTCAGCTCATAGTTATGGGCTGTCCGCTCCAGCTCCTCCTGTGTATATGGTGAAACATTTACAGAAAATGCCCTGCCGGTCGCTGCCAGTCCGGTCTGTCCGTCTGCAACCTCCACATAATCACAGTCATAATGACTGCCATTTTCCTGCGGTCGGATATAATCCTCATGCATTTCTTCTACACTTGCCCGGTACCAGCCATGACCGGCACCCTGATGCTTATCACAATAGCTCTCCTGTGGCCCCATGCCATAGTAAATCACCTGAGCCGCCTGCTTATTCAGGAACATCCGCACACCGAACCGTGGCAGCTCCGGAAATTCCGGATTTTTATTCCCGCTAATGTGAGCATGGATCTTTCCATCCGGTGTAATTTCCCATGTAAGCTCCACATCCATGATCCGCTGTACCGTCGGTGCTACAATGGCCGCCGTGCTATGAACAAGGACACTTCCTTCCTCTCGTCGGATCTCCGTCTGATATGCCCGGGCTGCCGCCTCATGATAATGTGCCTTTTTCCAGATTTCCTTTCTGTACATGTCATTGTCTGTCGGTGCCCGCCAGATATTGAGTTCCATCGGATGTGTCAGACAGTCCCTGCCGCCGACCTGCAGCTGCGTAAACATACCGGTCCGTTTATCGATCTCATATGTGAAAGCATCCGATTCCAGCACAATGGAGCGGTCGGTCTCCCGAACATTCATCTCCGATGTTTCCTGATTCAGTTCTGCTATCCGTCTATCCGCTCTCTGATTCCTGTCATCCGCATTCTGCAGCCGGATCTCATCAAAGCCCAGAATCTGCCCCGGCTCCATCAATGGAATCCGCTTCTTTAACCGATAGATCAGCCTCAGATACACCTGCCCTGCCTGCGGCACCTCCGGCTTTAACTGCGTCTGTCCGTCCCGGTGCGGTGCCACGGATATAGTTTCCAGCTTTCCTGACCGGATCACGACTCCGTCCAGTGTCACCTCATACGCTATCTCTGCATAATCCTCCAGGTTATCGAAGTCCATATAGTTGTGCAGTACCAGTCTGCCGCTCTCCTGCTCATATGTGACAACTCTTGCCGGACGATAGACATTCTTGTATTCCAGCAGTCCGGTATGCGGCCGCCGATCCGGATATACCAGACCGTCCACGCAGAAGTTTCCGTCATGGATGCTCTCACCATGATCACCGCCATAGAGATACCGGACCTTTCCATTCTCACTGTATCCTTCAGCGATCGCATGGTCACACCATTCCCACACGAAACCACCGCACATCCGGTCATCTGACTGAATCATCCGGAAATAGTCCTCCAGATCCCCCGGTCCGTTCCCCATGCTGTGGCAATATTCCACCAGCAGAAACGGCTTCCTTTCCCCCCGGTCCAGATACTCCCGGATCTCCGATAATGCCGGGTACATCCGGCTGTATAGATCCAGATTCTCATAGCTATAAGTCTTCTTATCATTACGATATCTCGCACTCTCATACTGTGTGATCCGGTAAGGATCGAATGCCTTTGTCCATGCCAGTGCCTTCTCAAAATTACAACCGTATGCGCTCTCATTGCCCATGGACCAGATTACAATACAGAACCGGTTCTTATCTCTTTCTACCATCTGTTGTACCCGGTCAAGGATCGCAGCCTCCCATGCCGGATTATCTGCGATCGCTTCATTCCAGCGCTGAAACCGATTCTGTTCCGTATCCTCCTGCCGATACAGCATAAATGGTCCGTGTGCCTCAATATCAGCCTCGTTAATTACCAGAAATCCGTATTTCTCGCACATCTGATAGAAGTACGGTGCATTCGGATAATGACTGGAGCGGATCGCATTCAGATTATGCTGCTTCATCAGTCTTAAATCCGTCCGGATCTGTTCCACATTAGCGACCGGCCCGGTATACGGATCCGAATCATGCCGGTTCACGCCCCGGAACTTTATCTTCTGTCCGTTCAGATAGATCACACCGTCCCGAATCTCGATCGTCCGTAATGCCAGCCGTTCTGTGATCGTCTCTGCCTCTGTCCAGAGGATTACGGTATACAGATACGGGTTCTCTGTATTCCAGAGCTGCGGATTCGTTATCTCCAGTTCCGCAACTCCATGTGTATCCGGCCGTCCCTCTGCTATCAAACTGCCGGATGCATTCTCGATCCGAATCTCTACCTGTGGTTCTGCCGTAGCCTGAGCCATCATCAGCTCCAATCGAACGATTGCCGTTTTCTCTGTGTCTCCGATAATCTCTGTAGTGATATGGTAATCGCGGATTGCCTGCGCCGGGCGTTTCAACAGATAAACATCGCGGAAAATACCGCTCATCCGGAACTTATCCTGATCTTCCAGGTAAGAGCCATCGCACCACTTCAGATTCAGGACGGCAAGGGTATTCCGACCCTCCCTGATCTGTGCCGTCACATCGAACTCACTCATTCCATGTGCTACCTGACTGTATCCTACATACACACCGTTCAGCCACACATAGAAGCAGCTGTCCACTCCTTCAAAATTCAGAAATACTTTCGGTGCCTTCTCCTCCTGCTGATAATCAAACGTGTGCACATATGCCCCACACGGCACATCCTGCGGTACATACGGCGGATCAAACGGAAACGGATACCGGATATTCGTATACTGATGGGTATCATAGCCTGCCATCTGCCAGGTACCCGGCACCGCAATCTCATCAAAGCCGGAGCAATCATATTCCATGTTGTAAAATTCTTCATTTACATCATAAATGCTCTTAAAATACCGGAATCTCCAGTTACCGTTTAACAGCTGCAGCCGGTCCGACTGCTCCCTGTGCTCCGCCGGATCGTCCATCCGGTCGGACGCCGGCACATAATAGGCTCTGGCCGGCATGGTATTTTCATGCAGGATATGAAGATCTTCATAGTAATGTGGCACGATCATAATAATTCCTCCTCTTTATGTCTTTTTTTCTTTATTTGTAATTTTGTTTTCTATCGGTCGATTTCGTTTGTTTGTATATTTATCATAGCGTTTTTCTACTTTTAAATCCATGAACATTCATAGACAAAATATGCACAAAATGATACACTTCGTTTATATATACTTTCTTTATAAGGAGGGTTCTGTCATGTACATGAACACAGGTTATATTCACGATGCTCTCACGAATGTCAAAGATAAAAGCCGGCCCTTAAGCATCTGCAGCTGTGGTAATTACCGGCTGGACACCCAGCCTAAGCTGCCCACCTACCGTCCAAAAGGCCGCCTGGACTATCAGATCATCTATGTCACCTCCGGTGTCGGTCATTTTCATTTCGATACGGTAGAGAATGAGACTATTGTCGCTGCCGGAAACATCGTCCTGTTTCGTCCGAAGGAGCTGCAGAAATATGAATATTATGGTGCAGATAAGCCGGAGGTCTACTGGATCCATTTCACCGGCTATGACGTGAAGAACATCCTGCGCCGATACGGTTTCCGGGATGATCAGCATATCTTCCGGGTCGGCACTTCACTCGAATATGAACGTATTTTCAAGCAGATCATTCTGGAGCTGCAACGCTGTCAGCCGGATTATAAGGAGCTGCTCTCCCTGCTGTTTACCCAGCTGCTGATCACCATGCACCGGGAAATTACCAGAGAACGGATACAGAAAAACGAGTACCTGGAACGCGAAATGGAGCTGGCTGCTTCTTACTTTAATGAAAATTATCACCGGCCGATCAGTATTGAAGCCTATGCCGCCTCCAGAGGAATGAGCATCAGCTGGTTTATCCGTAGCTTCCGGACACATTTCGGTTCTACCCCGTTACAATTCCTCACCTCGCTTCGTATCACCAATGCACAGATCCTGCTGGAGACTACGAATTATTCCATAAATGAAATTGCGGAAATCGTCGGTTACGATAATCCGTTGTATTTCAGCCGGCTCTTTCACAAACTGAAGGGCTGTTCTCCGTCCCAATACCGGAAACAGGGCAGCGGACTCAGTTGATTCATCTTTCATATGATGGTATAATTTCATTAGTATGTTTTAATTTTTCAATTCCAGAGGTGAAGTTATGCACAACGAATTTTTAATGGGGAATGCTGCCATTGCTATGGGCGCCATTGCTTCCGGAGTCAATCTGGTAGCCGGATATCCGGGTACACCATCCACAGAAGTATTGGAAACCATTGCCAAGCATCGCCCGGAGCACACATATGTAGAATGGTCGGTTAATGAGAAAGCCGCTCTTGAGCTGGCTGCCGGAGCCTCCTACAGTGGTGCCAGAACTATGGTTACTATGAAACAGGTCGGATTAAATGTCGCTTCCGATCCTTTAATGAGCCTTGAATATGTCGGTATCAAGGGCGGTATGATCATTCTGGTCGCAGATGATCCGGGTCCGATCTCCTCTCAGACCGAGCAGGACACCCGGCATTTTGCCGCCTTTTCCAAGCTCCCGTGCTTTGATCCGTCATCCGCACAGGAAGCCTATGAGATGGTACAGGAGGCTTATGAGTATTCCGAGAAATACGGAACACCGGTCTTTCTCCGGCCGACTACGCGTGTCTGCCACGGCTATGCTTCCATTACCGTAAAGGATGAATCCGAATATCAGATCCATACGCCGGAGGGTTTTATCAAGGACTCTAAGCGCTGGGTCATCTTCCCACGTCTATCCTATGCCAACCATCAGAAGATTGAGGCCCGGAATGTGACTCTGGCAGAAGATTTCTCTTCTTATTCCAGAAATCAGATCCTGCCTGCCGCACCGGAGCATGCCGATGTCCGCAGAGGAATCGCGACCGGTGGCATCAGCTTTACATATACCATGGAAACCATGCAGACGATCGGTATGTACCGGACTCTGAAGGTCGCCACGCCTCATCCGTTTCCGGAGCAGCTGGCTGTCCGGTTTCTGGAGGGGCTGGATGAGGTTCTGTGTATCGAGGAACTGGATCCGGTTATTGAACGTGAGCTTACCTATATCTGTGGAAAGTATCAGCTGCCTGTAAAGATCCTCGGCAAGCTGACACATCATGTAGCCAATGCAGGCGAAAACACCCGTGACAGTGTAAGCGCCTGTCTCTACCGCTTCCTGGATCTTCCGCTTCCGGAACGGGAGACTCTTCCGACTCCACCGGAGCTTCCGGTCCGCCCGCCTGTTTTATGCAGCGGTTGTCCTCATCGTGCTTCCTTCTATGCCGTAAAGAAGGCTATGCAGGGCAAAAAGACTATTTTCTGCGGTGATATCGGCTGCTATACACTCGGCAATGCCATGCCGTTAGATATGGTTGATACCTGTCTGTGTATGGGAGCCGGATTAAATATCGCACAGGGTGTCGGACGGATAGAACCGGATACTACCTGTTTCGCCTTCGTCGGTGATTCCACCTTCTTCGCATCTGCGATCACCGGTGTTGTAAATGCAGTCTATAATCAGGCCAATATGGTTCTGATCGTACTGGATAATTCCACAACTGCGATGACCGGACACCAGCCGCATCCCGGCACCGGTCACACCATGATGGGTGAAATCGTTGCGAAGGTCAGCATTGAGGCTGTTCTGCGCGGAATCGGCCTGACTACCGTAGAGACCATGAATCCTCTGAATCTGGAGGCTTCCGTTGACTGCGTGAAACGGGTTGCTGCAGAACCGGGTGTCAAGGCGATCATCTTCAAGTCCCCTTGCATTGCGATCACAAAGCCGGATAAACCGCTGCACGTTAAGACAGAGACCTGTATCAACTGCAAGAAATGTATCCGGGAATTAGGCTGTCCTGCCATTGTGATCCATGACGGCCAGGTACAGATTGATTCCTCTCTCTGCACCGGCTGTACATTATGCAGTCAGGTATGCCCGGTACATGCGATTACAGGAGGTGACGATCATGAATAAGAATATTCTGTTGTGCGGAGTCGGCGGTCAGGGAACCGTGCTTGCTTCCAAGCTGATTGCCTCAGCCGCCATGGCGAAAAACATTCCGGTTATGAGTGCGGAAACGATTGGTATGGCACAGCGTGGCGGAAGTGTTTTCAGCCATCTACGCTTAGGTGATAATCTCTATTCTCCAATGATTCAAAGCGGAACAGCAGACATGATCCTCGGCTTCGAACCGGGAGAAACTGTTCGTATGCTTCCATTCTTACGCAAGGGTGGCCACGTAGTTGTCAGCATCCGTGCCATCCAGCCGGTAACTGCCACATTGCAGGGTGCCTCCTACCATAGTGAGGAAATGATCGAATACCTGAAGGCTCAGGTACCGAACCTGACTCTGGTTGATGGCGATGCTGCCTGCCGGGCGATTGGCTCTGCTAAAGTATTAAATATGGTTCTGCTCGGTGCCGCTATCCGTACCGGAGAGATCGGTCTTACCGAAGCGGATATCAAGGATGCCATCCGGCGTACCTTGCCGGAACGGTTCCATGAGTTAAACTTCCGGGCACTCGATTATACCCGATAAGCAATATTTCAACAGACAATGCTATTGCCGCAGATAGCATTATTACAACCGATGACGCTATTGCAGTAAATAGCATTATTGCAACAAACAATATCGCATAAAAGTACATTTATTATAAAATAACATAACAGAAAGGACGCATTATGAAGATTACAGAAACACAAATCGCACATGTTAATAAGCAGATTGAAGCTCTGATCTCTGCTGACAGCTTCTACGGAAAGAAGCTGCATGAAGCAGGCATTTCAAAGATTTCTTCTGCAGAGGATTTTGAGCAGCTCCCATTCTCTGAGAAAAAGGATTTACGGGAAGCGTATCCGCTCGGATTAATGACCGCTCCGGAAGAAAAAATCGTCCGGATCCATTCTTCCTCCGGTACCACCGGTCTCCCGATCATTATTCCTTATACCGCCAAGGATGTTGACGACTGGGCAATCATGTTCAAGCGTTGTTATGAGATGGCGGGCATTACCAATCTGGATCGTATTCAGATAACTCCGGGCTACGGTCTCTGGACTGCAGGTATCGGATTCCAGAACGGTGCCGAAAAACTCGGTGCCATGGTTATCCCAATGGGTCCCGGCAATACCGATAAGCAGCTGCAGATGATGATGGATATGAAGAGCTCTGTTCTATGCTCTACTTCTTCTTATGCATTGTTACTGGCAGAGGAAATCGAGAAACGTGGTATCAAGGACAAGATCCATCTGAAGAAGGGTGTCATCGGTTCGGAGCGCTGGGGTGCCAAGATGCGTCAGAGAATATCTTCCGAGCTTGGCATTGAATTATATGATATTTATGGTCTGACCGAGATCTACGGTCCCGGCATCGGCATCAGCTGCCAGCACGACTGCGGCATGCACTACTGGGATGATTACGTTTACATTGAGATCATTGATCCTGAAACAGGTGCTCCGGTGCCGGACGGCGAGATGGGCGAGATCGTTATCACCACGCTGGTAAAGGAGGGTGCACCTCTGATCCGTTACCGTACACATGACCTGTCCCGGATCATTCCCGGCGAATGTCCTTGCGGCAGTCACTTCCCTCGTCTGGATGTCATTATGGGCCGTACCGATGATATGATGAAGATTAAGGGTGTCAATGTATTCCCTAGCCAGATTGAAGAGATTCTGCGTCAGTTCCCAGAGGTATCCAGTGAGTACCAGATCCGTATTTCCCATCTGGATGGCAAGGATACTCTGCGTATCTATGTAGAGACCAACGGCAGTGTCGACTTCCTGGAGTTAAGTGACCACATTGCTGCTACTGTTAAGAGCAAGATCGGCTTCACACCGTTAGTCAAGGTCGTTGAGCTGGGCGTCCTGCCACGAAGCGAGAAGAAGTCAAAACGTGTTATTGATGAACGATATGAGTAGATAGAATTTCTATTGTTGTAAGACAAGAGTATGAAAAACACCGGACCTGATAGTTTAGGTCCGGTGTTTTTAAGGTTTAAATCAAATAAAATAAATCTATTACGATTTTCTTCCTAAAATATTTTTAATAGAGTGTGTGAAACTTTTTCTGTAAATTAGCAAATAGAGGTTCTTCTATGATAAAATAAAAAATCATAGGAGGGCCTTTTATTATGGCAAGACAAAAGAAACCGGTACATCGAGTACAAATGA
>Ga0129310_1000218_pt1 | contig 78578 bp, 70 predicted proteins | sample Go1ome_2_FD_94433 | JGI IMG/M metagenome (GOLD analysis project Ga0129310, IMG submission 94433) | Western lowland gorrila individual fecal microbial communities from Wisconsin, USA - Go1022A metagenome | ecosystem: Host-associated > Mammals > Digestive system > Large intestine > Fecal | place...
TATCTGCACCGTCCTTCTCTCGCTGCAAGCAGTGCGGTGAGCTGAAGCTTGCTCACAGAGTATGCGGCAATTGCGGTTATTACAATGATAAGGTCGTTATCGCTAAGGAAGCGTAATTGCCTGCATTGAATGGCTGAACAGATGTTTACGGGAAGTCCCTCCGGTATAGCCGGGGGGATTTTTGCTGTAATAAGGATTTTTAAATAATATACAGTAAATTCCTTGAAATAGCGCCGGAAATGTGTTATACTATATCTATATAGGCTTTTGAGATAAGGAGAAATTTATGCAGGTAGTAGCAATTGTGGGCAGACCGAATGTCGGCAAGTCCACGCTTTTCAATAAGCTGGTAGGTCAGCGGCTTTCCATCGTGGACGACAAGCCCGGAGTTACCCGCGACCGCATCTACAGCCGCTGCGAGTGGCTGGGGCGCGAATTCATGCTCATCGACACAGGCGGTATCGAGCCCAAGACCGACGACGTTATCCTGGCGCAGATGCGCGAGCAGGCAATGCTGGCAGTAGAGCGCGCGGACGCCATCATTTTCGTGACGGATATCACCACGGGAGTTACCGCGAACGACAGCGACGTCGCTTCCATGCTGATAAAGAGCGGAAAGCCCGTTGTGCTTGCCGTCAACAAGGTGGACGGCATCGGCACGCCTCCCCCGGAGATTTACGAGTTCTATAACCTCGGTCTGGGCGACCCGATCGCGGTTTCCTCCGTGCACGGTCACGGCACCGGCGACCTGCTGGAAGCGGTTTTCGAGAACCTACCCCCGGAGGAACCCGACGAGTACGACGCAGACGCCATCAAGGTTGCAGTTATCGGCAAGCCGAATGTCGGCAAGTCCTCTCTGATAAACCAGATATCCGGTGAGGAACGTTCCATCGTTTCCGACATCGCAGGAACCACCCGCGACGCCATCGATACAGAGATACGCCGCGGCGACGACAAGTTCATCTTCATCGACACCGCAGGAATGCGCCGCAAGGCCAAAGTCACCGAGAACATCGAGCATTTCAGCGTGCTGCGCGCGCTCATGGCAGTGGACCGCGCGGACGTCTGCGTTATCGTCATCGACGCGACTGTAGGCTTCACCGAGCAGGACAGCAAGGTCGCCGGCTACGCCCACGACAAGGGTAAGGCGTGCGTTATCGCAGTCAACAAGTGGGATGCCATCGAGGACAAGACCGACCGCACCATGGACGACTTCCGCAAGAAGCTGGAGGTTGATTTCTCGTTCATGTCCTATGCGCCGTTCGTGTTCATTTCCGCAAAGACCGGTCAGCGCATCGATAAACTGTTTGAGCTGATAAAGTACGTCCACGAGCAGCACTGCATGAGAATTTCCACAGGCGTGCTCAACGATATGCTCAACTACGCGACTTCCCGCGTGCAGCCGCCGTCAGACAAGGGCAAGCGCCTGAAAATATACTACATGACGCAGGCTTCCGTGTGCCCTCCGAATTTCGTTATTTTCTGCAACAGCCGCGAGCTGTTCCATTATTCCTATCAGCGTTACCTTGAGAACCAGCTGCGCGAGACGTTCGGGCTGGAGGCTACGCCGATAAAGCTCACTATCCGCGAAAGAGGCGAGTGATGGAGCGCATTCTGTCGGATTTCATACGGCGCCGTTCCGGCATGCTGGTGAAGTGCGTGATCATTTCCGTGATATTCTTCGCTGCGGCGTGGGTGCCGTTTATCTTCTCCGGCGACTGGGCAGAATGGCTGCGCTGGGTGTGGCTCATCGGCGCGGCAGTCCTTTCGCTGGTGGTCGCGGCGCTGCTTGTGCGCGTGTTTGTTGAGATACTGGGCGTGGCTCCGTCAAGGCTGCGGTCGCAGCTGGAGGCGCTCCCTGAGGAAGAATGCGCGCAGGTCACCGGCGCATATCCCGCAGCAAAGACCCTGGGCGAACGCTGGTTTTTGCCGGAGCATCTGCTGTTCTACACATATCGGCGCGCGGTGATACTGAGATATGACGCCATAAAGACGATATCGCTGAAAAAAGACGGCGACCTGCTGCTTGAAACGTCTTCCGGTGATTTCACCATGCCGGTGAGGAGCGGGGAAAACGGCGGCATAATCTTTGCTGTTCTCCGCGGGAAAAATCCCGAAATAAAGCAGGGGAACCTTTAAAAACCGGTTTGAAAAGGGAAAACGGGTAGAGTGCGCCGAATGCGAGGAAAGCCGACGAAGTAAGGCTGTATGCCTTACGAGGAGGTTTTCTGAAGCAGGCGGTGTGCTATACACATTTTCACTCAAACAAGGGTTTTAGAGGTGACCACAAGGGGACCGGGGAGGAAGCTCCCCAAAAAGAAACCGAAAGGACATAACACACAATGATGTGGCTCTGTTATATAATAATGCTCGTCGTACCGTATCTGCTGGGCGGCGTCAACACTTCGATAATCGTGACGAAGCTAAAGACCGGAAAGGATATCCGCACCATGGGCAGCGGCAACGCGGGGCTGACCAATACCCTGCGCACGCAGGGCAAGGCTGTCGCGGGGATAGTCCTGCTGGGCGACGTCGCTAAATCCGTGCTGGCTATCTGGGCGGTAAGGCTCGCATTCCTGTACATCGGAGGGGTAGATACCCACGTGCTCGAAAATGGCATGAACTGGGTCGGCTATATGGCTGGCTTCATGGCTGTGGTGGGACATGTGTTTCCGGTGTATTACGGCTTCCGCGGGGGTAAGGGCGTGCTTGCCGCTATCTCTGCGATATTCACGCTGGACTGGCGCACCGGCTGCCTGCTTCTCGGCGTGTTCGTCATTCTCGTCGCTGTTACAAGGTACGTCTCGCTGGGCAGCTGCGTGGCTTCCGCGCTGTATGGCTTCGGCACGCTGATATTCGTGTACTTCATGGACGGCGACCCCGCTGGCATAGTCTGCACATTCATCGCATTTTTCACCGCGGCGCTGGTAATATTCATGCACCGCGGGAATATCCACAGACTCGTCACCCACACCGAAAAGAAGCTGGGCGAGAAGGCAAAGTGAACGGAGGAGGGCGCATGGCTGTCCTGTTTGAAACCGAGCGGCTTTCCGTGAGGAGATTTCTGCCGGAGGACTGCAACGACCTGGCAGATATCCTTTCCGACCCGGAAGTGACTTACTTTGAGCCCTATGAAACTTTCACCCGTGAAGCCTGCGTGCAGGAAGCCGTGAAGCTTTCACGCAGCCGGGAATTCTATGCGGTGGTGCTGGGCGATAGCGTCATCGGGAAGATATACTTCTCCGCGAGGGGTCACGGAAGCTATGAGATAGGCTATACATTCAACCGGGCGTATCAGGGAATGGGATATGCGTCTGAGAGCGTGCGCGGCATGATGAAATATGCATTCAGCGTGCTTGGCGTGCGTCGCATTTCCGCTGATATAAACGCAAGAAACGTGAGGTCGCTCAGTCTTGCCGAGCGGCTGGGAATGCGCCGTGAAGCGTTCCACCGGGAATTTCTCCCGCGAAAAGAAAACGAGAACATTTTTGACGATATGTGCGTTTACGCGCTGCTGAAAAGCGAATTCGCAGGCTGATCGTCTATATATCTGGAGGTCTGGCATATAATGGCAAAGATAACGATACTGGGCTGCGGCTACGGCACTGCCCTCGGCGTATTATTCACGACCTATGGTCATGAAGTGGTGACATGGACGAAGTTCGAAAACGAAGCGGAATTGCTGCGCACCGAGCGCGAGCACAAGCGGCTGCTCCCCGGGGTGAAGCTGCCGGAAGCGCTTGGAGTCACCACCGACCCCAGGTGCGTGAGCGGCGCGGATATCATTCTGGTGGCGATACCGTCGCCGTTTTTCAGGGAGGCAGTCCAGACGGTGAAGCCTTACGTTGACAGGAGCACCGTTGTCATAAACGTCAGCAAGGGGCTGGAAGCCAGCACCGGATATCGCCTGTCGCAGATAATAAGGGAGGAACTCCCCGACAACCCGGTGGGAGTTATCACAGGACCCTGCCATGCGGAGGAAGTCGCGCGTTTAGTCCCCACCACCGAGGTGTGCGCAAGTTACGACGACGGCGTTGCGGACTATATCCAGCGCACGCTTTCCAATGAGCGTTACCGTGTTTACACAAACGACGACGTTGCCGGCTGCGAGCTTGGGGGCGTTTTGAAAAACCCCATCGCCCTTGGCTGCGGCATCGCCCGTGGAATGGGACTTGGCGACAACACCGTCGCAGCGCTCATGACCCGTGGAATGACCGAGATAACGCGTCTTGGCGTTGGACTTGGCGCGAACTGGAAAACATTCACCGGCATGGCTGGCATAGGCGACCTGATAGTGACCTGCACATCGCTGCATTCGCGTAACTTCCGTGCGGGGAACCTCATCGGAAAGGGTACCCCGGCTGCCGAAGCAGTGGCGCAGGTGGGCACCGTCGAGGGCTACACCAGCAGTAAGATAGCCTACAGACTGGCGCAGGAGCACGGCATAGAAACGCCGATAATCGAGCAGATAGTAAAGATATGCTACGAGGGCAGCGACCCGACCCGGAGCATCGCGGCGCTCATGACAAGAAAAAGCAAGCACGAGCGCGAAGTGTTCTGGATGGACTGACGAGGTAACTATGAACCAGAAGATCCCGGCAACCATAAAGGAGCAGGTACAGAAGCTCAAACAACGCGGCTGCGTCATCGAGGACGAGAAGCACGCCGAGGAAACGCTGAAATACATCAACTACTTCCGGCTGGCAGATTATTTTGCGCCGTTTACAGTGTCAAAGGGGCGCTATGAGGAAGGCACCACGTTTGAAAACGTGCTGCGTGTGTACGAGTCCGACAGGAAGCTGCGCAGCATTCTGCTGGCTTCCTTAGAGGAAACGGAAATTGCCATGCGCGCGGCTGTGTCGAACTACCACGCGCTGAAATACGGCGCGCTGGGGTATCTCAACCCGTCAACGTTCGATTTCAGGCATAATCACCAGCAGTTCATGAACAAGGTGAAGCACCTTATCGAAGTCAACGACGACCGGGAATTTGTCAGGCACTATAACTCCAAGTACTGCGGTGCGTTCCCGCTGTGGGTGGTGATGGAGCTTTTCAGCTTCGGCACGCTGGCGTTCTTCTACAAGGATATGCAGAGCGCGGATAAAAAGGAGATAGCCGACCGTTACTACGGCTGTTCCAGCACGGAACTTGACAACTGGCTGTTCTGCCTGAACGAACTGCGGAATTACTGCGCGCATTACAACAGGCTTTACGGCAACTGCTTCCCGGTGATGCCGAAAACCCCGCGCAATATGGAATTTGAGCTTAAGCCCGACGTGTTCGGGTATATAATCGTGATGAAGCAGCTTGCGCACGACCACAAAAACTGGAACGAGCGCGTAGTCAAGCCCGTCACGAGGCTGATACACAAGAATTCCGACGTGCTGCGGCTGGACGATCTGGGCTTCCCGCAGGGGTGGGAGGAACTCATCGCCTGGGGCGATGTTGTGAATAACTGCTGACGTGCGTCGGCGCTGCGGCGTTCCGGCGCCGTTTGTTTACCTGAGGAGGTGTGAGCCGTGTCCGATAAATTCCGGCTGATGATGGACAGCAGCGCAAAGACCAGGGACGAGATCCGTCAGGAATTACAGCGCATGATAGAATTAAAGGCTCACCCGGCGCCTGAAATTCCCGCAGAGCCTGAAATCCCACCTATGCCCGAAATCCCACCTATGCCCGAAATTCCACCCATGCCAGAGATTCCACCTATGCCTGAAATACCTCCGATCCCCGAAATTCCTCCGGCACAGGAACAGCCGCTGGACGACATCACCACCGCTGTCAGGAAAAAGGTGCAGGAACGTATCAACAGCATAGTCCGCGAGGCAATGGAGGACAGCGGGAATTCCTACGGTGAAAGGATACCCCCGCGCGAGCCGAGGGACAATATCGACTACCTTAACGGCGAAAACACGCTCCACCCCGACGAGATAGCCTACCCGCCGTCAGAGCCGGAATACGACGCCGACGGAGAGATACGCGGAAGAATAACCGAAATGCGCAAGCTCAGCCAGCGGTTCTATAACGGCTACATGCTGCGCCAGTGCGCCGAAGAAACACTGGTCAAGCAGGGTGAATACATGAAGGACGTCACCGATGATTTCGGCAGGAACTGCTTCTGCGGTATCGAGCGGCCGGTATACGGCGCGCTTTCCACCGACCAGCTGCGCACCTATTTCACGTGGCGCACCCTTGCCAGAAAAGGCGTTTACAACGAGGTGGACAAGCCTTATGTGATCCTGTATTGCTATGAGCTTCTCAACCGTATCGGGGTGCTTTCAGCGGTGGACGCATACAACAGGCTTTCAGATGTATGGGAGAACTGTCACGGTTTCTGCCCGGCGCTGGATATGCTCATGCCAAGGTGGCTCAAGGATTTCAGGGCGTACAATCAGGTCGGGGACGACGTGCAGGTGTGTCCGGCTGAGAATACCGGCAACGGCTCTGTCAGCGGCAATGATGAGGATATCCTGGCGCGGAGGTATTCTGGCAAGCTGGAATACCTTATGAAGCGTTCTTCCTATAATCTCAGGGGGAGCATTTTCTATTCCGACAGCAGCGCAAAGATGCTCGAGGGCGCCCTTGAAGCCGTGCTGACGGCACTGGACGGTTATTTCTCAGAAAAGGGAATAACCATGTTCGAGCTTATCTGCGGAAAACTCCGCAAGGATCACAGCTGGTCGCCATTCCTGGGGGCTTATGTGGACCTCGACCGCATGGACGGCTTCCACGCGCTGAGAATAAGCCCGATGGAGCAGTATTCTCTCAAACGCGGTCAGCCCTGCCTGGAAGTATTCGACCCGGCACCTTACCGCAATTTCATCGGGTGGGTGCTCAAGGGTACCGAGTCAGTGCTGAGAAAACGCACCGGTTTCAGGTACGGGCTTTCGCTGAATATCACCCCGGTGCTGGAAGATATGATGAACCGCGACAAGCTGTTTTCCGCGGTGAATGCACCGGAATTTTCCGTGATAGTGCCAAAAGCTGCGGAAAAGTGGTGCGACGAGCACGGAATATTCCCACCGAAAAAGCAGAAGAAGCGCGCTTCCTATAATTATGACGAAGCCCCGGAAGCCGCTGCGCCAGCTTCCCGCGCACCAGTCGAGATAGACGTCAGCAAGCTTGCCAAAATACGGCAGGAAGCCGACGAAACCACCCGCAGACTTATCGTTGACGAGCCGGAAACACTCCCGCAGGAGGACATAACCGAGCGCGTTGATGAAATCATGCAGGACGATTTTGAAGAGCAGACGTCGGGATTTGCTGATGATTACTCTGGGTATAACAATGCAGCAGAATTACCGCAAGACAACGCAGAGAAATTCGCGGAACTTGGCGACGGCTGGAAGGAATTCGCGGGGAGCCTTTCCGCAGACGATATCGCGCTGTTGGGCGCATTGCTGAACGGCAGCGCTGATGATTACTGCAGGAGCCGTGGCGTGATGCCGGAAACGCAGTACGACCGTATAAACGCGGCTGCTATGGAATTCACAGGAGATATACTGATAGAAAACGGCGCTGTGATCGAGGATTACGTCAGCAAAACGGAAAAAATCATCACGCTTGCAAAATGAAAGGAACGGCAATGATAACAGTAAGAAGAGCGGAAGAAAAGGACACCGACAAAACAATGAAGCTGCTGAGCGAGGTGCTGGAACTCCACGCGAAGCTGCGCCCGGATATTTTCATCTCCGGAAAGACGAAGTACACCCGCGAGGAACTGCACGGGATTTTCACAAACGAGGAAACCCCGGTGTTCGTTGCTGCGGACGACAACGACGAGGTGGCAGGGTATGCGTTCTGCGTGATCAGGCAGCCGCCGTTTTCCACCAATATGAAGCCGGTAAAAACGCTGTACATCGACGATCTGTGCGTTGATGAGAACTGCCGCGGTCAGCATGTCGGTACGATACTTTTCGAGCACGTGAAGCAGTTCGCGAAGTCCGTCGGCTGCTATGACGTTACCCTTAATGTCTGGGAGGGCAACAACGCCCGCGAATTCTATGACAAAATGGGAATGTTCGTAAAGGAGACCCAGATGGAAATAATTCTGGATTAAAACACAAAAACCGTCCTGTGGGCGGTTTTTTGTTTGTATGGGAAACATAGCTCATTCACATAACAGCATTGAAAGAAAATAACTGTGAAACTTGTTGCAGTACATGTTCCGGCGCTGTCAAAGAGATAAACACGAAACCTGTAGTGGCGTATGTTCCGGCGCTGCTAAAAAGATAAACACGAAACCCGTAGTGGTGCACGAGATTTTCCGTTTTTGCGGTCGATTTTGTGCAAGAAATAAAACTTGAATTAGACAGCAAAACGACCGCCCCACTCAGGGGCGGTCGAGGAAAATCGGATGTTTAGCCGCGCATGTTCGCGCGGCTAAACTTTGCGTATTTCGGCGCTGTCAAAGAGATAAACGTGAAACCTGTAGTGGTGCACGAGATTTTCCGTTTTTGCGGTTGATTTTACGCAAGAAATAAAACCTGAATTAGACAGCAAAACGACCGCCCCACTCAGGGGCGGTCGAGGAAAATCGGATGTTTAGCCGCGCATGTTCGCGCGGCTAAACGCTGGTGCGCCTGACAGGACTTGAACCTGCACGCCAAAGGCAATAGAACCTAAATCTATCGTGTCTGCCAGTTTCACCACAGGCGCATTTACATCTTTTTAATTATAGCAGAATTTGCGTAAAATGTCAAGGCGTAATTCTTGACTAACAAAACCTTTGTGTGATATACTGTATAGAAACATGCTATGCATATAATATACGCAGGGGGTGCGGTGATGGGTGAGAAAAAACGTGCGCAGTACGGCAGGCTTGCCGGGTGGGTCGGGATAATCTGCAATATTCTGCTGAGCGCGGGGAAGTTCGTGGCTGGAAGCCTGTCCGGCAGCGTTTCCATAACCGCGGACGCGCTGAATAACTTTTCGGACGCTTCCTCCAGCCTCATCAGCCTCATCGGATTTCAGCTGTCGGAAAAGCGCCCTGACGCCGAGCACCCCTACGGTCACGCAAGATATGAGTACATTTCAGGGTTCGTGGTCGCTATTCTCGTTATCGTTATCGGCATAGAACTCCTCAAAAGCGGAATAGAACGCATCATTACGCCTCAGCAGGTGGAGTTCACCGTGGTTTCTGTGGTGGTGATGCTGGTTTCTGTCGCGGTCAAGTTCGGAATGATGATATTCGACCGCAGCGTAGGACGGCGCATAGATTCGCAGACGCTCATCGCTGCCGCTGCTGACAGCCGTAACGACTGCATTGTCACCGGCGCGGTGCTTGTGGCTGGCGTGGTTTCGCACTATACAAGCCTGCAGCTGGACGGTATCATGGCTGTGGCAGTCGCGGGGTTCATTCTGTACAGCGGCGCCGGGCTGGTGCGGGACACGATGAACCCGCTGCTTGGAAAGGCGCCTTCCCCGGAGATGGTGAAATCCATTCAGGAGAAGATACTCTCATACCCGGGAGTGCTGGGTACCCACGACCTTATCGTGCACGACTACGGGCATGGCAGAAAATTCGCGACGGTGCATGTCGAGATGGCCGCGGAGGACGACGTTATCAGAAGCCACGAGGTGATAGACAGCATAGAGCGCGATTTTCTGCGCGACGAGGGAATAAACATGCTGATACACTTCGACCCCGTGGTGACTGACAGCTCCGCAGTAGGCGACATCAGGCGTGAACTCAGCCGTATCGTGAAACTCATAGACGCGCGGCTTTCGATACACGACCTGCGGCTGGTGTGCTGCGGGGACTACACAAAGGCGTATTTCGACGTTGTCGCTCCCCGGGAGCTTGGAATGAACGAAGAGGAACTCCGCGGGGAGATATCCAGGTTCGTGTCAGAAAAATACCCGGAACTCCGCTGCGTCATCACGCTTGACGACAGCTTTGCCGCCATTCCCCCGGAACAATAAGGGATTGACGGAAACGCCCCGATGTGATAAAATAATGATAATAAATAATATCACAACAGCGGGGAGGTGGCAGCATAGAGTACTTTTTTCATGCGGATACGACGAAATACCGCCGTCGGCTGAAAGCTATAGTCATTACCACGGTGGTCCCGCTTTTCGGCATATGCGTGTTCTGCGCGGTGAATATACTGCTGAATTTCAGCTCCGGCGCTTCAGGGGAGCTGCAGAAGCTGATGGCGGCAGTTATCGCGGGCTGCGTTTTCGTGGGCGCTGTCACTATATTCACGGCTGCGTATTTCTGCTATAAGGCGGACAGACGGCATTCCCGGTTCACGTATCTTGACATTCTCCCGGACGGGTTTGTGTTCAGCGTTTATGCGGGGGAATTCCGGGATTATTCTGAGAAAGTGATACTCCGCAGGCTGTATTTCGTGCCTTTTTCCGGGGTGGAGGAAATTTCCCGCGACCAGAAGAATTCACCGTTTTCCATCACGGTGCGCGGGGAAGTACGCTGCTACCTCTGCGAAAGCGACCGTCTTGGCTATCACGTTGACGAGGACGACCACATGCATTTCGACAGCCCGGAACTCGACGAAAAGGGTTTCGAAAAACTGGACGTGCTGCGCATAGACGGCTGGTTCGGGAATACCAGAAGGCTTGAACGGTCGCTGAATTTCTTCCTTGAACAGTACCGCAATGCGCCGGAGAAAAAGCCGTTCAATATCGCGGACTATGTTGCCGTAAAAAGAAAAAGGCGCCCCACCACTTCAAATCCGCTGCTTGAAGCGCCAAGCTACGACAGAAACTGGAAGTAGCGCTGTGCAGGCAGTTGAAAAAATAATACGGCATTATTGCGAATTTAGTAGAAATACCACTTGAAAAAAAGTCATCAGGGTGGTATAATAAACTGTAGATGTGTTTTCGGATATGTATTTGTTATATTTCGAAATTATGGAATAGAAAAAGTGGAGGAAGGCATAATGGCTGCAAAGTATATTTTCGTCACCGGCGGCGTGGTTTCTGGCCTTGGCAAGGGAATAACCGCTGCTTCTCTCGGACGACTGCTTAAAATGAGAGGGTATAAGGTAACTATCCAGAAGTTCGACCCGTATATAAACGTTGACCCGGGCACGATGAGCCCCTATCAGCACGGCGAGGTGTTCGTCACCGACGACGGCGCTGAAACCGACCTCGACCTCGGTCACTACGAGCGCTTCATCGACGAAAATCTTTCCGTCAACAGCAATGTCACCACCGGTAAAATTTACTGGACCGTTCTCAACAAGGAGCGCCGCGGTGATTACCTCGGCGGCACCGTTCAGGTTATCCCCCACGTGACAAACGAGATAAAGGACCGCATCTATCGCGTTGCCAACAGCGGCGCTGAGGCTGCAGATGTAGTTATCACCGAGATCGGCGGCACGGTCGGCGATATCGAGTCCACACCGTTCCTCGAGGCTATCCGCCAGGTGAGCAACGACGTGGGACGCGAGAACGTGATGTACATTCACGTTACGCTGCTTCCGTTCATCTCCGGCAGCAACGAGCTGAAAACAAAGCCCACGCAGCACAGCGTAAAGGAACTGCTTTCCATCGGTATCCAGCCGAATGTGCTGGTTCTCCGCAGCGACTGCGAGATCCCCCAGGATATGATGGAGAAGGTAGCAAGCTTCTGCAACGTCCGCAAGGAGGACGTTATCCCGAACCTCACCGCTTCTTCGCTGTACGCTGTTCCGCTTATGCTTGAGGAAGCCGGTCTTGCTCATTCCGCGTGCCATCACCTTGGTCTTGAGGACAGGGAGCCTGACCTCACCGAGTGGAAGAACATGGTCCACATGCAGGAGAATGCAAAGAAGCCGCTGACCATCGGTCTTGTCGGCAAGTACGTTGCGCTTCCTGACGCATATATTTCCGTTATGGAGTCCATCAGACATGCAGGCGCTGCAAACGGCGCTGACGTGCACATAGAGCTTATCAACTCCGAGGAAGTCACCCCGGAGACCTCCGAAAAGCTTCTCGGCAAGGTAGACGGCATCGTTGTACCCGGTGGCTTTGGCGACAGGGGCATCGAGGGTAAGATAGAGGCAGTACGCTACGCAAGAGAGAACAAGAAGCCGTATCTGGGTCTGTGCCTTGGCATGCAGATGGCTGTTATCGAGTTCGCACGTCACGTTGCAGGTCTTGAGGGCGCAAACTCCGCGGAATTCGGTGAGCACAAGTACGACGTCATCGACATCATGCCTGACCAGAAGGGCGTTGATATGGGCGGCACGATGCGCCTTGGTCTGTACCCCTGCAAGCTTGATGAAACTTCCATTTCCCGCGAGCTTTACGGCGAGGGGCTGATCTACGAGCGTCACCGTCACCGTTATGAATTCAACAACATCTACCGCGAGCAGATGGCTGCAAAGGGTCTTAAGTTCGCCGGGCTTTCTCCGGACGGCAAGCTGGTCGAGATCGTTGAGCTGCCCAAGGACGTACACCCGTGGTTCGTGGCTGTACAGTTCCACCCTGAGTTCAAGAGCAGACCCAACAGACCGCACCCGCTGTTCAACGGATTTATCAAGGCTTCTCTTGATCTGAAGAAGTAAGGCTGACGACAAAGGCGCGTATACGCCGTCGGAATCTGGCGCAATATATTATTCATTGAAAATCAATGCCGTCTGCGTAACAACAGACGGCATTTGTGTTCATTATGTAAAATCCACGTAAAGTGGTGAAAGGAACCGGACATGAGCGGAAAATTCTACGACAACCGCGAACTTTCGTGGCTTAAATTCAACGCAAGAGTGCTGGAGGAAGCATTCGACGAGGACACCCCGCTGTTCGAGCGGCTGAGATTTGTGCAGATATTCTGCTCCAACCTCGACGAGTTCTTCATGATAAGAGTGGGGAGCCTGCATGACAAGATGCTCTTCGACAGCAAGGATACCGAGAACAAGACCAACATGACTGCCAAGGAGCAGCTGGTCGAGATAGCAAAGCAGGTCAAGAAGCTGCTTCCCGTCAAGGACAAGGCTTACTCTGAGATAATGGCAGGGCTGAAGGACTACGGCATAGAGCACATCGACCCCAACGCCCTTTCCCCGGAGGAGGACGCGTTTTTCCGCGCTTTCTTCGCAAGGGAGATACAGCCGCTGCTGTTCACCGGCGTTGTCGATAAAAAGCACCCTGTTCCGTTCCTGAAAAACGGTGAGGTGTATGTCGGCGTCACTATCCGCAAGAAGGACGACGCGGGCAAGACCACGTTCGGAATTCTGCCGGCTTCTGAGAACTTCCCGAGGCAGGTATGGCTGCCGGGCACGGGGAAATTCCTGCTGACTGAGGAACTCATCAGCCGCTATGCGGAACTGGTGTTCAAGAATTTCGAGATAGTTTCCCGCTGCATTTTCAGGGTCACCAGGAATGCGGATATCACAATGGACGAGGGACTTTACGACCACGACGTGGATTTCCGCGATATCATGAGCGAGCTTGTCAAGAAGCGCAAGAAGCTGCAGCCGGTGCGCCTTGAATTCCAGGGAACCCCGGACGACAGCATAGTCGCGCTTATCTCGAAAACGCTTAAGGTCAAGGATAATTTTGTGTTCACGCAGACCGCGCCGCTGACTATGGATTTTCTTTCCGCGGTGGAGCGCAGGCTGGAGAAGCAGAGCGAGCTTTTCTTCTCGCAGCTTACCCCGCAGAAGTCCCCGGATATCGACCAGAAGCGCCCGATGATAGAGCAGATAAAGCAGCATGACGTCATGCTGAACTACCCCTATGAAAATATCAGCCAGTTCATTCGCCTGCTGGATGAAGCTGCGGACAACCCCGACGTGGTTTCCATCAAGATAACGCTTTACCGCGTTGCGAGGGACAGCAAGATAATCAGCGCGCTCACCCGTGCCGCTGAGAACGGCAAGGACGTGCTGGCTCTGGTGGAACTTCGCGCACGTTTCGACGAGGAGAACAACATCGGCTGGTCCAAGCGCCTGGAGGAAGCCGGAGTGACCGTTATCTACGGTCTGGAGGAACTCAAGGTGCACTCCAAGCTGCTGCTTATCACGCTGCGCGACGGCAGCGATGTAAGCTATATCACGCAGGTCGGCACCGGAAACTACAACGAGCGCACTTCCAGGCTTTACACCGACCTCACGCTGATGACCGCCGACAGGGATTTTGGCTCGGACGCTTCGGTGGTGTTCAACGCGCTTGCCGTCGGCAATACCGTGGAAAGCACCAACAAGCTGCTGGTCGCTCCAAAAGGGCTGAAAAGCCGCATAGTGGAACTCATCGACAACGAGATAACCTACAAGAATAACGGCTATATCGGCATCAAGATGAATTCCCTCACGGATAAGGACATCATCGAGAAGCTTGCGGAAGCCAGCCGCGCCGGCGTTAAGATAGAGCTTGTAGTCCGCGGAATATGCTGCCTTATTGCGGGAGTGCCCGGGGACACCGAGAATATCCGTGTTATTTCCATCGTGGGACGTTTTCTGGAGCACAGCAGGATATATATTTTCGGGCAGGGCGAGCGCAGAAGAGTGTACATTTCCAGCGCGGACTTCATGACCCGCAACACCGAGCGCCGTGTGGAAGTCGCAGCGCCGCTTCTGGACAAGAAGCTTGCGGACAGGGCGGTGGAGATATTCAACACCTGCCTGCACGACAATGTGAAGGCGCGTGAGCAGGACAGCGAGGGTAATTACCACCGCGTTGAGCGCGCCGAGGGAGAAGCTCCGCTGAATTCGCAGATATACTTCTACGAGCAGGCGTACAAGGCAGCCGGGGAAGCCGCTAAGCGCGAGGAGGAAAACCTCCGTCAGCAGCGTGATGAAGCCGAAGCCGCACGCCGTGAAGCCGAAACCGCGCTCTCTCCTAATTACGTCCAGCCGCTGCCGCCGGTGCAGCCCGCTGACGAGCCGCGCGTGACCCACCGCGTCAAGATACGCAGGGTAAGAAGATAAGATCCCTATAAACAAAATCCCCACCGTCATCGCAACGGTGGGGGTTCGTGTTTTCTGGGAATTACTTGATCTCAGCGGGCTTGTCGTCCTTGCCCTTTTTCTTTTTCTTGGGAGCCGCAGTTTCAGCGGGGATCTCGTGAACGGTGTTGTTCTTCGCAACAGCGGATTTCAGAATGCGTATCTTGGTGCGGTCGCTGCCTGTTTCGATGAGGATAGTGTCCTCCTTGACGGAAAGAACTCTGCCGATGATGCCGCCGTTTGTGATGATCTCATCAGCTACCTGGATATTTTCCAGCATGCTCTGCATTTCCTTGGTGCGCTTCTTCTCCGGACGGATAATGAAGAAGTAGAAGAATACCACGATGAGCGCCAGCGGAATGAGCATGGTGAGCATGCTTGCCGGATTAGCGGTACCTGTCGTTTCAGCTGCGCTGGATATCATTGTAAGTGCTGTCATTAGTTGTCCTCCAATATTAACTAGCCCTGTGGGCATTTTTTACTGTACCTTTCTATTATAGCCTAAAACGGCTCATAAATCAAGTAGGTGTGCGAAATTTTCACCGATTATTCAGAATACACGGTGATATCCGCGTCCGCGAATGCTTTCTTTACCTGGTCAAGCGCATTCGACGAGAAGCTTGAAGCGGTCAGCCGTACCGCGATATCCTGCCCGGAATACATCGCAGACAGTCTGCCGATGAACGCGCGGGCTTCGTTGTAGCCTGCCTTTTCGCCGGGCGCGTAATCCACGAGCAGCGTCACTGTTTTCAGCTTGGTCTTGTCGCCCACGGGCTCTGCGGAAGTCAGCGCGACGCTGTCGGAAAGCAGTTCCTCGTCGGAGACTTCAAGCAGCACGCTGGAGTTTCCGGACTTCGCAGCGGAAACGCACGCGTCAGCGACGTTCCAGAGCGCATTCAGACGGGCGCTGTCGTCGGCGATCGCGAGGTCGCGCAGGAAGTTGGTGTAATCCTGGTTGTTGAACGCAGGGTAGCGTGTATTCGCGAGGATTATGCTGCTGAAACCTGCCTGCGATATCTCTCCGGTTATCGCTGCAAGGTACTTTGCGGTGACTGCATTGAACGGGTCGAGCCAGGACTTTCCACCGCGGTCAACGTAATAATCGTGCCAGATGCCGCCGTCGGTTATCATGTAGCAGATGTTCTTGCCGGCGTAGGTCTGCGTGGTGCGGTCGAGAAGCGTATTTATCCGCGCACGGGGAGTAAATCCGGCTGCGGTTATCAGGTCTGCTATCTGCTTTGCGGTCAGGGTGCCGGTTATCTGTTCCTCGGGGACGTCCTTGACGGAGGTCTTGTAGAGGAAGTTTCCGGTTTCGTCCTTCAGGGTGACTGCTATGTCGGTGTAGCCACCGTTCTTTGCGGCAGCCAGCGCGCTGTTGAGCGCGTCGGAGCTGAGCACTGCGGCTTCCGGAAGAATGAACGCATTCACCGTCTTGTTCTCGGTCTGCTCTTCTCTTGTGGGCTCTGTGGTTTCCGTGCTGGTCTGCGACGTTTCAGCGGAAGCGCCCGAGGTTTCGGCAGAGGCCGGGGGAGTCCATGCGGACGATGGCTCAGAGTTGGTGTTCTTGCCGCTGAAATATTCCATGAGCGGCTTGCCGACGCCGTATCCGACGACAACAAGTGCAGCGACTATCACCACCATGATGATGACGGTGAGAACTTTCCTGCCGGTGCTCTTTTTCCGCTGATAAAGGCTGTATTTGCGGTGTTTTATCTTGATCTTCTTTTTCTTCATGATCTTCTCCGTTCATATATATTAAGGAAACTCTGATAAAACAGAAATCAGAAATCGGCAGTGTACCCTGCGAGTGCGTAGAACGCCAGCGATACCACTCCGATATAAACCAGCATGATGGGGTATCCGCGGAACACTCTCGGTATCTTGTCGCTGTCGAGCTTTTCCCGCGCGACATTCAGCAGGAAGCACGCCAGAAAGAACCCGATACCCGTGCCGAACCCATATCCGATGTACGACGGCAGGTCGCTGCCGTAGTTCGAATTAAGGAACAGCGCTCCGATAACAGTGCAGTTGAATATAGCCAGGTGAACGTATTTGCGCATGCGCCGGAATATCTTCGGGAACACCTTCCAGAAGAAAAACAGCGCCAGGACGTAAAGCGCGCCGATTATCGCGGCGTATATCAGCGGCATGAAAAGCCAGCCGAACTGGGTGTTCAACAATGCGCTGTCAACAAAGAAAGAGATGATGCTTGCGATGGTGGTCATCGCGGTGATACCGAGGGTGAAGCCGATGACAGTGCTGTTCTTGCGGGAGGCGTATATCACAACGTTGCTGCCGAATGCGCGGTCGAATATGGCGTTCTGCACGAATACGGAAACCATTGCAACGGAGACTATTCTTGCGAGTACTTCCATCATTCAGCCCCCTTTCGGATAATGCCTGCGTTTTCGCTGCGACGGCGACGGTGGTTGGTTATCGCGCGGCAGACCGCTGCGAGAATTCCCACCAGGAAAAAGCCGAAGAACGTCGTCTTTGCCGCGGGCATAGGCGCGTCGCACACCCTGAAGCCGAAAAGCTGCCCGAATGCCAGGAATTCACGGATAATTCCCACCACGAAAGCTGCGAGGGCGTATCCGACGACATAAACGAATGCGTCTATCGCCATTTCGCCGTATGGCATGAGGTAGAAGCGGCTCTCGGTCTTTGCGAGCAGCAGCGAATTCACCACGAGTATCTCGATATACATTGAGACATGCGAAGCCGTTTCGGGGAACCACGCATTCATCAGCAGCGCCGTGGGAATATACATCACCGCGGCCACGCCGACATATGCGAGAATTCTCACGGTGTAGACTATCCTGCGCGGAATGAACCGGCATATGAGTATCGATGTGTAGGATATCAGCAGAAAGCTGAGGGTCAGTATCAGCGCGCGTTCAAAGGTCGTGGCTGCGACGATTATCGGCGCGGTGACAAGTCCGCTCATCAGCACGATATTCTGACGGAAAAGCCCGTCACGGCTGACTTTTGGGAGGTTCTTCTTATCCATTGCCGTCCTCCTTGTCTGCGCTGGTTTCCTCTTCGTCGGTTATGGGGGAAGCTATCGGCTTCCTGCGCTTGTGGCCCTTTACCTTTCCGTCGATGGGGGGCGTGTTGTAGCGGTACTTTTTCGGCAGCTCTATTTCCTGCGTGTCGGTCAGCTTTATGCCGCCCTGCTGTGCGCGGTTCTTGTTGCCTTCAAAGGAACTGATGTAGTTGCGCTTCCACCAGAGCACGTTTTCAACTATCGTGTCGAAGCAGCAGGAAAGCGCGTTCGTGATGAGCAGCGCGAACACAAAGCACATCTCGACCTTGCCGAAATACCGGAACATCATCACGGTGTAACCCAGCACCACGCCGTATATAGCGCGTGCCGCGCGTCGCTTCGGCAGCAGATACGGTTCTGCCGCGAGGAATATTATACCGAAAAGCAGCGAACCTGTGGAAAGCTCATAGAACACCGACATCAGCGGGTCCACGTCTATGCGCGGGTACACCGCAGCGATAGCGGAAACAGTCGCGAGGCAGGATATCATAGCGGTGAAGCTGGTGCTGTGCTTTATCAGCATGCAAATCCCCACCACGAGAATGACGAGTATATTCACCGTGCCGATGGCGCCGGGTACGTTGCCAAGGAGTATATCCAGCACGGACTGCGTGGGCACTGTGCCAAGCTTCATCGAGTATTCAACGGAACGCGCCAGGGTGCCGGTGTATTCCGAGAACATCGGGTAGACTTCGCCTGCCTTGGGGTAGTACAGCATCTCTCCCGGCCAGCATATCACCAGAAATGCCACGGCGATAGCGGGAGGGGAGAAAACGAGATTTTCATTTCCTCCAAAGATATGCTTGCCAAGTACAATGCAGATAACGGAGGCTGCGCCTGCTATCACATGCGGGATCCCCGCAGGCATGAGCATCGCGCAGGAAAGTCCCCAGAACCACACTGCGGGGTCCTTGATGTCGTATTTCACCCTGCGTATCCTGCAGCACACCCAGTCGGTGAACATGCAGCAGATAACGCAGACGGCGCACACCATCAGCGACCGGAAGCCTCCCCGGAAAACCGCGGGGATAAGCAGAGCCGCCATGAATACAAATCGCTCAAGATAGAGCTTGCGCGGGTCGCGCTGGGTTATCGGGGTTATCATTCGGCTCCTTTCTGCGACGCTTTCAGGGCTGCGTTCGCCTGAGCCATGTTTTCTGCTTTGAAAAGTCCGGTGCCAGCCACGAGGACATTTGCGCCGGCTTCCTTGACGAGCGGAGCGGTCTTGCCGTTTATGCCGCCGTCAACTTCGATGTCGAGCGCTTCGCCGGCATATGCGCGCAGCGCCTTTATCTTCTCCAGCGTTTCAGGAATGAACGCCTGCCCGCCGTATCCCGGCTCCACGGTCATGACGAGGACCATGTCGCACAGCGGGAGCAGGGGGTAGACTTCCCCGACGGGGGTGCCGGGCTTCACTGCCAGCGCGGACTTTACCCCGCAGGAGCGTATCAGTTCCAGGGTCTCTTTCGCATTGCTGCGGCTCTCTGTATGGAAGCTTATCAGGTCCGCGCCGGCTTCTGCGAAGAACTTTATCTGGCTCATCGGGTCGTTCACCATCAGGTGCACGTCCAGGAACATGTCCGTCGCCCTGCGGACGCATTTCAGCACCGGGCTGCCGTAGGTTATCTGCTCCACGAAAGCGCCGTCCATCACGTCGAAGTGTATCCAGTCAACGCCCGCGTCCCTGCAGCGTGAAAGCTCCCCGGAGATATTGGAGAGGTCGCATGCGAGAAGCGAGGCTGAGGTCTTTATCATATCATCATTTCCTTATCGTTATTATACAGTATTTTACAGGCATAGTATGCCCATACACATATATTCTATAATAAATATGTTTTTTCGTCAATAAGCTGGGCTGATTTTTTTCATATTTTTCAGGGAAAGCGTGAAAATTTCCGAAATACGCGCTTTTTGCGGGGAGATATTTGTCTATTTTTCTCCGGGTCGGCTCTTGAAAAAAAGGCGTTTTGGTGGTATAATAATAACAATATATTTACGGCAGCCTGTTGCCGGGAACCGAAAGCCCATGATACGTCAGTATTCAGCGGCTTTTTCCTTTATAGAGGAGAGTTCCAAAATCAAGAAACAGACGTGGGTATACCCATGCGGCAGCGCTGCACCGTGCGGCGCGCGCGATTGGAGAAAGTGAGGATCTACAAATGCTGAACTGCAACTACAACGAGAAATTTGTCAAGGAAGGTCTTACCTTTGACGATGTGCTCCTTATCCCGGCAAAGAGCGATGTTACGCCGAACATGATCGACCTCAGGACTAACCTGACCAAGAACATCACCCTTAACACCCCGATAATGACTTCCGCTATGGATACAGTTACAGAGAGCCGCATGGCGATCGCTATCGCGCGTGAAGGCGGTATCGGTATTATCCACAAGAACATGTCCATCGAGCAGCAGGTGGATGAAGTCGATAAGGTAAAGCGCTCCGAGAACGGCGTTATCGTTAATCCGTTCTTCCTTTCACCGAACGACAGCGTTTTCGACGCTGACGCTCTCATGGGCAAGTACAAGATCTCCGGCGTTCCGGTAGTTGAAAACGGCAAGCTCGTGGGTATCCTCACTAACCGTGACCTCCGCTTCATCACCGATTACAACCAGAAGATCGGCGAAGTAATGACCAAGGAGAACCTCGTTACAGCCCCCGTCGGCACAACTCTCCAGCAGGCTCAGGAAATACTCAGAAAGCACAAGATCGAGAAGCTCCCTCTCGTTGATGAGAACGGCTTCCTCAAGGGTCTTATCACAATAAAGGATATTGAGAAGAGCGTACAGTATCCGAACACCGCGCGCGACGCAGGCGGCAGACTTCTCTGCGGTGCCGCTATCGGTATCACTCCCGACGTCCTCGACAGAGCCGGCGCACTGCTCAAGGCTCAGGCTGACGTACTGGTGCTCGACTCCGCGCACGGCCACAGCAAGAACATAATGACTACCCTGGACAAGATCAAGAACGCATTCCCGAATGCTGTTATAATCGCAGGCAACGTAGCCACCGGCGCAGCAGCAGAGGATCTCATCAAGGCAGGCGCCGACGCTGTAAAGGTAGGTATCGGTCCTGGCTCCATCTGCACCACACGTATCGTTGCAGGCATCGGCGTTCCGCAGATCACCGCGGTTTACGACTGCGCGTGCGCAGCTGCCAAGTACGGCGTTCCGGTCATCGCGGACGGTGGTATCAAGTTCTCCGGCGATATCGTCAAGGCTCTTGCGGCAGGCGCTAACTGCGTAATGCTCGGTTCTCTGCTCGCAGGCTGCGAGGAGGCTCCCGGCGACGTTGAAATTTACCAGGGCAGAAGCTTCAAGGTATACAGAGGCATGGGAAGCCTTGCAGCAATGAAGAAGGGCTCCGCTGACCGCTACTTCCAGGATAAGAGCAAGAAGCTCGTTCCCGAGGGCGTCGAGGGTCGCGTACCTTATAAGGGATCCGTTGCCGATACTATCTTCCAGCTGGTGGGTGGTATACGTTCCGGTATGGGTTACTGCGGCTGCCCGACTATCGGCGAACTGCAGGAGCGTGCAGAATTCGTACGCATCACTGGCGCTGGTCTGAGAGAGTCCCACCCGCACGATATCCAGATCACCAAGGAAGCTCCGAACTACTCCACCGGTTTCTGATAACATTACCTATGGGCGCACCGCTGTATGGCTGTGCGCCTTTTTGCCCTGAAATTCACAAAAAATCTTTCCCTGCTACTTGAAATATTCCGCAAGATATGATATACTAGTAATGATAACAGGCGCTGACCTGTAATACTACACGAAAGAGGTGTTTAGTTTGAAGCACATCACTACTATCAACAAGGCTAACCTGAAGGCTTCCGCTGTAAAGGGCGGCTGTGGCAAGTGCCAGAGCTCCTGCCAGTCTGCTTGCAAGACTTCCTGCACAGTTGCTAACCAGAAATGCGAGTCTGAAAAGTAATATCCACTTGATATTACACACGATGGGCGGAACTGTTCCGCCCAGTTTTTTTGAGAACAATAACATGACATATAGAAAGGCGAAATTCCGATGATACACAAGTTCAAACAGCTCGGCTACAACATAGTGCTGGACGTAAACAGCGGTGCGGTGCACCTCCCCGACGACTGCGCATACGACATGCTGGACTACGTTGACGCGCCCATGTCCGAGACCATGCCCGCTGACCTCCCCGCGAAACTCAGCAGGTATTCTGAGAGCGAAGTCTGTGAGGCGTATGCGGAGCTCTATCAGCTGTACAAGGACGGCGCGCTCTTCGCAGATGACGACTACGAGAAGTACAGCAACACAATGGTCAAGTCCCCGGTGAAGTCCATGTGCCTGAACGTTTCACACGACTGCAACCTCCGCTGCGAATACTGCTTTGCACAGCAGGGTGATTTCGGCGGTGAGCGCTGCATAATGACCCCCGAGACCGGCAAGAAAGCCATCGACTTCCTTATCGAGCGTTCTGCGAACCGCGAGCAGCTTGAGCTTGACTTCTTCGGTGGAGAGCCTCTCATGGCGTGGGATACCGTAGTGCAGACCGTGGAATACGCGCGTTCCATCGAGAAGAAGTACGGCAAGCACTTCCGCTTCACGATAACCACGAACGGAATTCTGCTGGACGATGAGAAGATAGCGTACATCAACAAGGAAATGAGCAACTGCGTGCTTTCCCTTGACGGCAGGCGCGAAGTCACCGACCGTATACGCAAGACCATAAACGGCAAGAGCTGCTTTGACATAATCGTTCCGAAGTTCCAGAAGCTGGTGCAGAGCCGCGGCACAAAGGATTATTATGTCCGTGCGACATTCACCAAGTACAACCTGGATTTCACCGACGACATTCTTGCAATGCGCGACCTCGGGTTCGTTCAGCTTTCGGCTGAGCCGGTGGTCACCGACCCCACAATGCCCTATGCGCTCAACGAGGAGGATCTCCCCCGCGTATTCTCTGAGTACGACAAGCTGTGCGACGTTATGGCAAACCGCACAAAGGACAAGTTCAACTTCTTCCACTTCATGGTGGACCTCAACGCAGGTCCCTGCGCTATCAAGCGCCTGCGCGGCTGCGGCTGCGGCAACGACTATGTGGCGGTCGAGCCGCACGGCGACATTTACCCCTGCCACCAGTTCGTTGGTATAGAGCAGTGGAAAATGGGCAACCTTTATGATGGCACATTCAACGATGATATAAAGACATACTTCTCCAAGGTGCACGTTTACAGCAAGGAAGGCTGCCGCAACTGCTGGGCTAAGTTCTTCTGCTCCGGCGGCTGCAACGCTAACAGCTTCATCTACGAGGGCGACGTCAAGAAGCCCTACAAGATCGCCTGCGAGATGCAGAAAAAGCGCCTGGAATGCGCCATCGCACTCGCTGCGGACCGTGCAGTGAAGGGTCAGGAGGCTCCCGCCATGAGCGAAGCCCCCGCAAGCATGGGCTGACACAGTGTGTTGATTTGTTATTCAGCGTGATTTAATTGTTTGTTCAAATTTGTTTCACCTAATCTACACAATGGATTGGTATACTTTAATCACAACAAAGAGAAACGGCGACCGGGCAGATACCGATGACCGGTACGAAAGGACGAATGATTATGTTTGACTACAACAATGGCAGCAACGGCATGAATGATCATGATAATAATACGCAGTTCCAGGGCAATTTCACAACTGAACCCCAGTCACCCAAGAAGCCGAAGAAGCATAACACCGGAAAGGTGATCGCTCTCATCGCGGCTGTTGCAGTCCTCTGCGGAGGCGCTGGCTTTGGCGGCGTTTATGCGGCTAACAAGGCTGTCAGCATGATTTCCGGTGGAGATCATACCGAGAGCATGGTTTCTTCCGACAGCAATACTACTTCCGGCAGCGCCGACAACAATGACAGCGCGGCTGACAGCAGCCTTTCAAGCGACGCTCAGGCAGTGCTTGATTCGCTGCAGTCCGGCGCAAGCCATGTGGTTTCCGGCAATGTTGAATACAACAGCGACGGCACCTACACTTATACAAGAGATCTTGTAAAGGCAGTCAAGGACAGCATCGTATACATTGAGGTCTATGTCACCTACCGCGGGCAGGAAACCCTGTACGGCGCAGGCAGCGGCATCGTGATCTCTTCCGACGGCTATATCATCACAAACGCGCATGTGGCTGAGAACGACACCTATCCCGTTTCCAAGCTGACGGTAAAGGTCAACACCACCGACCCGACAACAGGCGACAGCGTTTCCACAAGCTATGACGCTGAACTGGTAGGTTCCGATACCGACACCGACCTTGCAGTGCTCAAGATAGACGCCACCGACCTCACAGCTGCAAAGCTTGGCGACTCCGACGAACTTAGCCTCGGCGATGATGTCGTTGTAATAGGCAACCCGCTGGGTCTTGAGACTTCCGTTGCAAAGGGCGTTGTTTCCGGTCTTAACCGTCAGGTTTACGACGACAACAGCGTTTCGGCTATCCAGACTGATACCGCGATCAACAGCGGTAACTCCGGCGGCGGTATGTTCAACATGTACGGCGAGGTAGTCGGCATAGTCAACATGAAGCTCATCAACGACAACGCCGAGAACCTGGGCTTTGCCATCACGATCAACGACGCCAAGACCGTTATAAGCGACCTTATCTCCAAGGGATATGTCACCGGTCGTCCGATACTCGGCATCACGTGCCTGCAGGTAAGCGATTATCTCGGCGCTATCCAGGGCATGACCCCCGGTCTGCTGGTAACTAACATCGACAGCAACCTTGCGATCGGCAAGAGCGAACTTGTCGTAGGCGATACCATCACCGCTATAAACGGCACACAGGTACGTTCCGTTGACGAGGTTTCCGACGTTATCAAGGATATGAAGCCCGGCGACACCGTAACAGTCACTGTTTCGAGAACAGACAGCCGTGGCCGTGAGAAATCCGTTGATATTGATGTCGAGCTTTCTGAATACAGCGGTAACTGAGTTACGCATGCAAGTGTAAAAATATTCAAGCATAATGAAAATCTGACGGCGTTATAACGTTTTCTGATACCGTTCCGGTGATGTTTCCGGAACGGTATTTCTTTTTTAAATGCGAGATAATAGACATGATTTTGACTTAGTCAATTATCTTACGGGCAATATCCAGACATTACTAGAAGATTTGTCTAAATTAATCAAATTCAATAGGTTACAATTGTTATATTTCACGGTAATGCCGCTGAAACCTTGAAATTTCGGCGAAATAATAGTATAATGATAGATAGTGTAAAATAGCTAAAGGTGCAAAGCGCCGCGTATATGAAAGGGGTAACTAAAAGAATGAACTCTCCGTTTACTAAGGAGGAGCTGAGAAGACAGCTCGACGGCATACTCGAATTCGACTTCAGAACTGACGCACAGAATGCGACCATCACACAGGTCTATCGTGCGCTTTCCTCTATCGTTGTCAACTACTTAAAGGAAAAGCGCCACGACTTCATGCGTGACTGCAACTCCAAGGGCAGAAAGCAGGTTTATTACCTTTCCATGGAGTTCCTGATGGGTCGTTCTCTCAAGACTTCGCTGTACAACCTCGGCATGCAGGACGCCGCTGCTGAATGTCTCAAGGATATGGGCATCAAGATAGACAGCGTTTACGACGAGGAGCCGGACGCTGGTCTTGGCAACGGTGGCCTGGGCAGACTGGCTGCATGCTACATGGACGGCCTTGCTACCTGCGATTACCCCGCGACAGGTTATTCTATCCGTTATGAGTACGGTATCTTCAAGCAGAAGATCGTTGACGGCTGGCAGACCGAGCTTCCTGATAACTGGCTCCCCGGCGGCGGCGCATGGCTGGTTCCGGTTCCCGACCAGGCTATCGAGGTACACTTCGACGGTCAGATCAACGAGTACTGGGAGGATAACTACCACCACCTCGAGCATGTGAACTATACTACAGTGAACGCTGTGCCTTATGATATGTATGTTTCCGGCTACGACAGCAAGGGCGTTTCCAAGCTGCGTCTGTGGAGCGCTGAGAGCATGTCCTTCGATATGGGCAGCTTCAACACCGGCGACTATGCAAAGGCTATGGGCGCAAACAACATCGCTCACGCTATTTCCAAGGTGCTCTATCCTAATGATAACCACCTCGAGGGCAAGGCGCTCCGTCTGCGCCAGCAGTACTTCATGTGCGCTGCTTCCGTTGGCGATATCGTTATGCGCCACATGAATGTATACGGCACACTGGAGAACTTCCACGAGAAGGTAGCTATCCACATCAACGATACTCACCCGACCCTCGCTATCCCCGAGCTGATGAGAATACTCCTCGACGATTGCGGTTACGGCTGGGAGCAGGCATGGCACATCGTTACCAACACCTTTGCTTACACCAACCACACCGTTATGGCTGAGGCTCTCGAAAAGTGGGATCAGAACCTTGTTGAGAAGATCCTGCCGAGAATTTACTCCATCATCTGCGAGATCAACCGCCGCTACTGCGAGGATCTGTTCAACAGAACGCAGGACAGCGACAGAGTTTCCAAGATGTCCATTATCCAGGGCGGCAAGATACACATGGCTTACCTCTGCTGCGCCGCTTCCCACAGCGTGAACGGCGTTTCCAAGCTGCACAGCCAGATCATCAAGGACGACGTGTTCAGACTTCAGGCGCTGGACAGACCGTCGCAGTTCAAGAACGTTACAAACGGTATCGCTTACAGAAGATGGCTGCTTCAGAGCAACCAGGGTCTGACGGACCTGCTCTCCCAGTGCATCGGCGAGGGCTTCAAGAAGGACGCTGCAGAGCTCATCAAGTTCCAGGTATTCGCTAACGACAAGAACGTTCTCGAACAGCTCGGCAAGATCAAGAAGCAGAACAAGCAGGCATTCGCTGAGTATGTTGAAAAGACCACCGGCACAAAGCTCAACCTCGATTCCATCTTCGACGTTCAGGTAAAGCGCCTGCACGAATACAAGCGCCAGCAGCTGAATGCAATGAACATCATTGCCGACTATAACTACCTGCTCCAGAATCCGGACGCTGACTTTGTTCCTAAGACATATATCTTCGCTTCCAAGGCTGCCCCCGGCTACTATATCGCAAAGCAGATCATCAAGATGATCTGGTGCATCGGCGAGGAGATCAAGCACAACCCGAAGATCCGCGAGAAGCTTTCCGTTGTGTTCCTTGAGGACTACCGCGTAACTCTGTCCGAGATACTCATGCCCGCAGCCGAGGTTTCCGAGCAGATCTCCCTGGCTGGTACTGAGGCTTCCGGTACCGGTAACATGAAGCTTATGCTCAACGGCGCCCTGACCCTTGGCACCTACGACGGCGCTAACGTTGAGATACACGAGGCTGTTGGCACCGACAACATCTTCATCTTCGGTATGAGAACTCCCGAAGTAAACGAGCTGCGCATGAAGGGCTACCGCCCCGAGGATTACATCAACAACAGCCAGGTTATCCGCGATGTAATGCAGCGTATGTACAACGGCATCAACGGCGCTACCTTTGAGGAAGTTGCAAACTCCATCAGGAACAAGGATTTCTACATGGCTCTTGCAGACTTCGACAGCTACAGAGGCACTCAGCACTACATCAGCGAGGTTTACAGAAACCAGCCTGAGTGGAACAAGAAGTCCCTGTTCAACATCGCAGGCGCAGGCAGATTCTCTGCTGACCGTGCAGTTACAGATTACGCAAGAGATATCTGGAATCTCAAGTGATACGTTTGATGATAAAGGCATATTGCCTTTGTCGTCAGTCCGTTTCAGGAATATCAAAGGCGGCATGCCGCGGCTTTTCGGCTGTGGCAAACCGCCTTTTTCCGTATTTTGTACAAGGAGAAATTCATGGGAAAACCGATTTTTGACTGCTTCGACAACAGCTACAAGCACCCGTTTGGCGCGCTGCGCAAGGGACAGCCGAGCATATACAACCTGCGCTTCCCGAAAAGCATGGCTGTGACTGACCTCACGCTTGTCATGTTCCGTCCGGGGTATAAGGAGCGCTTCATCGAACTGATACTGCAGGACGAGAGCGGTGACGACAACATCTATTCCTGCTGCTTCACGCCGAATAACGTGGGACTCCACCACTACTATTTCACCTGCATTCTCGACGGCAGGCGCCGCTACATCAAGCGCCGCGGGGCTTCCGAGGGCGTATTTGAGGGCGAGGAGCTTTTCCAGCTCACTGTTTTTGACGAGAATTTATACACCCCGCTGTTCATTCGCGGTGGAATTATGTACCAGATATTCCCCGACCGTTTCTACAAGAGCGGGGCAGAGCACGAGGGAGTTCCCTCTGACAGAATTATCCGCGACGACTGGAACGCTACGCCGTACTACAAGCCTGACGAAAAGGGAATAGTGCGCAACAACGATTACTTCGGCGGCGACCTGCGCGGAATTATCGAGAAACTGCCCTACATCAAGAGCCTCGGCACCACCGTGCTGTATCTCAACCCGATTTTCGAGGCCCACGAGAACCACCGCTACAACACCGCGAATTACGAAAAGATAGACCCGATGCTGGGCACCGAGGAAGATTTCAAGGAGCTGTGCGAAAAGGCAAAGGAAATGGGCATCAGCGTTATTCTGGACGGCGTTTTCTCGCATACCGGCGCGGATTCCATCTACTTCAACAAGTTCGGCAGATACGGCGACCGCACCGGCGCATATCGTGACAGGAACAGCCCGTATTACCCGTGGTACAGCTTCACGGGCTACCCTGACAAGTACGAAAGCTGGTGGGGAATAACCACCCTGCCCAACGTAAACGAGAACAATCCTGATTACACCAACTACATTTGCGGCGAGGGCGGAATTCTGCAGAAGTGGATAAAGCTCGGCGCGCAGGGCTGGCGACTTGACGTTGCAGACGAGCTCCCGGACGAATTCCTTGACAACATCAACAAGGCGGTCAAGGGCATGGGCGGCGACAAGATAGTTTACGGCGAGGTATGGGAGGACGCTTCCAACAAGGAAAGCTACGGAGTGCGCAGGCGTTACCTCATCGGCGGTCAGCTGGACAGCGTAATGAACTACCCGTTCAAGGAGGCTATCCTGAACTACGTAAAGTACGCGGACGCAAAGGTGTTCACCGACAGCGTCATGACGATCCTGGATCACTACCCCAAGCCCGCGATCGACATGCTGATGAACTTCCTTTCCACCCACGACACCGAGCGCGCTCTCACGCGGCTTGCCGGTGATGACGTGGGCTGGAACGGCAAGGACTGGCAGGCCGAGCGCTACATGAACGGTCAGCAGTACATGTACGGCATTTCGCTGATGAAGTGTGCGATGGTGCTGCAGTTCTTCCTGCCGGGAATTCCGTCGGTGTATTACGGCGATGAAGCCGGCATGGAGGGCTACCGCGACCCATTCAACCGTCGCTGCTACCCGTGGGGCAACGAGAATCTCGACCTTATTGAGTTCACAAGGCAGCTTTCGGTAGTCCGCAAGGGTACACACGCGTTTGAGCAGGGTCACATGATGTTCATTGAGGTGGACGACAACGTGTGCGTATTTGCGCGTTACGACAAGATCACCCGTGAAGCTGCGATAATTTACCTTAACAAGAGCACCCGCGGACGTACTTTCGAGATAGTCAACGACAAAACCGACATGTTCTATGATTTCGTTCCCGCATTCGACCGCTACGGCAGGGGAATAAAGGACGGAAAGGTGCAGGTTGCGCCGTTTGACTACGCGGTGGTATACTGTAAGGTTTAATTCGGGTTTTGCGCACCCGGGTGCTAATGCTGATGGATAAAGTAACGGGCTGCGCAAAACTAAATTCGTAATTCGGAATTCGGAATTACTGTGGTTGTCCCCCAGTTGCCTTTGTTGGGCAGCGTCGTGCTGCCCCTTTGTGGCAACTGCGCAGACATCGTGTCTGCGCTACGCGGGACGTTATCTAAAAAATATTTTCTATAAAATACACAGGGCGAAAGTGGTTCTTTCGCCCTGTGTTGTTTCATATCAAAGTTTTTTAAATTCGTCCGCGAAGCGGACAACCACAATTACGAATTCCGCATTCCGAATTCCGAATTAAACTTCAACTGTAGCTTTCGGCTTTGCGGGGGCTTCTGCCGTTGCTGGTGCCTCTGCGGGAGCCTGCGAGTTTATGCCGGCTGCCATTGCCTTGCCGGTCACGAAGCTTCCCACCATGGACTTGAGGTCGACGCCCAGACCGTCGAGAAGCCCTGCGGACGCCTGCGTGGTGGCTTCGGTGATGTCCTTGACGAGCTTAGCGGTGTTTCCGTCGCCGTACATCGTGATCTTATCCACGTTTTCAAGCGGCTTTGCGATGGCCTGTGCAACTTCCGGCATCTTTTCGAAGTACATCTGCAGCACTGCGGCTTCTTCCATCTTGCGCATTGCTTCAGCTTTCTTGTCGAGACCTTCCGCTTCTGCCAGCGCCTTTGCACGGACTGCTTCCGCTTCGGCAACGCCCTTTGCGCGGATACCTTCGGCTTCCTGCTCGGCTGCGTATCTTGCGGCTTCTGCGCGTGCCTTTTCTGCGGCTGCCTCGTTCTGTGCAGTCACCAGGATAGCGGCTGCTTCGTTCTTCTTGATCTCCAGTTCAGCTTCTGCGTTCTGGATATCTTCGTACTTCTTAGCTTCTGCATTACGCTGAACGGCGTAGAGTTCCGCGTCTGCCTTCTGCTGGGCTGCGTATTTCTGCGCTTCTGCGGTCTTCTTGACTTCGGCTTCGAGGGCGCGTTCCTTTATCTCGGCTTCCTTTGCCTTTATCTCGACTTCCTTAGCCTGCTTTGCGAGGTTCGCGTTTGCGGAGGTTATCTCGATGGTCTTGCGCTGTTCCTCCTGCTGAATGGTGTAGGCTGCGTCGGCTTCCGCGCGCTTGATGTCGGCTGCGCGCTTAAGCTCTGCCTGCTTGATGGCAAGTTCGTTCTCGCGCTCTGCAATGGCAGTTTCGGAATCCACACGGGCGTCGTTTGCCTTGCGGTTGGCTTCTGCCTGGGCTATCTTGATGTCGCGCTCTGCCTCTGCCTTGGAGATAGCGGCTTTCTTCTTTATCTGCATGGTGTTGTCGATACCCATGTCGTTGATTATGCCGTTGTCGTCAACGAAGTTCTGAACGTTGAACGAAACTATCTCAAGACCCATTGCGCGCAGGTCTGGGTCTGCATTCTGCTTCACCTTGTCCGCGAATGCCTGACGGTTGGAAACCATCTCCTCAAGCCGCATCTGACCGACTATCTCACGCATGTTACCTTCAAGTACTTCCCGCGCTACGCCGGTGATGTACTGCACGTTGCGGTTAAGGAAGTTCTGCTGCGCCTTCTGGATTATGTCAGGGTCGGGGGAGATCTTGACGTTTACCACAGCGTCAACGGAAATGTTGATGTAATCCGCGGTGGGGACTGCCTGCGCGGTCTTGACGTCAACGGACATCAGCGCAAGTTCCAGCACGTCGCAGCGTTCGAAGAACGGCAGCTTGACTGTTGCCTTACCGATAACGACCTTCGCTTTCCTGCGCAGACCACTGATGATGTACGCTTTATCCGGCGGCGCCTTGCGGTAGCCGGAGGCGAAAATGATTATTACGATTATCGCTACGATGATTATGGGAACAAGCATTCCCAGTTCGATATCTGGCATGATTACCTCCTGTTGTCAGATGTACTTCTTGGCGATTTCCTGGGCGTGATAATAGTTAGTCTGCAGTTTGTTGAAATCCGCGCCGCATTCGCTGTATTCCCCGGCACGTATATCGTCCACTATTTTTTTTGCAGGAATGTAAACGCTGTTAAGTCCGATATTCCCTGCAAGCCCCTTGAGTGAATGCGCTGCGAAAAGCATGCCCTGATAGTCCTCGTTTTCAGCCGCAGTCGTGAGTTCAAGCACTACGTTGCCGGCAGACTCGAAGAACTTTTTCAGGTATTTCATGAACATATCTTCCCTGTCCATGAAATGTTCTATCATATCCGGGACGTTAAGCCCCACTGTGAGCATTTCGTCACAGAATTCCTTTGAAGCCATATTATCACCTCTTAAATATATTCTAGCATTTTGGTGTGCATTCGTCAAGAAGCGCGTAAGATTTTGTAGGATTAAACAAAAAAGGCACCCGAAAATTTCATCAGACGACAAATCCCCGGCAGTTGTTGAAAACCACCGGGGAGCGAACGTTATTTGAAGTTGTAAAGCTGTATCTGCTCGAAGCCGTCCAGCAGGTCGCCGGACATCCTGAATGCCGCGTCAACGCCGCGCGCAACGCATTCAATTGGGTTCTCTGCCACGAAGCAGGGCGCGCCCACATTATCGCTGATGAGTTCGGGGAGCCCACCCAGCATCGCGCCGCCGCCGGTGAGCAGGATACCGTTGGAAAGGATATCGCCGACAAGTTCCGGGGGAGTGGATTCCAGCACAAGCTTGACCTGCTCGACTATTTCCATCGCGTTTTCGTGGATAGCGTCGTAGATATCCTGGTCGGATATTTCAATGCTTTCTGGCAGACCCTTCAGCAGGTTTCTGCCGCGGATAGTCATGGTTTTCTCGCCGGTGGGGTCAAATACGTTGGCTATCTCCATCTTTGCCTTTTCAGCGGTTTTTTCGCCGATGAGTATCTTGTATTTCTGCGTTATGTGACGGATTATCGCCTGGTCGAACTTATTGCCTGCCATCTTGATGGAACGGCTCTGCACTATGCCGTTGAACGAAACTATAGCCACGTCCGCGGTTCCACCGCCGATATCGACGACCATCGTGCCGTTAGGCTTGGAGATATCCACCCCCGCGCCGATGAGCGCAGCGATAGGCTCTTCGATCAGGAACACCTTGCGTGCGCCTGCCGACATAGCCGCTTCTACAACCGCGCGTCGCTCCACGTCCGTAACCGACGACGGAACGCAGAGGACTATCCTCGGCTTCATCATCGCGCCGCCGTTTACCATGTGGATAAACTCGCGTATCATGGCTTCAGTCATGTCGTTGTCGGAAATAACGCCGTCTTTCAGCGGGCGCACTGCAACGATGTATTCCGGCGTTCTGCCTATCATCTTGTACGCCTCGGAGCCGACTGCAACGACTGCCTTTTTCTTCTTGTCATAAGCCACGACGGACGGTTCGTTCAGCACGATGCCCTTTCCGGCGATGGTGATTATGATATTCGCGGTGCCTAAATCTATACCTATATCTAATGCCATGTTATTATCTCCATTCTGTTGAGTTCTACATATATTGATTATATCATGTTTTTTTGCGATTTGCAATATATTTTGCCGCTTCCTGCAAAAGAAATTCGCGCTCGTTCGGAAAGCTTCCGTCGATAACGCCGCCCAGCAGGAATTTCAGCGTTTCTCCCATCAGCGGCGACGGTGGGACTATCCCCGCGAGTGCCTTTCCGTCAACGGCAAGGCTTTTTATCGTCAGGCAGCTTTCATCTGCCATTTCGGGAATGCGCCCGATGAGATTTCTCCAGTCTGCGCAGCGGGCGCGGAATCCCGGCTTTTTCGCCATGTTATCTGCGATGTGCGCCATCGCGATATCCCTGGAAAGCTCCTCGCCGTGCTTCGACAGCATGCGGCGCAGCAGCCTGTCGTTTTCCGGCAGGGGAATGTCGTGGTACTTGATTATCGCGCAGACCCGTTCACGCAGCGCGGTGCTGGTTTTCAGCCGGCGCAGTACTGCCTCCGCGATATCTGCGCTGACCTGCGCGTGACCGTAGAAGTGACCCTCCCCGTTTTCGCCCAGGGTGAAGCGCTCCGGTTTGCCGATGTCGTGCAGCAGCATCGCGAGCGTCAGCGGGAGTTCCCCGTGGGATATCAGCGCAGCGGCTTCTGCGGAAGCAAGCAGGTGCTGGTACACGTCCAGGCTGTGGTACTTTGAGCGCTGTTCAAAGTCGAATGTGGCTTCTAATTCCGGTATCACCTCCGCGAGGATATCGCGGAATTCCGTCAGCACCCGTCGCATATTGAACGCGGACTGCCGCCCGGTGAGAAGCCCGGAGAGTTCTGTGAAAATGCGTTCCGCTGAGATGTTTCGGAGCAATTCGCGGTTGTCGAGCATGGCTGCTGCGGTCCTCTCTTCCACCTGAAATCCCAGGGAAGCCGAAAAGCGCATTCCGCGCATTATCCGCAGCGCGTCCTCGCGGAAGCGCTTTTCCGGGTCGCCGATGCATCGAATGATACCGCGCCGGATATCCTCCGCGCCCCCGAATTCATCGAACATTCCGCGCCTGGGGCTGTAGGCTATGCCGTTCATCGTGAAGTCCCTGCGGGCTATGTCCTCGCGCAGGCTCCGGGTGAACGTCACCGAGTCCGGACGACGGCTGTCGTGGTATTCCCCGTCAACGCGGTAGGTGGTTATCTCCACCGGCTCCCCGTCGGAAAGCACCGTGACTGTGCCGTGTTTCAGCCCGGTTTCTATCAGCTTCATGCCGGAGAAAACGCGCTCGGTTTCCTCAGGCAGCGCGGAGGTCGTGACGTCGTAGTCGTGCGGGGTAATTCCCATCAGGCTGTCGCGGACGCACCCGCCGACGATGTAGGCTTCGTACCCGGCGTTTTCCAGCATATCAAGTATGCGGGTTATGTTTGACGGTATTTCCACCCGGTCCACCTCCAATGTTTCGTTAAGTATGGGCGATATCACCCGTTAAATCTGCTGTTGAATAAGTCACCACTGCGGATTTTTATAGGAACGGTGGGGGAAAACTCTTGTTTTCCCCCACACCCCTTTAGCGCTTTTGAAATCGTTGAGATTTCGCCGTCTGCGAAGGCTAAGCGCACAGCGCGTGCCTAACGGCATGACGAGGGCTCTGCCCTCGACCTGCCAGCCTTTTGAAAAAGGTTGGACCGAAAACTTTTTATATTTTCGTCAGATTTCTTTGTTTTTTGTCCGTATCTTCGACATATTGCGTATACGCGACCAGATGAACGCCAGCGCCACCAGTATCAGCTCCGGGATAGTCTGCCACAGTCTTGACACGACGGAAACCACCATTGCGTCCTCCTTGGGCATGATCAGGAGAAGTCCCGCGACGATTATGCCCTCGCGCACGCCCAGACCGGACGGCGCGAATATCGCGAGAATGCCCATGATGGCGGAAACTCCCCAGATACCCGCGCAGAACAGCAGTTCGGAGTATTCCACAGCGGGGTAGATGGATTTCGTCAGGATAAAGAAGCCCACGCCGACTATCAGCCAGTTGCCGATGAACAGCAGGACGACTTTAAGCATCTGGGAATACTTCATCGGTATCTTAAGGTCTTTCTTGAATATCTTGCCCAGAATGCCGAGGAAGAAGTTGATTATCTTCGGGTGAATGCACACGAAGAACACCACGATGAGCGCAATGGTGAGCCACTTGTAGTTTTCCAGCAGTTCATTGGGGAAGAACAGCAGCGACACGATGAACAGCATCGCAGCGCCCAGGAGCGTGCATACATTCTCGATGAAGAAGCACACCGTCACCTTTGACAGCGGAGCGTCCTCTTCCTTGTAGTAGGTAAGGCGCGCGGCAAGCATGAACACCTTGCCGGGGATATACTTGCCCAGAATGGAATAGAGGTAGCTGGTGACTGCCTTTTCGTACTTTATCGCGCAGCCGTTGAGCTTTGTGATGTAGTGCCACAGCGACGCGAGGGTTATCTTGTAGATGAAATAGAACAGCATTGAGAACACGAACACGCCCATGTTCACGTTCATTATCTTTTCGGAGAAGTCGTCCCAGTTCTTCCAGAAGTACCATGCGAGGAACACCACGACCAGCACGCCGAACAGTATTTTCAGCGCCTTGAGTATTGTTTTCTTGTCAGGCTTTTTCATACTTTTCCCCCGGTCAGAAGCTCAGCAGAACTCTGATGAAGCACATGTAATAATAGATGAACCACGTCGGCATCTTCTCCAGGCGCGCCAGCTTTTCCTGGCTGAATTTCATGTTGCGCCAGCCGAGTCTGAAAGCAAGGCGGTGGTTCCATCTGCATTTGCCGGAAACGTCCACATTGAGCTTCTTGCCCATTTTTTCGAACATCTCCTGCTTTGCCTTTGCGCAGTTGAACTTGAACACCAGCGCGCGCTTCTGGCTGCGGAGCATCTTGCTGTCGTCTATTCTCGAAGCGATTATCGCGCCGTCGTCCACCGCGGACTGGAACGCTTTCATTGCGCGTTCGTTACGGATAACGCAGCTGGTGTGCTTTATCGGGTTCTTTTTCATTTCCTTCAGCCAGATGTCGCCGAAGCTGATATCCGCTGTGTTGCAGTAGTGATCCTGGCAGACCATGCAGCTCTCGCGGCTGAAGAAATACGCGTTCTTGTATGCGCAGATAGTCTTGGGGTAGCTGAGGGTGCGCTCGCTGCCGTCCTCATACTGCACGGTGGAAAGCCCTCTCCAGTGGCCGCGGCGGTAGTACAGCCGCTTTGCGCCGTCAAGCGGTATCTTCTTCTTTTTCAGCGGGACTAACGTTGCATTCTCATTGTGGCTGCCGCTGCAGTAAAGTCCGAGTTTGAGCACGACCTTTTCTTTCAGCGCAGGCTCGCGCTCCAGCATAGCGGTGAACGCCCTCATCTGGCAGGGAACCAGCACCACGGCCAGTTTTCCGTTGAACTCGCGCAGCATATCGACGTGCTTCATCAGCGGCATGTGCATGTATACAGACGACGAACTTTCCATAAGTTCCTGCTTTGTGGTCGCAATGAACGTCTTGTAGCCGAGCTTGCCGTCCTTTATCTCGCTCCTTGTCACCCATGCGCCGTCTATCTCGCCCTTTTCGAGCATGTGGCACAGCAGCGCGGTCACCATTCCGCCGGAAGCGGCATTCGCGCGGATATTCTCGTCAGCCGCGTAGCCCATTCTGGCGCAGATGTGCTCTCCCATGTAGAATTCCGGACGGTTGAAGTCCAGCAGCTTGACCTTTTTCGGCTTTGCGTAGACTTTGTCTATCTCTTCGCTTATGAAGCGGATATTGTTGCGGCTGCTTTCAAGGACTTCCGGCAGGTTTTCGGATATCTTTTCGCGGATATTGCGGCTGTCCTGCATGAAGCCCATGAACTTTATCTTGAGCTGGTCGAGTTCAAGCGCGGAGAAATCCACCGCGTATTCGCCAAGCCCGAACATGTCGAGGACTTCCTTGTACTTGTGGCTCCAGCCTATAAGCAGCACGGGGGTGCACTTTTCCAGCGCTCCTATCATCGCGTGGAAGCGCGACGCTACCAGCACTTCGCTGTGCGCCAGCAGTTCGCGTATTTCCTCGGGCGCCATTTCGCGCGGGTCCCACATGACCTTTGTCTTGTCGCGTACTGCGTTGTAGACCTCGCTGCAGATGATGAGGTCGTTGTTGCGGGGCTTCTCGCTGCCCTCCCTTGCGGCGTTGGCGATGAGCAGCACGTTGTAATCCTGCTCGTTGAGCCAGTTCACGAACTGCACCATGCACCCGCGGTAATCCTTGCCCATCTTCGCGCACTTTCCCTGAACGACGCTGCTGACTGACAGCGCCACCACTCTCTTGCGGAAGAACGGGCTTTCATCGCACAGTTTCTGCACCTTTTCGGCATAATATTCGCTGTCGGGCATTGAGAATGCGCCGTCCGCGCAGAGTTTCACGTTTTTGGTGACGCCAATGCCTGCGAGGTTTTCCTGGGTTATCTTTCCGCGGGCGCATATCAGCTTTATCTTGGGGAGTATCCACTTTGCAAGGAACTTGTTCCAGCCGTTCCTGAACGTACCCAGCGCCTGGGAATACTTCACCACCGGCACACCGCACAGCATGGGCACGGCAGCGCATACGAACGCGTATGTGTTCATGACGAACCCACGGCTGTCAACGAACGAAATTCCCGCTTCGTCGATGACTATATCGCACTGGGAATACGCCTTGATTATCTTGTTCATCTGCAGCACCTTGCGGAACAGGGGAATGTACCTCAGAAAGCTGTACAGTATCGCCAGCGGGAACGCGATGAACAGCAGGCGTTCAGGCTTTGTGCTGACGACCTTGATGAAGTCGTATTTTTCGGGCATTTCCTTTATCAGCTTCCGGTCTGCCTTAGGGTAGGTGGACATCAGGAATATATTGAGCTTTTCACCGTAGCGTTCTTTCAGCTGCTTTATGGAACTCTGCAGCATTGCCGCAGCGCCCTTGTTTCCGCTGAAACATGCTGCGGTTATCGCGATGTTTATCGGTTTCATTATCTGCGCTTCCTTTGCTTTTTATTTTTTTACAGGACATAAAAACACATTATTATTGTAGCACAAAACACGGCTTTTGTCAAAAGAAAAGTATGTGAAAAATATTGACTGCCGAAAAACTATAGAATCTGCGCGACAGCCAGGCGCGTTTAGCCTTTGCAGACGGAGAAAATTCAATGATTTCAAAGTGCTACAGGTGTGGGGGAAAACTTTTGTTTTCCCCCGCTGCTTCTATAAAATTTTCTGTCGTGACGAATTTTCGGCAGTTTAAAGGGTCTGATTTTACAGTCCCTGTTGTTTAGAGGATACTTTATATATGTGCGCCGCGTATCTCGTCAGCCATCTTCGACAGCTTTTTCAGCCGGTGGTTCAGCCCGCTTCTCGTTATCGGCGCGGGGAACATCTCGCACAGCTCCGACAGCGAGAGTTCCGGGTTTTCAAGCCGCAGCCTTGCGGTCTGCAGTAGCTCCGGCGACAGGCTGCCCTCGCCCAGGGTGTCGAATATCAGCCGGATATCGTCGGCGCTCCTGTTGGAAGCTGCAACGGTCTTGTCGAGGTTCGCGCTTTCGCAGTTCACCGAACGGTTGACGCGGTTGCGGAAGTCCTTGACTATCTTCACCTGCATTATTTCCATAGAGTGGTTCGCGGCGCCTATGTAGGTCAGGAAGTCCTCTATCAGTTCGCTTTCCTTTGCATAGATAACGCTGCGCTTGGCCCTGCCGCGCCGCGTTTCTTTCATCGCCATGCCGTGTTCGATGATGAATTCCAGCAGCGCCGCGCTGCGTTCGCTTTCCGGCAGGACTATCTCCAGGTGATATTCCTTGTTGGGGTCGGTGACGGAGCCGCAGCTGATGAACACTCCCCGCAGGAATGCACCGCTGCACTCGTCCCCCCCGGGGACGGCACGGCTGCTTATCTCGTCCATGCTGCCGAAGCGCTCCGCTATCTGTTCCCAGCCGCTCTTTATCTTGAGGGTGTACAGCGAGCCGCTGCTCTTCACCAGCCGCACTATCTCGGAATGTACCCCGGGGAACACCATTTTCATGAGTTCCAGCGCAGCGTTCATGAGTTCGGTGTTCTCGGTCTGTATCACCGGTCTGCCGTTCTCCCCGCGGGAAGCGTACATTATCCCGTAAAGCACCGCTGCAGCCTGTTCCTGCGGGAGATTGCGCACATCGCACAACTCTGCCCTGATATCTGAACTGAATGACATTTATACCTCCGTCACAGGCTGTAGGTCAGGAGAGGCTTACCGCTTTCCAGCTGCTTTATCGTGAATGTTCCGTCCTCGTATATCATGTAGCTGCGTGGCTTCCCCTCTTTCGGGAGAGATACCGAGCCGTCGTTGAGGCAGTGTATCCCGTTTACGCATTCTGCCCTGAAAATATGGGTGTGCCCGTTTATCAGCACATCTCCCTCGCACAGCGGGGGGAGGTTATCCGGGTTGAAATGGTGTCCGTGGGTGAGATAGAAGCATCTCCCCTGGTCGTAGATCAGCGCATAGTCAGCCAGCACCGGGAATTCCAGCACCATCTGGTCCACCTCGGTGTCGCAGTTTCCGCGCACGCACAGCAGCTGGTTCTTCATGGGATTGAGCAGCGCTATCACCTTTTTCGGTGCGTGACCCTCCGGCAGGTCGTTGCGCGGTCCGTGGTAGAGGATATCCCCCAGCAGGCAGAGGCGCTCGGCTCCCTCGCGGTGGAAAGCCTCCAGCATTCTTTCGCAGAAAAGCGCAGAACCGTGTATATCAGACGCGAACATTAGTTTCATGTGTATCATTCCTTTTACAAATAATGCCGTTTCGTGGGCATGGCTGTAGATAACCTTATTATATATCGAATTTTCTTTGCTGTCAACCTTGAAATATTCGCGAAAGTATGCTATAATAAAAAAGTATATTGATTTTAAAGCCGGGACTTTATTATCCGCGCCCGGACAGAAAGGAAAACTTATGCTGACTAAAGAAGAATTCAACGCACGCCTTTTAAAGCTCGAAAGAGAGCAGGAGGAGCTTATCAGGCGCCCCAACCCCGCTTCTGATTTCTACAACGGTATCTACACCAGATATCAGAACCCCGTGCTCACCGCGGCACATGCGCCCATCATCTGGCGCTACGACCTGTCCTACAACGACAACCCTAACCTCATGGAGCGCCTTGGCGTCAACGCGGTGATGAACTCCGGCGCCGTTTATCTCAACGGAAAGTACTGCCTGGTGGCACGCGTAGAGGGCGCTGACAGAAAGTCCTTCTTTGCCGTTGCAGAGAGCGACAAGCCTACAGAGGGCTTCCGCTTCCGCGATTACCCCGTAGTTCTGCCGGACACCTGCCCCGAGGAGACCAACGTATACGACATGCGCCTGACCCAGCACGAGGACGGCTGGATATACGGTGTATTCTGCTCCGAGAGCAAGGACAAGGAAAACCCCGACCTCTCCGCTGCGACTGCACAGGCTGGCATCGTCCGCACAAAGGACCTCGTTACATGGGAGCGCCTGCCCAACCTCATCTCCAAGTCCCCGCAGCAGAGAAACGTCGTGCTTCACCCCGAATTCGTCAACGGAATGTACGCATTCTACACCCGTCCGCAAGACGACTTCATCTCCACCGGTTCAGGCGGAGGCGTGTGCTTCGCGCTGTGCAAGGACATCACTGACCCCGTCCTCTGCACCGACGAGGTAGTTATCTCCCCGAGAGTTTACCACACCATCACCGAGGTTAAGAACGGCGCGGGCGCAGTACCGATAAAGACCCCCAGGGGCTGGATACACATCGCTCACGGCGTAAGAAACACCGCTGCAGGTCTGCGTTACGTCATTTACGTGTTCGCGACTGACCTGAACGACCCCTCCAAACTCATCGCAAGTCCCTCCGGTCTGTTTATCGCTCCGCATGGTATCGAGCGCGTGGGCGACGTTTCCAACGTTGCATTCACAAACGGCGCCATCGTGCGCGAGGACGGCAGCGTTTATATCTACTATGCTTCCTCTGATACAAGACTGCACGTGGCTTCCACCACTATCGAGCAGCTTATGGACTACACCTTCAACACTCCCTCCGACCCGCTGCGCTCCGCTGACTGCGTAAAGCAGCGCTGCGAGCTCATCACAAAGAACCTTTCCGGAGAGCGCAAGGCATGACCGAATACTTCGACCTGTACACCGCGGATCGCCGCAGGCTGGGCAGAAAGATCCAGCGCGGCGCTCCTATCCCCCACGGGGAATACCACATCGTGGTACAGATAATGACGGTGAACAGCCGGGGAGAAATACTGCTGACCCAGAGAGTACCACAAAAGACCAGCGGCGGCAGGTGGGAATGCAGCGGCGGCTGCGCGATAAGCGGTGAAACCAGCCGCGAAGCCGCGGTGCGCGAGCTCTTCGAGGAAACCGGCATACGGGCGTTTCCCGGGGAGATAAGCCTTGAATGGACCCTCACCACCGACAGCATGCTGCGCGACTTCTATACCGTGCACAAGGACGTCGGGCTTGACCGGCTGGTGCTGCAATCCACCGAGGTGTGCGCGGCAAAATGGGTGACTTTCGACAGGCTGGAAGAGATGGCTGCAAACGGGCAGACCACACGCACCGTCGCAAGGTGGCTTGCAAACCGCGGTGACGACCTCAGGCAGAGGATACGCGAGATAAGCAGCGGCATAGGCGACCTTGACAAAGCTGAATAACACGCCGGAGGGAAAGCTATGAAAACCATCATCGTTGGCGGCGGCAAGGTAGGCTTCTATCTTGCAAAGGCGCTGCAGACCCAGGGACACGAGGCAGTCATAATTGAGCAGGACAAGGAACAGTGCCGTATGTGCGCCGACCTGCTGGACGTAAAGGTATGCTGCGGAGACGGCACCTCCCGCGAGGTGCTGCAGGCTGCCGGCGCTGACAGCGCGGACGTCGTGGCCGCAGTAACGGGACGCGACGAAAGCAACCTCGTCTGCTGCCAGACCGCGAAGAAAATATTCGGCGTGAAAAAGACCGTCGCAAAGGTCAACAATCCCAACAACACGGCTGCGCTGCGCTCACTGGGCGTGGACACCGTGGTTTCCGCGACGGATTTCATCATACAGAATCTGCAGCGCGAGGTGGATATTTCCGCGATAAAGGAGCTGGTTTCGCTCAACGACGGCGAAGCCTCCCTCATTGAAATAACCCTGCCCGAGAATTACAAACTCGCCGGCAGCACGCTGATGGAAATAGACCTGCCGCAATCCTGCAGCGTTTCCTGCATAAACCGCGACGGCAGGACGATAATCCCCCGCGGACAGACAAAGCTGCACAGCGGCGACAAGCTGCTGCTGGTTACCCTTGGCACAGCAGAAAGAGAACTGCGCCGTATACTCCGCATAAAAGACTGACACACCCACCGCAGGAATAAAAGGACATTATAATGGAACAGAAAAAACCACGCACCACCGCAAAGTCCTCATCGAAAACCGCGCCGAAGAGAACAGCCCCGCGCCGCACCAAAAAGCAGCAGGGGGACGTCATCTTTGCGCTTGATATCGGGACCCGCACCGTAGTCGGCGTGCTCGCGGAAAAGACTGCCGACGGCTACAAGCTCATTGACATGGAGACCCAGGCTCACGAGAGCCGTTCCATGACCGACGGTCAGATAGAGGACATAGACGCGGTGGCAGCGGTGGTGAAGTCCGTGAAGACCGCGCTGGAGCGCCGTCAGCTGATAAAGCTGCAGCGCGTGTGCATCGCAGCCGCAGGCCGCGCCCTCAGGACGTTACGGCACAGCTGCGCGCACGACGTTTCGTCAAAGCGCGTCATCTCCGCTGAGGATATACGCGAGGCTGAACTTGAAGCAGTCCGCTCTGCGGAGGAGGCATTCACGGAGGAGAACTCAACGTCGTCGTTCTACTGCGTGGGGCACAGCGTTATTTCCCTTACGCTGGACGGCTACAAGGTCAGCAAGCCCGAGGGACACCGCGGAAACGAACTCGTCACCGAGGTCATAGCGGCATTCCTGCCGGCGTACGTGGTGGAGAGCCTCTGCGCCGCAGTAGACCTTGCCGGGCTTGAAACAGCCGGGCTTACTCTGGAGCCCATCGCAGCGATAAACGCGGTAGTCCCCAGGGAACTGCGGCTGATCAACATCGTCATGTGCGATATCGGCGCCGGGACTTCCGACGTTGCCGCTTCCCGGGACGGCAGCATCACGGCCTACGGCATGGCTACCATTGCCGGCGACGAAATGACCGAAGCGCTCATGAAGCAGCTTCTGGTGGATTTCAACGAAGCCGAGCGCATAAAGACCTGCCCCGACCCGCAGACGGAATACACCGACATTCTTTTCGTTCGCCACACGATAACCGCGGAGCGCGTCGCAGAGATAATCCACCCGGCAGCCGAGGAACTCGCGCAGACCATCTGTGCGGAGATACTCAAGGCTAACGGCGAAGCGCCGCAGGCTGTGTTCCTTGTCGGTGGCGGAAGCAAGCTGGCAGGCCTCCCTGAACTTGTGGCAAAGGGACTGGGGCTCGACCCTGCCCGCGTAGCAGTCGGCTCAAAGGAAATGATACGCGGCATAACCACCCCGAAGAACATCGAACTCGGCACCGAGCATGCTACCCCGGTGGGCATAGCGATAACGGCAAGCGAGGGCGTGAAGTACGACTTCACCACCATAACCATCAACGGCAGGAAGATACGCGCCCTTGACACGCGCCGCCTTACGGTATTCGAGCTGTGCGCCCTTGCCGGAATAAGGCCCGAACAGCTGATGGCGCGCTCCGGAAAGGCGCTCACCTACACCGCGGACGGTGAAAAAATAACGCTGCGCGGTACTCCGAGCGTCCCGTCGGAAATGTCCCTCAACGGAAAGCCGTGTTCGCTTAATTCCCCGGTGCGCAAGGGCGACGAGGTGAATATAGTCCCCGCTGTGCCGGGAGAGGACGCGGCAGCGCTGCTTTCCGACCAGTATGACCTTGCGGGAATGTCCGTGATAGAAGTCACCGTGGACGGCAGAAACGTCACTGCCGGCGATCACATATCAGTCAACGGAATTCCCACCGCAGCAGACGCAGACATTGAAAACGGCGCTGTGCTGCAGCATATCCGGCTCGGCACTTTCGGGGAACTTCTCGCGCAGGAAGAGATACCGCTGGAATGCGCGCTGCTCAACGGCTCTCATGCCGAAGCGGGACAAGCCCTTTCAGACGGCGACGAGATAACCACGCAGAAAGCGGAGATACCCGCCGAAGCGCCGCAGGAAGCCGCACCCGAGCCTCACGCAGAGCCTGATGGGATACCGATAGTGTTCAACGGAATGCCTGCGGTATTTCCTGCGAAAGCGGGGCAGCAGCCGATATTCCTCGATATACTAGCGGCATTCTCGGACGACCCCACAGGGCTTCTCGCAGGCTCCGCGAATGTGACCATAAACGGAAAACTCGCGCGGCTGGACGAGGTGATACGTCCCGGCGACGAAATAGTGATAGATTGACAAGACCACCGGAGGTGACACTGCATGAACAGACCAAAGAGAATACCCGCGCTGGCGCTGGCTGCGGCTCTGCTATGCGGCTGCACCGCTGTGCCGGACAGGGTGCCCGGCTCCGAGCCGGTTTCCTCTGAGGAGGGCACAACAGATTCCCCCGCGACCACCGAGCCTGCATTCGACGAATTGCCCGTAAAGACCTACCCCATAGAAAACATGGATTACTCTGTGAAGCTCAATGCTGAGGGCGGTTCTTTTGAGGGGAACGTCCGCACCGACGGCGATTTCGACGGCAAGGGCTACATCGTCCTCGACGAGGGAATGATGATGCAGCACATCGTGACCCCTCCCACGTCGCAGCACTACACTGTCGCGATAGCCGCGCATTCCTACAGCGGCGCGGTGGTGCGGTTCAGGACCGTGAACGAGGTAGCGGGCGCGTATTACATTCCCGCGTCGGACTCCACCGAGTTCACGATGTTCGCGGTGGATCATGTGTATCTCACCGCGGGGGCTGACGTCATCGGGTTTGAAGTCATTTCGGGCAGCGTTGCGATGGATTACATCACCGTGACGAATTCCGCACCGGTCAGCAGCGAAGCCTACAATGTTTCAAGGTCCTGCGCAAGCACCAGCACAGCTGTTTCAACGCTGGGACTTATGCGGTATTTCACCGATAACTACGGCAAGAACACGATAACCGGGCAGTGCGTCACTCCGGGCACAAACGCCGAGATAGACGCTGTGACAAAGGAAACGGGACGTTCCCCTGCCATGCGCACGGGCGACCTGATGTATTCCACCCCCGCAGTGTACGAAGCCAACAAGGAAGCTGCCGGCAAGGAACTTGAACTCGCGCTGGAATGGGGCAGGAACGGCGGCATAGTTTCATTCGGCTGGCACTGGTACGCCCCCACCGGCAAGCCGTCGTATTATGCGGACAGTTCTGATTTTATCCTCGCGGACGCTATGACCGAGCGCGATATCTCGATGGCTGACGACGAGGAACTGCAGGCGCTGCTTGACAGCGGAATGATAACCGACCAGACCGTCGCGCTGGTGCACGATATCGACGCAGCGGCGCAGGCGCTGCTGCAGTTCCGCAGCGAGGGTATCCCGGTGGTGTTTCAGCCGATACCCGACGGCGACAGCAGCATGTACTGGTGGAGCGGCAATGCCACCAGCTACAAGTGGCTGTGGAAGCTGATATTCAACCGCATGGACAAGTACCATTCCCTTAACAACATCATCTGGGTGTGGGACGGCAGCGGCGAGGACTACTACCCCGGCGACGACTACTGCGACATAATAGGGCAGAGTTTCTACGAAAACAGCGCGTCCAGTTTTGCGGGGAGATTTTCCGTGCTCGCTGAAATGACGGAGGACGTCCCCAAGCTGCTTGCGGTGACTGCATGCGATAAAATGCCGTCAGTCAGCACGATGAACCGCGACAATGCGATGTGGCTGTGGTTCTCGATAGCAAGCGGGAGCGCGATAATCGACAACCGCGGGGATCTTTCCGAGAAATACAACAGCTGGCAGTCGCTGCACGACGCCTACAACAGCGAGAAGTGCGTCACGCTGGACGAGCTGCCGGATCTGGAAGAATACGCATTCCAGGACTAAGGGGGAACCATGTTCGGATTTCTTAAAAAAGCGAAAATAGGCAAGACCGAGGAAGAAAAGCGCGCGGAAAGTCTCCCGCTGACGAAAAAGGTGCAGTTCGAGCCGCTCAGCCTGGCGGAAACAGAACAGCAGCTGGAACAGGATATGCGTGCGGTGCTGCAGTTTGCTCCGGTGAACTACTATGCCACCAAGAACAGGTATCTGCTGTGCACGTTCTACTACGAAGAAGATTTTTCTGAGATATACATGCGCTTTGAACTCAGGGTGGACGACCTGCCCAGGGGGCACAGCCGCATGTATTCCATCGATAAGGTGCTCATGCGGGACATTCTCAGAAAATTCGGTCAGAATATCAATATCGGAGAGTAACTATGGAGAAAATTTCACTGCTGGACTGCCCCGTGTGGTTTGACAAGACCAGCATGCTTGATATGCTTTCGCTTGCAGCGGGGCGCTCGTTCCTCTGCCAGAACAGAATGGGAGAAAAAATAGTAGGTCAGGCCAACTGGGGGCTTGACCCGATGAAAGGCGTGATACGCTTCGGTGAAAGGGAATTCACTGCCGGGGTGCTGGGCACGGAATCCACGATACAGAACACCTGGCTGTGGAGCTGGGCGCACACGGAAAGCGGGCTGCCCGAAAGAAGCGTTGCGGTTTCCCGCAGGGTCAGGCGCGCGCTGCCCGACCTGCCGGAATTCCAGACCGGCAAGTTCATGCTGGACGAACTGCATAACGGTCACGCGCTGGCGATGATAAGCGTGGGGGCTTCCGGCGAGAATTTGTGCTATTACCGCTGCCCGTATGACGGTGGAGCGGCGTTCGTGACTGTTTCCGGGCTGCCTGAGGAGATCTTCGCGCCCGCAGACGCGCAGGAATTCCTGCACCAGTACATCGAGATAATCAGCGGCTTCTACTGCGACCACCGGCTGCTTGCCGCAGGCTTCCTGCACCAGAACGGAACTCCGTTCACGGCAGGCGAGAACTTCATCGCTGCAGATTTCGACAACAGGAAGATACGGTTTACCTTTGAACAGACGGAGGACGGTCTTTCCCGCGTGATGGATATTTCCGAGATTTAAGGTGGAAAATTATAGTACTTCCCGGCAGCCGCATTTATGCCGTCGGGAAATCAAATAAAATATTATAGAAGCAGTGGGGGAAAACAAAAGTTTTCCCCCACGTCTTTATTACTTTGAATTTGTTGAGTTTTCGATGTCTGCAAAGGCTGAACCGAAAACTTTTATCGCTGACCATGGGTTTTCCGACGGGCTATTCTTCTGAAGTGGCTTCCTCAGTCACCTCCGGGAATATCGTGCGGTCGATGGGTATCTGCAGTGTGCGGTAGCTGTCACCGTCCTGGAAGCCTATCATCATTTCCTCGTCGGATATCCAGCTTATCTTGTAGCGGTCATCATCGCCTGAAACGTCCCTGATGGTGGTCTTTGCAAGCTGTACCACCTTTCCGCTGCCTGCCATGTCGGTGAGGTAGAATGCCACGGTTTTGCTGCCGGTGTACGGCGTGTCCTCTTCGATTATCAGCCGCAGGTCGGTGTCAGAATAGCTGGTGTATTCCCGCAATCTGGGCGGAATTCCGATAGCCGTCAGCGCCGAAACTCCTATCATCACCAGCGACAACAGCAGCAGAGCCACCGCGCCGGTCAGCTGAACCGCGCGCCGCTTCTTCAGGAATGCCCCTGCGATGATGAAAGCAACCAGCACGCAGTCCAGCGCCAGAACTACCGCGGCAATTATGCCGAAGAATGCGAACGGCTGGCTGTGTTCGATGGCGTTTTCGGTCAGGGCGTATTCCACGTCGGGCGTTACGCGGGAAAGTATCAGACCTATCACCAGCATTATGGTGTCGAGTATCAGCGCAGTACCCGCGGAGAGCCACGGGTTTCTCAGCAGTGAACCGAACCGGCTGCCCTGCGCGTTTTCAGCCTTGCGTTTTTTGTTCCTGTAACCGCTCATACTGCCGCCTTTCCATTATTGGTCACTTTCTGTGCGCGATTTTTCCCCGTACCACGGTGAGCACCGGGGTGGTCATCATGTCTATCGGCTCGTCCGCATACAGCGTGAAATCCGCGTCCTTGCCCGGTTCCACTGAACCTACCCGGTCGGCAACTCCAAGGGCCTTTGCAGCTGTGATGGTTATGCAACGGAGCGCCTCTTCCTTGTCAAGACCACCGCGCACCGCGAGCGCTGCAGTCAGCGGGAGGTACTGTATCGGGGTTTCCGGGTGGTCGGTGCACAGCGCGAATTTTATCCCGTTCTTTGAGAGGACTGCGGGGGTGGTTATATCGTGGTTCGCGAGTTCCGGCTTGCCGCGGTCGCCGAAAATTGGACCCAGCACCACTGCTGGCTTATTCTCGGCCAGCTCGTCAGCGATGAGCGCGCCGTCGGTGCAGTGTATCAGCACGTAGTCCAGCCCGAATTCCCCGGACAGGCGCTGCGCGGTGAATATATCGTCCGCGCGGTGGCAGTGGAAGTGCGCTTTCAGCGGGTGCTTGCCGTTGAACAGCGGGAGCAGTGCTTCGCACTTTATGTCGTAATCCGGGCGCGAAATTTCGTCGTCGGTGCCTTTAAGGCGCTCGTATTCCGCGATGTCCTCGCTGTAGCGCTTCGCTTTAGTCAGCTGTTCGCGGATTATCGCAGCGGTAGCCATGCGGGTGACGGGAGTTTCGTCGCGGTCGTTGTAGGTGTTTTTGGGGTTCTCGCCAAGCGCGAATTTTATCGCAGCCGGAGATTTTACGATGAGCTTGTCAACGCGCTTGCTTCCCCAGGTTTTCATTATTATAAAAGAACCGCCGATAGGATTTGCGCTGCCAACTCCGGTGCAGACCGTGGTCACTCCTGCGGCGACTGCGTCCTCGAAGCATCTGTCCATGGGGTTCACGCTGTCTATCGCGCGGAGGTGCGGTGTGGAGGGGTCGGTGTCCTCGTTGCCATCCTCACCCTCGAAGCAGAGCGCGTCGTTCCACATGCCGATGTGGCAGTGCGCGTCGATGAAGCCGGGGTAGAGCGTCAGCCCCGCGCCGTCGATGACTTCCTCACCGGGGACTTCGCGGTAATCGCTCATATCGCCGATATCGGTGAATACTCCGTCAGCGCAGCGCACATAGCCGCATTCGAAATCCTGCGCGGACATTGTTCTTGTTTTAACGTTGATTACTACCATTTGTGTCCTTTCAGAGAGCGCCGTTTTTCTCGAACATGCGCACCAGCTTGACTATCTCGCCGCATATGACGGAGTCCCGCGCATTGCCGTTCACCATGAACATGCTGTTGCGGCGATATATCTCAGCGCGGGTGTCGTAGATCCGGCGCAGCTGCCCGGGGGTGTTGTTCACGACCAGGGGACGGTTCGCGTCGTTCTTTATGCGCTCATAGCACACCTCGAACGGTGTGTTGATGTATACGGACATTCCGCTCTGCCGCGCGAATTCAGCGGTGTGCTCGTTGATGAGCGCACCGCCTCCGGTGGCGACGATGTATCCCCCGCTGAGCTCGCGGATATACTTTGCTTCAAGCTGGCGGAAGTGCGGCTCGCCGAACTGCGCGAAAATATCGGGTATGGACATTCCCTCGCGGTCAACGATAACCTTGTCGAGGTCCACGAGTTCGCGCCCGAGTTCAGCAGCCAGCAGGCGCCCGATGTGGCTCTTTCCGCAGCCCATGAAGCCGCAGAGATACACGGAAGCGGTCATATAAGGTCCTCCATGTCGGAGATTATCTTGTTGATATCCTCGGTCTTGTAGGAGGCTCCGTCCCATATCTCATGAGCGGCAACGGCCTGCAGCACCAGCATAGCCATGCCTGTCATAGCCTTTGCGCCCTTTTCGCGGGCGGTCTTTGCCAGCAGCGTCACCTTGGGGTTGTACACCGCGTCAAATACGAACTTCACGCCGTCGAGCACTGCGGGCGTGCAGGGCATTCTGTCCACCTTGGGGAACATTCCGACAGGGCACGCGTTCACGAGCAGGTCGTACTGCGCCCCCTCGGGGAGGTCGCACTTATCGAGAGCCGCGCCGCTTATCCAGGCTATCTGTACCTTTGCGTCGGATTTCAGCGCCTTTATTTCCTTTACGACTTCCTCAGCGAGAGCCGCGTCGGACTTCAGCGCTGCGATAGTCAGGTCGCCGCCCTCAAGAGCGGTTTCGATTGCCATCATTCTGCCCACGCCGCCGCAGCCGATGAGCAGCACTCTGGAATTCAGGGAAGCGCCCAGAGCTGCAATGGACTTTGTAAATCCGATGACGTCGGTGTTGTAGCCGACTTTCTCTTCCCTGGCGACTTTGATGCAGTTGACGGAGCGGTAGCGCTCAGCGCCTGCGTCCAGCCTGTCGCAGAAGTCGATTATGGATACCTTGTGCGGTATGGTTATGTTGAAGCCGTCCAGGGTCGCGAGGAAATCAAACTTGCCGTGAAGTTCCTCCGGCGCGATGTCGTACATCTGGTAATCCACCTTTTCGCCGTCCAGCGCGAACAGCGCGGAATGTATCTGCGGGGAAAGGGAGTGTCCGAGGGGGTGTCCTAAAATTCCGAATTTACGCATATCTATCAACCTTTCAGAGCGGCAAGAGCCTTTTCGAGAGTTTCTGCATTTTCAATGTGCATTGCATTGGCGCCGCGGTCGAATTTCTTCACAAGACCGGTGAGCACCTTGCCGGGACCGAGTTCAACATAAGCTTCAATGCCTGCGGACTGCATAGCGGTGACTTCCTCGACAAATCTGACCGGGGAGCAGATGTGCGCTGCCAGGTAGGAGGGCATGTCGGAGAAATCGTCGAGCTTTTTGCCGTAGAGGTTGGAGTAGAAATCGCATGTGGGCGCCTTGAACGTAAAGCCCGCGATCTCGCCCTTGAACTTCTCGGCCGCGCCAGCCATCAGCTTTGTGTGGAATGCCGCAGAAACCGCAAGCTTTACGGCGCGCTTGCCCATCTCGCCGAACTTCGCGACAGCCTCGTCGATGGCTGCGACTTCGCCTGCGATGACTGTCTGCTGCGGGCTGTTGTAGTTAGCGGGGGCGCAGAAGCCGTTGACTTCCTCGCAGACCTTTGCTATGGTCTCGTTGTCGCTGCCGATTATTGCTGCCATGGCGCCGCCGGTGGCTTCCGCAGCCTCAGCCATAGCCGCGCTGCGCAGTTTGATAGCCTTGAATGCGTCCTCCATGCCGAGCATTCCGGAAGCGTACATTGCGGCGTATTCGCCCAGGGAGTGACCTGCTACGGCAACGTTGTCGATGTCGTTTTCACGCGCCGCTGCCAGTGCCAGCAGGGAAGTGGTGAATATCGCGGGCTGTGAAAGGCGGGTCTGCGCGAGTTCCTCGGGGGTGGACCCGGTGAGCTTCTTCATCAGGTCGAAGCCCATGATATCAGAGCCGCATTCAAGTATCTGCTTGGCCGCAGAGGATTTTTCAGCAAGCTCTGCGCCCATGCCGGGGTACTGCGAGCCCTGTCCGGAAAATAAGAAAACTGTCTTCATGTGAACCTCCATGTGATTTAAATGTTTATCGTTTATTTGCAATAGATGGGTTTTTAAAATTCGGAATTCTTAATTCGGAATTCGGAATTATGGTGTCCTGCTTCGCAGGACGTTATTAAAATTGATACGAGCGGATAACTTCCGCGACAGCGGCATCGAAATTCCGAATTGAATTAGATCTCTGCCTCAGCGTGACGCGTAACATGGCAGCCTATGTTCACCGCCACCGGAAGCCCTGCAATGTGGGTCGCGGACTTTTCAATGTTGACGTACAGCGCGGTGACTGTGCCGCCAAATCCCTGGGAACCTATGCCCAGTGCGTTTATGCTGTCCAGCATCTGCTGTTCAAGTTCCGCGTAGACCGGGTCGGGATTGCGCTTTGAGAGGTCGCGGCAGAGCGCCTTTTTCGCGAGGTAAGCGGAATACTCGAAGTCGCCGCCTATGCCTACCCCCACAACGATAGGGGGACATGGGTTGCTGCCCGCAAGGCTGACGCATTCCGTCACGAAGTTCACGATATCCTGCTTGGTCGCAGAGGGCGTGAACATCTTCAGACGGCTCATATTCTCGCTGCCGAAGCCCTTTGGCGCTGCCATGATGTGTATTTTATCCCCGGGTACTATCCGCGTGTGGATGACTGCGGGGGTGTTGTTGTTCGTGTTCCTGCGCTCCAGCGGGTCGCCGACTATTGAAAGGCGCAGCTTTCCGTTGACGTAACCCTGCGCAACTCCTGCGTTGACAGCGTCCTCAAACGCTTCGCCGGTGATGTGCACGTCCTGACCTATCTCCGCGAATATCACCGCCATGCCCGTGTCCTGGCATATCGGCACGCCGAGTTCCGCTGCGCAGTCGATGTTGCTCACGATGTCGCCGAGTACGCTGCGGCAAAGGGGGCTTTCCTCCTTTTCGGCGCTGGCGGTTATGCATTCCCGCATGCCGCAGGGGAGTCTGAGATTCGCCTGCTCGCACAGCCTGGCGACGGTCTCGGTGATGGCTGAAGATGGAATTTCTCGCATTGTCTGTAATTCCTTTCTGGTGTGTTGTATGTAAGTACCTGCGGTGCGACGGGTCCTGTCCGTGAAAAATACCGCAAAATACTCTGAAAAGCAAAATAATCCACTGAGATAATCGGCGATTTGCATGGATTTGTTGAAAAACCTGTTGACAAATCCGCTGTAATGGGGTAAAATAAATATGGTATGTCATATTCTGCCCGATTTCTTCTGCCAGAATATGTAATCCTATTTGAGAATGATAGACACCATGTTTATTATACTATATATTGCAAAGAAAATCAAGGAGAATTTTTGATGAGCGGAATTGAGATTTTGGGAACTGGCACATATGTGCCGGAATTTGTTGCAGATAACGACAAGTTCGCAGAGTTCCTCGACACTTCTGACGAATGGATAACCCCGCGCACTGGTATCAAGCAGCGCCATATCCTCACCGACAAGCCCGGTTACTACATGGGCGTGGAGGCGGCAAAGAACGCGCTCGCTGACGCCGGCGTCAAGCCCGAGGAGATCGACCTCGTGCTTGTTTCCACCTGCACCCCGGATTTCTTCTATCCCTCCACCGCGTGCCTTATCCAGAAGAAGATAGGCGCCGTGAATGCTGCGGCTTTCGATGTCAACAGCGCCTGCACGGGCTTCATCACCGCGACGGATATCGCGCAGAAATACCTCGAGACCGGTCACTACAAGACGATACTTGTCGTTGCGTGCGAGCGCCTTTCCGGTCAGCTTGACTATACCGACCGTTCGATGTGCATACTGTTTGGCGACGCTTCCGGCGCTGTCGTGTACAGAAAGTCCGACAAGCCGTTCTATTCAATGCTCGGCGCTGACGGCGACGAGTTCGAGGCTCTTTACTGCAAGATAAACTACGACCCCAACTGCCCGTTCTATGAGACCAGGGAAGGCGAGGAGCCGTGGGACGCAATGTTCGACACCGACTCCAAGAAGAAATTCCTGCAGAGCGACGGACATGCGGTGTACAAGTTTGCGGTGAATGCCATGGCCAACGCGGTGAAGAACGTCGCTGCCCAGGGCGGTTACGACATCAACGACCTGGACATCGTTATCCCGCACCAGGCAAATCTCCGCATAATCAAGAAGGCGACTGAGATCCTCGGCATTCCTGAGGAGAAGGTTTACACCAATATCACGCGTATGGGCAACGTTTCCAGCGCGTGCATCCCGGTGTGCCTGGACGAGATGAGAAAGCAGGGTCTTGTCAAGCCCGGCATGAAGATTTGCTTTGTTGGCTTCGGCGCAGGGCTGACCTACGGCGCGCTTATTTTTGAGACATAATTCCAGATAAACAACTGATGAAAGGAAAAAAGATACAATTATGGCAGAAACAGCACTTATAACCGGCTCCAGCCGCGGCATAGGCGCAGCAATCGCTAAGCGTCTTGCAAAGGACGGCTATAACATCATAATCAACGACGTTTCCCAGGAAATTCTCGACACCGCAGGAAACGAGGTGGCAGAAGCCTGCCGCGCACTCGGCGTACAGGCAGAATGCTATGCTGCGGACGTTTCTGATTATTCCCAGTGCGAGGCGATGGTGAAGTGGGCCAGGGAAAAGTTCGGTACGATAGACGTTCTCGTTAACAACGCAGGCATCACCCGCGACGGACTTATGGCGCAGATGAGCGAGGAGGTCTACGACCTGGTTATCCGCGTAAATCAGAAGTCCGTGTTCAATATGACAAAGCTGGTGGGCAAGGTCATGATACGCCAGCGCGGCGGCAGGATAGTCAACCTGGCTTCCGTTGCGGGACTTTACGGCAACCCCGGTCAGATGAACTATTCCGCTTCAAAGGGCGCCATCATCGCGATGACAAAGACCACAGCCAAGGAACTCGGCAGCCGCGGCATCACATGCAACGCGGTAGCCCCCGGATTTATCCAGACCCCCATGACTGACAAGCTCACCGAGGAGCAGCGCGCGGCAATGCTGGCTCAGATAGCCATGAAGCGCTACGGTCAGCCTGAGGAGATCGCGGGCGTGGTATCTTTCCTGTGCAGCCCGGACTCTTCCTATGTAACAGGTCAGATAATCGAAATAAGCGGCGGTCTGAGCATGTGATCAAATTCGGAATTCATAATTCGGAATTCGGAATTTCGGTTGTCCCACTTCGTGGGACGTATTATAATTCATACAATCGGATAACAGCCGCGACAGCGGCACAATAATTCCGAATTCCGCATTCCTAATTCCGAATTTGCAGATCACATCTCACCCGTGCATAGAACAATTAAATTAAAATTTACAAATTGTTGGAGGATCAACGTTTAATGGACAGACGAGTGGTAATAACCGGACTGGGAGCAGTCACCCCCTGCGGAAATTCCCCCGAGGAACTGTGGAACAGCCTTATGGCGGGAAAGCACGGCTTTGAGCTGGCGCCCTGGTTCCCGGATCAGGAACCGGATAATCTTTCGGTAGTCGCCAGGGTAAAGAACTTCGACCCGTCCGAATATTTTGACAAGAAGGAACTGCGCCGTAACGACGTCATCGTGCAGTACGCAGTGTACTGCGCAATGCAGGCTCTCAAGGACGCAGGCACAGACCTCAGGGACATCGACCCCTACCGCGTCGGTGTGGTTATCGGCAGCGGCATCGGCGGAATTTACACCACCGAGGAAGAGATGTCGAACTACCATAACAAGGGCAACAAGCGCGTCGGCGTGTTCACCATCACCAAGATGATAGGCAACATGGCTGCCGGAGAGGTGGCTATCCGCACTGGTTTCAAGGGAAGCAACTTCTGCGTTACCACGGCCTGCGCAAGCGGAACTCAGTCCATCGGCGAGGCGTTCCGTTCCATCAAGCACGGCTATCTGGACGCTGCAATTGCAGGCGGCACTGAGCACAGCGATATCGGCTTCTGCTACGCTTCGTTCAACAACATGCACGCCATTACACGTTCCACTGATGTGGACAGGGCTTCCATTCCGTTCGACGCGGAGAGAAGCGGTTTCGTGCTTGGCGACGGCTGCGGTCTGCTGGTTCTTGAGGAATACGAGCATGCAAAGGCGCGCGGCGCGAAGATATATGCAGAGATATGCGGCTACGGCAGCACCTGCGACGCTTACCACGAGACCAGCCCCGACCCTGAGGGCAAGGGCGGCGCGATGGCAATGAAGTTCGCGTATGAGGAAGCCGGAATGAAGCCGGAGGACATCAACTACATCAATGCCCACGGAACTTCCACATCGATGAACGACCGCACCGAGACCATGGCAGTCAAGGAAGCTTTCGGCGACCATGCAAAGGATATCGCGATAAACTCCACCAAGTCCATGACGGGACACCTGCTCGGTGCTGCCGGAGGCGTGGAGGCTGTAGTCACCGCGATGTCGATAAAGAACAGCAAGGTTCACATGACGCTTGGTTATAAGGTCCCCGACCCTGAGTGCGACCTCGACTATGTAACTGAGGGCGCAAGGGAAATGAAGATAACCGGCGCACTGAGCAATTCGCTGGGCTTCGGTGGACACAACGGCTGCATCTGCATGCGCCCTGTTGACTGACCCGGAAAGGAGTGCTGAAAATGGCAAACAAGACGATCGAAACAAGACCCATCGAGGACACCATCGAGTGCATCGAGGCTCTTGCTGAAATAGTTAAGAAGAACGACCTCGGAAAGATCCGCATAAGCAATGAGGATCTCGAGATAGTAATCGAGGGAAAGAAGTGCCCTCCTCCCGCTCCGGGAGTTCCCGTGCCGATGATGGCTGCCGCTCCTGCGGCTGCTGCCACCGCCCCTGCAGCGCAGCAGGCTGCCCCTGCGGCTGAGGTTTCCGGCAATATCATCACTTCCCCCATCGTGGGAACATTCTACGCTTCACCCTCTCCTGAGAAGCCCGCATTCGTCAAGGTCGGCGACACCGTCAACGCTGGCGACGTCGTGTGCATAATCGAGAGCATGAAGCTTATGAACGAGATAAACAGCGAGTTCAGCGGAAAAGTAGCAGAGATCTACGCAAAGGACGGTCAGCCCGTTGAGTATGGTCAGAAGCTCATGAGAATTGAATAAGGAGCCGCAGATGACACTTAACCTCGAACAGATAAAGGAAATAATCCCGCACCGCGACCCGTTCCTGCTCATAGACGAAGTCACCGAGCTGGAGCCGGGCGTGAGCGTCACCGCTAAGAAGTACCTCAAGCCTGACGAATACTGGTTCAAGGGTCACTTCCCTGGACAGCCCGTGCAGCCCGGCGTGCTCATGATAGAGATGCTGGCGCAGGCAGGCGCTGTCTGCGCGCTCAGTCTCCCCGAGAATAAGGGTAAGATAGCGTTTTTTGCAGGCATCGACAAGGCGCGCTTCCGCGGCACCGTCGGACCCGGCGACACGCTGGAGCTTCACGTCACAATGACAAAGAAGAAGGGTCCGATAGGCTTTGGCGACGCGGTTGCAACAGTCAACGGCAAGAAGGTAGTCACCGCTGAGATATCCTTTGCAGTGGCAGACCCAGCCCCCAAGTCTGAATAAAATCTGGAGCTGACAGAATGTTTAATAAGATACTTATTGCGAACCGCGGAGAAATCGCTATCCGTATCATGCGCGCATGCCGCGAGATGGGAATAAAGACGGTGGCAGTCTATTCCGAGGCTGACCGCTCCGCTCTGCATGCCCAGATAGCGGACGAAGCGGTGTGCATAGGACCGGCTGCTTCCAAGGACAGCTACCTCAACACAAAAGCGATAATCGCGGCGTGTGAGATAACCCATGCACAGGCGATACACCCCGGTTTCGGCTTTCTCTCTGAGAATGCGGATTTCGCACGGTTGTGCCGCACCTGCGGTATAACATTCATAGGTCCGTCGCCCGAGGTGATGGACGCGATGGGCGACAAGGCTTCCGCAAAGCAGACGATGATATCTGCGGGAGTACCTGTGGTCCCCGGTTCCGACGGCATCGTGCCCACCATTGAAGAAGCCCGCAGGGTAGCCGCAGAAATAGGCTATCCCGTTATGATAAAGGCGACTGCCGGCGGTGGCGGCCGAGGAATACGCCTTGCGGAGAGCGAGGAGCACCTGGAGGCGCAGTACATCGCGGCTCAGCAGGAGGCGCTCGCGTGCTTCGGCAACGGCGACGTTTATATTGAGAAGTTCATCGTTAACCCGCGCCATGTGGAGATACAGCTTCTTGCCGACAATCACGGCAATGTCGTGCACCTGGGCGAGCGTGAGTGTTCCCTCCAGCGGCACAACCAGAAAGTCCTTGAGGAAAGCCCCAGCCCCATCATGACCCCGGAACTCCGCGAGAAGATGGGAACGGCTGCCGTGGCTGCTGCGAAAGTCAGCGGCTACCAGAATGCGGGCACGATAGAGTTCCTTGTTGACAAGGACAGGAACTTCTACTTCATGGAGATGAACACCCGTATCCAGGTTGAACATCCGGTAACTGAACTCGTCACCGGAATAGACCTCGTAAAGGCGCAGATAAAGGTCGCAGCAGGCGAGGAACTGGGCTTCACGCAGGACGACGTGCACCTCACCGGGCACGCTATCGAGTGCAGAATAAACGCCGAGGACCCGCGGCACAACTTTCGTCCCTGCCCGGGTACGATAAAGTCGCTGCACACGCCCGGTGGATTTGGCGTGAGAATAGACAGCGCAGTCTATGCGGGGTACACGATACCACCATATTACGACAGCATGATCGCAAAGCTTCTCGTTAAGGCGCCCACCCGCGAGGAAGCGATAAAGAAAATGCGCGTGGCGCTTTCGGAATTCATCATTGAGGGCGTCGAAACGAACATAGATTTCCAGCTTTGTCTGCTCAAGGACGAGGATTTCGAGGCAGGCAATTTCGACATAGGTTTCCTTAACCGCAAGAACGTGATGGGGGAGTGAGCTGAATGGCAATTGAAGATCTTTTCAAAATAGTCAAAGAGCGCTTCGTGGCTGAACAGCCCGCTGTTCCCGCTGCCGAGAGCGACGTTGAGATACCGCAGGACCTGCTGTTCAAGTGCCCGCGCTGCGGTGCGGTGGTGTATAACCGTGAGTTCACGGCGGCAATGAAAGTCTGCCCGAAGTGCAACTACCACGCGCGCCTCACCTGGCAGGAGCGCCTGGAGCTCACCGCTGATAAGGACAGCTTCCAGGAATTCGACGCGGATATGAGATCGCTTAACCCCATCGGCTTCCCGAAGTACGAGGATAAGATAGCGAAGATGCAGCAGCAGTGCGACATGAACGACGCCATCAAGACCGGCGTCTGCACCATACGCGGCTACCGCACGGTGATAGGCATAATGGACTCCCACTTCTTCATGGCGAGCATGGGCAGCGTTGTGGGCGAGAAGATAGCAAGGGCGTTTGAATACGCGACCGAGCATGGTCTGCCGGTGGTGATATTCACGGCTTCCGGCGGCGCGAGAATGCAGGAGGGTATCATCTCCCTCATGCAGATGGCAAAGACCAGCGGCGCGGTTAAACGTCACAGCGACGCGGGCGGGCTTTACATTTCGGTGATGACCGACCCCACCACGGGCGGCGTTACGGCTTCATTCGCGAGCCTGGGCGACGTTATCCTTGCAGAGCCGAAAGTTCTTATAGGATTTGCGGGCAGGCGCGTTATTCAGGACACCATACGCCAGCGGCTGCCGGACGATTTCCAGTCCGCAGAGTTCCAGCAGGAATGCGGCTTTGTTGATATGATAGTCGAGCGCGGCATGATGAGAAAGCGCATTTCAAATATTCTGAAGCTGCACGGCTTCCCGAAGGAGGCTTACAGAAGATGAGCAATTTAACAGCCTGCGAAAGACTTGAGCTTATCCGTCACAAGGACAGACCCACAGTCAACGACTATATCCCCGCGATGTTCACGCGGTTCATGGAATTCCACGGCGACAGGCTCTACGGCGATGACGCTGCGATAATCGGCGGCATCGGCTACCTGAGCGATACCCCGGTGACTGTGCTTGCGCAGGTCAAGGGCAGAAATCTTGAGGAGAACAAGCGCTCCAATTTCGCAATGCCCCACCCCGAGGGCTACAGAAAGGCTCTGCGGCTCGCAAAGCAGGCAGAGAAGTTCCACAGACCGGTCATATGCCTGGTGGATACACCCGGTGCATTCTGCGGCGTGGAGGCTGAGCAGCGCGGTCAGGGTGAAGCTATCGCGCGCAATCTGTATGAGTTCATGACGTTAAAGACCCCGGTGATCTCCGTTGTGCTGGGCGAAGGCGGCTCCGGCGGAGCGCTGGCGATGGCAGTGTGCGACGAACTCGCGATGCTGGAGAACGCGCTGTATTCCGTTATCAGCCCCCGCGGCGCTGCGTCCATTCTGTGGAAGGACGGCACAAAGGAAAAGGAAGCCTGCGAGGTGCTGAAGATCACCGCAGAGGACCTGGTGAGCTTCGGCGTGTGCGATAAGATAATCGCGGAGCCCACCGGCGGCGCCCACATGAGCAAGGAGCAGACAGCCGATAATATCTACGAATATCTTGTGGACGCGGTATTCCGTCTTAAAAAGGCAGACACGCAGCAGCTGCTGGAGCAGCGTTATGCGAAATTTAGAAAAATCGGCATGTTTACTGAATAAATTTGTAGAAAATTCTTTGCAAAAAACTTCGTATAGGGCTTGATTATTTGCGTGGTATGTTATATAATATATCATGAAATGTTTCCGGAAGGGACTTAATAACAATTATTATGGAGGGTTTATACAATGGTATTTGACAAGGTTAAGGAGCTTATCGCTGAGCAGCTCGACGTTAAGGCTGACGACATCACTGAGGCTTCCAACATTCAGGACGATCTGGGCGCTGACTCCCTGGACGTAGTTGATCTGGTAATGGCTCTTGAGGACGAGTTCGACGTTGAGATCCCTGAGGATCAGGTAGAGAACATCAAGACTGTCGGCGACATCGTTAAGTTCATCGAGGACAAGCAGTAATTCTCAAAGACAGATATTCCCCACCGTTTACGCGGTGGGGTTTTGTTTTATCCGAGGTATTCCCGATACAGAGAAAATGCAGGACCGAAGCCCTGCATTCTCTGTTATATTGGGGGGAGAGTGGTGTCTTACTTAGCCTTGATCTTGTAGATCGTGGAAGCGGAAGAGTAGATGCGCTTGCCGTCTACAGTCACGTAGGACTTGATATAGTAATAGTAGATCTTGCCCTTTACTCCTGTGGAGTCGGTGAATGTCATGTCATCGGGGTCGTAGCTTTCAACCTCGCCTATCAGCTTGCCCTTGCCCTTTGCGGAATTGCGGCGATAGATAGCGTAACCGTCGGCGTAGTCGGACTGTGCCCATTCTAAGATGATGCCGTCAGCGGTGGACTTGCGGTAGGTTATCTTTACCTTGTCGGGGCGTACTGTTACAGTGACCTTTCTGGTCTTTGCGGGGTTGGATTTCGCGGTGATGGTGATAACAGCCTTGCCTGCGGAAACGCCAGTAACGGTGCCGTTTTCATCCACTACTGCAACGTCCTCATTGGAGGAGGAGTAGAGCAGGGTCTTGTCGTCTGCGTTAGCGGGGTATATCTTAGCATTGAATGTGAATGTGCCGTCGATATTGATAGTCTTTGACTTCGCAGGAGAAACCGAGAAGCTGGAGACTGCTGTAGCAACGGTAACGGTGCATGTAGCAGTCAGACCGTTGCTTGTGGTAGCAGTGATAACTGCGGTGCCGTTTTTCAGAGACTTTACAAGACCGCTTGCGTCAACGGTCGCAACTGCGGTGTTGGAGCTGGTCCATGTAACAGTCTTGTTGGAAGCGTCGCTGGGAGATACGGTGGCTGTAAGTCTTGCGGTGTTATTGGGCTTTAACGAGAGCGTGGACTTGTCAAGGGTGATCTTGTCAGCCTGTACGACCTTCTGGCAGAGACCGTCGTTGAATACTACCGCAGGCTCGGTGTTGGAGCCGCCGTTGCCGTTGCCTACCTGACCGTAGGTGTTGTCGCCCCAGCAGTAGAGCACGTTGTTCTCATCAATGCAGCCTGCGAAGCTGTCGCCGAGGCTGACCAGCTGAACATTGTTCTTGATATACTTGCTGAACGAGTAGGAATTCTTGCTGGAGCCGTTGCCGAGCTGTCCCTTGGAGTTGTTGCCGCTGGTGTAGAGGTCGCCTGCGTCAAGCAGCGCGGAGAAGCTGCCGAAGGTGTAAACGCTGTCGCCGGTAAGTCCGACTCTTGTGGGAGTTCTCAGTCTGACGTCATCAGTGCCGAGCTCACCGCTGGAGTTGTCGCCCCATGCGTAAACCGCGCCGTCCCTCATTATTGCGAGGGTGTGGTTGCCGTCTGCCGCAATGGAAGAAACGGTCAGGGGGTTATCCTTCTTGTCTGTTATTTCGATGACTACAGGCGTATCAACTATCCTGCTGTCGGTTTCTATGCCAAGCACCTTGGAGGAGTTGCTGCCCCAGCCGTAGAGAGTGCCGTCGCTTGCCAGAGCATAGCAGTGGTTGGAACCTGCCGCGATATCAGTGATGCCGCTGGATACAACGCTGTCAACTTCCTGCGGGTATTCAACGGTCTTGTTGTTGCCGCAGAGTCTGCCTGCAGCGTTGCTTCCCCAGCCGTAAACGTCGCCGTCGATGAGAGCCAGCGCGAATTCGTCCTGGAACTCTATCTTGTCGATATTTCCACCGGAAAGATACTCATTTAATGTAGGAGTGGAAACGGCATTGCCACGGGTCTTCATACCCAGGAGGTAGCGGGAGTTGTCGCCGAATACATAGACATTCTTGTCGGAAGTCTGAACGATCGTGACCTTGTTGCCGCACCATACGTTTATCGCCTCGCCCTTGAGCGAAACACGGGTGGGCTTTGTCTTGGAGCTTCCGGAAACGCCCAGCTGACCCTTGTCGTTGTTGCCCCAGGTGTAAAGGTAGCCTGTTTCGTCGATGGCAGCTGCGTGATCCGTGCCTGCGGAATATGCGATAAAGCGTCTGCCGACCTGAACCGGCTTGTTGACCATAGAGCTTGTTGTGGAGAACAGCTCGCCATACATGCCTGAACCTGCAGTAGATACCCTGCCGTTAGTCTTGAGCATAACGGAATGGTGCTCACCGAATGCGATGGAAACAACGCTGGAGGTTACGAGCGAAGGCTCGTCCAGGTCGTCGGTCTTTCCGTTGTGGAGCTGGCTGCTGTCGTTGTCACCCCAGGTGTAAAGAGAACCGCTTGTGTTCACCGCGCCGGAGGAATTTCCACCCGCGAAGATAGCGCTTGCGTTCTTGATATCGGATTTTTCGAAGGAATTGCTGCTGGAATAGCTGTCGCCGATACCCAGCTGACCCTCGCTGTTGTCGCCGGCTGCCATTACGGTGCCGTCAGACATGAGCACGAGGGAGTGGTCGTTGCCTGCCTCTGCCTGAGCGGCTCCCTTGTCGATGACCTTTTTCAGCGTGGACTGGTCGGAATAGCTGCCGGTACCGAGCTGACCGTTGTCGTTGCTGCCACATACCAGCACTTCGCCGTTGTTTGTGACAACCAGCGTGAAGCCGTCGCCTGCCGCGATGTCTGCTGCGTTGTCAGTCAGCTTTGTTTCGGAGTTGGTCTGGTAGTTGGAGGCAAATCCGAGCTCACCGGACTCGTTGGTTCCCCAGCCGACAACAGTGCCGTCCTTGAGCAGCGCGATGGTGTGGGTGTCGCCGGGTGCTACCTCGACAACGTTATCGCGGAGCTTCTGGGGCTTGTATAGGTAGTCGGAGGAGGATCTGGGATCTATCTGTCCGTTGGTGTTGTCGCCCCAGCCGTACAGAGTACCGTTCTGGTCTATCGCGAAGCTCACATCGTCGTTTGCTGCGACGTAAACCACCTTGTCCATTACCTTTTTGCCTGTTGACTCGGTCTCAGAAGAGCCTATGCCCAGCTGCCCCTTGCTGTTATCGCCGGCAGCCCACAGCGACATGTCGCTCTTGATGACCAGGCTGTGATTTTCGCCTACTGCGATGGTGTTCACGCTGACGCTGCCCTGTGCTGCTGAAGCAGTCAGCGGTATCATCGTCATGATCTGCGTTGCGCATAGCGTAGCAGCCAGTATCTTTGCTTTTTTGTTCATATTTTCTCCCTCCATATCAATAACATTGATTTTGTAAAGCTGCGCCTGTCTGCGCAGCCGGTGTAAATTGCCTTTCATGATATAAAACAACTCAGCACCCCTAAAGGTTGCATGAATTGCAAAATATTATCCAATAAAATTTTACGCCTGGTTTTTATATATAATGACGAATAAATTCTGAAAACGTCGCAAAAAAAATAATATTATATAAGTAACTGCATGCTGAACCGCACTTTTTTGTAAAAAATATCAACAGGGTATTGCCAAAACTGAAATTATGTGCTATACTGAATGTATGTAGGCGGCTCCAGGGGGACTGCGCCGCCCGGAAGATAAACGAACTTGAAAATATATTAAGAATGTTAAGGAGAGGATCTTTATGAAACTCACAAAGAAGATCGCTGCTGCGGCTCTTTCGGGCTGCATGGCTCTTGCGTCTGTTCCTGCGGTGCTTCCCGTGACCGCGTACGCTGCAGATACTGCAACCAGCAAATATTACGACTCCAAGGATATCGTGTGGGACGAGGACAGCTCCCTGTTCCTGTGCGTTGGTGAGACCACCCCGAACGAGAAGTTCCTCAAGGTGCTGCAGAATGCCACCGGCAGGAGAGATTACGCCCTCATCACTTTCGGCGACCTTGAAAAGATCACCTCGCTGAATGCAAGCGGTATCGGTCTTGAAGGCGTTCCGCGCATTATCGAGTACATGACAAGACTTCGTTCGCTCGACCTTTCAAAGAACAAGCTGCGCAGCTCCACAGTCACAAATATCGACCTTTCCGACTGCTATCAGCTGAGCACGCTGGATATCAGCTACAACTTCCTGACTTCCGTGCCCGCATGGTACACGGCAAGCACAGCGACTAACAAGAACATCAGCTACAACCTCATCAACACCACAAACCAGAGGAACCTCGTTGTAAGCCCCAATGTGTATTACTTCGGTCTGGAGGATTCACTCACTGATAAGGAACTGGCCGCTTTCAAGGACAAGGTGCTTTCCACCGTTAAGCTGAACGACGGCAGCCTGCTGCCCGAGTACTTCTACGACCCGCTGCTGAGCAAGTATGATATTCCCGAGAACCCCGGAAAGGGCTACCTCACCAACGATAACATCGACTTTGATATCGATGTCAGCGCGTATGTTACAAACGGCGTTGTCAAGAAGGCCGGTTCCGTCAAGGGTACTGTCTCCCTGTTCGTGCCGGGTGCTTCCAACAACCCGAAGATACAGGCAGAGGTGACTGTATACTTCCTCGACGGCAACGACCCGTCAACGATAAAGTTCCGTCTGGAGAGCCTTATCGCTGAGTGCGAGAAGCTCAATGCAGATACATACACCACCCCCACATGGACTGTATTCTCCAACCAGCTCAAGACTGCGAAGGCTATCTATCAGTACAGCAACACCGACCAGGAAATGCTGAAGAACGCGCTCGACAGCCTGACTGAAGCAAAGAAGCAGCTCGTCGAGGGCGTAAACACCAACACCAAGAAGATACTCACCGACCTGCTTGCGATAGCAAAGACCTACAAGGAAGCAGACTACACCGCTGAAAGCTGGCGCAAGCTGACAAACGCTATAAATCTGCTCACCGACGCAAGCGAGAACAAGAGCACTTCCCTTGACGACGCGAACGCTGCCATAAAGGCATTCCAGGACGCGCAGAACGCCCTGACTGCAACCAAACAGGAGAAGCCCGCGATAATCACAAAGGCTGAGTTTGAGGCGATTTACGGCGATAACAAGACCGTCACCGCAAAGGGCGCCACCAAGGACGGCTGCAAGTATTCCTGGAAGTTCACAGGCACCGATGTCACCAAGCCCGCGGATTTCGACCCCGAGGTCAAGTATGAGAGCAAGAATGAGGAAGCTATCCGCTTCGAGGCTGGCAGCGCCAGCGATTACCAGCTGATCTCATTTGCCGAGGAGAAGGCTTTCCCGGGAACGGGCGAACTTACGCTCGACGTTTCCAAGGTGTACAAGAACGGCGTTTACAGGCTGTATAAGTACAACACTTCCACAAAGAAATCAGAATTCGTAAGAGAAGTCACCGTTGAGGACGGCTCTGTTACCACAAGCTTCAGCGAAGGTGGAGATTACTTCATCAGTTCTGTTCTGCAGAATTTCCAGATGATCTCTTCCAACTTCGATATCAACCACGACAAGCGTACCATCACCGCGAAGTTCAAGCAGGTGTACACCGTTGCTGATTTCCGCAACAACATCGAAAACGGCAGCGCAGTCAACATCACCAAGGCTGACGGCTCCGCAGTGACTGAAACACAGCGCATTGCAACCGGCATGCTGGCTTCCGCTCCCAACAGCGACGCAAGCTACACGCTTATCGTCATGGGCGATATCGACGGCGACGGTTATGTAACGGCGCTCGATGTGGTTTATATCCTCAGGGCATTGACCGGAGAGATCACCATGGATACTTATGCCTCAAAGGCTGCCGGAGATGTCAACGGAGATGGTTATGTAAGAGCTAATGACGCTTCGGTGCTCCTCAAGTACATCGTCGGCGTTGAGTAATTAACTCAGACGTCCGTCTGGAGGTCAGATGAACACAAAGACCATAGCAGAAAACCGCATAGTAAGGCACGAATACTTCATCATCGAGAGCATAGAGGCCGGTATCGAGCTTTTCGGCACCGAGGTGAAGTCTATCAGAAACGGCGGCGTTAACCTCAAGGACTCATGGATTTCCATTGACAACGGAGAGGCGTTTATCCGCAACATGCACATTTCCCCCTATGAAAAGGGCAACATCTTCAACAAGGACCCGTACCGCGTGCGCAGACTTCTGATGCACAAAAAGGAGATACTGAAACTCTTCGGGCAGGTGAAGCAGGGCGGTTATACCCTGATACCGGTGTCGCTGTATTTCAAGGACTCCAGGGTAAAGGTGCAGGTCGGTCTGTGCAAGGGCAAAAAGCTCCACGACAAGCGCGACGACATGGCAAAGCGCGACGCAGGCCGCGAGATAGAGCGTGCAATGAAAGAACGCAACAGATAATGACGATCCCCCTCCGCGACCGGAGGGGGATTTCAGTCTGTCGAAAAATCTCAATTTACCCGCGCAGCGGGCTTTCTGCTTGACTTTTTGCGGATAAAGACTTATACTATTATTATGTCATTCAGTGGTTTCATCGCAGGTTTCGATGAGCCCGGCGCCGTCGTCTGTCCAGACTTCCTGCTGGTCGGTGGTGGCGTTGAGGTAATCTATAAGCCCGCTGTATATCGTGAATGCAAGCTGCTGCTGATACTCAGCGGTGGCAAGCTTTGCTTCCTCGTCGGGATTTGACAGAAAGCCGCATTCTATCATCAGCGACGGGTTCTTGTTGGATTTCAGCAGGAACAGTTCGTCGCCGGTGAGCTTTATTTCGCGGTCGTTGCCCGGCTGCAGCTGCGCGAAGCGGCTCTGCATAAGCTGCGCGAGCGTGCGGTTGCCGGGATTGTTGTTGTTATAGAACATCTGCCCGCCGAAGTACGCAGGGTCGGTGAAGTTGTTCTGGTGGATACACAGAAATATGCTGTCCGGGTAGCTCTGGATAAGTTCCAGACGGTTATCCATGTCGGAAAGCTTCTGGTTGCGTATCCCCTCGGTCCCCGGGTCGTATATCGAGATATCCTCGCTGCGCGTCAGCACCGTCTGGAAGCCCGAAAGTTCCAGCAGCTGCTGCAGCCGCAGCACTACGGCAAGGTTCACGTTCTTTTCAAGGGTGCCGTTTTTGCCTACGGCGCCGCTGTCAAGCCCACCGTGCCCCGCGTCCAGTACTATCACGGGCTTGTCGGAAACGTCCGCGGCTGCCGGGAGCGCGTTGTCAGTCACCCTTGCGCAGACCGCGAGCACTGTGAATGCCGCTGCCATGCTGATGGCAAATTTAAGTGATTTCTTGTTGAGTTTCATGTTCATACCCCCGGAGTTTCGTTGATATAGTGCTGCGTAAGTCACAGCCGCATTCTGGACAAATCCCTATTTGTCCAATTTATATGAGGCTTGTCGGGGGATTATTACCATACAAAGGAGAAAATATGGCAAAGATAAAAACCGTGTTCGTGTGCAGCGAGTGCGGTCAGGAATACTCAAAGTGGAACGGCAGGTGCACTGCCTGCGGAAGCTGGAACACCATTGAAGAAGCAGAGCCTGCTCCCCTTATAGGCGGCAAGGCAGGCACCCCGGTGGGGGAACTGAAATTCTCGCCGATAGACGACATCAGCTACGAGGACGAGACCCGCTACGACACCGGCATTTCCGAACTGGACAGGGTGCTTGGCGGCGGTCTGGTGAAAGGTTCGCTGGTGCTGATAGGCGGCGACCCGGGCATAGGAAAATCCACGCTGCTGCTGCAGATATGCGGATTTATGAGCGGTCAGCACACGATTCTTTACGTCTCCGGTGAGGAGTCCGAGAGGCAGATAAAGCTGCGCGCGGACCGGCTGGGGGTCTCCGGCAGCAGTAATTTAATGCTCGCCTCCGGGAATAATTGCGAGAGTATTATACAGGCAGTAAAGAAATCCAAACCGGATATCGTTATAATAGACTCTATCCAGACGATAACCTCCACCGCGATAAGTTCGTCGGCAGGCAGTATAGTGCAGGTGCGGGAATGCACCAACGCGTTCATGCACCTCGCGAAATCCGAGGAGATACCGATATTCATAGTGAGCCATGTCAACAAGGACGGCGGCATCGCAGGGCCGAAGATAATGGAACACATCGTTGACACGGTGCTGTATTTCGAGGGCGAAAAGCAGCTTTCCTACCGCATATTGAGGGCGATAAAGAACCGCTTTGGCTCCACGAATGAGATAGGCGTGTTCAACATGGACGACGACGGTCTGCACGAGGTCACAAATCCGTCGGAGATGATGCTTTCCGGCAGGATAACCACGGTTTCCGGCAGCGCGGTGGTCTGCACCATTGAGGGTACGCGCCCCATTCTGGCGGAGGTGCAGGCGCTGGTGACTAAATCTTCGCTGTCCGCGCCGCGCCGCGTGGCAACGGGTTTCGACTACAACAGGCTTTACATGCTGCTGGCAGTGCTGGAGAAGCGCACGGGGTTCTTTTTCGGCGGGGTGGACGTTTACGTCAACATCGTCGGGGGGCTGAAACTCGACGAGCCTGCGGCTGACCTCGCGGTGGCGCTGGCGCTGTATTCCGGGCTGTGCGACAAAGTGATACCCGAAAAGCTTATGGTGTTCGGCGAGGTCGGGCTTGGCGGGGAGGTACGCGCGGCGTCGCATGTGCGTGAGCGCGTCAAGGAGGGCGCGCGGCTGGGCTTCGAGCGCTGCATTATTCCCAAACAGAGCTTTTCCTCGCTCAGCAGGGCAGAGGATTACGGCATACAGATAATCGGCGTGCGCACGCTGGAGCAGGCATTCCGCGCGATAAACGCCGGCAAGGAGGAGAAACATGACTAACTGCGATGACTGCGTGAATTACGTTTACGACGATGAATGCGACTGCTGGGTGTGCCTGGTCAATCTCGACGAGGACGAAATGTACCGCTTCATGACGGGCACAAACTACAACTGTCCCTATTATTCGTCAGACGACGAATATGCCATTGCAAGAAAGCAGTAACGCAAGGTCACCTCTAAAACCCTTGTTTGAGTGAAAATGTGTATAGCACACCGACTGCTTCAGAAAACCTCCTCGAAAGGCATACAGCCTTACTTCGTCGGCTTTCATCGCATTCGGCGCACTCTACCCATTTTCACTTTTCAAACCGGTTTTTAGAGGTTCCCGCTATTGACAAAACCATATTTTTATTGTAAAATTATAGTATAACTATCAGAAAGGGTGAATGCATTGGTCAGGATACGCAATCTGTGTAAAAAATACGGCTCGTTTTCCGTCCTTAGGGGACTGAGCATGGATATCGAAAAGGGCGACGTATACGGCTTTCTGGGGCGTAATGGCTGCGGAAAGACCACTACCATGAACATAATCACGAACATCATTCCCAAGGACGAGGGGGAGATTTCCATAGGCGACGGCAGACCCGTAAAGATAGGCTACCTGCCGGAAAGCCCGGTGATATACGGGTACATGACCTCCCGGGAATATCTTGAGTACATCGCAGCATGCTGCAACTACGACGGAGATGTGCAGTCCCGCGTGAAAGAGGTGCTCGATATCGTGGGGCTGACAAAGGCTGCCGACCGCCGTGCAAAGGGCTATTCCCGCGGAATGACCCAGCGCCTTGGCATGGGCGCCGCGATAATCGGCAAGCCGGAACTTCTCATTTTCGATGAGCCGACCTCCGCGCTTGACCCCGAGGGCAGAGCGGAAGTCATCGAGATAATCGAGCGGCTGAAAGGAATGGGCAGCACGATAATCCTTTCGACGCACATTCTTTCCGACGTGGAGCGCGTGGCTAACCGCATAGGCATCATGACCAACGGAGCGCTCGCGGAGCAGGGAGGGCTGAACGATATCCTGCGGAAATACGCGGGGGACGTGGTCCATCTGAAGGTGCGCGGTACTACCGACGAACTGAAGATAAAGCTGCTGACCGTGGATTTCGCACGCGCAGAATACAACGACATGAACGATACGTTCCGCTTTGGCACTGATGATTCTGAGGAATGCTCGCGCAAGCTTATAAAGCTCCTCGCGGACAACAACGCCGCGGCTGAGAGCCTGAAAATAGGCACTGCGAGCCTTGAAGAGGTATTCAGAAAGGTGGTGGGCGGCTGATGCAGATAAAGGCTGGTTTCAAGAAGGAATGGCTGCAGTTCACGCGGACATTCAGGCTCGGTGGAATTCTGCTGGGCATTATGTCGTTCGCATTCGTTGACCCGCTGATGTACTGGGGCATGGGTCTCATAATGCAGACGCTCACGGATACCTACGGCATGATAGGCGGCACTACGGAACTCGACAGCGCCCTCGGAATGCTGTTCGGCAATGCCGGCATGGTTTATGGCGGGACGATGGCAGAACTGTGCTCCACATCGCTGCTCATCGTCATGCTTGTGCTGATGTCTCCGTGCGGTGGGGAGCAGAAGAAGCGCGCAACGATAATCCCGTCCTGCACGGGGCTGGAGTTCTTCAACTACCTGGTTCCGAAATATGTGCTGTATCCGGGCGCGGTGTTCGTGGTTTCGTTCGTTTCCTGCTGCATTTCCGGTGGACTGTGCAATATCCTCTTCACAGAGGGAACCGTCAGCGCGGGAATGGTGCTGCTCGGCGCGGTGATGTGCGCGGTCTACATGGCGTTCTATATGGTGGTTTATATGTCCATCGGACTTTGCACCAGCAGACCCGGTCTTGTGACTGTGTGCATGTACCTTGGAGTTTCCCTGGTGCAGATAATACTCACGTCGTTCGACCTGACTGACTACCACCCGCTGACGCTGCGTTCACTTGTCTGCGGTGTAATGTTCTCTGATGATTTCGTGCTTGCCGACAATGTGGGAAGCATATCTGTGGGAATTGCGCTTTCTATAGTTATCGGCGTGATGATGTTTATCCTTACCCTGACGGTATTAAAGGGAAAGAAGATAAACAACCAGGAGGACAAACCGGAATTCTGATAATAGCAAAACACAGGGCGAAAGTTTTTCCTTTTGCCCTGTGTTTTTTATCATAAGTCGTCCGCGCCGTTGTCCCAAAATGGGACAACGAAATTCCGCATTTATAATTCCGAATAAACATCAAACCCCTGTGATTTCTCACAGGGGTTTGATGCTGGTTTGGTTGGTAATTATATGAAAATGAACGGTATCAAAATTGAAACAGAATATCTCGGGAACACTCCCTCGCTTCTGTAATTATAGTATATCCGCTGATGGTGAATTTATTATGAATTAATTGTGAAAACTGTGTGAAAGTTTGACATGTGAGTAAGTACTTTAGCCCGGTTTGCTTACGTTGTATGTTGCTTCACGGAAATTACACTTAGCGTATGCCACACGTGAGATGATCAGGTCAACGCCAAATCCCGCGACGAATGCCGCAAACAGCAGCGCCACAGCCAGCCACAGCGGGATGCCAAAACCGTTGTCAGCCGCGCCGAAGAAGTCCATAACCAGTATGAACGGCAGGTAATAAATGACGTATGCCACCGCGCCGTATCTCATGGTCAGGGTACAGCACATCACGATCGAGAAGATGAACCCTATCGCAGCCGCAGGGACGATAATATCTGAGATATTCGAGATATCCCTGCCGGTTATGAGAATAAACGCGGAATACACGAATATCGTCAGCACAGTCCACGCGAAAGTGTTCAGCGTGGAAAACAGCGGGATATCCGTCCTGTACATTCTCTCAGCGCAGGGAGTTGCGCGCATGAAACGGCTTCCCTGAGTTTCCTGCGTCATGAAGATGACCGGCAGGTCCGCGCACAGTATCATCGGGAAAAGCGCAATTATCTTGCACATCATATAGTCGCCGGGTTCGGTGCTTTCGGCGCCCATATCCGCGTGGAATACCATCACTGCCGTAAGCACGCCGACCATCAGCAGCAGGGAAATCAGCAGCACTATCTTGTGCCTGGCGTATCTGCTTATAAGGAGCTTCATTCCGCGCATTCGTCAACACCCCACTTTTTCTTTGCGTAATTCACTGCGAATATCAGCCCCGCTGCGAATATCACCAGCCCGGCTGCCAGTATTCCCACAAACGGCAGGCAATTCTGCATGAACATTTCCATGATGGTAGGTTCACCGTCCTCGGAAGCGCCGACGCAGAAGCCAGCAGCAAAGCCGGTCATGCTGAGAATTCCTATGAGCACCAGCATTTTTGTCGAGCGTCTTTTGAGAAAGCCAGTGAAATTGCAGATACCCGTTGCGACAGGAAGCAGCAGTGCCCCGAGAATTATGCCGGAAACGTCCGCATTCACCATGCGCAGCATAACAAACGTCAGCGCCAGCATGGCTATGCCGGATATAATGGAAAGCGCATTTGCCGCGATTATCCCGCGGGAAAGCTGCACGCCGCTGTCCGGTACCGAGCGGAAGTACTTATACCCCGGCACCTCGTGGTAACAGCTGTTGTACACCGCGATCAGCTGCATAATTCCCATCATGGCAGCGACCGGCCCTATCATCGCTGAAATTCCCTCAAACATGCCGTTTATAAAGTCGCCGTTGCTGGTTATCAGGTCCAGACCGGCAAACAGCACAACAAAGAACGCCACCACCGCCAGGAATATCAGCATCTGCCTTAACGGGACTCTCCCGAAAAACAGCCTGAGCGACTGTATGTACTTTTTCATCTGTGTTCCTCCGCGTATTTCAGCAGACCTATGCTAAGCTGCTGCAGGGTCGGGATCTCGCTCTCAACGCCGATTTCCGCGAGCTTTTCTGCGTTTTCGGCAAGCGCAAGCCCGTCGAATGTGGTGCGGTTGTGGTTTCCGCTCAGCAGCAGGGATTTCGCCTTGTCGTAGTTTTCAGCGTCGCCCCGGGCGATGACGTACTTCTCCTTAAGTTCCTCGATGAAGCCCTGCTCTATGACCTTTCCCCTGTCCATGAAAACCGCGTAATCCGCAGCGTTCTCCATATCCGCGATATTGTGGGTGGAAAAGATTATCGAGCGCTTCCCGTCGCCGTCGTCGAGGTACTCGCGCATTCTGTCGCATAATCTGTCGCGCATCAGCGGGTCGAGGGAACTCCCCGGCTCGTCGAGCACCAGCAGGTCGGTGTCCCTTGCAAAAACGGAGGCAAGGCAGGTGCGCATGCGGTTTCCGTCGGATTGCTTCATCATATTGCGGGGTTTTCTGGTGTTTTCGCTGTCCACCTCGAACTTTTCGCAGAGCTCCGCGAATTTCTTGCGGTCGAAGCTTTTGTACGCTATTTCCATCGAAACCGCGATATCCTTTGCCGTGAAAGTCAGCGGGAAAAATGCGTTGCTGGCGCAGTAGCCTATCCTTTCGCGGAGGGCAGGGTCGCCTATGTCGTTTTTTTCGTTGAAGTACACCACATCGCCTGCGGTTTTGTGAGTGACCCCGCAGAGTATATCGATGAGCGTGGTTTTTCCCGCGCCGTTAGCGCCTATGAGCGCAGTCGCCATTCCCTCGGGAATGTTGATATCAAGCTCGCCAAGCGTGAATTTGCTGTATTTTTTCGTGAGCCCTTTTATGCTCACACAGTTGTTTATTTCCATAATAATTACCCCCTGTCGCCCTTTCCCTTTATTCTTGAAAAAACAAATATGAAAAGGCATATCAGATCCGTGATGCCCAATATAACCCTGACCGTATCCGGCAGGAATGCCGAGCCATTCTCAGAAGCTATCGAGTTTGCCGCCCATATCACCCCGAGAATTCCCATGACGGAAAGGGATATCCAGTACACCGGCGTCCATGCGTTTTTCTTCATTGCGCACCTCACAGCCTGTAAGCCTTTGCGCCGTTTTCAAATGCCGAAAATACCTTTTCCAGTTCGTCCATCGCGGTCTTTTCGTCAGGGTAATTCGCGAGAACGCCGTCAGGCGAAGTACCAAAGCCGCCTGAGCCGACTATGCAGAATTTTCCGTCCTTGCCGCCGCCGAAATTTCTGGTGACCTGTACGGATACGCAGTCGATCATCTTTTTTCTGTCGTGTGAAAATATCAGCATAATTTCTTTCCTTTCCTTTCCGTCAGTCCGTGTCGTACAGGACTGAAAGCATTTTTACAAGTTCCTCCCGGGATACTCCGGCAAGCTTCGCGGCTTCCATGGCGTTCTGCAGGTGCTGTTCAAGAAGTCTCAGCTGCTGCTCCTTCACCATCTCCCTGTCCTGCGGATTGACGATATACCCCTTGCCCTGCACCGGGGATATCATTCCCTCTTCGGTGAGCAGTTCGTACGCTTTCATCGTGGTGATGACGCTTATCTTGAGGTCCCTTGCAAGCCCGCGTATCGACGGCAGATATTCGCCCTCGGATATCCTGCCGTTCATGATGTCGTCCTTGAACTGCGACGCTATCTGACGGTATATCGGTACGTCGGAGTTCTGCAATATCTTCATGTACGTCTCCTTTCTGCGTGTTTATATTCTATATATACAGTATACACGGCATTAACACGTTTGTCAAGTGTTTTCTGCAAAAAAATTGACAAAAGCCTCAAAAAGTATTACAATATACACATGACATAACGGAAAGGGAAACATCATGGAGATAAAGAACAAAAAGCTTGCCGCACTGTGGCAGTTCGTTAAATTCGGACTTGTGGGCGCGTTCAATACGGTGCTCAATTACGCGATATACACATTCTGCTACTATGTGTTCAACACCGGGGAACAGCTCGCGAACCTGGTGGGATTTCTGATAAGCGTGCTGAGCGCATTCCTGCTGCAGAGCAAATTCGTGTTCCGGCAGGACGAAAACGCCGAAAAGCGCGTCTGGTGGAAAGTGCTGATAAAGACCTACATCTCCTATTCCATCACCGGATTGTTCCTGACGGCGCTGCTGCTGTGGCTGTGGATAGACGTGATAAGGCTGGGCGACCATCTCGGGGGCGTCTGCGAATGGCTCGCGGGATACGGCTTTGAATTCGCACCCAAGGACCTTGCGGCTTCGCTGGCGCCGCTGCTGAATATGGTGATAACCATTCCGCTTAACTTTATAATAAATAAGTTCTGGGCTTACCGCCAGAAAAAGAAGCCGAAAGAAGAATAAAACAAAACCCCGGTCACATTCCGGGGTTTAATTTATATCAGTGCAGGTCAGAAATCCCTTATGGATATCTCGCCCGAGCGCAGGAGAATGCGTTCTCCGTTATTCTCAACGACAAGCCTGCCGGCGTCGTCTATCCCCAGCGCCCTGCCGGTGAATTCACTGCCGTCCTGCTGATAGACGATATCATGCCCGATGACCAGAGAGCGACTGCGGTATTCCTCCATGAGCGCTGCATTATCGCCGGTTTCGGTGAGATCCAGCAGACGTGCCGCGATATCCGCGCACAGACGGTTGCGCTCCGCAAACACGTTGAGCGACCCCGCGACCCCGCTTATCTCCTCCGGGAATTCCGCGGTGCGGACGTTCAGACCTATGCCGACAATGACCACGTCAGCCATGCCGCTTTCAAAATCGCTCATTGCTTCGGTGAGGATACCGCATATCTTCCTGCCGTTGTAGAAGATGTCGTTCACCCACTTTATGCCTGCGTTTATCCCGCAGAGTTCCTCAATGCAGCCGGTTATCGCGCAGGCTGCCGCTGCGGTGATGAAAAAGCAGTCCGTCAGCGGTTTGTGCGGTTTTAGGATAACGCTCATATAAAGCCCCGTGTCTGCCGGGGAATAAAACGCCTTGCCGAAGCGCCCGCGCCCAGCGGTCTGTTCGTCTGCCGCGAATATCGACCCGTGCGCCGCGCCACGCAGAGCCGCAGCCTTGGCTTCGGTGTTGGTGGAAGCCACTGTGCGGTATACCTCCACCTGCACGTCACGGTACTTTTCTGGGAGGTTGAGCCGAATTCCCTCGGCTGTGAGTACGTCCGTTTCATTCTCCAGGATATACCCTCGGTTGCGGCCGGCGCTGATGTGATAGCCGTCGTCCTGCAGCTGCTTCACCGCTTTCCAGACCGCTGCCCGTGAAACACCCAGCATATCCGCAAGCTCCTGCCCGGAAACCGCGCAGCCGCGCCGCTTTTCAAGTACGGCAGCTACTTCGTTCTTTATCGCCACAGACTTCACTCCATTCTCTTCAAGGACGCGATGAATAAAGCTAAAATCAGACGCGCGAACGGGTCGATTTTGTTTTATTCAGCGTTTACTAAACTATTATATACTATTCCAGCACATTTTTCAAGCGGATTTGACATTTTCGCACCTGTGTGATACAATAATAATATATGTTTAAAAAGCAAAAGAAAGAGTGTTAAAATGAGTACAGACAACCAAAAAAGCATGGAGCGTTCCGAACTTCTCGGCAATGCGCCGGTAACTTCGCTGATGATAAAATTCGCGGTGCCCAGCATAATCGCGATGCTGGTGGGGGCGCTTTACAACATTGTTGACCAGCTGTTCATAGGTCACGCGGTGGGGCAGCTCGGAAATGCCGCGACGAACATCGCGTTCCCGTTTTCGACTTCCTGCCTGTCGCTGGCGCTTCTGTTCGGAATTGGCGGCGCCAGCTGCTTCAACCTGAACATGGGTCGCGGGGAGCGTGAAAAGGCTCCCTATTACGTCGGCAACGCAACGGTAATGATGCTGCTGTGCGGAATAGTGCTGCTGGTGGTGACGCAGATATTCCTGACGCCGCTGCTCAGGCTGTTCGGCTCGCCTTCGGACGTCCTCCCGCTTGCGGAGGAATACGTCGGGATAACCTCCATCGGCTTTCCGTTCATGATAATCACCACCGGTGGAGGGCACCTGATACGCGCTGACGGAAACCCCAAAATGACGATGGTGTGCAATCTCCTCGGCGCCGGAATAAACACCGCGCTCGACGCGCTTTTCGTCCTTGGTCTTGGCTGGGGAATGAGCGGCGCTGCCTGGGCTACAGTCATCGGGCAGGTCATTTCAGGGGCTGTTGCGCTTGTGTGCATCTCGCGCTACAAGACAGTACACCTGGGGCTTAAGCACCTGCGCCCCCGCTGGGAATACACCTCCCGCACCATCGCGATCGGTATGGCTTCTTTCTTCAACCAGATAGCGATGATGGTGGTGCAGATAGCCATGAACAATCTGCTCAGGCATTACGGCGCGCTTTCCGTTTATGGCGAGTCCGTGCCGATAGCGGTTTCCGGCATAGTCATGAAAATAAACCAGATAACGTTCTCCATCGTCATAGGGCTGGGGCAGGGCGCGCAGCCCATCATCAGCTTCAACTACGGCGCCGAGAAATACGACCGCGTGAAAAAGGCGTTCCGTTCTGCGGTGACTGTCGGCGCGGGCGTTGCGGTTCTCGCGTTCATACTGTTCCAGCTGTTTCCGCGGGAGATAATCTCGATGTTCGGCGACGGAACCGACGAATACTTTGAGTTTGGCGTGAAGTTCTTCCGGATATTCCTGTTCTTCACCTGGCTGAACTGCCTGCAGCCCATTGCCTCAACGTTCTTTACATCTATCGGCAAATCCATTAAGGGCGCGTTCCTGTCGCTGACAAGGCAGATACTCTTTCTGCTGCCGCCGATGGTGGTGCTTCCGCTGTTCATGGGCATCGACGGAATTCTCTGGGCAGGTCCGTTCGCCGACCTGCTGTCAGCTGCTGCGGCAATTATCCTCATCGCGGTGGAATTCCGCATAATGAAAAGGCAGGAGCTCGCCAAAAAGGAAGCGTAAATAAAAACACCCGCCGCGTTTGAACCGCGACGGGTCATTTTTATTTCCCCAGCAGTAATATCAGCGCTGCCGCGATCAGAGCCGCAGCAGCCACGCCGACGGGAACGAGGAAAGCGGGGAAGCGCTTTTTCTCCGCTGGGAGTTCCTGCTGCTTGACGTCCGTGAATATTCCGCACACCGCCGTGTAATTATCCCCGCAGTTCCGGGAACGCAGCAGATGCCGCTTCAGCATGGAATTCAGCCACGCTGCGGAGCTTTCAGCCTTGATAAGTTCCGCTTCCATTTCGCGCTCGTGGATATATTCCCAGAAGCCGTCAGAGCACAGCAGGAATGCGTCGCCGCGCTGCACTTTTATAGGTTCGCAGCGCTGTCTGAGGTCAAGGGCTGCTTCCGCGCCGAGCGCTTTCAGAAGCCCCGCGCGGTCCGCGCTGCCGCGGATCTCCTCGCTGCTAATCTCGCCGAGTTCCACCGCAGCCTGACAGACCGAGTGGTCGCGGCTCTGGTATATCACCCTGCCGCTGCGGAAGTAATACACCCTGCTGTCGCCGACGTTCCCGCAGGTGAATTCACCGTCGCGGTAGAACCCCGCAGCCAGCGCCGAAAGCCCTCCGGAACGCCGCACGGCCTCGTTGGCGCCCTCCAGCAGCGCGTTTACGCCTTCCGGTGAGAAATCCGCGCCAGCCTGCCCTGAAAGGTACTCCACAGCCGCGCGGGA
>Ga0129310_1000221_pt1 | contig 77774 bp, 71 predicted proteins | sample Go1ome_2_FD_94433 | JGI IMG/M metagenome (GOLD analysis project Ga0129310, IMG submission 94433) | Western lowland gorrila individual fecal microbial communities from Wisconsin, USA - Go1022A metagenome | ecosystem: Host-associated > Mammals > Digestive system > Large intestine > Fecal | place...
ATGTTATTATCTATACTAAGAAAATATGCTTCCCTGCACATATCTCCACGGCAAGTTGAGAAATGTACATGGAAGTTTAGGGATATAATGGAGATACTTTATGACATATTCAATAATCGGTATCTTGGCTACTGTCGTTCTACTGATCAACAACAGGGATGTATTATGGAGCAAGGATGAATACAGCAGGGTTCCAACATATAGAGCTTACTGTCATCTACTTTATGGAATTCTTGCATATTTAATCACGGATATGCTCTGGGGAATACTAAAGGCTCATAAGCTTATTACCGCCAATTATATAGATACTGTAATTCATTTTATAGCCATGGCTACTGCTGTAATGCTGTGGACGAGATATGTTATCGTATATCTCGGAAATAGAAAAGGATTTGGTCGTTTCCTGCACTTTGCCGGAAGCTTATTCTTATGCTTCGAAGTAATCATAGTATCTATTAATCCATTTAAGCCAATACTTTTTAGTTTTGATTCTGATGGAAAGTACCATGCAGGTCTGGCTCGATATATAACACTCATTATTCAGATAATACTCTTTCTGCTTACATCACTATATACTTTGATCAATGCATCTAAAACAAGGGGTACAGACAGAAGGCGCCATCTTACTATAGGACTCTTTGGAATTGCCATCACATTGTTCATATGTGTGCAGTTCTTTTATCCACTACTTCCTTTTTATTCTATGGGATATCTGTTCGGAACATGTTTACTCCATAGCTTTGTTGTAGAGGATGAAAAGGACGAATATCGTGAGGCTCTTAAAAAAGCTCTGCACACTGCCGAAGAAGCGAGCAAGGCTAAGTCAGCATTTCTCTCCAGCATGAGTCACGAGATCAGAACTCCGATGAATGCAATAATCGGAATCAACAACATAGCTCTGAGTGACCCTTCTACAAATGACAAAACCAAGGAATACTTGAATAAGATAGGCACTTCCGCCGAGCATCTTCTGGATATAATAAATGATATCTTAGATATGAGTCGTATCGAATCTGGTAAGCTTATTCTCAAGGAGGAAGTCTTCCAGTTTTCGAAAGAGATAAAGCAGGTCAATACTATAATAAGCGGACAGTGCAATGATAAAAATCTTAAATACAGCTTCACCAGCGACGGCGATTTAGAGGGCTTTTTCCTGGGCGACGCTATGAAGCTTAAGCAGGTCCTTATTAATATACTAGGAAACTCTGTTAAGTTCACACCTGAAGGTGGAAGCGTTACATTTACTATCGAAGAAGTAGCTGATGAAAGCAGTTCGAAAACATTTAGATTTATTATCAGTGATACTGGTATTGGAATAAGTAGTGATTTTCTCCCACATATCTATGATGCTTTTAGCCAGGAGAATAACGCATCTACAAGTACATACGGAAGCACTGGTCTAGGTATGTCTATAACTAAACGTATAGTAGATATGATGAACGGCCAGATTGATGTTGAAAGTGAACAGGGTAAAGGAACAACCTTTACACTAACTATTACATTTAACAAGAGTGATAAAAACTGCTTAGATGATAAGACCGATGATATAAATGCTTCTAAAAGTGCTGAGAAACAGCTTAGAGGAAAGAAGGTTCTCATTGCTGAAGATGTGGCGATAAATGCTGAGATTCTTATATCGATTCTTGAATCTAAGGGTATAGAGGCCGATGTTGCTGAGAACGGACGCGTGGCTACAGAACTATTCCTATCAAAAGAACCAGGCTACTATTTTGCTATATTTATGGATATGAGGATGCCTGAAGTAGATGGTCTGGAAGCAACTAGATTAATAAGAGGAAGCGATCATCCTGACGCCTCTTCAATCCCTATCATCGCACTCACAGCAAATGCATTTGATGAGGATGTACAAAAGAGTCATGACGCAGGACTGAATGAACATCTTAGTAAACCTATCGAGCCAGAGCTTATCTTTAAAACTCTCGAAAAATATATATAATTTCCTTCTATTATGGGGCTATAAATGTTATAATAAAGGCACTAAATACTAGGGGTTTGTTACGTAAAAAAGGGGGTACAATATGGATAGAAAAATAGTCGCTGCATTTATTGCTGACATTTACCGTGATATGGTAAAGGAGACTCAATACGGCACTATTATGGCAGCCAAAAGATTTGGGGTTAAGCTGCTTTTCTTTGCGAGCTTCAGCGATAATTTCAGTAATGCTCAATATTCCCGTATTTCTAATTATGATATAGGCGATAGCGCCATATATAAACTGCCGAATCTTCAGAACTTCGACGGTCTTATTACTTATGACAGCTATATGCCTAGTATATTCATTAAGCTGATCAACGATCTTAAAGAGAAGGCGCCATGTCCTGTTGTCACACTAGGGGATATCAAGGACTGTTCTTACAACGTCGTTAATGATCAGGATTTATCATTTAGAGAAGTTATAGAACATACGATTAAGGTTCATGGATGTAAGGAACTTATTCACATAGCTGGAAATCCAGAGCTTTCCTTCGTTCAGGATAGAATGCGTGTATTCAAGCAGACTCTTGAGGATAACGGTCTTCCATACGATGACAGCCGTATCCTATATGGAACCTTATGGTATGACTCGGCTCAACGGGTTACTGACGAACTGCTAAAGCTTTATGAAAAGAATGAGAAGCAAATGCTTCCTGATGCTATAATCTGCGCAAACGATTATACCGCCATAGGTGTAGCGGATGAGTTAATTCGCCGCGGATTTAGGATACCAGAAGATACTATCATCACTGGATATGATGATGTCATACGGGCCAAGTTCAACGAGCCATCTATCACCACATCCGCACAGCCTTTCGAGCAGGTTGGTAAAGATGGTATAGGTGTTCTTGAGAAGATATGGAACAACGAACCTGTTGATCATGTCACAGCTGAACCTGGAATACTTAGAAGACGTCAGTCCTGTGGATGCGAGGAAAAGCACCAGTATCAGCAGGACGACTTAAGAGAAAGTTATGCTGCGGTTATAGAAAGGCTTGGTAACTTATCTAGGTCTAACACTAATCTAATCCTCAGTGTATCTTCTGCTGAGACTAACAAGGATGTATTTGATGAGATTGAGGCCAACTGCCGCAAAGATACTGGATTCAAGGATGCAGTTCTCTGTCTGATAAATGGATGGGATCAGCATAAGATTATCTCTGAACCTTCTGATTTCGATGATGCGGAGTTTGAGGTTGTATGCGGTATCTATAACGACAGATCCATTCGTAGAGAGAAGCTTCCTAAGGGACAGCTACTCCCAAGCGTAATGCTGGAAGATAATGAAGCTTATTACCTGGTACCGATTCATCATCTTCAGTACTTTATGGGTTACTTCATCATTTCTCCTAATCTAGAGAATCTATCACAGCTCAACATCAAGTCATGGTTCATAAATGTAAGCTCTATGCTTGAGAACTGGCGTGTTAAGCAGAAGCTCAAGATTACTGTCGAGAGACTGGAAAATCTATATATGACTGATATGCTGACTGGACTCTATAATCGTCGTGGATATGGTAATCATTTCCAGACATATTACGAAGAGTCCCTTAAGAATAAATCTTCTATAGCTGTATTTCTGATTGATATGGACAATATGAAGCTCATCAATGACAACTTCGGACATGATGAAGGCGATTACTGTCTATGTACTATCGGCAAGGCTATGAAGTTCGCATCTAAGGATAATGAAGTATGTATCCGTTCAGGTGGTGATGAGTTTGTCGTCCTTGCTAAGAACTACGACGAGGATAAGGTTACTGAGTTTTCAAAAACTCTTAGAGAGTATATAGATAACTCTTGCAAGACAGATAAGAAACCATTTTCCATCTCAGTAAGTATTGGATGCTATATTCAGACGCCAACTGAGGACGAAGAAAAAGCCTCATCTATTACCGATATCTCTGAGAGATATCTAAGAGAGGCTGATGCTCTTATGTACCTAGAAAAGAAGGAACATAAGAAGAAGTTATAATTATTTTAAATGAAACTATCGGAGAACTATAATGAAGCGAACGCCTTCGTTGTAGTTCTCTGCTTTTATAGAGAATCCATGTTGTTCAAGAATCTCCTTAGCTAGAGAAAGTCCTATACCCGTACTTCCCCCTTCGCCCATATAGAAACGGTCAAACATCTTCTTCGCATCTTCTTCAGAAAAATGGGCTCCATCATTCCATATAACCATGATGTCCCCTGTACATCCGATATATATTCTGCTTCTTGCATATCTGATTGCATTGGAAATGATATTAGATACCGCTCTCTGCATCTGCTCTATATCAACTGTTATAAAGCGATCTTCTATCTCGGTAGTTACAGTCAGATTCTTGTTCTGAAGTTCCATATAAAATGCGTCTAGTGCATCTCCTACAAGTTCATTTATGGAGATTTCTTCCTTGTTGTACTTCATACTCTTACGGTCATACTTCGAAAGAAGCAGTATCTCGTCCACCATTTGGGACATCTTACGAACTTCCTTCTGAATAACCTTATAGGCGTGCTGTTCTTCGATGACACCCTTCTGAAGTCCCTCTGAGAAACCTTGTATAGACATGAGCGGAGTTTTGAGCTCATGCGATGCATTTTCGAAGAACTTCTTCTGCTTATCCTGCTCATCACGAATACGCTTGGACATTCTGAAGCCAAGCACTGTAGAGATCACGTCACATACTATCATGACAACGAGAAGCAGAAGCATTACTATCCGCTCCATAGTCTTTGCCGAGGAAATATCCGTATAGATTGCTATTCTATCATTTGTGTCCTGATCACGTATCTGCTTGATATAGAACTGTCTATCCTCAAGCTCTACGATATATATCCTGTTGGTCTTGCTCTTGTTCTCTTTGCACCAGCTTCTTACAAGACTCTCGACTCCGTATTCCATATCTGGACGGAACTCTTCAGAATCAAACTCCAACAGGAAGTAGTAAGACCTGAACAGATTCTTACCCTCACTATATTCCATATAGGAGTCAGGATCCCTCTTTCTGAGGAAACCCTCACAGTTCTGTATACTTTTATATGCTTCCGAACCTATATATCGGTTAAGCGCCGTAAGAACACAGAGAAATACTAGGATAAATGAAATGGTAAGAATAATACATATATAAATACCTAGATTCTTTCTAGTCTTTATCATAAAACCTCTCCCAGTTGATATCCATAACCCCATACAGTGTTAATAGTAACTCTACTCTGAGCCTGGCGAAGCTTCCTACGAAGTCGTCTTACAGTCTCATCTACAACTCTGGTCTCTGTATCTGAATCAAGTCCCCATAGATCATTGAGAAAGTCTTCTCTTGATATAGCCTCATCTGAACGCTTCAGCATATATTTCAGGAAGTCTAGCTCCATTTCTGTAAGACCCAGATTCTTATCGTCGCATATTATAGCGTGACGACTCTCTGAATAAGCTATATCACCGTACTTAAGGTCAACCACTGCATTTTCCTTGATAGCCTCTCGCTCAAGGTCTATACGTCTGAAAAGAGCCTTTATTCTCATCATCAGTATAGATGGAGAGAAAGGTTTGATCATGTAGTCATCACTACCAGAAGTAATTCCGATAGAGTAGTCCATCTCAGACTCCTTGGCTGTCAGCATAATGATAGGAACCTTGGATATTCCTCTAATCTTCTTGCATATATCGATTCCATTTGTACCTGGCATCATAATGTCCAGGATGACCATATCAGAGGGTTCCTTTATAAACTGATCATAGAGTGAGTCTCCCGTCTCAAAAAGCATCACTCTGTATCCAGCCTGTTCCAGGAATGCTCCAAGTATCTCGCGGATATTTGCTTCATCGTCAGCTGCATATATAAGTTTACTATCTGTACTAGCCATAATCACTCCTCATATTTTGTCATGTATGCCCTACTAAGACACACATTTTGTACGTTTTTCATTATACTCTTTGTTGATATTTTTGACTATATTATTTCTAGTATCTGGTTTATAATATTATTAGATTTTCTTTACGAAGAAGGTATGGGGTATGAATAATAACAAAAAGATTGGGTTTCTTGTCAGTGGGATAACTGACGAGTTTACTAGGCCCCTATGCAAGGGGATTATAGAAGAAGCCGCCAACGACGCAGTGGACATTATCGTAATCCCTGTTAAGTACATCGACAGGGAGATGAAGGGAATTCCGGATCTTTACGAGTACCAATATAAAACCAATGCCGAAAATGTTATGGCCGAGAATATAGATGTTCTAATCGTATCCGCAGATACCATAGGTTGTCTAACAACTAAGGAGAACATAAGAAGTTTTATTGATGGACTAAAGGCGAAGGGGATTCCAATTCTTTTGGCTGCCTCCAGAATGGAAGGCTACCCAGGAGTTACATTTGATAACAAAGTCGGCATAATCGACGGCATTACTTATCTTGTGGAAGAGCTTAAGATTAAGAATATCTGTATGCTCCGCCCACTCTACAACAACACGGATATCGATGAGCGTTGCGAAGCGTTCTATGAAACTATGGACTTCTACAAACTTCCTGTAGGTCCAAATGCTGTTATTACTACTACCCATTCCAATGATTACGAATCAGACTGCTACAGACTTATGGATCTTAATCCTGATGTCGAGGCGGTATTCTGCGTCACTGATGCTGTTGCCATGGAGTTCTATAAAGCTATGAAGAATCGTGGTCTTGTTCCTGGAAAGGATATCAAGATCATGGGATTTGATAACTCCATTAGTGGTAGTATGATCACCCCATCACTTACAACTATTGAAGCAAGTCCAGAGATGCTTGGCCGACGTGTGTTCAAGCAGGTACGCCGTATCATGGACGGCTGGGATATCGGAGATTCCATCGTTCCTACTCGCTTCATTCTTCGTGATTCATTTGGCTCATTCCTTAATAGGGTTAATGTAGATGAGAAAATCCTTGATAAGAATTATCTGGACAAATATTTCCACAGAGTATTCTTCAAGTTTGATAATGTTCCTGGTTCGGAAGGTCTTGAAACTTTAATACAGTTTAAGACTCTGCTGAACGTTTTAATAGACTATGTTAATGACGCCGACTTCAGTATCGAGAGGTCAGCATTTTTAAAGCAGAAACTTGATGACTTTCTAAAAACTGGTGCTCTCATGTATACAGATGCAAATGTTCTGCTAGCTTATATCAGCAGACTGAAGCAGGCTATACTTGACCACTTTGATAGCTACGAGGATAAATGTCATGTATACAGCACCTTCTCTGGGCTATCTGAAAGAATCACTCTGATTCTTCGCGAAAATGTTATAAGTCACGAGAAGGCTATGAGCGAATCATTCTTCACTCTTAAAAATATGGTGGAGGATACTCTTAACTTCAGCAAGGGCGATGATGAAAGCTATATAAACATCGTATCGAATCTATCGCACTTTGGTGTAAAGAATGCCTACGTATACATTTATGAGAAACCTATCATCCATAAAGAAAAAGAGCCTTTCAAGATTCCAGAAAAGCTCCTTCTTAAGGTTGCTATGACCGAAGGCGAGATTCAGGTTCTCCCTCCAGAAGAGCAGCCTATCAATCTTATGGATATATACAGTAATCCATACATTACGGATTCCAAGTATAATATGGTGCTGATGCCACTATATTTCCGCGAAACTCTTTACGGAAGTATTCTGTATGACTTAACCGATATCACTTACGATAACGGCGAGTTTCTGGCCAATCAGTATGCAAATGCTGCTCGCGTAATCGACATACTTAATCATTAGTTTATCTCATTTTCACTTACTTTTCTGAAACGTACTCTGTAGTACTCATCGAAGAGCTCTCTTAGTCGTGTCTTTTCCTCATCACTTTCTGCATATTGTAAATAATCATATATAGATGCACTATTTTTATGAAGCTTATCTATTATATCCTGCGCTACTATCTTCTCTATAGACTCACTACGTTCTAGCTTCTTCTCTATTAGCTTTTTCTCGCGCTTTACTCTCTCTCCAAGCTTTCGCTCCTCTGGAAGAAATGAAAACCAAATCTTCTTACCTACGAATACAGTAAGAAACATAGCAAGCACTGTTCCAACTATTATAGCAACATATATAAGAACTCTTTTTATAATCTCTCTGTTTTCCTTTGTATCAAGTGTAGTTTTGTCCTCTGTCTCTTCATCCCCCTGAAGATACTTCTCAGCTTCGTCAGGCATTCCAGCATCGCTAAGCTCAGACTCATAATACTCTCCCCAGTCTGTTCTAGCCTTCTCATCTGTCTCCGTAACTACAAGTCCCCAGGACATATCTTCAGAAGACTCCTTTGTAGCCGTTGGCTCAAATGTCATCCAACCCATTCCATCTATATACGCTTCAACCCAGGCATGCGCATCCGTACTCATAACGAAGTCATTTCCGCCCTCAAACAGATATCCATTTACATATCTTGCAGGAACCCCTGCATCTCTAAGCATTAAAACCATAGCCGATGCAAAATGAACACAGTAACCGCTCTTTGTATCGAAGAGGAAGCTCTCTATAAAGTTTTCGCTATCTCTTAAATCAACTGTAGTATCATAGTTATACTGTCTTAGATAGCTTTCGATGACCTTTGTCTTCTCGTAATCATTTGAACAATTCTTCGTAAGTTCTGTAGCTAGATTACTTATCTTATCTGTAGGCATAGAGGTATCAAGATACCGACTCATACTTTCCTTAAACTCTTCTGAGTTCATGCGAGAAACTGCCCTCTCATACTCCTCCTGAGACAGGAACTTCGATATATTTATCTTAAAGTTATCGAATACATAATCCTTTACCTCTGTATAGCTATGAGTAGGCTTTCCCTCAGCCTCCTCCATAACTCTCTGGAAGTAAGGACTGGCGTAGTCAATTTCCATATACTGAAGCTTATAGCTAAAGCCCTTGCCCTCTCGCTTCTTCAGACCTGATTCCAGAGAATCGTCTATATTAATGAGGTTCGACGGTCTTATAATATCTTCAGTTCTCAGATATTCATACATAACCTCCGCACTCTCAATACGTGAAAAGCATTTTGCTTCCTTGTAGGATACATCCGCATCTATAAGTGCATTTATGTATAGAATAAACCAATCATTATAATCCGGAGTTATACTTTCCTTACCCTCAAGTCCCTCATTTGTTATGGTACTGTAATCTGCGCCCTTAAGGTAAAGTGCCCTGTTAGTTCCTCCCATCTTGAGAAATGATAACTCTTCCCTCGACGCTTTCTGAATTGATCCATTCAACGTTCCAACACTTGAGTATCCACTATATGAGTTTCCAAAATCAAATATTCCGCTGACCCTGTAGCCTATCTCATTTCCGATACCATCTGCTATAGAAGCAACTCTATAATATATATCCTTTGCAGTAGTCCACTGAATCGGCTCATCCTTTATAGGTAGAAGCACTATAAAAAGAAGCGCAAGAGTCACAGCAAAACGGTAATCTATATCTGTCCTGATGCATCTAGCGATGCAGTAAAATGCACCAACAAGAAGACATACTATAGCAAAGCGATTATCCTGACCTGATGCGATAAATGCTGCAGAGTTTGCAGCGACAAATATAAGGAATAATATATATGTCAGATTCTTCGCCTCATATAACACTAAGAATAATATAAAGAGTACAACTCCTAGAGATAGTAGTATATTGATACTAAGTACCATATCTCTGGAAATAAGAAGCAGAACAATCGACATAAGAATCAGTCCCGGAATAACTAGTGCGCGTCTCTTCATGAATTCAAATACGAGTATAATTCCCACAAAGAAGAAGACATAGCAGCCGTAGAAAAGCGGACTCAGCTCTGTCAACTGAGGTATAGCAGCAAAATCAAAGAAAGATATTAATGCCACTATAAGAATCTCTGGAAGCTTCATAACATAATTCTCAAAAGCTCCAGTCTTCTCATTCTCCATATCTTTAGTTTTGCTACTGGTTATCGTCATAATCCTTCTCTCTAAATATAACTATATTTCCAGCTTTTTTAGATACTTCTTCAAGCATTTCTTCTTCATGTCCAACAGCAGACTTACTGCCAACTTTTGTAAGAAGTTCCGTATAAAACTCATGGAACGTCTCAGGACTATCTATAACATATGACTTCACTCCCACATAATAATAGAAGATCATAAGAGGCTTCTGCTTCATTCCGAAGTACTCTGCTATAGATACAAGATACTCCAAATATCTATCTCTAAGTTTGATACTATCCAGTGTTCCGTCCATCAGTTCACTAATAAGTACCATACTGATCATCTCAGATTCCTGTTTCTCAGGTAACCTGACATACAGTTCACGGGTTTTCGCATAGTTCTTCCAGTGAACCCGATTCAGACTGTCACCCTCCATATATTTTCTAACATCATTTCCCAAATGATTCTCAGGGGTACGGAGGCTGAAGAGATTTCCGTTCTTCTCGTCATGCATAAGTTTCTCGATTACATTTTCAGCCACATTTGTTATGACTGGAAGCACATGAACTCTTATAGGAATCTTCACCTTCTTCTTAAATCTAAGTATCCCAAAGATATCCTGCACTGTATAACCTTCAACTCCAGCATCATAACTACCTGCATAGCGGCAGATAATCTTCGCATCCACAGTCACCTTCTCGTGCGGAAGAAGTCTAAAAGACTCTACTGTGAAGTCCTCTGGAAAATGAGTTATATCCTCATTGTAATAGAAGGTAATATCTGATATCGGTATCGGGCCGGAATTCTCTATTACAAGCTGATAATCCTCAGCAGTGCCCTTCTGAATCAGCTTGCCCGTAGTCTCCTGATATACCTTCAGCGCCAGGAAGATATAGATTATATAGATAAATGATAATGGCAGATACAGAAGTACTGCATAAAAGAAAACATAGGAAAAAGTTCCTCCGCGACTACTTACATTTATAGTCGCTGCAACTAGCAGCACTATATAAATAATCACAGGAACAAATCTCCTATGTAATATGTTCTTAACTTTATCAAATATATTAGTTTTCAATTATGAAGGTCTCTTTATCTTTTCTATAATATCAACTATTATCTGGAATCCAGTATATTTATTCATTCTTGACTCTGTTGTAAGCACCATTCTGTGAGGAAGTGTAATTCTCGACATAGCTATCACATCTTCAGGTATAACAAAGTCACGTCCAGCAACATATGCAGCAGCCTTAGATGCAGAGAGAAGATCCATCGATGCTCTAGGACTGAGACCATATTCCAGATTATCATTCTTTCTTGAGCTCTCGATAATACTGAGTGCATAATCTATCAACTCATCACTCATAATAACCTGGCTTACTTCTTTCTTCATTTCCAGAATATCAGCAGCCTTTACAACAGGTGAAAGCGACAGTTCCAGTTCACCAGCAAGATGTCTTCTGGCCATATCCCGCTCCATCTCTCTCTCAGGATAGCCAATCGAAAGCTTCATCAGGAATCGGTCAAGTTCTGCTTCCGGAAGCATATAAGTTCCAATCTGCTCCACAGGATTCTCTGTAGCTATAACCATGAATAGCTCCGGAAGTTTAAAGGTCTCTCCATCGATAGTTACCTGATGCTCTTCCATAGCTTCCAGGAGAGCCGACTGTGACTTAGGCGACGCTCGGTTTATCTCATCCGCCAGAACTATCTCCTTATGAATCGGTCCTTTTACCACCTTAAAGCTCGACTCTTTTGCATCAAATATACTAGTACCTGTGATATCAGTAGGAAGTGTATCAGGTGTAAACTGAATACGTGAGAAACTCGCATCCACTGACTCAGCAAGCGCTTTCGCAAATGTGGTCTTTCCCACTCCAGGCACATCTTCTATAAGAATATGACCTCCAGAAAGCATCGCAATTATTGCATTCTCTATAACCGCTGACTTTCCAACAAAGCGTCTCTCAATATTCTCCTTAATTTTGCTTATATTTTCCTGCATCTCTTACTCCTGTATGCATATCTTTATCTTAATAATACAGCATAAGTACCATATCATGATTACAGTTCGTCACTATCGAGATCTATAGTAAATGGTCCATCATTTACGAGACTACAGCTCATATCTGCGCCAAAGCTGCCCGTCTCAACCTTTATATCTTTTCCATCCGTACTTCCAAGAGCTCTGCAGCTATCTACTATATAATCATATATTTCCTCTGCATGTTCAGGTGAACCGGATTTTATAAATGAAGGACGATTACCCTTCTTGCAGTTAGCATATAGGGTAAACTGTGATACAAGTAATAAATCTCCGCCAACAGATGATATATCCAGATTCGTCTTACCCTCTTCATCTGCGAAGATTCTAAGTCCCATCATTTTCTTAATCATCTTATCAGCTACTTCTTTAGTGTCATCTTCACATACTCCTATCAGTACAAAGAAACCTTTGCCGATTTGTCCTATTACTTTACCTTCTACAGTGACAGAGCCTTTCGTCACTCTCTGTATAAGAAACTTCATAATATTACCCTAAACCACGCCTTCTATAAGATTTAAAAACAAGTTTTATTAAATAAAGCGGTCATCCAAAATGACCGCTTTAACTATCACGATTATTTGGTGAATAACATCATGCTTTGCCATTTAGCTTTGCAATGATAGTAGGAAGTTCTGCATCTACCTTATCATTATCCAGCTGGCAGGTTCCTGCATTTGCATGACCACCACCGCCATATGAGAGACACAGCTCACCTATATTAAAGTTAGAGCTTCTGTTGATAATAGACTTACCAATCATTACAGCTGTATTCTGCTTCTTGAAGCCCCACGCAACGTGAACAGAGATTTCTACCTCAGGCCACATAGCGTAAACCATAAAACGATTTCCTGTATATATGGTTTCTTCATCTCTAAGGTCGATTACTGCAACCTTATCATGTATCTTAGTTATTCTCTCGAGCTGAGCCTTGAAAAGCTCCTGCTGCTCGAAGTACATATCTACTCTTTCCTTAACGTCAGGAAGTTCAAGAACCTGCTTGACATCATGATCAACACAGTAATCAATCAGTTCCATCATAAGATCATAGTTGGATATACGGAAGTTATGAAAACGTCCAAGTCCAGTACGTGCGTCCATCAGGAAGTTCATAAGAACCCAATCCGTAGGATGAAGAATCTCATCCTCTGTGAAGTCTGCACTATCACCCTTATCTACTGCAAGCATTATCTCTTCAGAGACTCTGGTGAACTTCTCCTTACCACCGTAGTAATCATAGACAACTCGCGCAGCCGACTTAGCATCACCATCGATTATATACTTACCTTCGTACTCTTCCTTCTTATTTCTGATAAGCTCACTCTCATGATGATCAAATGCAAGACCAACCCTCTTATCAAAGGGAAGATTCGTTGTGATATCATTTTCAGAAATATCTATCTTGCCATCCTGAACATCCTTAGGATGAACGAACTTTATATCATCAATCAGGTCTAGTTCCTTGAGAAGCATCGCGCAAACAAGACCATCAAAATCACTTCTTGTAACAAGTCTCTTCTTCATAAAATGTAACCTCCCGTTCGATGTAAATATGCCCCAATTCACGTCGTAACCAACTGCTAATATTTTATCATAATATCAACTGTTTTTGTATATAGGATTTTAAGCGAAAAATATTGAAAAGTTTTGCTTCTTAAACCTTTTTAACCAGGAGTTCTACCACGAACCCATCATCGTTATAATACTCCATTCCACCGCCCTGCTTCTCCATATACCATTTAACAAGATAGAGTCCCAGACCATATCCTGACTTATCTTTAGTATCGGAACCACGGTAATACTTTTCTATAACAAGTGGAAGCTCACTTTCTGGAACTCCCGGACCATTATCCCGAATCGTAACCTTGATAAATGAGTTCTTCTTTCTATCCTTCGATGGTATATCTTTTATCTCAGAAAAGGAAACATGTATATCAGTGCCAGCATATTTATAGGAATTACCTACTACATTATCTATAACCTGGCTCATACGAAGCCTATCTATATAGACAAGGCACTCTGGTATATCATTATCAAGAATAACGTTACCATATTCCTTTAGGCTGCTGACATATTCCTGTATCTTTCTGGAATCAGTCTCCTCCGGCACAACGCTTATCTCTTCCATATCATCAAGGTTAGCGCGGAACACGTTCTGTACCAGCTGTGATATGGTCTCACTCTTTGCCGAGATATAACCTGTCTTTTCCAGAAAATCCTTAATTTCAGATATATTCTCTGTTACATCAGCAGTATTATAATCCAACGAATTATAGCGGGTTGCATCCCGCTCCAGCTCATTAAGCTTTCGGTTAAGCTTCATTTCCAGGACTTCGCAGGTAGCCTGAATAGTTGCAACTGGAGTTTTCAGATCATGACTAAGTTCCGCTATCATCTCACGCTTAGCATGCTCCGCCGCCAGTTCTCTCTCCTTGGAAGATTTTAGCTCCTCTCGCATCAGGTCAAAGCTTTCTGTAAAACCTTCAAACATATTACCCGGGTGCATCGGTATTATAGCGTCCAGATTGCCCTTAGCTATCTCTGTTGCGACCTGTTCCATTTTCTTGATTGGCTTAATCTGTGTTAGATATATAGCAAGTATTAAGAGGTAGCCCAAAAAGAGAACTGCCAACCAGAAGATAATGCAATATCTAAGTAGAACTCTCTGAGACGACTCAACACCACTATTAATCTCGCTCCATATTTGCTTATATATCTCTAGTTCCTGATCATTATAGGTACCCACATCACTAAGTGTCATCCCATAGTTTCCAACAAAGTAAAGCATTGCAAGAAGGGCAACACCCATTAAAATTGTAAATATAATTATTACATGTTTAAAAAGTTTCATATCGTACCAATTGTATTCCTAAACCTTTATTACTTCAGTTCTAATATATATCCCGTTCCCCAGATTGTTTTTATATACTCCGGATTATTAGAATCTTTTTCGAGCTTCTCACGAAGTTTACGTATATGAACATTCAGAGTTCCATCAGAATAGAATGAATCGCCCCACACCTCGTCAAATAAAGTATCCTTTGTAACAATTGTATTCTTATGTTCATATAGGCATTTAAGAAGCGCGAATTCCTTTGCCTTGAGACTTATCCTTTCTCCCTTAAGGATTACAGACATGGTGGCCTCATCGATTCTCAGCACATCCGAAGAATCATCCAAATCTGATGCAGATTCATTTGCCTTCGAGAGCTCCTTCAGCTGTTCTACTTTCTTAAGGTTGATCTTAACCTTTGCAAGAAGAACCGACAAGCTATATGGCTTCTTTATATAATCATCGCCCCCTATGCTAAGTGCTATGAGAACATCATCGTCACTCTGTCTTGCACTGATGAAAAGTATTGGCAGCTGATACTGTTCTCTAACCTTCTTACAAACCTCAAAGCCTGAACCATCTCCCAGATTGATATCAAGTAATATCAGATCCACATCATTTTTTTCTATAAAATCATAACACGACGCTGCAGAATCCACATACTCTGTTGATATTTCAAACATCTGAAAATATTCAGCTGTCATCTTGGCTAGTTCTACTTCATCATCTACTATAAGACAATTATAATGCATATTGATAACCTCCAAAAAACGTGACAGCGAGTCCACTGCCACGTTTAATTCTACATTATTTTATTAACTTTTTCACCTTAAGATTTTATTCCTCTGTTATCATCTCAACCGGATTAAGACCTCTAACCTTAAGACCTGAAGAAGCTGATGTAAGGAGTGCTATAACTACTATTCCAACAACTGTAAAAATCATATAGTATGGAGGAATGCTAAATGGTACATCCTTTATTACAAATAGTGAAAAAGCAGCTTTACAAGTGGAGGAACCTACAGAAGGTGCAAGTAGTGAACCCACAAGTGTTCCTACTATAATAGCAGGCATATTTGAAAGCATTATCTGTGATATAAGATTTCCGCTTGTCTGACCAAGAGCCTTGCTGATTCCCATTCCACGCCATTCACGGCTAATCTTTGCTCTAATAACAAGTGACTCTACAAAGATAACTACAATCATTGTGATCACTGAGATAATTATGCATATAAGCTTCATAGATACAGCCAAAGACTCCACTGTTGATTGCATCTGCTTATTTAAATCAAGTGTATTAAAGGAATAGTCCTCATCCTTTTCAAGAGTTTTAAGTTCTTTAGTTATATCATCATATGATACACCGTCATCCGCTGTTACATAGTACTGATACATCATTCCACCAGGTACTATTCTTTTAGCACCATCAATAGTCATTATGATAGTACGTCCCATACGTTCCATCCTCTGATTGGTACCTACGATAATAAACTCAGCCTCTTTATCAGCATATTCTATAGTTACAACATCACCTATCTTTACATTCAAATCCTTTACAACACCTGGAGTTACAAGGATTTCGTTATCTTTCTCAGGATATCTACCTTCCAAAAGAACTGTATTCTGAGTATTCTCGACGTCATCTACCGCATAGGTAAAAACTGCTTGCTCTTTTCCGGCATACTTAACATCAGGCTCGATGCCGGCACTTGTAAGTACATTACTTACTCCATCTAACTTACTTAACTCATCAGATAACTTCTCATAATCCTGATTACCATTGCTATCTGCAATCATAACTGTACCCATCTCAAAACCGAACATATTCAGCATTCCACTTGGATCCTTACCATAATTCTCCAGAAGGCCAAAACCAGTTAATGTTGAGATAGCAAGAATTGCTGCAATAAATACCATAAGTATATTTTTTCCAAGTCCACCAAATGTATCTTTTAATGACATAGTTAATGGGATTGGCAGTGGAGTTTTTTCAAATGAGAAGAAGTTCTTCTTAAAGTTATGATTGCTAATTCCACCTCGAAGAGCATCAAGAACTGTAATCTTCTTATATGCCCTGCTGATTACTCTTGCAACAAGTGAAAGTACCGCAACTACTAATACTAATGAGGCTACTGCAACACCACAATTAATAGGCTGATTCCATCTAAGACCTAGGATAGACGCTATTATATCGCCAAAGCTGTTAAATGTAAGTATCGCAACCACTATACCAAGGATACTTCCAATAATTCCTACCAATGCTATCTGCAAGGTAAGCGCCCATCTAAGCTCAGATACTGTATAACCACTGGCTTCAAGTATACCAGTATTCTTCATATTCTTCTGTATAAAGTTCTTTACACTGAAGGATATTACTACAATAGCTATTACAAGTATTAATACAGAAAATATAAGTATTATAGCTATTACTATGATAGGAATAAACTGTGAACCGCCTCTCATCATCTGCCAGTTAGCTAGCATATAATCGTTATAGCTCTTCTCCGGATGAAGCTCCGCTGCTTCTGATATCCCATCCTTAAAAACTGTTCCAATTTTACTTTCAATATCACTTGTAGCTAATTCTCCTGATTCAAGCTTAGTACTATCTACTCTACCTTTATGAGCTATAAATGATTTTGCAAGATTAGAATGATCATGGCTTAGTTCATCTATCATTTCCTGAGATATACATACACTATAAATTGTAAGATTCAACGTGGAGCAAAAGTATGGATCCTCAAGATAACCTGCTACAGTAAAATCATATGTATCATCTCCAAGCTTAAGCTGTATAACATCTCCCTCAGCAAAACTGTTATGCATATTGAAAGGAAGAAGAATATCATCCTTCTTATATTCTCCACCTGGCTCATTAACTTTCATGATATTCTTCTGAACATCAAAGCTTTCAGCCAGAAACTGATACTCCATATATTCCTTCTCGCCCTTTTTTCTATATTTACTATTAATATTAAGGCAAGGGGTCTGTTCATAACTTATGATATCGTCATTTTCTTCAAATGCTTTTTCCGCAGCTTCAGTCTCTTCTTCGCTATTACCACAGATAAGCATAACATGTGCGCCATTAATCGCCTCAAATCTATCATCAAGTACGCGACTTATTCCCAAAATAGCAGATGCACAGTCGAAAAGAAGAAATGATGCTATAAAAGTGAGAATCAGGAATGTGAACATATCACTCTTCTGCTTCTTCATATTATTTTTTGCAATCACAAATAATTTATACATTGTTTTCTCCTTAATCCAAATGCCTCATTCTATCTATCGGCATGGTTATTAGTTTAAAACTATCTGGCTTCTACCATCCCTGCTCCTGGAGGAAATCCTTGAGTTTACGGTGTCTTTCTAACGCCTGTTCCTGTGCCGGATTTGATTCATCCTTATAGTCTCCAAGATATGGTCCAAGGTCTAGCTCGTCCGAGATAACGCCATCTGAAAGATAAATGATTCTGTTTCCTCTTTCTGCCGCCTTTACTGTATGCGTTACCATTACTATGCTCTGTCCCTGATTATTAAGGTCTGTCATGATGTCCAGAACATTGGTTGTATTCTGTGAGTTAAGTGCACCCGTTGGCTCGTCTGCAAAAAGAACTTCAGGATCATTTATTACTCCTCTTACTACTGCAACTCTCTGCTGCATACCACCAGACATCTGTGTAGGAAACTTACGGCAGTCCGCTTCATTTATCTCGACCTTCGAAAGCAAATCCTTTGCTTTAGCTGCAAGCGCCTTACGATCCTTAGCCTTAAGAAGTCCGCTGACCATTACATTGTCGAGTGCGCTCATACTGTCATTCAGATAATTCTGCTGGAATACAAATCCCGCATGATATCTTCTAAAGAGTGCAAGTTTGTCATTTGAAAACTTCGATATCTCTATGCCATCACCACTCTTTGATCTAAGCTTCCTGTTTTCTTCATCCACATAGTAAGTGATAGTTCCTAGTGTCGGTCTATCCATTCCTGAAAGTGCATACAGCAGTGTACTCTTTCCTGATCCAGAGTTTCCCATGACTACTGTAAAGTCTCCCTTATATATGCTGAGAGTCAGATTCTTAAGCACATGCTGCTGAACTGATTCATTTGAAAATGTCTTTGATAAATCTTTTACTGTTAAGATTGCTTCCTTATTCATTCTATTCACCTTTCTTTCTCTTATTAAAGAGTTTACGAAGTAATAAAAAACTTCCGTGTGTCTGTTGTTGATGATAATATACAACAACCACACACGGAAGTCTTAAAATGATTCTTCTATAATCCTTAATTGATTCTTAATTATATGACTATATTTCATAGATTCTAAGCGTCAATCGATAAAGACCGCACTTCGTGCTCTACTGTCTGCTACGCAGACTCTTTATCGATGTACGCTTAGGCAGCCTTGCTTCGCAAGGCTACTACAAGTAGAAAAAAGGGATTATTGGAAACAAGATTTCCATAATCCCTTTTTCTACTTGTATAATCTACGAAGCAGTTACTCTGTTCCGTTCATATATTCCTGGATTAGTTGCTGGTTTGCAGCTATATCTGGGACGAGTACAGCCATTCCATTTACGGTATCGGCATAGTAAGTGTTCTCTGCAGGAATGATGTAGCTCTGCATTTCCCCACTTGTTACAAGTCCTGATGCTAGTCTCATCATTCCAAATGTACCAAGATCGGTTGTGATACTAGGTGCAGCCTGACTTGCTACTTTATATCCTTTTATAAAATGTCCATGCTTTACCTGGCTGACAACGCCTGATATTACCTTACGCTGCCTCTCTGTTCTATCCCAGTCTGAATTACCAACATATCTCATACGAGAGTAGCAAAGTATCTGGCTAGGTGTAAGTTCATTTTCGCCCTCTGTAAGTGACCACTCCTCGTCGGATACATCATTATTAGATCCAAGTGCAGGATTCTCATTCATATACTGAGCTTCTTCTGCTGTAAGATCCATTTTGAGGGAACCGATTGCAGACATGGCATCAAGGAAGCCATTAAAATCTACCATCATGTTTCCATCAATTGTTATATCAAAGTTCTGCTCTATAGTCTGATCAAGAAGGTCGAAGCCACCATAAGCATATGCTGCATTCAGACGATTGCCGCCATATCCTGGGATATCTACATAAGTATCACGCATCAGAGATATCATGCACGCATTGTTAGTCTTCTGATTGATTGACAGAATGATCATTGAGTCTGAACGCTGTGACTCCTGTCCGTCTCTAGCATCCTGACCAACAAGCAGAATATTTACTATCTGATGCTTCATTGAATCTGGTCGTTTGGAAACTTCAGTATCTATCTTATTGAACTTTCGAGTAATATTCCATACTGCTCCACCAAAGGCAAGGAGAAGTATAAGAATTATAATGATTAGATTTCTAAAAAACTTTTTCACCGGATTCTTCTTTTTCTTCTGTGGTTTTTCTTTTCTGTGATTATCTTTCTTGCCTTTATTACTAGACTTATGATGATCATCTCTTCCACGACCACCTCTGTCACGACTGTTCTTCTCTCGACTATCTCTGCCGGACTTTCTTCCACCACGAGTATCTTCTGAATACTCCTCATAGGCTTCATCATAATCATCATATTCGTCGTAATCATCATCGAAGCTTTCAAGATAATCTGTATCACTTACAGCCTGATCTGGATCATAAGTTCTCTTACGATGCTTTCTTGGCATAGGATTCTGAACATACTGCTGTTCCTGAACGTACTGTTCCTGCTGAGCTGCTGCTCGCTGAGTTGCCTGCTGCGCTGCTACTTGCTGTGCATACATCTGCTGCTCATACGCTTGCTGAGCTGACTGCTGCTGTGCATACTGCTGCTCCGCGTACTGCTCATACTGATTCTGCAGTGGATTTTGAATAAATGCAGAATCCGCCTCTGGAGAGTAATCCTCACCAACGCCCATCTGCTTTCTTCTCTCAAGCTCCTGTATACGACGAAGTTCTTCTAGCTGGAGCGCTTCCAACTCTTTCTTTCGTCTTATGGTTTCAGCCTGTATTCTCGCAAGCTCTTCATCTTCGTAACTCATTTAACTCTCTCCTAAGTAATTTCGACAAATTATTCTATAGTCCAGTATTATCAAAAAACCATCATACTGATAAGTAGCTGATTTTATAACTCAATCAGCTGCTTTGGCGACTTTGCCAGAGACTCGCATCCATCCTCGGTTATAAGAATCATGTCCTCTATTCTGACACCAAACTTCCCAGGAAGATATATTCCCGGCTCATCAGTTTCTATCATATACGGCTTAACCAGAGATTCATCTCTTGTATTAAATGCTGGTGACTCATGTATATAGAGTCCTACTCCATGACCGAGACCGTGACCGAAATAGTCTCCATAGCCCTGTTCAGCTATATAATCACGGGCTATCTTATCTACATCCTTACATTTCATTCTTGGTCGCAGGTTTTCCAGAACCATCTGCTGCGCAGTAAGAACTATATTATAGACCTTCTTTTGTTCATCATTTGCTTTTCCGATACATACTGTACGAGTCATATCTGAACAGTATCCATTATATCTACAGCCGAAGTCCATAGTCAGGAAATCACCCATTTCCAACTTCTTCTCAGATGGTATCGCATGTGGCATAGATGAATTAATGCCAGAAGCGGCTATAGTGTCAAATGAGAAGCCTTCCGCTCCATGCTTCTTCATACTATACTCAAGCTCCGCTGCAACCTCGAGCTCTGTCATACCAGGCTTTAATATTCCCAGTATATCATCAAATGCCATATCGCCGATATGCTCGGCCTGCCTTAAGAGCTCTACTTCTTCAGGCGTTTTGATCTGTCTAGGAATCATTAACGCATCTCCAAGAGGAATAAATTCCGGCTGCTTTGTTAATCCCTCAGAGGAATTAAAGAATCCTATATAACGATGTAATGTAGAATATATAATGCTTTGATCTTCAAATCCTATAGTCGCTACATTTTCCTTACTTGCTATATCTGAGAGAATAGACTTCATCGGATTCTTCAGATTATACTCGATAACCTCGAAATCACTTTCCTTTTCAGCTGCTTCTGTATAACGTGAATCGACTATGAGCACATTTCTATGCGATGTCACTACTGCTGTACCCTCGCCGCCACGAAAGCCTGTATAGTATCTAAGACTATATGGATCAGTGATAAGAATCATATCCAGATTCTTATCATTTAGTATTCCTTTTAATTTATCTTTCATGTGTCTCGTCTTCCCCTTCTAGTGATAGTGCATAAGCGCCAGAGGATAACCCCTGACGCTTAGAATAATCTTACTATATCGTAATAAACTCTGGCTTTACGAACTCCACTCCATTTGCAAGCATTTCGCCAATAAAGAGTTTGTAGTATTCTGGTACTAACTCCTCTGTAATATCATGTGTATGAATAAGAACTATATGATGAGAACCATCCACCAGAAGTCCCTCACCATTATCTGGATCTATATAGTGGATTCTATCCATTACATCTTCCTTTGTGAAGCCTGTATCTTCACGTATGTTCCACTCCATGAGATCGAAGGTCCACACGGTATCTATATCCTTGTCAAAGCCTGCATTTTTCCAGGAGTCAAATGATATCTTAGTATCGTCAACCTTATCGAAGCCCTTCTCCTTAAGATACTTCTGAAGCGCATCCTTCTTGTCGCCGCCCTTATCTCCATATGGAAATCTGAACGGTCTATACTTTCTCTCTACTCCGGCTGCCGCATAGAGCCTGTCGAGAATAGCTTCATTTTTCTCAATCTCTTCTATACACTCATCATAAGAGATCTCTGAAAAATGAGGATGTGAGTAGCTATGATTTCCTACTATAATCCCAGCCTTTAAAGCATATACAGCATTATCGAAGAAAGCCTCTATATTCTCACCCCAGCCAAACATAATCGCAGGGATATTCTTCTCTACTATATAATCAACCACCGCTGGAGTATTTGCTGATGCTATATCATCTATTGTAAGCAAAGCCTTTATCATAATTGCTCCACCCTTTCTATTTCTATATACTCTTCAATACTTAGTATCAAAAAACTACTACCTTTTATTTCATCATACTAAGAGAGATTTTTCAAGAAAAAAGTATGATTTACCTAGTATTTATATCTACTTTTTTCAGGCGAAATATATTAGAATGAGGACTATGGATTTATGATGTATTATGTGGAGGTTACAAATGAATAAACAGATTAAGTTCGATATAAAAAACAGGGTGGATTTTAAGAACAACATAGACAGCTGTATTGGTACAGGCCGTCTGGGACTTGCTCTTACTGAGGAATATCTTAAGGAGCTTGAGTTCGTTCAGGAGGAGATTGGATTCAAGTTTATTCGCGGACATGGTATATTCCACGATGATCTCTCTATCTACCATGAGTATGAAGAAGACGGGGAGATAAAGCTCGAATATAACTATACTTATCTCTTTAGAATAATCGATAGATTTATAGAGCTTGGTATCAGACCATATCTCGAACTCAGCTTTATGCCATCTCAGCTCGCAAAGGGTACACAGACTCTCTTTCATTGGAAGGCTAACACTACTCCTCCAAAGGAGTATCGTCTATGGAATCGAATGGTAGTCGCGCTTCTTAAAAATCTTCGCGCTCGATACGGCGAAGAGGTTCTAGACTGGCCTATCGAGGTATGGAATGAGCCTAACCTTCCAGGTTTCTGGTTTAAGGGCGATATGGATGAGTACTTCAAACTTTTCAAAGAAACATACACAGCTATCAAGGAATACGACAGTCGTTTCAAGGTTGGTGGACCAGCTATATGTGGTGTAAATGAGGACGAATGGACCAGAGAATTTCTATCTTTCTGTAAAAGATTCGACATTAAGCCAGACAACATAACCAGACACCACTACACGGTTGAGTTTCCAGAAACTGTCGGTCATTACGACTATTCCAAGCTTGAAGACTCCAATATGAGAATAGCCAACCTTCAGGCCACTAGAGATCTTGTCGATTCATTTGAAGATTTTAAGGGTACGCCGATTCATATAACAGAGTTCAGTACTTCTTATACTCCACGAGGAGTCATCCATGATACCAATATAAATGCAGCTTTCCTTGCCCACCAGCTCTCCCGCCTCGGTGATATGAACGAAGTATACTCCTACTGGACCTTCGGAGATGTATTCGAGGAGAAAGGAGTTCCGAGATCTCTCTTCCACGGTGGATTCGGACTCGTAGCTGAAGGAAATATTCCAAAGCCTACATTCTGGATATTCTCATTTTATAAGCAACTCAAGAACTTCAGTGATGTATGCGTAAATCGCGATGAAAACTCTATCATCCTAAAATCAGATTCGGGTTATGCCGGAATCCTGTGGAATAAAGACGAGGAAGACTTCTCTGCAGATATCACTCTTCCTTTTGAAGATGGAAATGAAAAACTTGAATATACTCTCATTACAAAGACCGTTGATGAGGAGTGCTGCAATCCGCTAAAACTGTGGCACGATATAGGTGAGCCACCATATCCGACAAAAGAGCAGATTAAGTTTTTGAAGAGCGGTGCTTATCCACTCGTACGAAGCGATATAAAAAGAATCGAAGATTCAAAGATTGACATATCTCTCGATGTTCATAAACATGGCATCGTATACTTTGAACTAAGAAAGCGCGTATTCACACCAGACCGCGGTTATAACTACGATAAAGTAATAACATCACATAACAAATAAAAAATGAGTCACCTTTACGTCCGACGTAAAGGTGACTCATTTTTAAATCTATAACAGTACAAGCTCGAAATCTTTTCCATTCTTTCCAAAATCTACGAGAAATGCATGTCTACCTTGATATGCTCTTGTAGTAAATGCTGAAGAATAACTTGTTCTATATGTTGTTCCGTCCTCTGTTGTTAAAGTAACATTTGAATTGTTAAGTAATCCAATTCTATTAACTGATACTTCACTAAGAACACAATCAACAAGTGACATCTTTGATCTATAGAAGTTGATGAGCGATGAGATTGTCTTAACCGCTGACTTCGTAAATATATAGATCAGATATAATAAGAACAAATCACATATTATTGTAAATAAATCAAAGTGATTAACTACTGTGAAAACCACAAGTGATATAATCATAAGATCAAATGCTAATACCAATAATGTTATTAGGATCTCTCTTATCACAAATCTACTCTTAATTGTTGATACATCTTCTTTACTAGGATTACGCCATTTCATATAAATACCTCCCTTGCATGTGTTATTAAGTAACGGACGTTTTCTATGACTTAATAATATTACAAAGGTAACGTATATTACATGAATAAAAAATAGAAAAAAAACGTTCTATTTCTCTAAAAGAGCGAATTAAGCCTCTACCACAATATCAGCATACTTACTTCCTACAACTTTTACGAGATCTTCTGGAGAGAGTTCAACCTGATATCCTACCTTTCCAGCACTCACATACATCTTCTCATAATCTGCTGCTGAATTATGAATAAATGTAGGAAATCTCTTCTTCATTCCAACAGGAGAACATCCTCCATGCACATATCCTGTAAGTGGGAGCAATTCCTTCTGCTTGATCATTCTCAGTGCTTTTTCTCCAGCTGCCTTTGCTGCTTTCTTAAGGTCAAGTTCTGCATTTACTGGTACTACAAAAACATAGTACTGTCCCGACTTTGCCTGAGTTACAAGAGTTTTAAATACCTTATCCGGATTTTCTCCAAGTATTCCAGCGATTTCTTCGCCTGTCATAGTTGCATCCGGTTCATACTCATGACTTGTATATTTTATCTTCTTGCTGTCTAGGACACGCATTACATTTGTTTTTTCCATCTGTCAAAATCCTTTATATGTTTGCTATATTTGCTAAATGTTTGCTTTGCTTACTATAGAATTAATATTCAAATGTATCTGGATGTTCTCCTGACCATCCAGCCTGCGGAATACAGGATAGATACGATACCTCTTCTTCAGTAAGGCTGAAATCGAATATATTCATATTTTCCTTCATACGATCCAGTCTTGAAGCCTTAGGAATCACAGGTATCTCCCTCTGAATAAGGAAGTTAAGCAGTATCTGTGCAGGTGATTTTCCGTACTTTTCACTAAGTTTTAGAATACGCTCATCTCCCAGCATTTTCGCTCTTCCAAGAGGACTCCACGCCTGTGGAACTATTCCTTCTTTGTGGAGAAATGCAAGTGTATACTCCTGCATATATCCAACATGCAGTTCTAGCTGATCCACCATTGGCTTAATACGCACTGCCTCAAGGAATGGTGCCAAATGATGCGGCAGGAAGTTTGATACACCGATAGCCTTTACTCTTCCTTCATCATATAATTCTTCGAGAACCTTCCAAGCTGCTACTGCCTTTTCAAACCATTTCTCATCCTTTACGCTAGCCCTTGGCCAATGAAGCAGGAACATATCAAGATAATCAGTTCTAAGCTTCTCACAGGACTGCTCAAAAGACTCTCTTGTCTCCTTCGTTCCAAACATCGTAGGCCACACCTTACTGCAGATAAATATATCATTTCTGGGTATTCCTGAATCTGATATAGCCTCTCCTATAGCATCCTCATTATAGTAAAAGCTTGCTGTATCAATATATCTATACCCAGCTTCAAGCGCTTCTAAAATGACCTGCTTTCCGCCCTTCTCAGTCGATAGATATGAGCCATATCCAACCATAGGAATCTTTACATTATTACTAAGCAATATTTCTTTCATACTTTAACCCTCATTTAATACAACATTCAAAAAGGTAACTGCCTCTATTATATAGAAGCAGTTACCTTTACACAATTACAGATTTAGTCCTGTTGCCTCATCACAACCAAGTACTATATTCATACACTGCATTGCAGCACCAGAAGCACCCTTTCCGAGGTTATCAAATCGGCTAGCTACGATAACTCTGTCTTCATTTCCTGTAACGAAGATTTCCATTCCATCCCAGCCAGCACATGCATCTGAGTAGAGGGCTCCACCTGCTTCTACATCAGCACCAAATGGCATAACTTTGATGAACTTCTCACCCTTATAATACTCAGCTATATAGTCGCGGATTTCTTCAGGTGTCTTCTTCTGCTTTAACATATCTGTATAAAGTGGAATCTGAACTATCATTCCACTGTGATAATTTGTTGTCATAGGACAGAAAAGAGGTTCTTTGTCGAGTCCTGTGATAATCTTCATTTCTTTTAAATGCTTATGTGTCTGTCCCCAAGCATACATTCTTGCGGAATCATACTTTGCATCACGGCCTTCCTCTTCATACTGAGCTATCAGCTTCTTTCCGCCGCCGCTGTAGCCTGAGACAGCAAAGATAGACAGTGGATAGTCCTTAGGCAGAATGTCACCCTTAACCAGTGGATACGCAAGTCCTATAAATCCACTAGCATAGCAGCCAGGAACTGCGATACGTTTTCCAGTCTTAACCGCCTCTCTATGCTCCTTTGAAAGCTCTGGGAAACCATATGCCCAGCCTTCAGAAGTACGATGTGCAGTAGATGTATCTAAGATTACTGTATCTGGATTATCACACATTTCAACTGCTTCTATAGCTGCAGCGTCGGGAAGACAGAGAAATGTTATATCTGAAGCATTTATCAAGCGTCTTCGCTCTTCCGGATCCTTTCTAAGTTCAGGACTGATAGCAAGTATCTCTATATCATCCCTCTTAGAAAATCTTTCATGAATACGTAGTCCCGTAGTTCCTTCACTTCCGTCGATAAATACTTTTGTTTTCATCAATCTATTACTCCTTACAATAAATGATTTAATAAGTTCTAGTTTTACCACACACCCTCGTAATATTCAAGAGTTTTATTGTAATTAGTGCTTTTGAGTAAATCTAAAACTTTCGGAAGAATGCTACCATATCATCATTTGCTTCCTGTCCAACCTTATTCCTCATATCAACATGGAATACATGGCCAGTATCTTTGTTACCGTATATTTTCGATTTACATTTAACTCCTCTGCTTCGAAGCAGCTCCTCCATCGGTTCACATTTATCCTTTAGGAAATCACCCTTCGCAGAGAAAATGTAGGCTGGCGGATAATCCTTCGTAATGTAATCTAGGATATCCAGCTTCTCGCCGTACTTTTCTATAGAAGAACCCAGGTAATCCTTTAAAGTTCCCTTTAGCCCAGTGGTCGCAAGCTCCTCACGAAGATTATATAGACCACAGCAGAGTCCCAAGGCTCTAATCTTAATCTTAGGTTTTCTGAAGTCCATAATCTTTCTGTATTCAGGACTCGAATATATCACTCCGTACTGACTCGCCAGCTGCGCCCCAGCAGAATCCCCTACAAGATAGACATTGTCTAAGTCAATCGGATAATCCTTCTCATTCTTAAGAAGCCAGAGTATCACCCTCTCAAGATCCTCAAGTGGTGCAGGAAACTTATATTTTGGAGCAAGTCTGTAGTTGAAGTTCACTACAGCAAATCCCTTCTCGGCAAGACTAGCAGCGTAGAACTGATACACTTCCTTCGTACCATATACATAGCCGCCGCCGTGTATACTTATGATCACTGGATACTTCTTCTTAGGCTTTGCCTCAATCGGCCAACAGATATCAAGTTCATTATACTTCTTATTGCGTCCGTATCTTATATCTCTAACATACTCAACATCATCTGGAATCGTAAGTCCGGCATCCCTCTTCTTATCTGCCTTCTCACACATTTTGATAAATATATAACCTGCTAACGACATGTTTCTCCCCCTCTACTTCTGCGATATTCTCTATAGCTTCATTTATGATATAAATGAAGCCAACAGTAACATCATCATTCTACCATAAGCATCCAGATTCCGAAACATATCTTCACCAGACTATCAGCTACAAATATCGCAACTACAGGAACAGCGCTAAGCGTGTATCCTACGATAGCTATCATAGAGCAAATAATTCCGAGTACTATCATAGAACGTCCATGTACAAAGAAGTAACTTAGGAAATGTATTCCTGTTGCAAGAGTAACTCCAAGCCATATCATTTTCCAATTCCAACTAGGGATAAATGGACCAGCTATACAGAACATCAGTACAAAAAGCAGCGCGATACCAGCATAAATCATCTTAATCTGAAATGGGCTGGCAGGTCCCTTCGACAGTTTACTTCTCACTTTGCGATTCACATTTGCTATAAAAAAGCTCACATAATAACCCGCGAGAAAAATGAAAGGATTTACGATAAACTTGCCACCGAAGATTATCGATATCAGTAGCACTGCTCCTACAAGCACGAGCCACAAGCCGCATGATTTTTTGTTGTTAAACTCAAGCTCAGATATAATCTCTTTTAGCGACTTCTTACCCTTTACAGTTGTATCACTAACCATGTTCTCATATTTCATCAATTATAATCCTCCACTTCGTCAATTGATGTACACATAATAACGAAAGTAGAGGCTATTGTATCAATTATCCAGTTAAGTGGCAGATATTAAAAGGTAAGATACATTCAAGATAGGCTATGAACTGGGCAAAAACAGTTCACAAGCTAATAAGCGAAATGATAATATGAATGCAAAAAGCAACTGCCCTCAAGCCAAGAGATAAGCAGTTGCTTTTAGCATACTAAATATTTCAGGGGCAACCGTCTATCGGTAACGCCCTTTTCATTTATTATATTATCATTACGACAATTTAGGTGTCAACTTAGAATTAGATACCGTTTTTATTCCTGCTTAAAAAATAAAAACTTTATACTTCCTGGTGTTGCTATACTATCTTTCGTATAAGGTATCCAAATACTCTCATCTTCACCTAATGTTATTACAACTTCTTTTTCAGCATGCCCATTAAAATCATCTTCTCCAGCTGTTAAAAAATAGTCATCTCCTACATGAGGCATATATTCATTATTTGTTTCAGGATCAATTGCTATTTCATTATCATCTTTAACTATTCCAAAACTTGTAAGCTTTTCCCAAGTAGTAATAACTTTGTAATTACCTGCTGGAATCTTATATAAATATCTTTCATCTGACAGATCAGTATTTGCATTTAATGTAATACTTCTACCATAATCGCCTAATTCTCCTGCTACCACAACAATATCCGCATTATCTTCAGAATATTCCTCTTCAGCTCCTCCACTCTTTTCTTCAACCGATTCTTCAGTAGTTTCTTCTTTTTCGTCATCTACAGGAAGAAGCCATGTAGCATACAGATCCTTGTCTTGTGCAAGATTTAAACTACTAGATTCAAACTTGATTTTTTCAGCATTATCATCATTCCATAGTGTAACAACACCTGTCCATTCTTCACCATCCGAAATACTTTCTGTATTAAAACTACCTTTACCACCTACATAAGCTTTATCAGATCCTGTATGAAGAACCGTTGACCAATCATAAGGACTTGCAGATATTCGCTTTCCACTATGATTGGAGTATGTTATTGAAACCTCATAAGCAGGTGAACCACTTGAGGTTTCTGTATCTGTTATAGAATTAACTGTAATTGTTACTCCCCTAATAGTTACAGAATCGCCAATTGCCAGATCATTCAATTGATCTTCTGGCGTATCAGCTGCAACTGTAGTTTCTGTTACTTCAGTAGAATTAGAACTTGATGTATCATTATTATCTTTCTTACCCAGACTACCTACAATACCAATCAAAAGCCAAAAACCGCATATACCTAATGATATCTTTGACAATATCTTATTCTTACCATCTTTCTTAGTAATATCAATAATAGCAAGAATTGCTCCAATTATAAATGTGCACCCCAATATAGATAATATCAATGCAGCTATTCCTAAACCTGATTTAGGTGGTTTATTATTCATCTGCGGTGGTGTGTTGTATGATTGATTATTAAAGTTCTGTGGTACATTATTGTTTTGAATACTATCCATGCCGTTACCTCCTCTATTAGCATTTACAATGCAATATTTTCCCCATAAGCAATACTATAATTACTTTTACTTAAATTATACTTTAGCTTTAGTTATTACGCAAGTGCGTACACTCAACCGCGTACATTTTCATACAATAAAATAGGGCGATGAAAATGAACGCAAAAGATGCAGTTGTATCACGAATAAAAGATATTTGTGAGCAACGAAATATCAAATTAAATGAATTAGCTAATATTTCTGGTATTACACCTTCAACTATCTACAGCATGACGGATGAATCCAGAAGAGACATTTCAATTCTCACAATAAAAAAAATATGCGATGGTTTAGATATTTCGCTAACTGAGTTTTTTAATGATTCCATCTTTGAATCTTTAGAACAAGAAATAAAATAGCTATGCATTCATTTTCCCATATATGAATATTGTTTTTTCATTCTCTTCACATTTATTCTTTTTTCTAATAATTCACATTTTTACCATTGAAAACTGTATATCATATTGTTATAATCTAGCTCCTGGGTGTTACCATTCACGGTAGGTCGGTTGCCCTTCTTCCAGAGAGATTAAAAGCTCTGTTAGCAGTAAGCTTAGAAACCATTTATACAAATGGAATATATTCGAAGGGAGGAAGTAACTTGTATGAATGTTATTCAAGTAGTTTATTATTCTGTAATGATAGCTTCCGTATTATGCGGAGCTGCATTCAAGATAGGCTATGAACTGGGCAAAAACAGTTCACAAGCTAATAAGCGAAATGATCGCATTAATACAAAAAAGTAACTGCCCTAAGCCTCAGAAACTTTGGCAGTTACTTTTTGTAACAAGCTAAATTATTCAGGGGCAACCGTCTATCGGTAACGCCCTTTTCATTTATTATATTATCATTACGACAATTTAGTGTCAATATAGAATAGTTTAGAGAATATGACATAAATGATTCGGTGCGACAGGATTCGAACCTGCGACTTCGTCGTCCCGAACGACGCGCTCTACCAAGCTGAGCCACGCACCGTGAATATTATATCGTTGCAATCAAGCTACCAAGCTGAGCGTGCCATATCACTTCGTGATATACAATCCTTGCTACGCAAGAATTGATTCTGCTTCGCAGAATGCATCTGCCTTCGGCAGACCCACGATTCTTCGAATCGTGAGCAGACACGCACCGTGAACCAAATGTTATTGTTCTTTTAGTTCTTTTTTGTTGCTATACATTTCGCTATCGGCTTTTTCAAAGACGGATGCTAGATTTGTATCTGTTGATGAGTCGAAGTCTGCGATACCGCTTGCTACCACAACTTTTTCTTCTTCTTTGTTGATAAGAACCTGTGTACGGAGCTCGCCCAGAAGTGATGAACGATTCTCGAAGTCTTCCCCTTTCAGGATTACTACGAACTCATCTCCACCTATACGGTATACAGGGCTGTGCTTGAATACACGGCATATCATCATACATGCTTCGCGGATATATTCGTCGCCGGCCTTGTGGCCCTTTGTATCATTTATTATCTTCAGATTGTTGACGTCACAGACGACTACGGCAAACTCTTTGTTAGTACCTGCGGAGATTTTATCATTTAGCTCGTTCTCCATGATTGTGTAGGAATTCTTGTTCTTAACACCCGTAAGTGCATCGCGGTTTGCCATATTCATTACAGTATCAATACGCTGCTTATACTCTTCTTCTCGCTGCATTGACTCATTTATGTTCATGACACCAACTACGATGTGCTTGTTATCATCTCTTGGTTTAACGGCGCGCAGATTCACATACTGTGGTTCACCATCGATTATAAGTCGGTATGTGATAGAGAAGATTTTCTTATCACGGATTACACTAAGAAGGTTGCTCTTATCCATGGCTGCCGCCATCATAGGATAATCATCAACATATATATCGCGAACCATGTTACGCTGTGTCTCCGCAAAGAAATCGAAGCCGTGGTGTCCGATATCCAGCTTGCTATAGGAATCGCTAGTACTGAACTCCTCGAACTCATTCGTCTCAATATCAACGTAGTAGAGAACCTCATATCGAGAAGCAAGTGCCTTAGCTATCTTGCCAAAGACTTCTCCCTGTTCAGCAGCAGCAAGAGCTTTCTTATGAGCCTTGGTTTCGACATCGACATTTTTTACACCTATTACTATATACTTGTCATCCGTTCCGATGCCCTTGGTTGCCTTAAGACTGTAATAGACAGGCTTGCCATTCTTGATCAGGCGATAGTTTAGATGGAAGGTCTCATCCTTACGGAATATCTCGTAAAGCTTCTGCTTGTTGATGTAGGAACGGAAATGTTCTCTATCATCCTTATGAACAAGCTTTTCTGTATTGACTATGGTATCCTTGAAGAAATCTTTTCCAGAGGAAATGATAGTTAACCCATCCTCTTTTTCTTCAATCTGTCCCATAAGACTGTATTCATTGTAACTATTATCTCTTGTATTTATATAATATACGCTCTCATAATCGCCAGCGAGAGAAGTTGCTATCTGTGAAAATGTCTTTCTCTCCTCCTGACTCTTGCTACTATACTGAAGCATGAGAATATATAATGCGATAATTTCAAAAAGCGCAACCAAAAAGAGCACTAGAGCCATAGCCCTGTATCCCATCTCACGCATCACTGCACTACACATAAATATCAATATACTTGCTATCAGCGATAGCCTAGTCTTAGCTTCATCTTTCATACGTACAACCCCTTACTACCTTCACTTTTTAAAGATGAATTATAAACTTTGATCAAGTATCTTCATTACAAAGCTTGTATTTTCTCTAAGAATCTTCTCTGTCTCTGGAGTTCTGGTTCCCATGGTTGCGAAGGCATGAAATGTGCCTTTCATCTGAACCATTTTGACAGTAGTTCCTGCCGCTCTGCATTTTCGGTAAATAGCCATAGAATCTGCAAAGAGCGTCTCATTATAGTCACAGGTAAGGAAGATAGGCGGCATATCTTCAAAATTGCCATAAAATGGAGATATATAAGGATTGCTTGGATCCGTATCGCCTGCATATGCGATTCGCATCGGTTCGATAAATCCTTCCTTCACTGTAAAGTCATCTATCTCATGCTGAGTTCTGTCAAGCGCCCCTGTAAAGTCCACAAGCGGGCTATGCACCAGGACAGCCGCTATGCTTCGTCTACCTCTATCGCGTGCCTTTAGTGCAAGTGCCAGACTTAGATTGCCTCCCGCGCTTTCCCCAGCCAGAATTATCTTTGAATCAGGATACTTTTTTCTGATCACACGAAGTATGTTATAGCAGTCTTCCAGCCCATCCGGGAACTTATTTTCCGGTGATAGTCTGTATTCCGCTGAAATAACTCTAAAGCCCGTATAAGCAGCTAGCATGGAACAATATGCTCTGGAAGCAGAGGCAGAACCGGATACAAATCCACCGCCATGGATATAGAGGATTACCGCTGTATCCTCTACTGCTTCAGGAAGAAGTAACTCAGACACTGTCCCTCCTATAGGAACTCTATAGCCTTTAACTCCCTTCTCCTTTGGAAGAAATGTATAACCAAGATTTGGAGCCTTGCGAGCCTTGGACCAATCTATGGTCAGCATATTTTCGTCAAACTCCCTGCCCTTAGTCAGGAGCTTAACCATGTTTTTGTTTTTCTTCATTTCCTTGCTTGAGGCCGTTCTAACTGCAATAGGCATAGTCACATTCTCTTTTCTTAGAAATCGTATAAACTCGCATATTAAGTATATCACCCACCCCCTTCTTTCTCAACCCAAAACATACTAAAAAGGCCCCTCAACTTGAGGGACCTTTCTATAACTAAATAGTTGATATACGAGGCGTGATATCTTCAAGTACATCTAACAGGATACGAACTGTATCAAGCGATGTAAAGATTGTAACACCGTTCATTATAGCAGAACGTCTTATCTCTGCACCATCCACATAGTGAATACCAGATAGTATTGCACGTGTATTAATAATGTAGCTAACATATCCAGCTTCGATAGAACGAATAACTTCATCACTACCGTCACTCAGTTTTCCACGAATACGTGTTCTGATTCCATGTTCCTTCAAGAACTCACCTGTTCCTGCAGTTGCCTCGATGTTGAAACCGAGCTCATAGAAACGTCTAACAAGTGGAAGAGCCTCTTCCTTATCCTCGTCAGCAAGAGTAACCATAACTGTTCCGTACTCTTTCATCTTGATTCCACTGGCCTGAAGTGCCTTGTAGAATGCTCTCTTCAGACTGCGGTCATAACCGATTGCTTCACCTGTAGATTTCATTTCTGGTGAAAGATATGGATCCATTCCGTTAAGCTTCGCAAATGAGAATGCAGGAGTCTTTACGTACCACTTCTTAGCCTTCTTCATCTCGCCGGCATCCTCGATACCAAGAAGCTTCAGGCCGCCCTCTGGAGCAATACCTGTGAAGCCCTGCTCTGCAAGACTGTGTCCCAGCATTACCTTAGTAGCAATATCTACTAAGCTATATCCGGTTGACTTTGAAAGGAATGGAACACTTCGTGAAGCTCTAGGATTAACCTCAATGATATATACATTATCTTCCTTATCTACAATGAACTGTATATTAAAGAGACCTACGATACCAATTCCAAGTCCAAGCTTGTTTGTGTAATCAGTAATGGTTTCCTTAACTTTCTCTGAGATTGAATATGGAGGATATACACTAGTACTATCTCCAGAATGTACACCTGTTCTTTCAACAAGCTCCATGATACCTGGAAGGAATACTGTCTCACCATCACATATAGCATCGACCTCTACTTCCTTACCTACGATATACTTATCAACAAGTACAGGTCTATCTTCATCAACTTCAACCGCTGTTTTAAGATAGTGACGGAGCATTTCCTCATTTGCAACTATCTCCATAGCACGTCCACCAAGTACAAAGCTTGGACGTACAAGAACTGGATATCCGATTCTTTCAGCAGCTTTAACTCCGCTCTCTATATCTGTAACTGCAACTCCCTTTGGATGAGGAATCTCAAGGGATTCGATAACGCTTTCAAATGCATCTCTATCCTCTGCTCTAAAGATAGCCTCGCAGCTTGTTCCGATAATCTTTACGCCCTTCTTCTCAAGTGGTTCTGCAAGATTGACTGCTGTCTGGCCACCTAAGGAAGTTATAACTCCTACAGGCTTCTCAAGATCGATGATATTCATTATATCCTCGACTGTAAGAGGCTCAAAGTAGAGCTTATCTGATATAGTATAGTCAGTTGATACTGTCTCTGGGTTATTATTTATTACTATAGCTTCGTAGCCCATCTCGTGAATGGTCTTTACCGCATGTACTGTTGAGTAGTCGAACTCGACACCCTGACCGATTCTGATAGGACCAGAACCAAGTACGATTATCTTCTTATTCTCTGATACGATAGACTCATTTTCATCTTCATATGTTGAATAGAAGTATGGAACATAGCTCTCGAACTCGCTAGCGCAAGTATCGATCATCTTATAAACTGGCTTAACTCCAAGCTCGCGTCTAAGGCTCAGTATATCGTCCTCTGAAGCGCCTGTAAGTTCAGCAATATATGAATCTGAGAAGCCCATCTTCTTAGCGTCGTACAGAGTATTCTTATCAAGAATCTTAGTCAGACCTTCGCTCTTATACTGATTAGCGTGCTCCTCTATCTTCTTCTCAAAATCAACGATATTCTTGATCTTATCCAGGAAGAACATGTCGATACGTGTCTTGTTATAGATTACCTGAAGGTCTACTCCAAGCCATATAAGCTGAGACAGTGCATAGATACGGTCATCTGTTCCGTCCTCAACATACTTAAGAAGCTTGTCGATAGCTTCCTTCTTTGCTTCCTTGCTATCTGTCTTATCTGAAAGGCTCTTTACATCGAACTTCTCCAAATGAATATGGTTCTTACCATCTTCAAGTGAACGAATAGCCTTAAGAAGACTCTCCTCAGCACTACGTCCGATACTCATAGTTTCTCCCGTTGCCTTCATCTGTGTTGAGAGTACATTTGAAGCAAGAGTAAACTTATCAAATGGGAATCTAGGCATCTTTGTTACAACGTAGTCAAGTGTTGGCTCGAAGCAGGCTGGTGTATTGGCAAGCTTTATCTCGTCAAGATTCATACCTACTGCTATCTTCGCAGATACTCTGGCGATAGGATAGCCGCTGGCCTTTGATGCAAGCGCTGATGAACGTGATACTCTAGGATTAACTTCTATTACATAGTAACTAAATGATTCTGGATCAAGCGCGAACTGACAGTTACAGCCGCCCTCTACTCCAAGTGCTCTGATGATTCTAAGAGCACTATCACGGAGCATATGATACTCCTTGTTAGTAAGTGTCTGGCTAGGTGCCACAACTATAGAATCTCCTGTGTGGATACCAACAGGATCCAGATTCTCCATATTACAAACTACGAGAGCTGTATCGTTAGCATCTCGCATTACTTCGTATTCTATCTCCTTGTAGCCCTTAATGCTCTTCTCTACAAGTACCTGATGAACTGGTGAAAGCGCAAGCGCGTTTTTCATCATTTCCGCCATCTCTTCTGGATTATCAGCAAATCCACCACCAGTACCACCAAGGGTAAATGCAGGACGAAGGATTACAGGATATCCAATCTTTTCTGCAGCCTCAAGTCCTTCTTCAACTGTATATGTAATCTCTGATGGAACAACTGGCTCCCCCAGTCTCTCACAGAGCTCTTTGAACTCTTCTCTATCCTCGGCACATTTGATAGAAGCTGCATCCGTTCCGAGAAGTTCAATCTCGCACTCACGAAGTACGCCTTTATCATTTAACTGCATCGCAAGGTTAAGGCCTGTCTGACCTCCGATTCCAGGAACTATTGCATCTGGTCTCTCGTAACGACATATACGCGCAAGATATTCCAGAGTAAGCGGCTCCATATATACCTTATCTGCAATCATAGTATCAGTCATAATGGTTGCAGGATTTGAGTTTGCAAGGATAACCTCGTAGCCTTCCTCCTTAAGAGCGAGACAAGCCTGAGTTCCAGCATAGTCGAACTCTGCTGCCTGACCGATAACGATAGGGCCTGATCCGATCACAAGTATTTTGTGTAAATCTGTTCTTTTTGGCATTACTATTTCTCCATATTTGAAATGAATCTATCGAATAGGTACGTACTGTCCTGTGGACCTGGTGCACTCTCTGGGTGATACTGTACTGAGAATACCTTTCCATCTTCTGATGCAAGGCCTTCTACTGTGTTATCAAGCAGATTAATATGTGATACCTTTAGTCCTGTTCCTTCTATAGTAGAATCATCTACAGCATAGCTGTGATTCTGACTAGTTATCTCTATCTTTCCTGTAGCAAGATCCTTTACAGGATGATTACCACCACGATGTCCAAACTTGAGCTTATATGTCTTTGCGCCATAAGAAAGAGCTATGAGCTGATGTCCCAGACAGATTCCGAACATTGGAAGCTCACCCTTAAGTGCCTTAAGAGTTTCGATAACCTCTGGAACATCCTCTGGATCTCCAGGACCATTAGATATAAAGAGTCCGTTAGGATTCATTTTCATAATCTCTTCAGCTGGAGTATCGTAAGGAACTACTGTTACATTGCAGCCATGCGCATTAAGCTCACGGACAATATTCATCTTCATTCCGCAGTCTATAGCAACTACGTTGTACTTCGGATTTGATGTACGAGCATACCATCTCTTCTTAGAACTGCATCTCTTTACCTGATCACGTCTTAGTTCAGTGTCAGCAAGCTTCTTCAAGCCTTCTTCAAGACTTGTATCGATTCCTGTTATAAGAACCTTTCTTGAACCATGATCTCTGATGCTTCGAACAAGCTTTCTTGTATCTACACCATAGATTCCTGGAACCTCTGAATCTTCGAGAAGTTCAGACAGAGTTCTTGTAAAACGGAAGTTAGATGGAGACTCATTTATCTCTCTTACTATAAGAGCTCCGAGATTAATCATCTTACTCTCGAAGTCCTCGTCTGTTATTCCGTAATTACCGATCAGTGGATAGGACATTACTATCGCCTGATCTGTGTACGATGGATCAGATATTATCTCCTGGTAGCCAACCATAGATGTGTTGAAGACAATCTCGCAGACTGCTTCTCTATCCGCACCAAAGCCGAAACCAAGGTATTCAGTTCCATCCTCCATAATCAGTTTCTTGTTAAAATCCGACATACTTTTTCCTAACTCTTTCCTAAGTTTCTACTAACTTATTCCTAAAAATAGGCACTTCGAGGACAAAACTCGAAGCGCCTTTGCTTCATAAGTATACTAACTATTTCTCACGAAAAAGGTATTGGTTATTTTTTTTAACCATACTTAGTATATTACTTTATTTTCATTAGTCAAGATATTTTTTATAATGCACAAATTAATTTTTTTAATCTTTTAGCTTTATATTGCAGCTTTGATATTCTTTACGAATTCCGCAAGTTTTTCTGGTGCATCTTTACCATATTCAGCCACTATCTTAACCATAGCTGAACCTACTATAACGCCGTCAGCATATTGTGACATTTTACTTGCCTGCTCAGGTGAGCTGATTCCGAATCCGATAGCTGCTGGAGTATCAGTTGCTTCTTTTATATGGCCTATGATTGAACCAAGGTCTGTCTTAATCTCACTTCTAACTCCTGTAACACCAAGTGATGATACTACATATATGAAGCCTTTTGCCTGAGATGCTATAGTCTTGATACGAGCTTCACTTGTTGGAGCAATCATAGATATGAAGTCCATTCCGTACTTTTCAGCAGTTTCATCAAACTCATGACGCTCTTCATATGGACAATCCGGAATGATAATTCCATCAGCCCCTGCTTCTGAAGCCTTCTGGAAGAACTTCTCTGTTCCATAATGATATACAGGATTTGCATAAGTCATGAATACGATAGGTGTATCATAATCTTTACGAAGCTCCTTAACGAGATCGAAGACCTTGTCAGTTGTCATTCCACTAGAAAGTGATCTGATATCAGCTTCCTGTATTACTGGACCCTCAGCTATAGGATCTGAAAATGGAATACCGACCTCCACAAGATCTGCACCTGCATCTAGAACTGCTCTGAAGTTTGCAAGACTTGTCTCATAGTCTGGATCACCAGCAGTAAGAAATGCAATAAATGCCTTTTTATCCTCAAATGCTTTATATATATTACTCATAATTATCTCCTAATTATATCTTGATGAAATGAGTCACTTTTTACGTCCGACGTAAGGGTGACTCATTATTCATATATGTTTACTCCACGGTAGCGGGCAATCGCTGCTACGTCCTTGTCGCCTCGTCCTGAGATTGTACATACTATAATGCTGTCCTTAGGCATAGTAGGTGCTATCTTCAGAACATGAGCTACGGCGTGGCTGCTTTCGATAGCAGGGATAATACCTTCTGTTCTTGAAAGGTATTCAAATGCATTTACAGCCTCTTCGTCTGTAATTGGAACATACTCTGCTCTTCCTGTTGAAGCAAGATAAGCATGTTCTGGTCCTATACCTGGATAATCAAGTCCAGCTGATATCGAATAAACTGGAGCAATCTGTCCATACTCGTCCTGGCAGAAGAGTGACTTCATACCATGGAAGATTCCCATAGAACCGTTAGCCATGGTAGCTGCATTTTTAGGATTATCTACTCCAAGACCTGCAGCCTCACATCCTATAAGGCGAACCCCATCATCCTTAATATATTCATAGAAGGAACCGATTGCATTACTTCCACCGCCTACACAAGCGATAACAACATCTGGAAGCTTGCCCTCTGCTTCGAGGATCTGTGCTCTACTTTCCTTACTGATAACAGACTGGAAGTCTCTTACTATAGTAGGAAATGGATGCGGTCCCATAACTGAACCGAGGACATAGAGTGTATCATCCACTCTACTAACCCACTCGCGCATAGCCTCATTTACGGCATCCTTCAGAACCTTTGTTCCGGTCTTGACTGGATGAACCTTTGCGCCAAGAAGCTCCATTCTGAATACGTTGAGGGCCTGACGAATAGTATCCTCTTCACCCATGAATATCTCGCACTCCATATCCATAAGAGCTGCAGCTGTCGCTGTTGCAACACCGTGCTGTCCAGCACCTGTCTCAGCGATAACTCTTGTCTTACCCATCTTCTTTGCAAGAAGTACCTGACCGAGTACATTATTAATCTTATGAGAACCAGTATGATTTAAATCCTCTCTCTTAAGATAAATCTTTGCACCACCTAGGTCTCTTGTCATCTTCTCTGCATAATATAGAAGTGATGGACGACCAGCATACTCGCGATTCAGCTTATCGAGCTCTGCAACGAACTCAGGATCATTCTTGTAATGCTCATATGCTTCCTCAAGCTTATGTATCTCATTCATCAGAGTTTCTGGAATATACTGACCTCCAAACTCTCCGAATCTTCCATTTACTGCATTTCCCATATCTTTTTCCTCTTTCAATATATATTCTATATAACCCATATATTATAATGTATTCTCTACAAACCTACGCATCTTATCTGCATCCTTCACTCCATCGGTTTCAACTCCAGAACTTACATCTACTGCGTACGGATGAAGTGTCTTTATAACCTCGCCCACATTATCAGGACTAAGTCCGCCAGCCAAGAAGTAAGGTCTTGTCAGTCCACTAAGCACGGACCAGTCAAATGTAACTCCCGACCCTTTACCAGAATCTAGCATAATATAGTCTGCCGATGAGTTCTCTGCCTCATCTAAGGAGTTCATATGATTTATATTGAATGCTTTTATGATTCGGCATGTATTTATATTCGAAGTGTTGGCTATCTTATCACGTAGTCTCTTGATATACTCCTCATTTTCCGAACCGTGAAGCTGCGCGACGTCTATTATACCACAGCTTACAAAATCGGCAATAAAATCTATATCTGCATCTACAAAGACTCCAACCGCCCTTATCTTCTTATCAAGATATCTCTTTAGATCAGCTGCCTGTTCCTTTGTAACATTTCGCTTGCTCTTATCCCAAAAGACAAAACCTATAAAGTCAGGGAGCAACTGATTTGCGACACTTATATCTTCGATACGTGATAGTCCACATATTTTAATCTTTGTTTTACTCGTTACACTTTGTTCCATAGCTTTATCTAGCTTTCAACTCCTGAATTAAACTCTGCTTATCGGAGCTACGCATTAACATCTCACCGATAAGAACTGCGTCTGTACCATTTTCTCTTAAGATATTCACATCCTCAGGCTTCTCTATACCGCTCTCTGAGACAAATGTTATATCACTTGGCACAAGCTCTCGAAGTCGGATACTATTAGTTATATCAACTGTAAAGTCCTTAAGGTTGCGGTTATTAACACCGACTATTCTAGCACCTGCATCGAGGCATCTCTTAACCTCCTCAGCATCATGAGCCTCAAAGAGACAAGATAGTCCCAAAGAATCTGCTATATTATAGTAGCTTCTAAGTTCTTCATCAGAAAGAATAGCTGCTATAAGAAGAACTGCCGAAGCCCCCATCAGTTTAGCCTGATATATCATATATGGATCGACGGTGAAGTCCTTTCTTAATACAGGAATCTTCACTTCCTTTGTGATAGCTCTAAGATAATCATCACTGCCCTTAAATCTATCAGGTTCTGTAAGACAGGATATGGCATCAGCTCCACTAGTTTCATAGGTCTTTGCAATCTCAAGATAAGGAAAATCCTCTGCTATTACGCCCTTAGAAGGAGATGCCTTCTTAACTTCAGATATTACCGATAGGCCGTCTCTCTTAAGAGCCTTATCAAAGGGATATTCATATGCTCCCTTCTCAAGCTCACGAGCTGCCAGCTCCTCTGCATCTCTACGTACATTATCTAACGAATAAATCCTCTTCTGTCTATCTATTCGATTTCTGGTAAGCTCTGCTAACTCATCTAATATCATAACTATATTCCTATACTCTATTTGTTACTAACTTCGATAAACTTCTCAAGTGTCTCAGTTGCTTTTCCTGAAGCTATGAGTTCCTTCGCAAGTTCGATACCAGCTGCCATAGATTCAGCCTTGCCTCCAATATATAGAGCAGCACCTGCATTCAGAAGTGTTGCGTCACGCTTAGGACCTGTCTCCTCGCCACTTAGGATACGTCTTGTGATAGCTGCATTTTCCTCTGGAGCTCCACCCACAAGATCTTCCTTCTTACATGTTGTAAGTCCAAAGTCCTCAGGGCGAATAACTCTTGTCTTATACCAACCATCCTTTATCTCGCATACAGTAGTTGGTGAACTAAGTGATATCTCGTCCAGTTTATCCTGTCCGAATACAACCATTCCTCTCTTAACTCCTAGATCAGCAAGTACCTGAGCAAGAGGCTCAACAAGGTATTCATCATATACACCAAGGAGCATCATGTTAGGCTTTGCAGGATTTGTAAGAGGTCCAAGGATATTGAACACAGTTCTAAATCCGAGTTCCTTTCTGATAGGACCTACATACTTCATAGATGTGTGATACTTCTGAGCAAAGAAGAAGCACATACCAACTTCCTTAAGGAGTTCAACGCATTTGTCAGGATCCTGCTGGATATTTACACCAAGAGCTTCGAGACAGTCAGCAGTTCCGCACTTTGAAGATGCAGCTCTGTTACCGTGCTTTGCAACCTTCATTCCTCCTGCTGCAGCTATAAGAGCTGATGTTGTAGATATATTGAAACTTTGTGCATTGTCTCCACCTGTACCTACTATCTCGAACACATCCATTCCTGTGTTAACTGGAGTAGCGTGGTCACGCATAGCTGCCGCACAACCTGCTATCTCATTCTTTGTCTCTGCCTTTGCACTCTTAGTTGAAAGAGCTGAAAGAAATGCAGCATTCTGAGTTGGAGTTGTCTCACCACTCATTATCTCGTTCATTACTGTATATGCCTCATCATATGTGAGATCATGCTTGTTAACTATCTTCTCAATTGCTTCCTTAATCATCTTTAATACCTCCATGATTAATTACTAGACACATAGTCTTTTTATAAAATGATGTAAAACCCGTTACATTGCTATAAAGTTCGATAATAACTGAACACCCTCTGGTGTGAGGATTGATTCCGGATGAAACTGCATTCCATAGACCGTCTTATCCTTATGCTTAACCGCCATTATCTCTCCATCATCATCAGATACAGCGATCACTGACAATTCCTCTGGTATAGTTTCCTTCTTTGCAGATAGTGAATGATATCTTGCAACCTTTAGTTTTCCTTCACCACTTAGCCCTGCAAATATAGGATCATCCTCTACTGTACATATGGACTGCTTACCATGCATAAGTCTTGATGCATAAGTTACTGTTGCTCCATAGACCTCGCATATAGCCTGATGTCCAAGACATACACCAAGGATTGGTATCTTACCTCCAAGTTCTCTTACAACGTCCTCGCAGATCCCGGCGTCTTCTGGTTTTCCGGGACCCGGCGAGAGTATTATATGGGAGGGTTTTAAACTAGCTATATCTCTGACAGTCATTTCATCATTTCTGATAACCTTAATATCTGGCTCTATACTTCCGATCAACTGATACAGGTTATATGAAAAGCTGTCATAATTATCTATCAATAAAATCATACTTACTACCTCTCAACATATCATTTACATCTCTTGGCTTAGTGCATTTACAACTGCACGCGCCTTGTTGAGACTTTCTTCAAACTCTTTCTCAGGAACAGAATCAGCTACTATACCTGCACCGCTTCTAACAAATACTTTGCCATTCTTTTTAAATGCTATACGAATAGCGATACAAGTATCCATATTTCCTGTAAAATCTATATATCCTATAGCTCCGCCATAGATGCCTCGCTTATTATTCTCCAACTCATCGATCAGCTGACAAGCTCTAATCTTTGGAGCTCCTGAAAGTGTTCCTGCTGGAAGCACTGCCTCTATAGCGTCCAGGGCATCCTTATCATCTCTAATCTCTCCTCTAACAGTAGAGCCGATATGCATAATATGTGAGAACTTCAGGACTTCCATATAATTCTCAACTTCAACCGTGCCAAACTTGCTTATCTTTCCAAGATCATTTCTACCAAGATCCACCAGCATGTTATGCTCTGCAAGTTCCTTCTCATCCTTCAGAAGTTCAGCAGTTAGAGCCTCATCTTCTTCCTTCGTCGCACCTCTTGGTCTCGAACCAGCAAGTGGAAATGTATGAAGTACTCCATCCTTTAGCTTTACGAGTGTTTCTGGAGATGCTCCAGCAACCTCCACATCTGTTCCAGAGAAGTAGAACATATAAGGTGATGGATTTATGGTTCTAAGCGCCCTATATGTATCAAGAAGACTTCCCTCAAATGGAGCTTCAATCCTGTTGGAAAGAACTATCTGGAATATATCTCCCTCATAGATATAGTGCTTTCCTTTCTCCACCATCTCACAGTACTCTTCCTTATTAAAGAGAGGTTTAAACTCTCCGAGCACCTTTCCGGCAGACTCCTTAAATCTTTCTCCAGTATGAAGAAGATTTGATAACTGCTCCAAATCCTTTATTGCTCTCTCATATTCAGCATCTAACGACGCCAGCTTTACATTTACTATAAGTACTATCTTCTGTCTCACGTTATCAAAGGCTATAACCTTATCGAAGAGCATCAGGTCAACATCCTTAAACTCTTCCTCGTCCTTTACATCATTTCGGAGTACTACTTCACTGTACTTAAGATAGTCGAAGGAGAAATATCCAACAAGTCCACCAGTAAATGGAGGAAGAAATGAAAAACTCGGGCTCTTATATTCTGAAAGAATCTTTCTTATATCCTCAGTTGGATTATCTGTATGGAACTCTTTATCTCCAGCCTTCATATTGCCCTTAATGCAGGTAATCTCAAGCTTTGGATCAAAGCCGAGAAATGTATATCTTCCCCAGTTTTCATTTGCCTGTGCCGACTCCAGCATGTACGCATGTTGATCAGCGTTCTTAAGTATTCTAAGTGCTTCAATAGGTGTTATGAAATCCGAAAGAATCTCACAGGCTACTGGAGCAACTGTATATTCTCTTGTATCTAAACTTCTTAATTCTTCTATACTTGGTCTAATATACATAGTTATTCGGTCTCCCTTCTCTTTCTATACAGACAGATTAAACTGTCTTATATCCTCTGCTTCTAAGACAAGACTCAACCTCGAGATAACCATTAACCTTAAGCACTGCAAGTGGTGATACAAAGTCACGGCTAAATGATACATATATATAATCTATGTTGATATTACTTTCATCAATTGCTTCGAGAAGCTTTGTCAGACTTCCTACCTCATCGGGAATCTCTACTCCGATAACACTATCAAGCTTACTCATATAGCCTTCCTGACGAAGAAGCTCGTCTGCCTTCTCCGGCTCAGTAACAAGCATTCTTACTATTCCGAACTCTGCACTATCATTTGTAACTACGTTGTAGATATCAATCCCTGCATCAGAAATCAGTTTTGAAACCTTCAGCATAGCTCCTTTCGTATTTTCTGTAAAAACAGACACTTGATTGATCATACTAAAACCTCCTTGACCAACTCTTTTGTTTTTTATCAGTTAGTTTTACAAAACAAAAAGCCCCAACAATCAAACTAATGATTGCTGGGACAGGATATCTACATGTTACCTGCGGTGCCACCCGGCTTGGTGTGTGCTCACACCCACTCAGTACATACTCCATAAAACTAACTTAGTTAAATGTTTATATGTTGAACTTTGTTAACGAAGGTTCCTCTCCGTCTCCCATACTTAGCTCTAAGCCTTTCAGGTCGCCCTCTGAAGTCCATTCAGTTAGACACTTTACATCCGCTAGTCTCACCATCTAGCGATTCTCTGTAGAAAAGGAGGTCTTACCTACTTACTCTTCATCCACGGTTTTTAGATAGGCAAATACTACCACTTGAAAAATATTTTTGTCAATATATTTTTATAATCACTATTATAGTTTTTTCTTATACAACCTACCTTGCATATAGGTTTTACATGTTGCTAAAATTGAGCGAATCCATGAGCTCATGAATCTTCTCTTTTTCTTCGTACATGGACTTATCGGCGCTGTCGATATAATCATCTATAGTACCTTTATCATCAGGATTGATTACTACATAACCTATACTTGCATGTAGCATAAATCGGGATTTAGAGACTTAAAATCCTTGGTCATATTCTTAGAAATATCTTTAATAAGGCTTTCTATCTCTTCTTCCGGCGGGCACTTGCCAACGCCTATAAACTCATCTCCACCATATCTTCCGTAGAGCCAATCCTTCGGAGAAAACTTCTGGAAAGCTTCTGCCGTTGCTTTAATGGCAAAGTCTCCATTTAGATGACCATACTGATCATTGATGGTCTTCATACGGTCTATATCTGCAAAAACAAGTATAGCCTTCTCTCCCTTTTCCTTAAGCTCAGAGATATATTCATATAGCACATTCTCACAGCCTGTACGGTTATACATACCTGTAAGTGCATCCTTCATATATATACGCTTAAGTTCATCATTTGCCCTCTGAGAGAATATATGTCTTCGCATACTAAAGAGCTGCGCATTCATGTTGTTAATGAACTTACTGAGATCTATGTTATAAAGCAATCCCGGAGCGTTCTTTATAGCTACATATCCGATAATATAATTCAGATAATTCATAGGTGCAAAGATATATAGGTTGGACTTTCCTTCTTCATGCTTATAACCTGGATAGAGCTCTCTTGAATCAAAATGCTGAAGTGATAACTTCTCTCCATCCCTAAGCTCATACAGAATATCCATATTAGAACTGTATCCCCGAATTCTAGCAGGATACTCTTCATCATCTATCTCGAAAAACTCTGGTTCAGTACAGAGACAATAATTCTGACCAAGGAGAGGAATATCTCTTACCTTCTTAACACCTTTTTCAAAAAAGTCCGTCTTGTCCGTAGCAAGTGAAAGAGGTATCCTCAGTCTCTGGAAGAATATATCCATAATATCCTTCTGTATATTATCAGAATACTGATTTCTGATTATGTTAAAACGATTCTTTAACGCCTCCTTAGATGGTACACATCCACAGCTCTCTGCAGGAACAAAGAAAGAATCATATGTTTCCTCAAACCTTTCATCTGGATGTTCTATCTGGTACATGAGCTTCTCATATACCCTCTCTCCAAACGCTTTCCATCCTCTTGATACTGAAGCTAAGATAGGAAATGTACACTGGCCATCTCTTATCATATCGAAGCCGGTAATAATCATATCTTCAGGAGCACGTAAATCCTTCTCACTCAGTGCAGTATTTATACCAAGGGCCATATTATCATTTGCACATACAACTGCATCAGGAAGTTCCTTACCTGATTCAAGGAATATCTTCATCTGCTCATATGATGTATAAAAGCCAAAATCACCATTAAACTCTTCATATAATTCCAGATTATGTTCAGATAGAACATCTAGTAATGCCTGCTTTCTTATAGAGTTCTCTACATTTCCCTTAACGCCATTTACATATATTATCTTCTTCACGTTATGAACTTCTACAAGATGCTCAGCTAGCTCATGAAATCCCTTATAATTCTCAGTCTTTATGCAAGACATATTAGGAACATCAACTTCCAAAGAAAGCATAGGAACTCCAGCACGTTGAAAGCGCGCACAAACTCTCTCCTGCTCATCAGGAAAGTTATATGTATTAGTGCACATTATAGCGCCGTCAAAAACAGCCGGATCAGGCAAATGGAATATATTGAGCTGACACTTATTCTGCAACTCATGATTCATCATAGAGCAGTATGTTACAAACACAAAAATATCAACACTGTCTTTTTCAGCATTCTTCTGTAAGCCAGTGATAATATCCTCTATAAATTCATTACTGAATCCATTTGTAAAAACTGCTATACGTTTATGCATACTTTGAGCCCTTTAATAGTTTACAGTTCTTTCTCCGTTAAATATATTATAACAAATGAGAAAAAATCTTACTAGAATTAAAGTTTAGACAAAGATTTTTTTTTGCATTTTATTATAATTAAATCTACCATCAATTAAATTGATACAAGTTTGAAACATCTTATACGTACCATATCAACAAATGATATATTTATACGCACGTATTAGTAGTTTAAGAAAGGAAGAATATGAAAAAAACATACTTAAAAAGATTTACCGGAATCATACTAACAACTGCGCTGCTCTTTTCCGGAGTTGGCTGTGGTGAAACAAATACTGTTGTAGACGACTACGGCTCTTCTAGTGAAAGCACCGAAGCTTCCGACAAAGGTACCTCAACAGATAGTCAGTCCGTATCTACGGGCAACGATAAGACCCTAAAAGATATATACGGAGATAAAGTCTATGTGAATAATGACTACGAGGTAGGTGATGTGACTATAAAAGGAAACGCTACCTTTGTTGTCCCTGAACAAGAGTATTTAAATGCCTACAACATGCAGGCATGTGATGATGGTCTTAAGGATGAAGATATAGTAGTAAAAGCATTACTAGGTGACACAGCAGAGAAACTCGAATCTATAAAGTACGAAAACTCCTCTGACTACATGACTCTTCTCTATAAATATAGATCTATACTCTTAGCGTACGAAAATGAAAAGAAATATACAGATACCCATGTCAATGTTTCATACTCTAGTAGAATAGATAGATCTATCATTACTGAATCAACCGGAGAAAACTATACCTGGAAAGACGATGACGATCTCTACATTCATATGTATGAAGGTACCCGTAACAACACAAAGTTTGTTCTCCTTCTAGCATATGATTATATATCAAATACAAGGTATATATTCTTAGAACCTAAAAGCATAACTGAGTATTTCCCAAGTTTTAACTTCGAGACACTGCTAATCGCTACAGATAAGAATCAAAATGGCGAAGATCTTGAGATAGACAACGCCTGTACTACAAGCTACGAAGAGATAAAGTCAAGTGCAGAAGATTTAATTGCAAATGAATTACATCTTGATAGCTCATATTCTATAACGGATAACCCTGATAAATATAGTATGATATTGGGAGATAATGTAGTGCAAGTTGCTTCACCTTTTAATACGAGCAGCCCTTTTAGTCACAAAGATCCCGGAAAATCCGTACTAATGTTTTCAGACTGTGATTTTAGAAGTACACTAAAAAAACAAATCGAAGGTCTTGCCGTAGATTATAAGGTTTTAGCTGAACAAAGAGACCTTATGGCTGAATATAAGGAAGAACATCCAGATTCTGATAGAGAAGAGTATGAGTTTATATTCTCCGATACATCAACCTCCCTCGCGGATGTTCCAAATATCACAGTAGATGGATATACTGTCTATCTAAATGATAATCTCACCTTAGATACAGAATCACAAGCTGCAGATTATATAGGCTTATCAACCTCTAATAGCGGAATAATCAAGTATACCAGCAACGGATTATATAGCATAGATTTAACTCTTACTGAAACTGTAGTTGACGTCATAGAAAATGTTAAACTAGTACCATTTGAAAAAATAGAAGAAAGCTTTAAAACTGCCTTAGAGGAACAGGTGGACTTTAGTAAAATAGATAATCCTAAGGAGCTAACTGTCGATTATCTCGGCTTATACTATGGTCGTTCTAACACTGATGATTCAAATACTTACACATCAGTTCCAACATGGGTTTTCTCGGTTACTACCCAAACTGGTTTAGGATGTGATATAAGCATTAGTGCCACAGATGGCAGCATCTCAGAAATAAGCTACTTCAATTTCCAGATTTAAATATTACAAGGAAGCAAACCCCAGATAGAGAAGCTTCGTCTTCTCTTCCGTTTCTACAAATGTGAACTCATGCTTTTCACCTGTATGAACAAGTTCACCATCCTTATATACAAGTAACTGATTATCAGGCACCTCTACCCAGCCTTCTGGCTGAAGCTGATGGGTTGAGAAGATCACTGAACCGTTCTTCTCACTCATGTAGAGCGTGCCTTTTTCATTTTTATGAACATAGAAATAATCGCCGTCATATATCATTAAGTTAAGCTTATTCTCAGGAGCAAGACGCTTTATAATCTTCTCTATAAGCTTGATACGCTCATTTGCATCAAATCCATTTAACTCACTTATATAATGCTTATTCATTTGATCCACTATATACAGTAGTATTCTCTCACTATCTGTGGTTCCATCCTGATTATACTGATAAGCACTAAGTATCGGTGAATCGAATATAGTTCCGTTATGTACAAGCACCCAGGTTCTTCCAGATTCATCCCTCTTACTGAACGGATGAGTATTACTGAAACTTACATCGCCCACAGTCGCCCTGCGAATATGTGCCATACAACGAGAAGTCTCAATACGTCCTGTAAGACGATTCTTAAGATATAAGCTATCGCTCGCCTTCGCAGGCTCCTTCTCTATCGATACCGAATTATCATCGAGAAAAGCAAGGCCCCACCCGTTACGATGTTCCTTGCTATGCTCAAAAAATCTTTTTAGAAAATCATTTATCTTAACACGCCTGTTTGCGGTTATCCCAAATAGTTCGCACATTCTTTAGATACTCCCTGTCACTCTTAGATAGAGAGCCTGCTGCCAGATTAAGCAGTGCATTCGCCCACTCAGATGCAGTCCGTCCATCATATATCACTGCATCATATCCATAACGTTCGATTTCTTCTACAGCTTCCTGAACTTTATCTAAGCTGTCAACCGAACTAAGTTTCTTTTCTAACTTACTCAGACTCTCTTCTGAATATACTATGCCTTTAAGAAGAGCTACATAACCAAGCGCCTTATCTATAGGTACACTATCTGCAACTCTAACCTCTATATATTTTTTTACTCTGAAATGGAAGAATCCCATGGACATGAAATGTTCAATCAGCTTCTTCTTTCTGTCCTCTTCCATATCATCTCTATAAATGATGCTGTTAGCCACCAGTTCCTCAGCGCTCTGATGTCCAACATTTACTGTTTCCCCATTATCTGTGAGAAGAATTAACGGTGTATGATATATAACCTCAGCCATTTTATCATATCCAAAGTCACTGTCAAAAGAATGAGGCACAAAACCAGTTCTTTCCGGATCAAGATCATCCCACTCCTGGATTCTAAGCAAATGAGGCTTATCCTCCAAGCCCTTAAGTGTAGATGATTCATCAGTCTTATTCTCCATAAGGAGCATAAGCAGCGGAGAAATCTTCTGAAGCACATTCAACTTTCTCACCATATCTTCTTCAGAACTATAATCCACAGATACCTGTGCAGATGCTGAAGCGCGCATCATATACTTTCCGTACTTACCGCTTCTCTTAAAATATGCATCCATATATTTATATCTCTTCTTAGGTGAAAGAGGTATATCATCTGGTGTAATCTCACCTAGCTCAACCAGAGGAAGATTACCCTTTACTTCAAAATGATATCCCTTCTCTTCAAAGATAGGCTCCCAAAGTGAACGGAATTCCTTATAAATGCTACCAATCGTCTCTAGATCATCATAAGGATTGATACTTATCTCAAACTGACAAGAAGGCTCAAGACTTGTTGAATACTCTCCTGTATAGTAACCCACAGGATAACTATCCATATAGATAATATCCGCACCTATAGCCTTACCAACCTGATTTATGAGATTCGATATCTCATGAAAATCTATCTGGATTCCTTCATCATTTATGATGAAATGCTCTATCTCAAGTCCCAGATTCTGACTATCAGTTTCACCTGATCTTATATACTCCGATATATCTTTTCTAAAACCCATATTCTTCCCTCCTGATAATACTAATTGAGGTATAAAATATAATATCTATATTCACCTACTATGTCAATAGGAGTAAATGTATTAAAAAAAATATCATCCGTTATAACTTCAGGCTATAGCGGATGATATCTAATAGATTTATTCAAGCACCATTTCTTTATATTTACTTAATTCTTCGATGTACTTCTCGCCCATTTCACTAATCTTGGAATGCTTACGTGATATGTAACCTATAGTCATCTTTTCTTTGGTATTTAACTTAACTGCACAGTAATCACTTCCGTTAAGATCCTCGCAAATAATACCTGAACAGAGTGTATATCCATTTAATCCTATCATCATATTAAGGATAGTAGCTCTATCACTTACCCTTATAAGACGCTTATATTCATACGTACTTAGAACTTCCTCAGCAAAGTAAAATGAGTTATGCTCTCCCTGCGAGAATGCAAGACATGGATATTCATCCAGATCCTTCATGGTAACCTGCTTCTTCTTAGCAAGCGGATTACTCTTACTCATATAGGCATATATACTACAGTCAAAAAGAGGTGTAAACTTAAGACCTGCATCACGAAGGATTTTCTCCAGCACAGTTCGGTTGTAGTCATTCATATATAATACACCGATTTCACTCTTCTGACTCTTAACATTATCTATAACATCATAAGTTCTGGTCTCATGAACCTCAAACTCATACTCATCCATTCCATACTGCTTTACAACAGAGATAAATGCATTTAATGCAAATGTATAATGCTGCATAGATACCTGGAATGTTCTCTTTACATTACTCTTAGAGATATACTTTGCATCCAGTATGTCGTACTGTTCTACTACCGACTTCGCATAGCCTAGGAACTCCTCGCCCTTTACTGTCAGGGTTATACCACTATTTGTCCTGATAAATATGTCAAAGCCGACCTCCTGCTCAAGAGACTTAAGCGCAGCTGTAAGACTTGGCTGCGATATAAATAGGCTCTTAGCTGCTTCATTTATCGAGTTCTGCTTTGATATTTCTATAACATATTTCAATTGATTAAGTGTCATAATACTACTCCTCTACACTTATTAGAAAAGACCTTTACTGATATAACGGTCGCCCCTATCTGGAAGTATAGCAACTATATTTCCAGTGTCAATCTCTTCTGCAACTTTAAGTGCTGCATATAGTGCCGCTCCTGATGAAGAACCTGCTATTATTCCTTCCTTTGCAGCAAGAAGTCTAGCTGTGGAATACGCATTATCATCTGTTATCTTAACAACCTTATCAACCAGAGATACATCCATTGTATCAGCTATAAAGTCATTTCCGATACCTTCTATATCGTAGTCAGCATGCTCACCACCACCGATGATTGATCCTACTGGATCTGCAAGCACTCCCTTAATCTCAGGACACTGCTCCTTCAGATACTTAACTGCACCAGAAAATGTACCGCCGCTTCCTGCACCTGCAACAAAGTAATCAATCTGTCCATCCAGCTGTCTATATATTTCAGGACCTGTAGTCTCATAGTGAGAAAGTGGGTTTGCAGGATTCTTAAACTGCTTCATAGATACTGCACCAGGAATCGATGCAATTATCTCATCCGCCTTTCTATCAGCACCGAGCATTCCTTCTTCTCTTGGTGTATGAACGATCTCTGCACCAAGTGCAGCCATAACATGCTGCTTCTCCAGAGAAAACTTCTCAGGTACAGCAAAGATTATCTTATATCCCTTATTCAGTGCAGCAACCGCTATACCAATTCCTGTATTACCCGCAGTCGCCTCTACTATAGTTCCACCAGGTTTTAAGATACCTCTTCTCTCAGCATCCTCTATCATATACATTCCAACTCTATCCTTAACACTTCCGGCCGGATTCATGAGTTCAAGCTTAACGTAGACATTTACGCCTTCCTTAACATTCATATGATTAAGCTTCAGAATAGGTGTGTTACCTATCATTTCCTGTACGCTATTATATACTTCCATTTTCTTACCCCTTCTACTCCCTTATGCAAGTATTGCCTGTTCTAAATCAGCTATAATATCATCTGCATCCTCTATTCCAACAGATAGTCTTATAAGCTCATCTGTGATACCTACAGCTTCTCTAATATCCTTTGGAATTGCTGCATGCGTCATAGACGCAGGATGGCATACAAGTGACTCAACACCACCAAGACTTTCAGCAAGTGTAACAAGCTTTAATGACTTAAAGAACTTCTTATAATCATACTGCTTCTTAAGCGTAAATGAGATCATTGCGCCTGGTCCGTCTGCCTGCTTCTTCTGTACTTCGTAACCTGGATCCGACTCAAGACCTGGGTAGTAAACCTTCTCAACATAGCCGCTTTTTTCAAGCCATTCAGCGATTTTTTTAGCATTTGCAACATGTCTATCCATTCTTACCGCAAGAGTCTTTATACCTCGAATCATAAGGTAGCTGTCCCATGGTCCAAGTACTCCTCCGATAGCGTTCTGAAGGTAGTAAAGTCTATCAGCTATTTCCTTATCATTTACTACAACAAAACCTGATACTGTATCACTATGACCGCCAAGATACTTTGTTCCACTATGTACTACGATGTCAGCGCCCAGTGAAAGTGGTCTCTGTAAATATGGGGTAAGAAATGTATTATCTACGATCACCTTCTTGTTATAAATCTTTGCAAGCTCTGATACCTTCTCGATATCTGTAACTGTAAGGAGTGGATTAGCTGGGCTCTCAATATATACTGCCTTGATTTCATCAGCATTTTCTCCTTTTAGCTCAGCTTCAACCTCATCTAGATTTGAGGTATTTACGATAGTATATGTAATACCAAAGTTGTCGAAGACATTATCAAGTATTCTAAATGTTCCGCCATAGATATTGTCTGATACTATAAGTCTATCTCCTGACTTAAAGAGAGACAGTACTGTATTTATAGCAGCAAGTCCTGATGCAAATGCAAGACCATACTCACCACCTTCAAGATCAGCTACAAGCTTCTCGAGAGCTGCTCTTGTTGGATTACCTGTTCTAGAATATTCCCAACCTCTGTCCTCGCCAAGGCCGTCCTGCTTATATGTTGAAGTTTGATAGATAGGGACATTTACTGCTCCTGTAGTTTCATCTCCATCTATACCGCCGTGAATTACTAATGAATTAAGTTTGATTGACATTTTCTTATACTCCTTTTATTTATTCTTTTCACAAAAAAAGCCCGAGGCTTTCTAGCTCCCGGACAACATGGTTTCATAACTTGAGTAGTGACATATGAGTCACTCTACTGTTCTTTTAGTGTTTCAAAGTTGACTGCAACATCGACACGTCAAAACACCAGCCATATTATATGTCCGGATATCATACACTGCGCAGCAACAGCAACAGATGTATTTAGTTGTTCTGACTATATTAGACATATGCTTGTCTCCTTCTTCAAATCTCTTGAACGGTGTTATATTATCATTATTCACCTAGTAAGTCAATAGGTTTTTGCTATAACAAATAAAAAAAGATATCAATACCGCTATACGATACTGATATCTTATACTTTTATATCCACTCAACTACGCCTGTTTCTATATCATATACAGCGCCAAGAACATCCAATTCTCCATCTTCTATATCTGGATGATCATGAAATGCATTTGCTATGATATTTACGCCATGCTTTACATTTAGCACTGTTGCTTTATAATCATCGGTTTCTGTTCCTATAGCCTCTGTAATATCCTCGATGATATACTTTATAAACTTATCCTCAGATTCATGACTATGCTGAGCCGCCGATATTGCTCCGCACTTTGTATGTCCTAACATTACGATAACATTTGCATCCAGATGTGAAAATGCATACTCAATACTTCCAAGCTGATGATTATCAAGAACATTTCCTGCTACACGTATAACAAAGAGTTCTCCTATTCCTGCTGAAAAGATAGCATCCGGAATAACTCTTGAATCCGAACATGTTATCACTATCGCATAGGGATGCTGTCCCTCCCTAGCCGTCTTCTGACGAATTGCCAGTGACACATCGCCTGCGTTCTGATTATTCCTTACATATATTTCATTTCCTTCTTTCAGACGAGCTAAAACCTTCTCATTTGCTTTATTCATCTTGCTATCCTTTCAATCCGAACTACCATGCTTGTATTCTATAAAATCCTATATTCTATTTTATCATATAACTTTAAGTTCAAAAACCGCTTCTTAGTATCATTATGCTACTTTCTTAATATCTTCACTAACCTTAACTTCTACCTCTGCTACCTCGCCCTTATCCTCATCTCTTCCAATAAAGTAAAGAGATATAGCAAGAAGAACCGCACCAAAGATTACTACTGCAATAGTTGGAATAGGAATCTCAGACGCACTTTCAGGAATCAAAGTTGCCAGTGAATTATTGACCATATGCATTACGATTGTAGGAATGATAGAACCTGTCTTGATTCTAACTATATTGAACACTGCACCTGTTAACGCTGCTAGAAGTGCCCAGATCATCTGTCCATGTACAAGACCAAAAGCTATAGATGTGATAGCTACAGCAATCCATGTCGGCATAGCCTTATCAAGTCTTGAGAACATAAATCCTCTAAATACAATCTCTTCCATGATTGGAACAATAATTGAGGCTGCTAAAATGCTCTGCCATAGAGGCATCCCAGCTACCTTTCCAGTATCTTCAACTAGTCCATTCATAAGTTCTTCAGGTATAGGAAGAAGTTCAACACCATAATCAATAACGCATATTGCACCAAGAGCTGCTGCTATAGCAAGAATTATAGTTTTTACTCCAACCTTCTTTATCGCTACCTCTTCAGTAAACTTATGCTTTCTAATCTTCATTACAACAAGGTATATGGCCATAGCAAGGATAGCATTAATGATAAGTGCTACTCCCATATTATTTTCAACCATAGTTCCAGCCTGTTCCATCACATATGATGTAGCTAAGTTCGTCTCACCAGAAGCTGCGGATTTATATCCGATTACAACACCGCATCCTACTAGCATTATTAAACCAGCAATACCTTGGCATCCCATATATGTACCCAAGTAACAAAAGGCTTTTCCAAGCTGTTTAAAAAAGTTCTTCATTTTGTCTACCTCCATACCTTTCTCATATCTTATGGTTTGAGGATAAAACAAAATGAAGAACTTTTGTTTAAATCTGTCGTAAGACGATATAATATTGTCGCAAAATGAATTAAGCACCTGCTTTTATTCTAAATGAATCCCTCTTAATCATCATGAAGTATAATACCACCAAAATAATCTGGTTTACCGTCACGATCAGTTAATACAAATCCTCTGGTGTGAAGAACAACATATGTTCCGTCCTTCTTACGGGCACGGTAACGAATAGGCTGAACCTCTGCCCTCCCACTCAGTACAGATTTTGTTCCATAATCTAAAACCTCGAGATCATCTGGATGAACTATTTCACGGAATATCTTATCTGCATGGTACATATATTCCGATTCAAAACCGAAGTCATCAACCAGTGATAAAGACCATCTCGAAAAATCATAGTGTAAATCACTTAAGTATATATATCCGCCGCCTGTCACAGTAACAAGAGCACCAAAAAATGCATCAAGCAGCCTCTTTCTCTCAAGTGGGATTGGCGTATCTATCATTTCCAGATTTTTTAATCCTTCAACTGTTTTTAGCGACTTTATAGTATTTTTATCTATATACATCAGTTGATCAGCACGTTCTAAAACACTCGAAAATGCCTTATCTTCCGCTCCATATGACGCCATACCGACTGCTATAACCGGACCGGAACGAGTTTTTCTATTATCCTCAGATTCTTTCCTTAGCTTTTTAACCAGATAATCGCGATTCTCATAATCCTGTTTAGTTAATACAGAAACAAACTCATCGCCACCAATTCTAAACACAGGGCTATGTTGAAATGTCTCACATATCAAACGGCTTGCCGCCTGAATAGCCTCATCCCCATAACTATGACCTCTTGTATCATTGATTGTCTTAAGATCATTTACGTCGCACATTACTACACTGAACTCAGTGTCACCGGAATCAGAACTAATCATATCATCTAGAGAATCAACATATTCCTTAAATGCATGATTATTCTTAACTCCTGTTAACTCGTCACGTCTAGCCATAATCTCAGCCGACTTAAGATTCTTTTTCTGCTTTTCTTTTTCCTTGAATTCTTTTTCGATATCATCCAGGCAGCATACTATATGCTTCTTATCTTCGCATAAGACAAATATATGTCTCATATGTTTAACACTGCCCTCAGCTATAGATCTAAAGGAAAAGCTAAAAGTTTCCTTCGTAGAAAGCCCCTCTATTATCTTCTCTTTACTACATCTTTCCGCCATCATCTGAATATCGTCAGGATGAACAAACCTATTGGCATTTTTAAGACAATCACCAAAGAAGTCCGCTCCCTCACTAGGAAAGCCTGCAGACCCAGCCTGAATAGAATCAGAAAATACTATATAGTGATTTGTATCTAGATTAACATAGTAAACACACACATAATGCTTTGCTAATGAAACAGCTACCTGATTAAAAACTTCTGGATTATTAATCATGTATCTCCCCTCAATCTCACAAAATACCTATTCTTAACTCAATAGTTATAAATCTTCTGCACATTTATACTAACATAAGTATCTTGTTCTTGAAAGTGAATATGGAAAATTTTTTAGCTCTTCCTTTTAGATATGCCTCCTATATCGGATATCTATTTATCTACAACTACTATGTCATCCATAGTACAGCCAAACATATCTGCGATGATGATCATATTGTCTATGGTTGGCATACAATCACCACGCATCCACTTGAATATAGCCTGCGGTGTGCCAAAACCACATACAGCCTGAACATCTTTCACCTTTATATTACGTGCCTTCATCATATTTTTAATATTTGCTCCAGTTGCTACCATATTTACTGTAACCATATTTGCCACTTCCTTTCTACTACAAAAACATATAAAAAAGGAGATACCTTTTGCAGCATCTCCATAGACTCATCCTATAAAAAATACCGCCTATGCATCCAAGCATAAGCGGCTATATATCAATTAACATTCATTTAGCTTACTTTTCCACTTATATCATCAATGCATAACAAATATTCCATTGCCTAATTTTAGACTATGGTGTGAATATTCACTATGCAGATGTAGGTTTCTAAATGTGTTCATTGAATTTTTTCCTTTCAAAAATTTATGCCTTGATTATAACACCAATTTATCATTTGTAAAGTATACTTGAAGTATATCTTTTTCTTAAATAAACAGTCTCAACAGCACCAAATGTTTCGCTGTCTGGTCGTGTATCAACATAAGCACCGAATACTTAACCATAGGCTACCTATTGCGTGAATTTATCAAATATAGTGCTGTCGGTTTGTATTCTTCCGGGATAACGCTCTATCGTTCATTCCGACAAACCTGAAGTTTTGAGTGTCTCAAAATTTTATACCCATTTCATACGCCCTGGAAAGATATTGAGGAATATTCTCACTTCGTGCTTCTTCATTCCAATGAGTTACACCGTCAAAAATAACCATTTCCTTCTCTTTTGCTCTATCACGAATTCTATCTCCCAACATTACTGTTTCCATAGCACTCTTTTCCCCTGTTTCAATGAGAGAGTTCATTGATTTACCTGCACAGACTATAAATAATGCTTTTTCAAGAACCTTCATCGTAGGATCCGGTTTATAAGCAAATCCTGTTGTCCAAATTCGGTCAAACCAACCCACAAGCTTTGCGGGTGCTTCTGTCCAAAATACAGGATATATAAACACAATTGCATCACTGTCCTGTATTTTTTCCTGTTCGAGCAAGACATCTTTTGATTTTATTCCATCAGTTCTGTAATAGGTTTCTCGTAAATATTCTTCTTCACTCATATCTGTTTTAAAATTCATATCATATAAATCAGATATAAGAATCTCATGACCTGCATCTCTTAAACCTCGTTCAAAAGATTTATATACATCATACGTAAAACTATCTTTTGAAGGATGGCAATATACAATAAATACTTTCATACCAATACCTCTACCAAACTCCGATCTGTCATCGTCTATAAAACTGGAATAAACATTTACAAGCTACTATTGTTTTACTATACCATATAACTCCACAAATCCTCCATAACAAAATAATAAAGCTGCCGCGAATGGAAAAACCGCCATGAACTAATTCTCATAGCGGTCGTAAAAAATCATTTATTATTTATTAGCTTTGGTAAGGTTATAGGTTATAAAAACGCCCTTATCGATCAGCTGATTAAGCATTCCTACCGACTCTTCAGATATCGTCATATCATTTCTCATTAGTGTCCCATCAAGATCTGTTACATATAATGATTTCATATTTTAAGTCCTTTATCGCTGTTAATCAGCTTACTGCCCTCCTGATGTTCTTCCATTAACCACTTACTTCTTTTTGATTGGAATCCATAACTCACAGAACACGTCAGGTCGAGTACCATCGAAGTAAAGTTCATAGTCTGTCTCTTCTGACGCTTCGTATCCCATTTGAGGTAAAAACTCCTTATAGAACATCGTCCAAGTCTTAGCAATGCAGTCGCCATCCTCACCCACACAATCAAATACCACATATGTACCCGGATTGACATCCCAGATTCGGAAGCCCTTCTTTTCCAGTTCTTCCTGATCAAACTCAGCGGTATCCTCATCGATAATGATACCTATGCCATATTCGAAAGTGTCCTTTCCTTCTACTGTCGGACTACAAAGTCCATAAAGATCGCGCTTTCCATCCTCTCTTAACATCCAGATTGGAGAAAGCATCTGTTTACTATTGCATTCTCCCCAGAAATCAGCCACATCATGATTTGCTTCGTCATTAATTATACCGTTGCTGAATTCTCTTACCAATGCTATAAATTTCTTTTCTTTTGTTTGAACAATACGATAATCCATATTCTTACCGCCTTTCACAGATATAGTAATCGTAAGCGGATTAAAAAGCTTCAGCTTGCAGACTTCTGTTCTGGCTTTTTTTGGAGCTATACCATGAAACCTTGTAAACGCTTTAGTAAAGCTTTCCGGTGTATCGTAGCCATACTTCATTGCAAGATCAGTGATTTTCGCATCTGTCTCCAGAATTTCTTTTCCCGCCAAAGAAAGGCGGCGATTTCGAATATACGCGTTGGCAGTTAATCCAGTCACGAAACTGAAAGCCCTGTGAAACTCGTAGCTCGACGTGTGCACCTGCTTCGCTACATCTTCATAGTTAATCTCCTCGAGTAGATGTTCTTCCATATATGTGATGGCTTTTTGTAATGCTTCAATCCATTCCATGCTTTCGTCCTCCTGCTTACATGTCCATTATGGATGATATCTGAAAAAGAAACATTTCCCCGTTTGCGAAATTTTGTCAGATCATACCATTTTGTTCTCTAGGATACCCTAAATCACCTCGCGATATATTTCGGCAATCCGTATTTTTTCACTTTTCTTTGTTAGTTTTATTCAATTTTTATGTTCCAGCAGTCAACGCGGCAAATCAGAATTTACCGTTATTTGTTTCCTATGCCCAGATTGCCATCGCCAAAGTGCCGACAACAATCAGAATCAACCCGGCAAGCGCCTTTCTGCTCAACTTTTCTTTGAATACGAAATAGGAAAAAGCGACGGAAACGATAATGCTGAGCTTATCGATCGGTACGACAACGCTGACAACGCCGTTCTGTATGGAGTAATAGTAACAGAGCCATGATGCGCCTGTGGCAATCCCGGACAGAACTATGAATACAAGTTCTTTGGAATCAGTATTTTTCAGTTCAGCACCTTTGCCTTTAACGAAGACGATCAGCCAAGCCATAACAAGAACAACACCTGTACGAATCGCCGTCCCGAGATTTGATTCTACATCCGTTATGCCAATCTTTCCCAGAATAGAGGTCAGGGCAGCAAAAACAGCGGAACCGATTGCGTATGGCAGCCACGTGCGCTTTGTGTCCTTTGCTTCAGTTTTCTTCTTTTCGATCATCAGAAACACGCCTGCCGCAAGAAGTGCAGTACCGATCAGCTTGACCGCCAGATGTTCTGTCTCACTGAAAAGGATGATTGCGATAAGCACTGTCAGAACCGTGCTGGATTTATCGACGGGAACGATCTTGTTCACATCGCCGACGGACAGGGCTTTAAAATAGCAGATCCACGAGGCTCCTGTCGCAAGGCCGGACAGAATTAAGAAGATGATAGATTTTACCGATATTTCCGTGATTGTTCCAGCAGAGCCAACGATAAACACCATGATCCAGGCAAAAAGGAGTACAACGACCGTCCGCAGAGCAGTCGCCACGTCTGAATCAGTCTTTTTGATCCCGCATTTCGCAAGTATCGCCGTAAGTCCGGCAAAGAGCGCGGACAAAGCCGCCATGATCAGCCACATATCTTCCCCTTATTCATTGTCATATATTCTGGTAATTCTCGTCCATCTATTATCTCTAAGGTAAATCCCGATTTTGCTTAACCGTTTATACTGGAATATATTCCCCTATATAGCCTCATGAATTAAATCATTTATGTGTATTTCAACGCTGTCCAGACACGGAACAGAACAATTCTCCGAATTCATTAAAAGAGGAAGTTCCGTACACCCCAGGATAACTGCTTCAATACCGTATTGATCTCGCATTTTATCAATTATACTTTGAAACTCTTTTAATGTGCTTTCCTTAACAATTCCCAGTTCCAACTCCTCAAAAATGCGTTTTGCCACAAGATTCCGATCATCTTCATCAGGAATAAATACTTCTATACCAGCATCCCTGAAATCATTTTTCATATAATCCTGTTCCATTGTAAATATGGTTCCAAGAAGAAGTATCTTTCTATATCCTTTATTCTTTACCTCTTTACAGACCGCCTTAGGAATACTGATCAACGAAACACCTGTATTGTTAACCAATTCTTCAAACACAATATGCATTGTCACAGCCGTCAAAGATATTACTTCTGCGCCTGCTTTTTTCAGACAAAGTACTTTCTCGGAAAGATATTCCTTAAGAAGATCATATTTCTCCGAAGAAACATAATCCCATATTCTTCTAAAATCCACACTCTCAATAACAATCTCCGGCATATGCTTTCCATCTGTGATCTTATCAATTCTAGAGTTTAATTCTTTATAATACATAAGTGTGGATTCAGGTCCAGTTCCACCTACCAATCCTATTTTTTTCATAAACGATCCTTTCTTCATACATTTAGAAAATCAGGTATTATTAAAGCTTGCATAAAACTGTTATTTACTTTTCTCATACCATTAGTGTAATCAATTATATTATAATTCCGAGATATTTTCTAACATTGTCTCATAAAAATATAGCTGAATAGCGGTAAAGATTACCACTATTCAGCTCGTTTTGACTATATATAATTACATTGATTTCGTGAAATCTCAAGGATAATGTTTGAATACGATTATTATTCCGTGATAAGACTTCTTACTTCAACCCTCTTGGTCTTACCCGCTGCCATATATGCAAACAGGAAATAACAAAGAGCTACAGCCGCTATCGGAAGAAATACAGTGATAAATCTGTAATCAATAACAAAGTTTACTATTCCCATGCTTCTCAACATATATGAAAGGAGTTTTTCAGATAATATCAGACTGAGCGTAGTTCCAATTATGATTCCGAATAAGGCAACTATAAGAAATCTTACCGCAAACTGCATTCTGAGATTCCTTGAAGTAAATCCCAAAGCCTTATATATTCCTATGTCTATCTTTTCCCTGACAAATGTCTTCGTGCATATCATGGATACAACCACCAGAGCAAATATTACAGAGATAATATATATGACAGCCTTGATCGAATATGCTATCGTTGTTATCAATCTAGGCGCGGAACCGTCCTCCGAATATACAGATATGAAAATATCTCCTGACAGCTCGGACTCGATCTTATCTTTGATTTCTTCTGCTTTTTCAGGATTCGAAAGCTTATAGCCCACATCCTGTACGACAAAATCGTCTATAAAGTATGCTGCAGCCTCGCTGTTCATTCCAAAGAATCGTCCTGCATTTGTGATATCTGTAATAAATCCGGAAATTACACAATTATTCTTTCTTCCTCTATAGGATACTTCCAACACATCTCCAATATTATATCCCATATCCTCCGCATATATCTGACTCACAACAATTTCATTTTCATAGAGAGGCGCACGTCCTTTAGTAACGGTAAATACCTCTTCATCATCAGCCATACGGCAGTACAGCTTTTCACCGTTTAATACCATATACGTATCCTCAAAGCCATAGCGTTCTTCTATATCGGAATACTCTCTGATAATATCTTCTATACTCTCAAACTGATTTCTCACATACTCTGTATTTTCCGGACTGCGTTCTTCCGTATCCACATATATTGTAATATTCTCAGATGTAGCACCCATAGCTCTCTGCGCATTTTCCGACGATACCGCATCAGTCATTCCGGTCATTGTCATAAGGAAAAATACAAGAAGCGATGCTATCAGTATTGATGCCACATAACGCTTTCCTCCTGAAGTAAACTGCCTGAAGGCAAGACTTGGAGAAAGTGCTCTTCCCTTTATCGGAAGTGTAAGCCTGCTGTCAAAGAACACCTCGCATTTTCCTCCTGATATTGCTCTTATAGGAGAGATTGTTCCTACCTTTTTAGATATGAGCATTATATATAATGCCGAAATAATAAGTACTCCCAGAAGGATCAGAAGGCTCGCACCTACTGCAACGCCTCCGACTATCTTGATACCAACGATTGATTCAAATGCTCTCGGAAGATATATTACAACCGGTACAGATAATATAAAGCCTAAAACTATTCCGATGATTTCCGCCAGCATATACTGTCCGAGAAATACCAGTTTCAGTCTGCTGCTGTCAAAGCCCTGGGCCTTCAATATTCCAAGGTCTGTATAATTCATTTCTATACTTGAAGAAATGCTGTTTGACATTACCACAAAGACTATAACCACCAGAATAATTACAAACGAAAGAAAAATGTTCAGAATTATATCCGGCATAAGTCCGTGATAATACAGGCTTTCGGATCTGGTCAGAACTCCTTGTGCATAGCTTTCTATATCTGATGTTTTATTTATTTCCTGCGCAAACTTATTATCGGTAAGATCACAGTCATCCGCTTTAGTAATATAAACAATTTTATATAAGTCCAAACTGATCTCCGGATCATCAGCTAATGCCTTCTTTCTGTTATCAGCAATCTCATCAAAATCCTCCTGACTTATAAAAGAAACCTTCAGTGATATAAAGGAACTTCCGCATGCCGGTTCTTCCACAAATCCCTTTATGGTAAATTCATAGGATGCACCTTCAAAATACACAGTCATTTTATCCCCGATTTTCAGATTATCATAATCCTTCAATACTCTCGAAAGATAAACTTCTCCCTTGGATAACTTCGGTACTTCTGTGACGATATCTGTCATGTCCTCATTCCAGATAGAATCAATCGTATCATTCTGCGCTATAAACCTGGTATCGAATGATTCATTTTTTCCGTTAGAATAAGTACATCTATAAGGACACAGCGCATCTATTACACTTACATCACCTACCAGCGGATTATCCTTCAGTTCCTCAACCATTTCATCTGTCAGAAACTCACTTCGGATATTCAGAGTTATATTTGCATCATACTTACGGTCATAGGTACTCTCGATGGAATTCGGAAAATTTCTTTTAAGACTTACTATTACCGAAACAGAAAGGGCTATGATCATCATAAGTATCATAATACCTTTGAAGGAACCCTTCTTATAACGAATATTTGATCTGATAAGCTTAATTATATCCATAACGCGTCTCCTACCATGACATGGAAGAAAGCCATGCGTTCACCTGTGTTTCACGGCTCTTCTCATCCTCTGATTTATAAGGCGGCAGCGTCATATCACCGATGATTTTTCCATCTTCGATATAAAGTATTCTTGTTGCTCTGAGAGCCGCACGCATATCATGAGTAACCATAAGAATACTCTGTCCTTCACGGTTACACTCAGTCAGAAGGTCCAGAACCTCAACTGTGTTCTTTCGATTGAGTGCTCCCGTAGGTTCATCTGCAAATACAAGCGCCGGACGATTTATGAGTGCTCTTGCTATGGCGCATCTCTGCTGCTCTCCTCCCGAGCACTGAGCCGGAAGTTGGGTTTTTATATCAGTAATATTCATTTTTTCAAGAAGACTATCTGCAAAAGAATCAACCTCTTCTACAGAACGGCTTTTATCCAGATATCCGGGAATCGCTACATTTTCAAATAATGAAAGATTACTTACCAGATGAATCTGCTGGAAGACAAAACCAAAATCCGTGCAGCGAAGTCTGGCCAGCTTCTTCTCGCTCATCTCCGTAATATTCTCACCGTTAAAGATAACCTCACCTGCAGTGGCTCTGTCCATTCCGCTGAGTGCATAAAGCATAGTTGATTTACCGGAACCCGAAGCACCCATTATTACGGTAAAATCCCCTTCATAGATATCGAGATCCGCATCTGTGATCACATGTATCTGTCCGCCGTTATGAGCAAAGCTTTTGCAGAGCCCTCTTGCCGAAAGAATTGATTTTTTCATTTTAAATTTCTCCTGTTCTTTTCAAAATCTGTGATTCATGATCACAGTTTAGATAAATACTTATTAAGAAGTATTTAAGAGAAATCTTTTTTAATGTTTTTTTATCGGGAGGCTCACCACTGCTTCGAGTCCCTCTTCTCTGGAAGTATGATTTATAAGCTCCAGACTTCCACCGGACTGTTCGGCAATATACTTTACTATATAGAGTCCAAGGCCGGAGCCGTTTTCATTACCCACATTTTTACCACGATAAAACTTATCAGTTATAAACGGCATATCCTCATCAGGGATTCCTGGTCCCTTATCTCTGAAATGAATTGAAACTATATCATCAGACTGAGTTATCGAAACGATAATATTTGTTTTGGCATATTTACGGGAATTATTTATCAGGTTCTCTACTATCTGATTGATTCTCTTCTTATCTGCATAGATAACCGGAGATATATCCGGCTTTCTGAATATGACGTCCTCACGATCTGCAATAATCTCACTTATGGACTGTTTAAGAAACGGCACAAGTTCAAACTCCTCTGGCTGCATCTGAAGCATGTTAAGATCCGAAAGAGAATGAAGAAAGAGATCATTTGTAAGTTCAGTAACCTCATCACATTTTCTCATAAGGACCTCCAGATATCTGGAACGTCTTTCCTGAGATGTATCAAGATTTTCTTCCAAACCTTCCGCATATGCACGGATGGAAGTGATTGGCGTTTTGATGTCATGGGAAAGGGTTGCTATTACGGTTTTGTTATTCTCTATAGCTTCTCTCTCTGCCATTCTAGAACGTGTTATTTCTTTCCTCATACTATCAAAGGCCCAGGTAAATGCACCAAAATAATTAGATCTTTCATAATTCAGTGGCAGATCAAAATTGCCCTTTGCTACTTCCAATGCATAGTCCTTCATCTTATCAAAAGGACGGAGAATATTTATATATACATACAAAAATACCATCGCCATAAAGATAATGGTGAGGGTACACATAACAATCCCATTTATTCCAACGGATTCCTCAAGAGGTTTTGAACGCAGCATATCAGCATATTCATCCGTCTTCTGTTTTGCTGTATCGTAATCTCCGCGATTAATGAGCTGTGATATTTCATTTAAATCAATAAGCTGCTGTGACCTATCATCCTGTGGAGATGACTTCCGAGAACTTAAAGCTAAAATGCCGGTTGCTGCCATAAGAAGCAGTGAAAAAATCACAGTAACTTTTAATACTCGTCTCTTCATATTTCTGCCTCCAAAATATATCCGACCTTATAAACCGTTTTGATATATTGAGGCTCTGCCGGATTATCCTCCAGTTTTTCTCTGAGCCAGCGTATATGTACGGCAAGTGTTTTCGGTTCAACCTCAGAGAACGCTCCCCATACTTCACTGAGCAGCTTATCCTTAGAGAGGGCCGTATTGGGATGAGTACATAGAAATGCCAAAAGATCGAATTCACGCGTCGACAGATTTATGTCATTCCCTCCTTTTGTTACCGTACGAGAACCAATATCTACAGTGATATCGCCGAAGGTTACAGTCTTTTCATCATCGAATCCGTAGGTCCTGCGGAGCAATGCATTTATATGCGCCCTCAGTTCCTTCATAGAGAACGGTTTTGGAATGTAATCATCCCCACCTATATCGAGCCCTGTGATTCGGTCTGTTTCACTGGTTCTGGCACTTGCAAAAATAACAGGAACCTCTGATACTTTTCGTAGTTCACGGCACACTTCAAAACCGAGAGCATCCGGCAGATTAATATCGAGAATTATGAGATGGAAGCTTTTATCTGTCAGAATTTCAAATGCCTCCTCGCTGCTTCGGGCATGAGTTACTCCAAACCCTTGATCCGTAAGCATATCCGTAATGATCATAGCAATGTCTATATCATCATCTACTATTAGAATTTCCCTTTTCATGATATTTCCTCCTTGGGTATGAACATTGTGATATTTCCAATAATGTTCATCTTCCAACCATCATACCGGTCTACAAGAAAATAAAATGGAATGAAACTGATCATATCACGGATATCATCTCCAAAGCCCATCTTTAATGTCGGTATCTTTCCATTCTCAAGATGGAATCCGAAGTATACAAATCTGCAAATAACAACGATACACACATAAACCAAAAGTTGCCGACATTCACGCTTTACTGAAAATGTCTTCGATTTTATCGCTATGAAGCATCTAGTGATTATCCATATTATCGTTATAAATAGAAAAAGTTGAAAGTATGTGATCTCAATCATTATCTCCGTGATCCTTAAAACTCCATTTGTCTATAAAACTGGAATATAATTATATGCCAATTCTATCATAATTCTTGACGAAATCAATGGAATTAGGTATAGTCAAAACGAGCTGGACAACGGTAATCTTACCGCCATACAGCTCGTCAATTATCTTAGGATATCTTATTTACAGAAAAACTATCACACACTCTGTATTATCCTTCAATAGCAATATACTGTTTTTCTGGAAGCTTCTCTGCCTCATTCTTAGGAATTGACAGTTTCAATACTCCATCTTCGAACTTAGCTTTGACATCTTCCTGCTTTACTGCATCTCCTACATAGAAGCTTCTCTGCATAGCACCTGCATAACGTTCCTGACGAATAAGTTTGCCCTTTTTATTCTTTTCTTCCTTATCAAGTCCCTTAGCAGCGCTTACTGACAAGTAACCATTTTCAAGTGATATCTTAATCTCGTCCTTCTTAAATCCAGGAAGATCAATATCAAGCTCATACTTGTCATCATGCTCATGCACATCAGTCTTCATAACCTGTGCAGCTCTCTTTCCATAGAGTTTTCGGTCGATATCTCCGAAATCCATCCTTGGAAAATCCATCCAGTCATCCAACAAATTTTCTCCAAAAATACTAGGTAGTAACATAAGTCATTCCTCCTTCTCAAGAAAAATATAATTAAATAAGTTTCATGAGCAAGGGAAGGAGCGTTTGGATTCTTACCCGGAATCTTCTCTATTCCTTTGTTCTGACTATGTTATAGCACTAATTGTTAGCACTGTCAAGGGGTGAGTGCTAATCATTTTTCTATTTCTGAAATATTATTTACGATACCAAGATAAATTACGCTGATATAGTTAGCGTTTTGGCTGTATCATCAAAGCATGTTATCAGCTTTTTCTCTAAATCAGTGCCTTCAACTTCAGAAGAGTAAAGTAACAATAAAATATTGTAGTCGTAGGAATCATCGGCATCACCTTTTAACACGTAAAAATACTCTATATATTCGGACACTTCTATTTTAGCCTTAAACAAATATTTCCCATCTGATAAATCTTCAAATTGTTTCACACCCGATAATGTTCCGCTGGAAATATATTCATCAATACATTCGGCAATTTCATCAAGTTCACCTATGCCCTCATGCAGCGATATGGTTATCGCATTCTCATCATCTAATTCCAATACGCCAAGATGTTCCGGATTGTATCTTAGAGAAACTGCCGAATTAGCATATCCTTCATTCTCAGTAAAATCACCTGAAATCATAAATCTTGCAATGTTACCATGCAGTTTTGTCTGTATTGGCACAGCAGGAAGTGAATCTGATGGATTCTTATAGCTTTCATAATCCACTGATTTTTTATTATTCACCTCCTGATCCATTTCCCTTTGTATGTTTTCAACCGCGTTCTTTGTTCCATCTGCTATTTCCTTTGCAGCACCTAATAAATTGTCAAATAATCCCATGATACTATCTCCTTAATTTAGTATAAACGACACATTGAATCTGTCAGAATTTGTATTAACTCACTACTAATGAAGTATAAAGTTAGTATAGGCAAACCACGCAATTGCAATAAACAGAATACCGGTAATCTTTGGTATTATTCTTTTCACAAAGATGAATACCTTTGCCGGAATGCTGCAGCCCTGATAAAGCTGTATGGGCGGAAAATAACATTTATGAGGGTTAAATGGCGATACTTTTATCGTATATAGCTTACTATCATCCAGATAAAGATTATCATCCCCTAGAAGATTAACTGCCGTTGCCCTGACACCTTTTCCATTTTCCTCATATGTGAAAACAGCTGATTTAACTCGAACATTTCCATCAGGTTTTCCATACTGACCTTTCCATTCATTGTCAATCCTCTTTTGGTGATTGTGATGACCGACATACCTTTTTCCGGGCTTTACTCTTGCCTGCACCTTCCTATGGTAAAACAGAAGTCCCGGAATGTCATATAATAATGCCCACAGGCCAATCAATCCAAAAAATAAAACTACTAAATACGCAAAATTCATAAAACTCTTTCTCCTTAAAATTTGATTTAATGAGAATATGACCATATTATAAAAACAGATTCAAAAACCGCTATAAATGCAAGTATAATCGCAACTACGATTATCAGCTTTGTCAGCATAACCGTTTTCGAGTTCTGCCCGATTGATTGATATCTTCCGGTAGCAAAAACTGTTACAACTATAGAAAATGCAAACATTACATACATTAAGAGTGCATCTGGGGATATCATATTTGCAAATAAAATACGCCATTCAAAAACCGGCATCATATCATGTATCGCGAAGGGTCTGATACAATTAAGAAGTATAAGACATAATGATATGATCATCGTACCTATTCCCATCATCTTAAACCACTTAAAGATATTGTTCTTCTCCATTGTTGAATAATCAGCCATTTTTTCGGCTACCTCTTTAACTTCTCTGTTCATGTTTTCTTCCTTTCTTTCTCCGTCAATAATCTCGCGGATATCCACATCGTACAGTTCAGCAATATCAACCAGCATAGAGATATCAGGCATGTAAGCACCTGTCTCCCAACGTGATATTGTGCGACTGGATATACCTAGTTTTTCTGCTACTTGTTCCTGTGTAAATCCTGCTGATTTACGCAGTTCTCTAAGGAAACCTCCTATTTTCTTCTGATCCATTTTTTCCTCCTTTCAGGCACAAGCTTAGCAGACTGACTACTTTAAAAACACGACATAAACAGCGAATTCAGGTTCTACGACAAAATTGTCCAGTTTAAATATCTTTAGAATTATCAGGCTACATATTACGTTATGCATCCCTGACGGCCTTCAGCCTGTGGGCAATCATAATGATCGTCTTATTTTCGGTAAGCCTCTTTATAGCTTTCTGAAAGCTGTCTTCATTTTCAAGATCAACATTTGCTGTTGTTCAATTGTCAGCACCACAACAAACTCCGATTCGTTCAATTTTTTGAGCTTTCCGTACATCTGTATATTATTCATCTTAACATATTAAGCATAGTCTCATAGAAACCTGGCACAATTGATGTAGCAAGTACCTCGGATACTGTCATTAAATCAATTATCGCATGTCCAACCATGATAGGAACCGGGTTCCTCTTTTTCTGATAATAGTAACATAGAATAATCGTAAGTGGAAGAAAGGATAAAAATCTATAAATAATGTATCTGCCATCAATCAGTGTTGGTATAAAACAGTGCTGCAGTGCATAGAAAAAGGCAGGAATGATAACCCCAAGTGTTTTATTCTTTATCATATTAACTCCACATCCTAGATAGAGCCCATCCTCTGCAAATGCAGTTGTAACAGGAAGAAGAAAGAAATTGATTATTGCCAGAAACTTCATTATTGGAGCAATCATCATCGGTGGGGCATAAGGAAATTTCCCATAGCAGAGAAATCCCGCCATATACATTACGCCCCCTCCAACAACCAGGACAAGGATTGATACTAACACTACCTGGCTGATTTTCGTTTTACCTTTCTTATAATTGATTAATTCCCAATATGTCATATCATTCTTTTTCGCTACAACTATGAGCAACATAATTGTAAATATATTTACAATCGTCGCAACAATAGTCCACCAATTACTGATTGCACTAAGTTCATTACCTGTCACCAAAGAACCAAGTACAAATATCAATATGAAAACAAAAGAACGTATCGGAAGCAGATATGGTAATTTATCACGATTCATCTTCCTAACCTCCTATTATTATAATTATCATGATTCAGTTGTCATATCATTCATAAGCATTGTAACTACATCTGAAATAAAGATATCTCTTTGTTTTTTACTTTTTAAGCTATATCCTGTGATCAGCTCAGAATTATCACCAGCAAGAAACGCAGTCTGCATTATAGATGCAAGTGAAAATGCAATAATTTTTTTCTCTTTTCTGAAATATCTTCCCTCAAAGCCATTTGAAATCCTTTCTGAGTTAGAGAAGAATTTCCCACCGGATTATAATCCTTAAAGTCCGATATTATAGAAATCTTAGCTATTGAAGGATTGGAATATATATAATCAAAAGTCTGTCTTGCAAATGAGATTAACCGCTCAATGTCCGACAGTCCATCATCTGCCATATAATCAACTTTGTCAGGCGTAAATCCAAAAAGCTTTTCATTTATAATCTCCCTACAGCATTCTGCTATCAGATTTTCTTTGCTTCCAAAGTGATAATTGATTAGTCCCAGTGCCACTCCGCTTTTATCTGCGATTTTTCTGGCAGTTATATTTTTTATATCCCCATCTGATTTTTCTATTATTTCTATAGTTGCTTTAATGATAGATTTTTTCACTTCATCATTTTTCATATGGTTGCCTCCTTGAACATTGTTCAAACTCATTATATTGAACGCTGTTCAAAATGTCAATAAAAAAAAGACGTTACAAGTATTTCTACTCATAACGCCTTAACACTGTATAACAATTACTTCCGGTAAAACTTAGAAAAGCTCATCTAACAGTAGAAAAAAGTTTATCTTCTCCCAATTCGGTTCTATACCAAGTGCAACAAAAAGCATATCAGGATCAAAATCAGGATAAATCTTGCCACCATATGTTCCATCAAAGTTATGCTTCAGACTTCGATAACATATTGCAATATCGTTCCATTTATCCCCGACACCGGTACGTCCTACATCTATGAATCCGCTGATATTACCATCCTCTATAAATATATTTGGAAGACTGAAATCTCCGTGAGATAATACAGGCTCATAAACAGGTTTGTTATTCTCCAGCCACTCTATCAAAGCCGTAGGATTCTCAAAACCATTTTCTCCATAAGTTTCAGGTTCCGCATCCATGATATCAACCAGATTATTTTCAACTCTGTATCTTGCTTGTTTCAGTACATCATCAAGGTCTCCATATTTAGGACAATCAGAAATATCTACGCTCCAAAGCATTTTCAAAGCTCCTGCCAGTATAGTTACCAGTTTCTCCGGATGTTCCAGATAGAAATCACTACACGACATTTCTCCTGGTATCCTGCTCATCAAAAGATACTGATAATTCTCGTCCTTCTCAAAAGCTAATGCCTTTGGAGCAGGGATTTTCCCATCAAGCCATTTCATTACACAAACACTTGGTTCGTCATCATAAAGCCTGCTATCTAATATCTTCAGAACACAGTTATCAAATATCATCACCCTTGAACCAGACATGCCAATATCATTTACTATATATTCTTTTCCAGCTATCATTTTTGCAATATTATTTGGAATCAAAAAACATACTTTCTCCAAAGTCTGCTCGTAGTTGGTATCAATCAAATTAGTCTCCTCACCCACCGCTTTAAAGCCGTCCGCAAACCTTTTATTATCTGCCTTAATCCAGTCAATGGTTAAGTCCGAATCATCGAGTCTTTCCTCAATATCCGAAGCATGATTTCTTATCTCATCGAAATGTGTGTCAATATATTTATCCGTCATTACCAGGCAGATAAATCTTATATTTTTCAGATACTCTTCGCTGAAATCCTTGCGCCATTCATATGGAATATAGCAGCCTTCAACTATTAAACTTTGCTTATTCTCAATGGCAGTCTTAATCATCTCCCTGACTATTGGCCAGATATATGTCGTCATCTCCTCATCATCGTTCGGCGTTAGCGATGTATTCCCGCTTCTGATCAGCCCCATCTTTAGATGATCTATTGAAATATATGGAATTTTATATTTTTCCATCATCCGCTGAGAAAGTAGTGTCTTTCCCGTATGGGATGCACCTGTAATAATTATTATCATAATACCTCCGTCTGATGATGAACAGCAATAAAGTGTTTCATCATTTACAATAAAAGTATAGTCAACTATACCGTCCGAAACTTCACACTTGAAGGATACCCTTCAATACTATCAACCCATTTAGTTCATTGCCTCATCACCAAGGAAATCCTCTATCCTGTATCCGTTATTAATTGAATATACTCTGAACCAGAAGCACCAGTCATTCTTCGACACAATACAAAAGTCATGGTCAAATTCATTAGTTCTCTCTTCACCTATCTTTGAATAGAATCCTGCCTCACCCATTCTATCGCATTCATAATATCCGTTCTTCTCCATAAGGTCTTCATAAATGTAATCGTGCCTACCGATAAATGTTGTCCAATCTTCATCTGAACTGACAGTAAACCCCTTACTTATTCCCAGAAACACAAGATTTGTTCTTGGAAGCTCCTTTATTCCGAATCCATATGACTCCAGGTATCCAAGCATACAGTATTCATTCAAAAGAACAAAAGCAATAACCAGTATCAAAGATATAATCAATATATATTTAAGAACTTTCTTTTTAATCACTTATAAACACTCCTGCCAAGCAATGTCGTAACACTCAGCTTCTTTCACAGAAGCTACAAGCAAAAACTTTTATATTCCCCAATCACAACAGTATACCCTAATGTTTCAACTTATCTATTGTAACCAGTTATATTTATACATATCTACTTTATTCATCCAATTAACCAACTATATTCTCACAAAGCGAATCAAGCTTTATATCATTATCAGTATTCACTCTCATCTTCGGATCAATAAAAATCATTTCTCCCGCAAATTTCTCTATCCCGATCATCTTCTTAATCCTATCAAAAGCCTTCTCTGCACCATTACCACTCTGGCAGGCAAATACGAATATCTTCTTTCCACTCATTTTATCCTTCTGATTGCTGAGGAAAGTACATATTGGAGGAGCCGGACGGCTCGCCCATACAGGGAATCCAATGACGATACTATCATATTTATCTGGATCAAATTCATATGGCTTTAATACAGGCTGTTCACCCATCACAGCACTCTTTCCGCCCCACAGAAACTTCTTCGCACCCTTGTCCGGATATGCCTTATCAGGTTCAATTCTGATCACATCTGCGCCAAGCTTTAAAGCCATCTTCTCTGCAATCATCTCACAATTTCCAAGCATAGAATAATATACTATGGCTGTACTCATCTTATTTCTCCTTCAAAATCTTCTTAGCCATATTGCACCATCTCATATAAGCTTCATAAGTCTCAATCCCAAAAGTAACAGTTAAATAAAAATGGAGGTGGTCCTCCTGATCCAGAATCTTTTCCAGATTCTCCTTATAGATCTTAAGTACCTCAAGATTACCCTTAACCTGTTCCTCAAAGATTTCAATATTTCGTATTGTCACACTTCTATCTTCTGAACCACCAAAGTACATTTTAAGAAGCGTCTCATACTTGAGGTCATTTGTTGCCTTCTCATCATTTAACCATACCTTAAGAGTATCCTTACCCTTCTTGGTTATCTGGTAAAATATCTTCTCACGGCCGCTGGTAACATCCGCTTTCTTACGTTTTACAAGCCCCTGCTTTTCCATATCACTTAGTGCAGGATAAATACTTCCAAAGCTTCCTTTCCAGAAAAAACTGATCGCACCATCTATCTGTTTCTTGATATCATATCCCGTAAGATCCTCATGTGCGAGAAGTCCAAGTATCACAACATCTATCTTTCTGTCTTTAGCCATTTTTTTACCTTCTCCAAGTCCATTTATATGATAGAGCATTCTTAGGGCAGCCATCCACACAGGCTCCACACTGTATACATTCAGTACATTTTAAAACGCTGCTATCAGCTACCATCCGCCTTACATCTAGCCCCATTAAACAAGCCTTATTACACATTCCGCAACCGACACATTTATCCTTTTCAACCTCGACATGAAGCTGAGGCAGATGAAGAAGTCTTCCAATCGAACTTCCGATCACCATGAATGGTGCCATCCAGCAGATATAATGACAAGCTGCTCTTCGGCCGTGTATTAACGCTGGAAAAACTAACAGCATAACTACTCCGTAGTATATCACATAATTATAAATGCTCGAAACTGAAATGCCATGGTCAGTCATATAAAAAGGATTAATTGTCACATCATTTTTCCCGCATATGAATGATACTATCACAGTTACTATCCACAAAGTCCAGATAACATATTTGATTTTATCTCTCTTCCCCTGTTTTGCCGGATCATCCTTAACCCTCATGGCACATTCCTGAAGACCGCCAGCTGGACAAAGATAACCGCACCACACTCTCCCCAAGAACATCGATAATATAAGCATCAAACAGAATACAATAAAACTTCCGTTAATTATATGCTCCATAGCCGCATTGATTATAAGGTATGGAGAGAAATACCATATGGTAATAGGGAAAGCCAGAAACGAAATCAGTAATAAACACTTTCTCACTTTTTGCCTCATAAACTCCACGCTCCTCCTCTCTTTAATATATCGTTTTGATATATATCATTTTGATATATTATGTAACAGTCTTATTCTTTTGTCAATAAAAAAATCCAGCTCCTATACACATCCCTGCGACAAGAATTATGACCTTAACTAACACGGGAAGATTAATAATCTAATCCATGCTCCACATATCATCTCCTCATATAATCAAGTATTTTTTGTTGAAAAATAAAGGTTTTTAAACCTTATATATCTCAGTAAACGAACCACGATTACGGATAATTCAATGTATTTAATACTGAAATAGTGTCTGATGGG